>Ga0065721_10051761_pt1 | contig 13637 bp, 14 predicted proteins | sample Mesricmetagenome_FD_59108 | JGI IMG/M metagenome (GOLD analysis project Ga0065721, IMG submission 59108) | Mesophilic microbial community from rice straw/compost enrichment Sample: eDNA_1 v2 (version 2) | ecosystem: Engineered > Solid waste > Grass > Composting > Bioreactor | place: USA: Davis... | reverse complement strand
ATTTCCAGTTCGGAGCGGGTGGGCATTACAAAACTGCTGTCTGCGGATTCGGGAGTTTTCATAATTAAAAGGTAGGAAATTTTTCGTACGAAACCTATTCTAAAGAATTATATTTTTTGAAATTCTATGTTAGTGATTGACAATCAACACCTTTCTATATCACGCATATATCCTGGAAGGACTGATACGAAAAACCTCCGGCGGCACAGGCAACTGATCTTCCGGTTTACACCGCGTTTTGAAATGAATCATGTGGTATAAAATGGCTTCATATTTATTCTTGTACATCAGTTTCCCGTTGTCCCACCGAAGCTTTCCGTAAGCGCCTTCAATTACATGAAAATCAAAATAGGCTTTGATGTATCCGGCTTCATCGAGCCTTTTTACCACATGCGTCATACTTTCCACATCACTGGGAATATCGCTGTAATGCATGCCCCGCTCAAATTCACTGAAATGAAAATTGGTTTCATCAAAGCAGTAATGTTTGGTGTCTGACATCACTTTTTTATAATCCTTGCTATGGGTAAACAGCAGGTTCATTTTTTCACAGTTCCGGTACAGCAGGAAATAACCGGTCAGAAAATCGTGCCGGACCGAGATCAGATCGTAGGTATTGGTTAACTCATCAGTAATGAAAGCACGGATATTGCCGAAGATGACATCGATGTCGCCATGTGCCCAGAAATCATACCCTGCAACAATATCCGAAAACAGCAAGCCATACGCCGGTTTGAAATCGCACAGCTTATAGGGCCGGTCAATGGCCGCCTGCAATTGCAGTTTCTGCGAGGCAAGTTCCCTGATTTCCGCCAGCGTATTGTAAACAGGAATTACATTTTTCGGAAGTTCGCAGTCAAATGTCCGGTTGTCGGAAATAATATAAAAATCAACAGTGGGGTTGTACCTGCAACTTTGTACAAAGTACTTGAAGTACCATGGAAATTTTCCTATGTAGCAGGTGATGAATGCAATACGTGCCATAGGACTAAGGTTATTTTTTCAAGTAATAGTTCAACGTCATTTCAAAAATCGACTGGCCCTCTATTTTCAGCATGCACAATAGCAGTATCACCAGCATTATAACGCAAATGGTTATGTGCAAGGCATACTTGACAATAAACAGTCTTTTTTTATCCAACTCTTCCTGAAGATTGTTTTGTTTCATGATTCCTCCAGTTCCAGTTGATTTTTGACAAGATTGTAATAGCTCCCCTTGCGCTGTACCAGCGATTTGTGTGTTCCTCTTTCCACTATTTCGCCGTCTTTCAACACAATGATCTGGTCCGCATTTTTAACGGTACTCAGTCGGTGTGCTATCACTACCACGGTACGGTCTTTAAAAAATTCCTGCAGGTTATCGTATATGATCCGTTCATTCTGGGTATCGAGCGAAGAGGTAGCTTCATCGAAGAATATGTAATGCGGATTTTTGTACACGGCCCTTGCTATCAGGATGCGTTGTTTTTGTCCGCCTGAAATGCCGCTTCCGATGGCGCCGATTTTTGTTTCCAATCCTTGTGGCAGTATATTGATATAGTCGTCCAGGTTGGCAATGCGGCAAGCCATCTTCAACCGCTCCTGGTCTATGTTCACATCTTTGGTAGCAATGTTTCTGGCTATGGTTTCGGAAAAAATGAATCCGTCCTGCATCACTACACCGCATTGTTCCCGCCAGCTGGCCGGCGAGATATTCGACAGGCTTACATGGTTCACCATAATTTCGCCCGACACCGGCTGATAAAACTGCAGCAGCAATTTCATCAATGTGGTTTTGCCGCTGCCGCTACCGCCTACAATGGCAGTGGTTTTGCCATCGGGTATGAAGAGATTGATATTTTTCAGCACCTGCGGCGAATAAGGGCCCTCGTACTGAAAACTCAGGTTTTTGATGCTGATCCCTTTTGCTGTTCCGTTTGCGGGTGCATTGTTCAACTCGTTAATGGCGATATGGTGCTCCTGCACTTCTTCCTTGTAATCCTGGATTTCGAGCAGGCGTTTCATACTCAGCTGTGCATCCTGGAAAGCCCGGAAAAAAGCAATCAGCTGGCTTACCGGAGCGTTCAACTGCCCGATGATGAACGACACGCTCAGCATTTCGCCCAGTGTGATATTGCCGTTGATCACCTCCCGTGCAGCAATGAACGTGACGATAATATTTTTTAGCTGGTTGATAAAATCAAAACCGATCATCTGCACCTGGTCAAGCCGCAGCACCTTCAGGTTGATGTTGAACAGCTTTACCTGAATTTCTTCCCACTGCTCCCGCTTGTAATGTTCAAAATTGTTCAGCTTGATTTCCTGGATGCCATTGATCATTTCGTTGATGGACTGGTTATTCAACGCATTGGAGCGAAAGCGAAAAAAATCAAGGTATTCGCGTTTTTTAAAAAAACTTCTCGACCACAGCACGGAGAGTATGGTGAGCGAAGCATATACCAGCAGAATTTTATAGTCGTAACTGAAAAGAACAAAGAAGAAAATGAAGAAGTTGATAAAAGAAAAAAACGTGGTAAGACTTTGCGAAGTAAGAAATTGTTCGATTCGTGAATGGTCATGAATACGCTGGTAAAAATCACCACTGTACTTTGTATCAAAAAACCGCACGGGCAGCTTCATGATTTTTTTAAAAAAGTCGCTGATAATGGTGATGTTCACCCGCGTGCTGATGTACAGTATCAGCCAGTTTCTTACAATTTCCACTATCACCGTGCCCAGGAAAATGAATACCTGCGCCAGCAGCAGGATAAATACAAAATGAAGGCTTTTGGCAGCAATGCCTTTGTCGATGAGCGATTGTGTGAGAAACGGAAAAATCAGTGTAAATGCACTGCCTGCCGCCATGCCTGCCACCAGTTGAAAAAACTCTTTTCTGAAGGGGCGTATGTATTTTACAAAATGGGCAAACGTAATGCGGCTGGGCGGATGAGCCGGCCGTTCGTAAAATTCCTTCCCGGGTTCCAGCAGGAGCGCCACGCCTTTTTCACCGCCATTGGTCCATGCTTCGCAAAACGCCTGTTCGGGAAGCAGGATCATTCCCCTGGCAGGGTCGGCAATTCTGAAATACAGTTTTTTTGTAAAGAGCGATTGCTTTACTTCATATAACACCACAAAGTGACTGCTATTCCAGAATAAAATGCAGGGAAAAGGTTTTTCCTGCAGCAGTTTATCAAGCGTAGTGCGCACCGCCATCGATTCAAACCCGATCAAGCCTGCTGCAGCGCTCAGGCCGGTAAGGCTCACGCCTTCCCGTGTGAGATAGGAATTATCTCTCAGGTACTGCAGCGAGTATTCCCTCCCATATTTTTTCGCCACCATGCTCAGGCATGCGGGACCGCAATCCATTGCATCGTGTTGCGCTACAAAAGGAAATGATTTGAACATAACGGGTTTTGCTGTTATACGCTTGCAGGAAAGTTTTTGGTGATTTTCTCTTTCATCGGATGCCTTGATTGTTCTTCCCATTTGCCGGTGTAAGGATCGTATCCGCATTTCAACGGCTTGCTGTAGAGATCGGCCGGGTCCTGCAAAAAAGCACGACAGTCGGTACAGTTGTACCGAAACTCGCACACCTTGCAAATGTTGATCTGGTCTTTGTGTATGAACCAGTATTGCTGAAATGCAGCACTGTTCAGCACGCTGGCAATGGATACTTCTTCCACATTGCCATATTCCACTTTGAGTGAAGGGCAGTTTTTAATGTTGCCATACCGGTCAATGGTGAGTTTTCTGTCAAGACAACCATTTCTTTTCTGGTGGGTATGATGTACATGAAAGCCTGTAAAATTCAGGTTTTCCCGGGTGATGAGGCCGCAGCAGTTGCCCTCATCAAATGGATACTCCACAAAAAAGATCTCACCCAGCGGAACAGGGATCTGGTCGGTTTCATTCACCACATGCGCAATGCCTTTTCGCGGCGCGCCATATACGAACATCCTGCTGATGAGTGGTTGCCTTTCGATGAAATAATGCAGCTCCGAGTTTACGAGCTTGTCGTGGTGCGATAAATGCACTTCAATACAATTGGCTTCGGTATCATGCAGTCGCGCCAGCACTTTCTCCAGGAATGGCAGGTTAAAGGTGGAAAGCATGCGCAGTTCGTAGTCCTTCACCCGCAGGTCTGTGAGTTGTGTACAAACCTTATCGAACAGCGCTTCATTGAATGTGTTTTCGTCCAGTTCCAGTATTACATCTTTCACCCGGATATATTCGTCGTTCAAGGCATCGTCCAAAACAGGAAACCATTCGGGGTGAGGTGTTAAAAAGCCAATTTCATGGGTGGTAAGAAACTCCATAAATTCATTGAAGTATGGCTTTGAATCTTCGTCTATCTCCTTTTCAATATCAGCAATGGGCTTGCGGTCCATTTTTTTGATAAGGTCGTAGTACTCACGGGAGATAAAAAACACTTCGCCGCGTTCATAATCCAGTATAACGCAACGAGTAGGCCCATCCACCAATTTGCAGGAAGCCGCCAGTACAAAATAATTTTTGTTATTGCTCACTGTTTTCCTGTTTAAAAACGTAATTGTAATCAATGGTTTTCGACATCAGCCTTTGTGAAAAGGCATCGCGCATGAGCACGGTTTGCCAGCGCGGATTGTACTTCATAAGTTTGGCTTCTTCATCGGGATCGGTAAGCTTGTTGTACACGATCTTCCTGAAGAACAGCGGCAGCCCTTCGAGCGCTTCACCGCTGAGATTAATATGTTTTATCCACTGTTCCATGTATAAGGTATTTAGCAACCAGTTGATGCAGGTTGTAGTTACAAGGTTCACTTGTCATGCCGAATTGCCCAACCGGATTGATTTCGAGAAACACAAAATCATCCTGGTCATCCACAATCAAATCCACCGATCCGCAATTGAGCTGCAGCTCTGCAAAAATGTTGCGTAACCGTTCTTCAATGTGGTCGGGAAGTTTGAAAGGCAGGTTGCGGTTATTGCTGTATTTTCTGAAATCTATCTTTGTCCGTTCGTTGGATTGTGAAAAGATGGCCATGGAGAAGCACCTGCCTTCTATAAAAAAGGTTCTTACTTCAAATTGTTTGCGTACCATGGCCGACACCATGGAAGGATAGATAGCAGTGTCGAGGTTATCGTTGATAAAATCATCTTCCAGCAATTCAGTGTATGTATAAAAGCGGTGTCTTTCTATATCCCGGTATATGCCGTTGGATACTGCCTTGGTCACCAGTGAGCCGAATTGTTTTTTTATTGCCGGTAATTCCCTGCAATTGCTGATGATTTTATAGTCCGGCACTTTGAATCCGTGTTTTGCTGCTATATCGGCCACTATCAGCCTGTTGAGATTGAACAGCGGTTTACCGAGGTTGATGGAAGCCGACTGATACACTGCATAGGAAATATATTCTGTGATCGCTTTGTTTTCTTCATCCAGCATATTTCTTTTGCCCTTGATAAGTGCCGACAACTCAAGCCCGTTGTAACTAAATTCGGTACGCCTGGTGCGCGTGATATGTTCCGGATGAATAGCGGTGCGCCGCCACCAGCAGGCTTTTGCTTCGCGCAGGTTGATGCTTTCACCCGTTAACTGATTTTTGAACCATATTGCCTTATTGTCCATCCCTTCAAAAATGTAGGTGTCATCATCGCCATTCATGCGCACCACTTTTTCACCGTAATAGTCCAGCCATTTCTGCACCAGCGTGGTGGAGTAATCATAACGGATGGAAAACACAAGTATCATATGTTGATTGTTCTTTACTTTAGAAATATATGGGCAACCCCGGAAGGGTTACCCACATTGTTTTGAAGAGTTAGTCTCCGTCTTTGTCGGAACTCATGGTATCCTCTTCATTAGTGCTTGAAGAAGTTTCCAGCAAACCTGATTTACAGGTTCCGGAACCAGCCTTGATGGCATTCATCTCAGCCACAGGCATTTTCTCGAGTGCAAACTTGTTGAGCTTCATAACCGATTTTTTTTTGGTTTGAACAATTGCTCTCTTTAAGGCTGGAGCGTTTTCCTATTATAGTTGGCCAATTATAACCAAGAACTGATCAGCTCACATTCCCCTGTACCGCTCTGTATTTTTAGATTCCTTCGAAACCTTGTTCACCTGCCTGTTTCCAAAACTATAGTTTACCGATACCCTGTAATTCTGCAACAGGGCATTGAAATTATTGGTCGTTGTATAATTGGAATAATCCCTTCTTGTAGTGGTATAGTTCTGCCGGAACAAATCGAGGGCAGAAATCATGAACTGCAGTCTTCCTTTGGCAGCCTGAAAGCGCACATTGGCGCTGCAATAACCGAAACCACGTTTGAAATTGAACCCATCTGCCGAAGGCAAACTCTGGTAATAGGACAGCTGAACGAACGCCGTACTTTTTTTATCGAGCGTAACGGTGCCCCGCACGAGGAACGATCCTCCATATCCGTTGTAAGAAGGTATCATCAGGTCTTTGCGCAGTGAGCGGGTGGTGGCATACCAGGAAGTGGTGCTGCCATACAGCGACACCCGTTTGTGCAACTGCAGTGTGTAAGACAGGTTGGCAATGTACCGGCTCTGGTAAAGATGGTTTTCAGGCGTTATGCGATTGGTGCCATCGCTTTCTACCAATGCCAGGTAATCAATGCCGTTTTTGATGTTGACATAAGAAAGGTATACTGAAAAATTTCCTTGATAACTGTAAGCCAGGTCTACATTATGTGTGAATGAAGGCAATAAATACGCGTTACCGGAAACATAGGTATACACATTGGAATAATACCGGAAAGGATTGAGATCATTAAATCCCGGCCTGTCTAACCTGCGCGCATAAGCGAGATTAAAACTGTGCGACTGATGCGGCTTGTACGACAAATACACGGTGGGGAAAAGTTTTCCATACGTGCTGTTGTTCGTAAGTGAAAGCGTAGGAGAATAGCCTTTCAGGCTGGTATGTTCATACCGCAGCCCGGCTTTGGCAGACCACCTGTTGTTAAAAACCTTCGTACCGGAAAGGTAAAGCGCCGTCGTATTTTCTTCGTATTCAAACCTGTTGCTTACTGAAGGGTCCAATATCAGCTGGCCGTCTTCCTTCCTGTACAATTCCAGTTGACTATTGTTGTTGATGGCCGTATAACTGGCGCCGGTTTCAACGGGCAGGGTTGCAGACGGCAGTTCAACATCCAACATAACGGAATGAATGGTGTAGGCATTGTCGCCATAAAAATCAAGCGTCTGCTGTTTGTTGGTTACGCTGTTTATTTCAGACTGCACCAGTTTGTTCAGGTCATTGGTATTTTCAGAAAAGTTGTAGGTAAGCGAAAACTTCTTCCCGCTTTTTCCCGGCTGGTAGTCGATGTAGGCCGACCATGCGAATGCCTTTGGTTTTTCTTCAATGCGGGAAGGAGAATATACCGAGGAATCGATGCTGCTTTCATTTTCGCCAAAGTAGGTACTGGTTTCTACATCGTTGTTGGACGCTTTACGGAAAGAATAATCCAGCAATGATCCCAGTTCGAGCCCGGCAGCGGGTTTCCATTTCAATACATTGTTAAACGAAGTAGTGTTTTCTTTTCTCAGCGAATGACGATCGATGAGGAAACTCCTGTTGGCAAAACGGAAGAGCGTGTTTTGAAGGTTTTCAAATTCAGAATGGTCATAATTCACCGTAAGCGACCCTTCAAAACTTTTTGCGCGGTAATTGATGGTGCCGTTTTGTGTAAAGGAAGGATAGGTACGCTGCAGGTAGGCAAGGTTCACATTACCGGACCAGCCCAGGTTGGGATTTTTTTTGAGAACGATGTTGATGAAGCCGTTGTTTCCCTGGGCACTGTACCGGGAAGGAGGTATGGCTATTACTTCGATCCGGGCGATATTGTCTGATCGAAGGGACCGCAACCGTTGCTTCAGGTCTTCTTCAGATAAATTCAGCACACGGCCATCTATCATCACGCGAACGGCGCCTTTGCCTACCATGGAAATGGCTTCATTATCGCCTACTTCTATACGTGGAGTTTGCCGCAACAATTCTATCATGTCCACTCCACGGTTGTATATACTGTTCTCTACATTGAACACAATTCTGTCTACTCTGAATTCCACCACCTGCTTGCGCGAGGTCACTATCACCTCCTGCAGTTCCTGCGTGGCCCGGCGCAACGTGAAAGCAATTTGCTCATCCCGCGTTGCTTCCACCATCATAACGGCAGGAGCATACCCAAATGCATGGACCTTTACTTCATATTTACCCGGGGCTATTGTGGTGGAAAATTGACCGGTACTGTCGGTAAGTAATTCTGAAACTGTAGTGGAATCCTGGATGAAGAAGACATTTGCATAGGGAAGGCCATTGCCGCTGGAGTCACGGACATGCCCGCTCAATGTTACCGGACCCTGTGCGCAGATACAGGCAGGCACGAGCAATAAAAGGATAAGATTAGTGTTCAAATAGGACAACATACTTCAGTTTAATGGCAACAAGGCTAACCAGTATTCGCGGCTATACGAGGAGGTGTTTCCGCGGGACGAATTGCTTGCTCAATACTAAGCGACGCGGGTAGTATGGAAGTGTTCACTACCGGTGATGGCCGCTTGATATTTAAAAATAGTCCATACACACCATATAGAACAAATTTTTTTGGATATGCCGTACTACATTTTTTAAACATTAAGGGAATTTCCTTATTGTGGTGATACAATCCCCAGGCTATCAAACCCGCTGCAGATACCGGTGCAAAAACAGTTTTAGCTTTCATACATTTCCTGGTTCTCTATATATAATATGTTACTGAACCAGCACATCACCTACCCTTTGGTAATATACAGTGAAAGAAAATACACAGTATACCTGTGTGCGATTACGCGTTGAAAGGTATTGAGCTTGTTCAATTTTATTGTGGAAATTTTTGCCCATCCCGCATGGCCTCTTTTATGGCCCAACTTTTACGTTACACGTGCTTAACGCCCGCTTCCTACTGGCCGGTTAATTTACCTCACTTTATAAATAGCATCCCGCATGAACGTTTGGGAATGGATTATACACATCGACACCGAACTATTTTCGTTTATACATAACAGTGCGTCGCATCCGGGCATCGACTGGTTGATGAAAATATTGCGCGAAGCTTTTACCTGGGTCCCGCTATATGCTTTTATGATCTATTGGGTAGTCCGGTTTGGACGGCACCAGGCATGGCAGTTCATTTTGCTTACACTGGTCACCTTTGCCATCACCGATTATACGGCTGCCAGCATATTGAAACCGTGGATCGCCCGTACGCGGCCCTGTTATGAACCGGAATTGCAGCCCATCATCCGCGGACTGGTAGGTTGCGGCGGCCCCTATACGTTGCCCAGCAATCATGCGGCCAATCATTTCGGACTGGCGGCATTCTGGTTTCCGGGAGTATCTATGATACGTGCGCAAAAATGGTGGTGGTTGTGGATCTGGGCTTTTGTTATTGGCTATGCGCAGGTATATGTGGGCAAGCATTATCCGCTCGACATTGTTGCCGGCGCGGCCTTTGGTATGGTAGTGGGCTTCACGGCCGCACGTGTGTTCAGGGTATGGTGTTTTCCTGCAAAAGGCCCGCGACTGGTGTCTGTTTCCTGAAGGTCTTGTACCTTCAGTACCCAATTTATTTGCATCATGCAACAATTGCCGGCCGATTCGGAGATGGAGAAAAAATGGCTGTACTTCCTGGTGGCACTGGCTGTGTTGGTACATGGCAGCGGCCTATGGGTAACCATCATGGCGCCCGATGCGGCCATCTATGCGGCGCTGAGCAAGCATATGGCCTTGCACAACAATTACCTGGAACTGTATGTGGAAGGCAGCGACTGGCTGGACAAACCGCATTTTCCGTTTTGGGTTACGGCGTTCTTCTTTGAAATGTTCGGCATACATACCTGGTCGTATAAACTGCCGGGCGTGTTGTTTGTACTGCTGGGCGCCTGGTACCTGTGGCGGCTGACGCGCAGGTTGTATGACGACTCCGTTGCCCTATGGGCCGTATTTATCCTGCTCACTGCCGAACACCTGCTTATTTCCAATACCGATGTGCGGGCAGAGCCATTTTTAACCGGGCTGATCATTGCCGCCATCTACCACTATTATCGCACGGTATATGTATGGAGCCTTCCGCATCTCCTGGCCGGCAGTGCCTTTACTGCCTGCGCAGTTATGACAAAGGGATTGTTTGCGCTGATTCCCGTTGCAGGCGCTATTGGCGGTCACCTGCTGTTGATGCGTCAATGGAAAAACTTGTGGCATTTTAAATGGCTGGTGGCCGCCGGATTGATACTGTTGTTCATTACGCCGGAACTGTACAGTTTATGGCACCAATTTGACCGCCATCCTGAAAAAGTAGTATTCGGCAGGACCGGCGTTTCAGGCATTCGGTTTTTTTTCTGGGACAGCCAGTTTGGCCGCTTTCTCAACACCGGTCCAATCAAAGGCAAAGGCGATCCGTTGTTTTTTCTGCATACCCTGTTATGGGCTTTTCTTCCCTGGTCTTTATTAATGTATGGAGCATTTATCAGGCGGGTAAAGCTGTTGTGGCAGCAAGGGCAGGTAAAAAACTATGAGTGGTACGCTTTCTGTGGCAGCGTGCTGATGATACTCATCTTCAGCATCAGCAGGTTTCAATTGCCGCATTACACCAATATTATCTTTCCGTTGCTGGCAATGCTTACGGCCTGGCATATGCTCCATCTTTCCGCAAAAAGCGAACGGCCTGTTCGTGTGTTGCAATATAGTGTAACAACAGTGGCACTGGCGCTACCGGTATTGTTGCATTTTGTTTACCGACCTGTCAATACTCCAATGCCTGCGTTGATAGTGCTTGTGTTGTTGTTTATTTTGTTGCTGACTTTGCATCGCCGGGTAAAAACATCCGGGCTGCATCTGTCTTTTATGCGAAGCGGTCTGGCAGTGCTGCTGGTGCATTTGTATATGAACTGGATTTTTTATCCGGACCTTATGCGGTATCAGTCTGGCAGTGAAGCAGCTTTTTATATGAACAAATACATGCCCAACACGCCGCTGGTAGCGCTGGACGCTTATGCTAATGGGATTGAATTTTACCTGGATGACCGTTATATCAGGCAGGACACTGCTGCGGTAAAGGCTGGTATACCTGCTGCACTGAAGCAATACCCGTGGTACGTATCAGGGGAGCAATTGCAGCTGTTAGAGAAGCAGGGATATACATACGAGGTGTTAAAAAGCTGGGAGCATTTTACAACGACGCGGTTGTCGTTGGAGTTTATCAATCAGAAAACGCGGGGTAAAACGGTGCAACATTATTATCTTATCCGGGTGCAATAGGTTTTTAGGGGAAAGACTAGCCTGCTACAACAGGTTCTTCGGCTAATTGTTCCTTCAAATACACATGCATCCGGCGCGCCACCCATTCCGGCCGTATGCCGGTAATGCAAGGCCGTGTAGCGCAACCTGTTTTGCGATGGTTGGCCGCGCTCACACATGGCGAGCAGGGTAACCCGAGGTAAAACGGCTCTGCATTGCCAAGTGGCAGGTACAGGGCAGGCGTTTCGGGCCCAAACAACACAAATACTTTGAGCGGCGTTACGGCAGCAAAATGCGCAGGGCCTGAATCGTTGGTGAGCATACAGCAACTGATGCTGTACAATGCAGGCAATTCTTCAAATGCAAAAACTCCGGCAGCATTCACACATCGTGGATGGTCCACTTCATCAACCACCTGCTGTACATATTCGCTTTCTGCAGCGGCGCCGGTGGCTAAGATGACAATACTTTCCCATGATGTGAGCAATTGCCTCGCCACCTGTGCAAAATATTCCGGCGGCCAGCGGCGCTGCGGCAGCATATCGGATGCGTTCACATTCAAAAGCACAATTGATTCATCATGCCAGTTGTGCAACAGCAGGGAAATTTTCTCTTTTACCGAATCAACCGCCTGGGCAGGTATAATGGCCGATGCTATTTTGAGTTCTCTGGAAGATACCGGCATGGTGGCATATGGATTGTCAAACAATCCCAACGCCTTGTTTACCAGCGACACAAAATTCACCGCCACATGTACGTGCGGATTGTAACGAACGCCTTCGTTGATACATTTTCCACGGTACAATCCTTCATCGTGATAACTTACAAATCCCACACGCGATCGTGCGCCACTGAAAAACGACAACAACGCAGTAAAGCGTGAAAATAGCTCCAGGTCAATCACCGTTGTAATTCTTTTCGACCTGCACCAGACCATAAAGCGAAACACATCGGCGATGAGCGTAAACAGGTTGCGGGCATTCATACAAAATATATTGGCCCGGGGAATGGTGTTGAGCAGGGTAAGACTTTTATAATTCTGCGCAAAAATGGCAAAATACAGTTCTGCCCGGCCTTCGTGGTGCAGTTTGCGCATGGCCGGATCGGCAATAATGGCGCTGCCCATTTCTGAAAGCTCAATAAAAAGTGTGCGGCGCGTATCCGGCGACTGCTTACGATTGCCCCGTAACAGGTCAACCAACCAGCACACAGGGCTAACCAGCAAACAAAGGGGAATGCCCACCCATTTGTCTATGGCCCGCATGGTATCAACCTTCATGAACGATTACGATTGTGATTATGGGCTGATACAAAAAATTCATGCCCGGCCCGGGCAACTGCATCTTTCGGGGTAAAAATGCCCGTAAAGGGTTGCGGGCAACAAGAAGGAGCGTTGAAGAAATGATTAATTATGGGCTGATGGAGTGCCACCGGCCAGCCCGGCCAACTGGCAGACAGCTGCTTTTAGCTTTTTATCGATGATGTAATAAGTTTCCCAGCCGTTGGTTGTTTTGGAATTGACAGCAGCCGGTTCTTCCACCAGCCAGTTGCGATTCACTACCTCCATGTTTGGCGTCACAACGTCCAGTGTGAATTGCTTGCGTGGTTTTTTAATCAGGGAAGTGGTGTATTTAACCTGTACCTTGTCATTGGATACATGACCAATGGGCGTTATACATCTCATATACAGTTAATTTGTATGCGAACAGTCATTGTCCAGGAGCGAAGAAATATTGCTATGAGCCGGATAACAACATTATCCGGCTCACCTGTTAAACAGCATTTATTTATCTGTTCTGCATTTTATTTCTTCCGCTTCGGGTTTTCCAAATTTTCCTTCGCCCGAAACTTTACCATTTTTGATAGCAGATCATAGGGAAAAGGTTTGTTTTTGGGAAACTGTACAGTGCTTTTTGATTTTTTGTACGCCGCCAGTTCTTTTGCAAATACATCAAAAACTGTAAATGGTGGCGGACAGGAAATGGAATAGTGGTTGGTATGGGCAGAAAAATAGCAGACCCATCCATGATACTTGTAAGCCGGTATCTGGTAGCTGATCACTTCTTCTGCATCGGGCACGGCCTTTAAAATCGTTTCCCGGATCTTTTGCAATACCTGTTGATCCTGTTTCTCAAATGCGCTGATGTATTCATCTACGTTTTTGTAATCAGTTTTTGCCATGTTGCTTGCTTTTTGTGTTTGATGAACGTTGATACGAAAGTAGACACCGCACATCACATATAAAGGGTGGTCTAGCGCCAAAAGAAAGGGGGATTTGCGACTAAATTATTAAACTGAGATAGCAGGTTTCCTGGACTTGCTGATAATACCTCCAGGTACTTTTCAGGGGTTCGTTTTATAATTAATTCAGCATCCTG
>Ga0065721_10051758_pt1 | contig 13640 bp, 9 predicted proteins | sample Mesricmetagenome_FD_59108 | JGI IMG/M metagenome (GOLD analysis project Ga0065721, IMG submission 59108) | Mesophilic microbial community from rice straw/compost enrichment Sample: eDNA_1 v2 (version 2) | ecosystem: Engineered > Solid waste > Grass > Composting > Bioreactor | place: USA: Davis... | reverse complement strand
GAGATGAACGGGACCACGGCGCAGGCCATGGCCGTGACCATCATCAGCAGGCAGATGACCACGGCCCATTTCAGGGTGAACTTCTGGTGGTCGCCGAACTCCACGCCCGCCAGGCCCACCAGCAGGTACGTCGACGGCACCAGCGGGCTGAGCAGGTGGACCGGCTGCCCGATCAGCGAAGCGCGCGCCATCTCGACCGGGGTAATGCCGTAGTTCTGGGCCGCCTGGGACACGATCGGGAGCACGCCGTAGTAGAAGGCGTCGTTGGAGATGAAGAAGGTGAACGGCATGCTGGCCAGTGCCGTGATCGTCGCCAGGTACGGTCCCCACGCGTCCGGGATGATGGCCAGGAAGCTGTTGGACATGGCCTCGACCATGCCGGTGCCCGAGAGGATGCCGGTGAACACGCCCGCGGCGAAGATCACCGCGACCACCGGCAGCGCGTTGCCGGCGTGCTCGGAGATGCGTTCGCGCTGCAGCTTCACGCACGGGTAGTTGGCTACCACCGCGATCGAAAAGCCGACCATGAACAGCACCGGCAGCGGCAGCACGCCCATGACCAGGCAGACCATCAGGACCGCGGTCAGCAGGGCGTTGAACCAGAGCAGGCGCGGGCGCTTGAGGGCCTGGGCGCCCTCGGCCTGTGGCAGCAGCGCGCCGCCCTGCAACTCCGGGGTGTCACGCAGTTCGAGCGTGCCCAGGCGCAGGCGCTCCCGCTTGCCGAGCACGTAGGACAGTCCGATCACGCCTGCCACGCCGACGACCATCGACGGGATCATCGGCACGAACACGTCGGAAGGGTCGACCTGCAGCGCGCTGGCCGCGCGCGCCAGCGGGCCGCCCCACGGTGTCAGGTTCATCACGCCACCGGCGAGGATGGTCACGCAGGTGAGGTTGAGCGCGTCCATGCCGAGACGGCGGTAGAGCGGCAGCATCGCCGCCACTGTGATCATGTAGGTGGTGGAGCCGTCGCCGTCGAGCGATACGAACGCGGCCAGGATCGCCGTGCCCATCACCACCTTGAGCGGATCGCCCCCGACGGTCTTGAGGATCCGGCGGATGACCGGGTCGAACAGGCCGGCGTCGATCATGATGCCAAAGTACAGGATGGCAAACATCAGCATGACGCCGGTGGGCGCCAGCTTCTTGATTCCGTCCAGCATCATCGTGCCAAGCTCGGGCCCGCCAAAGCCGCCGACCAGGGCGAACAGGATGGGGATCGTGATGAGAGCGACGAGCGGCGACAGCCGCTTGGTCATGATCAGCGCCATGAACGCGATCACCATTCCGAATCCCAGCAAGGTCAGCACCGGTTGCTCCTTTTCCTTCCCCGAGTCCGCGCATCCGTGGACGGATGCCCCTGATAGCCCACGCCATGTCCTGTGCGCGGCCGGGATACTTAAGCAGGCCAAACTGTCGAGCCGCTGACATTGCGACGCAGCATCCACTTCGCATCGGGTTCCTAGTGCCGAGCCGGCGGAATGCCGCGCGCCAGGTCGCCGGCCACCAGTAGCCGGCGTTGCGTGCGACCTGCAGGATGAGGACGCGGCGCGTCAGCGCGGCGGCTTTTCCAGGATGGCGCGCCAGACGTCCAGGAGCTGGCGGCGCTTCTGCTGGTCCAGGTAGACCAGCAGCCCTGGACCCAGGGAGATCGGCCGCAGTACGCCGACCTGCGATTCGCTCACGCCCAGGCGCTCGTAGATGCCGTCCAGTTCCTTGCGGATCGGCGGCAGGCCGCACTCGGTGGCCATCACCTGCTGCCCGCGCACCGACAGCAGGTATTCGAGGAACCGGTGCGCAAGCGCGGCATTGGGTGCGTTCCTCGAGATCACCACGGTGCGCGCCAGGACCACGGTGTGGTCGCGCGGGTAGACGAGCAGGAGGTTACGCTCGGAATCGCGTCGGGACCGGGCATAGGAACCGAGCAGGTTGTAGCCGGCCACGAGCTCGCCCGACTCGATCCGCTCCAGCAGGGTGGACGTGTTCTCCTCCACCTGCAGGTCGACGTCGCCAAAGGCCTCGACCATCGCCCCGAACTCGCTGCTGTGGCGTACGTCCTGGGTCGCCAGCAGGTAACCCACGCTGCTCCGGGAGATGTCGTAGGTCCCGATCCGTCCCTGCCAGAACCGCGGATCGTGGCGGACCTGGTCGACCAGCTCGGCGCGCGTGCGCGGGATCCTGCGCCCCTCCATGGCCTTGCGGTTGAACACCATCACCGCCGGCTCGAACGTGAACCCGAAGGCCTCATCGCGCCAGCGCGCCCAGCGCGGCAGCGCCTCGGCGCTGGGCGACACGTGCCGGGCGGCGTAGCCGTCGTTGACCAGCTTCACCTGCAGGTCCATCGAGGTGCTGATCAGCATGTCGGCGCGGTGCGTGCCCTCGTTTTCCTCGCGCACGAAGCGCTCGTACTGCGGCATCGCGTCGAGGTTCTCGTAATGGACATCGACTCCCGGGTAAAGGCGCTGGAAGTCGACCACCAGCGGCTCGAAGACCGCGGTGTCGAGGGTGCTGTAGAGGGTAAGCGTTCCCTCCAGAGCTCCCTTGGCCGGATAGTCCTTGCACCACCCCGCCGGCACCAGCAGGAACAGCAGCAGGCACCACCATCGCCGTTTCATGAACCCCCCTTCAGGCGCATGCGCACCACCAGGCCGCCGCCGGGACGGTCTTCCAGGGCGATGGTTCCGCCATGGCTGCGCACCACGCGGGAGACGATCGCCATCCCCAGTCCGGCGCCGGAGGAGTGGGTGTTGCCCCGCTCGAAGCGCTCGAAGATGCGCTGCCGGTCGGCCGGCGGAATGCCAGGCCCGCGGTCGGACACGGTCAGTTCGTAACCGTCCTCGCACGCTTCCAGGCCCACCTCGACTTCCGCCTCCAGGCCCAGCGGGTCGGGTGTTCCGTGGCGGACCGCGTTGTCGATCAGGTTCTTGAGCGCCTCGCCGAGGAGCACCGGGTCGCCGCGCATGGGCGCCCTGGCTACGCTGCTGATGAGGCCGACCTGGGCGTCGCCCGACATCGGCACCGCGTCGCGGAGCGCGCGCTTGATCACGTCCACCAGGTCGAATTCCTCGAAGCGGCGCACCTCGGCGCGGTGCATGACCATGGCGTCGCTCAGCAGCTGGTTGACCAGGCGGGTCAGCCGCGAGGCGTTGCGCTCCACGTTGAGCAGCCCCTTCCTGATCTGGCGCGGGTCCTCCTCGTCGAGGGTCAGCTGCGCCTGCGCGCGCAGCGCCGCCAAAGGCGTGCGGATCTGGTGGGCCGCCTCCCCGATGAAGGCGCGCAGGCCGGCGATATTGTCGTCGAGCCGACGCATGAAGCTGTTCATCGCGCTGACCATCGGCTGTACTTCGGCAGGCACCGGCGCACTCAGCGGACGCAGGTCGGAGGGGTCTCGCCGCGCCAGGTCTTCGCTGAGGTACTCCAGGGGGCGCAGCGCCCTGCCGACACCGAACCAGGCGAAGGTGACCGCCAGCAGGGTCAGCGTCGCGATCGGCGCGATGGCGCCGAGCACCAGCTCGCCGGCCAGCTCCTCGCGCGCCTGCCGGGTCTGTCCGACCTGCACCCAGACCCAGCCGCGCATCCCCGGTTGCGAAACCTGGCGACCCAGCACCACGAAGCGGACGATGTCGCCGCGGTAGCGGGCGTTGAAGAAGCGCGGCGCCGGCAGTTCCGACTCGCTGCCGGCGCGCATCCTGGGTGCCGTCACGAGCGGCAGGTCCGCGTAGCCGGTGACCGTTCCCGGCCCAGGCCCGTAGACCCGGTAGAACACCTTGTCCTCCGGCGCGGCCGAGAGCATGTCCAGCGCGGCGTAGGGAATGTCGACCCGCACCGCCGAGCCATCCACCGCCAGCGTCTCGGCGATGGACAGCGCCGACCCCGCCAGCAGGCGGTCGTACGACAGGTCGGCGGCACGCTGCGCGTAAGCGCGCGCAGCCAGGTACATCACCAGGGTGAAGCCCAGAAACAGCAGCAGCATGGTGGTGACCAGCCTCGCCTTGAGCGAGCGGACCCGCTCAGGCATCCGCCGCCACCCTTGCCTCCGCGACGTATCCCAGTCCGCGCATGGTGCGGATGTTCAGGTGTTCGCCAAGCTTGCGGCGCAGCCGGCCCACGTAGACCTCGATTGCGTTGGTGCCGGCCTCGTCGTCGAAATCGAACAGCTGCGAGGAGATCTCCTCCTTGCTCAGCACCCGGCCGAGGTTGCCGATCAGGATCTCGAGCAGGCGATACTCGCGCCGTGGCAGGTCGATCAGCGTGTTGCCGATCGTCACCGTCTTCGACGCCCTGTCGAACACCAGCTCGCCGATGGTGGTGCTGCCCGAGGCGATGCCCTGCGCGCGCCGCAGCAATGCGCGGCAGCGCGCGTCGAGCTCGCGGAAGTCGAACGGCTTGGACAGGTAGTCGTCGGCGCCCACGTCGAGCGCGCCGACCCGGTCCTCGACCTCCGAGCGCGCGGTGAGCATCAGCACCGGTGTGCGTTCCCCGCGAGCGCGCAGGCCGCGCAGGATCGAGAAGCCGTCGCGCCGCGGCAGGCCGATGTCGAGGATGACCAGGTCGTAGCTCTGGTAGCGCAACACCTCGTCCGCCGACTGGCCGTCACGCTGCCAGTCGGCCGCATGACCCTCCCGCCTGAGCCGGCGCTGCACCGCCTCGCCCAGGTCAGGGTCGTCTTCCACCACCAGGATTCGCATTGCTGGGCCCCCACCCATGTTCCACGGCTGACGCGACGCTCAGGCGTGTCGTCAGCTTGATGACAGCATCCCGCGACTAGCTTCCCGAATCGTACACACAGGTGCAGTCGTCCGCGCAAGAGCCCCGAAGCAAGGGACCACGCAGGAGCACTGCCCCACATCGACGCGGCGACACGAACGGCTGGCCCAAAGCACCGGCACGGCGTCCTGCCGCCCACAGCCACGAGGAGTCCCACTGATGTTCCGTCCACGCACCGCACGCCCCCGGCGGTATTCGTTGCCGAAGGCGCGCCTGCTTGCGATCCCGGCCGCCATCGCCCTGGTCTTGCCCGGGGCAGCCTTCGCCCAGAACGCGCAGGACAGCGAGGTCATCCGCAAGGAACTGCTGGCCCTGCGCCAGCAGCAGGCGCAGATCACCGAGCTGCAGCAGCAGAACGCGGCGGCGATCGCCGCACTTGAAGCGCGCCTGGGCGTGGCGCCTCCGCCTGCGCAGTCCACGACCGCGACGCCCCCGACCGCCGCGACGGTCGCGACTCCAGCCATCTCCGACCGTCTCAAGGTCAGCGGCGACCTGCGCTTCCGCGGCCAGCACGACCGCTCCGACTCCGACGCGCGCGACCGCAGCAGCAGCCAGGTCCGTGGGCGCCTCGGCGCGACCTATGCGGTCAACGACCTGGTGACCGTCGGCGCCCGCATCGTCACCGGCGATTCCGACGACCCCAACAGCACCGACGTGCAGCTGTCCAACTGGAACGACGACCTCACCGTCAGCCTGGACCTGGCCTACACCCAGCTGAACTTCGGCGACCTCAAGCTCTATGGCGGCAAGTTCCCGAACCCCTTCGCACGCACCGACCTGGTCTGGGACGGCGACGTGAATCCCCAGGGCCTTGCCGCCACCTACAAGCACGCACTGCCCGGTGGCGGCGCGTTCCGCGCCAATAGCGTGTTCTACCTCGTCGACGAGAAAGCCGCCGGCTCCGACAGCACCATGGGCGGCGTGCAGCTCGGTTACGACTCGCCGGCCAACGGCGACTTCAGGTTCGACATCTCGGGCGCTTACTACCGATACAGCCTGGGCAGTATCGCCGGCGCTGATTCGGGCGACTGGCGCACCAACCGCCTCAAGCCCGATGGCACGTTCCTCTCCGACTTCGAGCTGGGCAACCTGCTGGTTGGTGCGTCCTGGCAGGGCGCCAGCGAGAAGTGGCCGGTGCGCCTGGTCGGCGACTACGTGAAGAACTTCGGCGCCATCGACGACCAGGACACCGGTTTCGGCGTGGACCTGAGCCTGGGCCGCGCCAGCAGGCCGGGCGACTGGCGCTTCACCTATGGTTATTCGCAGACCGACGTGGACGCCGTGCTGTCGGCCTTTTCCCACGACAACATCGGCATCGCCACCAACTACAAGCTGCACAGCCTGACCGTCGACTACACGCCGATGCCGAAGACGCTGATCAGCGCCATCTGGTACCACTACAAGCCGAACGACCCCGCTTTCGCCGGCAGCAATGCCCCGGACGACTGGCTGGACCGCTTCCGCGTGTTCTTCCTCGTGAACTTCTGATCCGGTCTCCCCCCGGAGCGGTGCGGGCGGGCCAGCGCATGCTGGCCCGCCCTTTTTCTATCCTGGGTGTGGAACGTGGCGGCCGGGCCAAGGTCGACGCCAAGGTCCATCCGTACGTGGACCACGCGCACCCATCGGCTCACGCCATCCGACCGGGATGCCTGCGCCCACTACCCTTGTGGCCCGCGCCCTGCGCCCGACAGCCGCGGCCGGCGCGCTGGAAGACCTCCAAGCGGCGTGGTGTGAACGAAGCTCGAGCCAAGGGCCCCTGGGGAAGTACCGCCCCTCTCCCCTACTCTCTCCCGGTGTGACGGGGGCGGCTCCGGTTGCGACGCTCGCTGCGGACCGTGGCTGGCTGTCAGGCTCCAGCAGGACGGGCGCTGGCACTGGCCGGGGAACGCTCAGGGCTTCGCGCCTTCACCTTCGCTCCCAGGCCCTCGAACGCGAGGAACAGCACGGGGGTGATGAGCAGGGTGATGACCTGCGAGAGCAGCAGTCCGCCCACCACCGCGACGCCCATTGGCTGGCGCAGCTCCGCGCCGGCCCCCAGGCCCATTGCCAGCGGCAATGCACCGACCAGGGCGCAGACGGTGGTCATCATGATCGGGCGGAAGCGCTGCGCGCAGGCCTCGACGATCGCCTGCTCCGCCGAGACGCCGCGGCTGCGCTGCGCTTCCAGGGCGAAGTCGATCATCATGATCGCGTTCTTCTTGACGATGCCGATCAGCAGCAGGATGCCGATCATGGCGACAAAGGTGAGTTCCAGGCCGGTCAAGCGCAGGGCAAGCAGTGCGCCCACCGCCGCCGAAGGGATCCCCAGCAGGATCGTCACCGGGTGGATCCAGCTCTCGTAGAGCACGCCGAGGATCAGGTAGATCACCGCGACCGCGGCCAGCAGCAGCCAGACCTGTGCCGTCTTCGACTTCTCGTACAGCGCGGCCTGGCCATCGAAGCCACCGAACACGGTGTCGGGCGCACCCACGGCGGCCATCGCCTCGCTGATGGCCTGCTGCGCATCGGAGAGCGACTTGCCCGGCGCCAGTTCGAACGACAGCGTGTGCGCGGGAAGCTGCGCCTTGTGGGCGACGCTGGTCCTGCCGCTGGTGCGGCCGATGCTGGCCATGGCGCCGAGGGGGACCATCGCGCCGTCGCCCGAGCGCACGTACACACGCTCCAGCGCCAGTTCGTCCTGCCGTTCGACGTCGGCCAGCTCCATGATCACCTTGTAGCTGGCCTCCGGCGCGTAGATCGTGGATACCTCGCGGGTACCGAAGGCCGCGTATAGCGTATTCCTGAGCGAGGCGGTATCCACGCCGAGCATGGCCTGCTTGTTGCGGTCGACTTCGACCACCGCTTCCAGGCCGCGCTCCTCGGCTTCCGCCTCCAGGTCGACGAACACGTCGCTGTCCTTGAGCTGGCGCAGCAGGCGCTCGCCCCATATCTCCAGTTCGTCGCCTCCGATCGACTGCAGGGTGAACTGGTAGGCGCTGGCGCTGCTGCTGGCGCCCACCTTGAGGTTCTGCACCGGGCTGAAGGACACCGAGATGCCCGGCAGGATCTGGGTGTTCCGCCGCATGCGCGCCAGTACCTTGCGCATTGGTTCGCGTTCGCCCCGCGGCTTGAGGTCGAGGTCGAACTTGGTGCTGTCGTGGTCGACCTTGGAGGAGACCATGGCCACCGCCGGATCCTCGAGCAGGACCCGCTGGACCTCGCGCATCGCCTTGAGACGCGCCGCGAACGACATGTCCGGGGGCGCCTTCAGCTTGACCCCGACCTGGCCGGTGTCCTCCTGCGGGAAGAAGCCCTTGGGCGCGGCCAGGTACAGCACCGCGGTCAACACCAGGGTGGCGGCACCGGTCGCCAGCACCCAGCTGCGGTGCGCCAGCGCCCAGTGCAGCGCGCGCGCATAGGTCGCGGCCGCCCAGCCGGGCGCGGTGTCGTGGTGCGCGGGAGCGGCCATGTCGCGGCCGGCGCCGAGGATGCGCGGGGCGATGGCCGGAATCAGGGTCAGCGATACCAGCGCGGACACCAGGATGGCGGTCGATACCACGATGGCGAACTCGTGGAACAGCAGGCCGATGGTCCCGGGCATGAAGAAGATCGGGATGAACACCGCTACCAGCGAGACGGAGATGGACACCACGGTGAACGCCACCTCGCGCCCCCCCTGCTCCACCGCCTCGCGGATCGGCAGGCCGCGCTCGCGGTGCCGCATGATGTTCTCCAGCACCACGATGGCGTCGTCCACGACCAGGCCTACCGCGATGGTCAGCCCCATCAGCGAGATGTTGTTGAGGCTCAGGCCCAGCACCCACATCAGCGCGAACGTGCCCAGCAGCGACACCGGCACGGTGATCGCCGGGATCACGGTGGCGGACATCCGCCGCAGGAACAGGAAGATCACCAGCACCACCAGGGCCACGGTCAGGCCCAGGGTGAGGTTCACGTCGTGGATCGCATGGCGGATGGACTGTGAGCGGTCCCCCAGCAGCCGCACCTGGATGGACGGCGGCATCTGTGCCTGCAGGCGCGCCAGCGTCTCCTTCACCCCGTCGACAGCCGCCACGGTGTTGGCGCCTGGCTGGCGGCGCACGTCCAGCACGATTGCGTTGTGCCCGTTGACCTCGCTGACGTTCTGCGCATCCTCGACGCTGTCGAACACCCGGGCCACGTCGCGAAGACGCACCGTGCGGCCATCGCGCGTGGCGACGACCAGGTCGGCGAAGTCGCTGGCGCGCATCAGGCCGGTGTCCATCTTCACCATCAACACCTGGCGGTCGCCGTCCAGCTGGCCCAGCGGCGTGTTGGCGTTGGCGGCCTTGAGCGCCGCGCCCACCTCGATCAGGGTCAGGTCCAGCGCGGCCAGCCTGCGCGGATCCACGTGCACGCGAACGGCGTAACGCTTGCGGCCCTTGACCGTGATCTGGGCCACGCCGGACACCGTCGACAGCGCCGGCACCACCACCTCGTCGATGTAGGTGTTGAGCCGCGACATCGGCATGGTCGGCGAGTCCAGCGCCACCGAGATGATCGGGGCGTCGCCGGGGTTGATCTTCTTGTAGGTCGGCTGGGTAGGCAGCTCCGACGGCAGCTGCTTGTTGGTCCGGAACAGCGCGGCCTGCACGTCGGCGGCGGCCGCGTCGATGTCGCGCGAGGCCTCGAACTCCAGCTGGATCTTGGTCTCGCCCTGCACGCTGGTCGAGGTCGTGCCCACCAGGCCCGGCAGCGAGGAAAACTCCTTCTCCAGCGGCGTGGCGATGGACGTGGCCATGTTCTCGGGGCTGGCGCCTGGCAGGCGCACCTCCACCTCGATGGTCGGGGTCTCGTAGCGCGGCAACGCGGCGATCGGCAGGCGCAGCCAGCACACCACGCCAACGACCACCACCGCCAGCCACAGCATCAGCGTGGCGACGGGACGGGACAGGCAGAGCGCGGGCAGGTTCATGGACGTTCCGCCGCCAGCAGCGGATCGCGTGTGCGCACGCTCATGCCCGGGCTGAGGGCACGCGCCCCTTCGGCCACCACCCGCTGGCCGGCCGGCACACCGGTGACCACCGCGCGGCCGTCGTGCATTCCCTCGAAGGTCACCGGCTGCGCCACCACCTTGCCGGTTTCGTCGACCTGGTAGACGAAGTGGCCTTCAGGTCCTTCCAGCACCGCCTGCGGCGGCAGCACGACGGCGTCGCGGTTGAGGCCGGCCTGTACTCGCAGCTTCACGAACGCGCCCGGCCAGAGCCGGCCGTCGGCGTTGTCGAACTGCGCCTTGGCCATGATGGTGCCGGTGCTGCGGTCGATGCCATTGTCGATGAAGGTGAGCGCCCCGGACACCCGGTCCTGCCCGGTATCCGCCTCAACCCGCGCCTGACCCTCGGCGAAGGCCTGCGTAAGCCGGGCCAGTTCGCGCTCGGGAAGGCTGAATTCCACGGCGATCGGATCCAGCTGCACGATCCGCACCAGGCTGGCGCTGTCGGACGGTCCGACCAGCGCGCCCCGCCGTGCTGGGGTCGCCCCGGCGCGGCCGGAGATCGGCGCGACGATCCGCGAGTAGCCGGCGGTGACCTCGCTGCTCTCGATCTCCGCCTTTGCCGCCCGCTGCTGCGCGCGCAGCATCTCGACCTTGCTGGCCGCCGCATCGAGCGCACTGGAGGAAATGTACCGGGATGCGACCAACTCCTTCGAGCGCTCGTAGTTGCGCTCGGCGTCGGCCAGCTCCGCGGTGACCTGGGCATACTTCGCCCGGGCCAGGCGCACCTGTGCCGGGGCCTGGCCGGGGTCCAGCCGGAACAGCAGCTGCCCCGCCTGCACATCGGTGCCTTCCTGGAAGTGCACCGAGGCCACCACCCCTTCGACCTGGGCGCGGACCTCCACCTCGTTCAGCGGCACCACGTGGCCCTGCGCCTCCACCACGTGCGGCAGGTCGACCACCTCGCTGCCGACCAGGTCGACCAGTGGCGCCGCCTTGGGCGATTTCGGCCCGGCACTGGCGTTGCCACCGGACAGGTACGCGGCGGACGCGGCGGCGCCGGCGACGAGCGCGGCGGCGAGGAACCAGCGAGGTCGGATCTTGCGGAGGGCAACAGGCATCATCGGGCGCTTGGCAAGGCCCGGGGCGAGGCATGGGGTTGGACCGCGAGGGAACGACGAGGAACCGTGCAGCTGGTCCGCCAGGCCCATGCCCGCCCCGGTATCGGGACATGCCTGCCTTGTACCGGGGCCTGGCTGACGGCCCCCCGCGGGGCGGTGTCAGTTTCATGTCAGGCGGGTGCTAGGATGCTAGCCCCCATGCGCCGCCACATGCCCGTCCTCGTCCTCGCCTGCTTCCTCGCCCTGCTCACGGCAGGCATGCCCGCGAGCGGCAAGGACAAGGACAAGAAGGCGCAGGAGCGGGCCGCGAAGCAGGAAGCCCGCCAGGCGGCACTGGATGCGCTCCAGCGCGGCGAGATCCTGCCGCTGGTGAAGATCATGGAACTCGCCACCGCGCGCGTCCCCGGGGACATCATCGAGATCGAGTACGAGGCCGGCCCCAAGTACGAGGTGAAGATCCTCACCCCGGAGGGCCGGATCCGCGAGGTCAAGCTCGATGCGCGGACCGGCGAGGTCCTCAAGATCGAGGACAAGTAGTGCGCGCCCTGCTGGTGGAAGACGATCCGGATGTGCGCGCCGACGTGGCCTCGGCGCTGACCGCCGCCGGCTTCGTGGTGGAAAGCACCGGGGACGGCAAGCAGGCCTGGTTCCTCGGCGACACCGAGGACTACGACGTGTGCGTCCTCGACCTGGGCCTGCCGGGGATGGACGGCCTGTCGGTGCTGCGCCGCTGGCGCGGCGGCGACCGCAATTTCCCGATCCTGATCCTGTCCGCGCGCGGCGACTGGACCGAGAAGGTCGAAGGCATCGAGGCCGGCGCCGACGACTACCTGTCCAAGCCGTTCAAGATCGGAGAACTGGTCACCCGTGCCCGCGCCCTGGTGCGCCGCGCCGCCGGCCATGCCAGCCCGCGGCTGGAATGCGGCCGCCTGGTGCTGGATACCCGCCGCATGAGCGCCACCCTGGACGACAAACCGATCCAGCTTTCGGCACTCGAGTACCGCTTTCTCGACTACCTCGCCCACCAGGGCGACCGCGCCGTGCCCGCCGGCGAACTGGCCGAGCACCTGTACGGCGCCAGCGACGCCGGCGACACCAACGCGATCGAGGCCCTGGTGCTGCGCCTGCGGCGCAAGCACGGCAGCGACCTGATCCTCACCCGCCGCGGTTTCGGCTACCAGATCGGCCGCGGCGACGGCTCCGGCGGTTCGTGAACTCCGGGTCGCTGCGCTGGCGGCTGATGCTCGGCGCCGCCGTGACCATGCTGGGGACGCTGACCCTGGCGCTGTTCGCCATGAGCCTGCTGTTTTCGCGCCACATCGAACGGCGCGTTTCGGAGGACCTGCAGCGGGAAGCGCTGCGGATGGTCGCCAACATCACCGTGGACGCCGGCGGCCTGCCGCATCTCGGCAATACACCCTCCGATCCGCGCTATGACGAACCCGCCGGCGGCCGCTACTGGCAACTCACCGCCCCCGCCGGCAACAGCCGCTCGCTCTCGCTGTGGGACGAGAACCTGCCCGCGCCAGCCGCCGGACTGCCTTCGGACCAGTGGCGCACGCGCCAGGAGGACGGGCCGTTCGGTCAGCGGGTCATGGTGGTGGAACGCGCAGTGAGCGTGCAGGGTGCGCGAGGCCCGGTCACCGTGCAGGTTGGCCAGAACATCGCGGACCTGCGCATCGCCCGCAACCAGTTCCGGCGCGAACTGGGCCTGTTCCTGGCCGGGCTGTGGCTGATGCTGATGGTGGCCGCGTGGCTGCAGATCTTCCTCGGCCTGCGTCCGCTCGGGCGCCTGCGCAAGGAACTCGAACGCATGCAACGCAGCCCCAGCGAACGCCTGGACGGCCGCTATCCCAGCGAAGTGGTTCCGCTGACCACGGCGATCAACCGCCTGGCCGAAGCGCGCGAACGCGACGTGGTGCGCGCGCGCCGGCGCGCGGCCGACCTGGCGCACTCATTGAAGACCCCGTTGGCGGCGATGTCCGCGCTGAGCCGGCGCGTGCGCGGCAACGGCCAGGAGCAACTGGCCACCGACCTGGACCGTGTCATCGCCAGCGCTGGTGCGGCGCTGGAAGCGGAGCTGGCGCGCTCGCGTGCGGCAGCAATCCGTGATGGCTTCAGCACCGCGCGCACCGAGCCGGCCGAAGTGGTGGACCGCATCGTCGCCGTGCTGGAGCGGACCGAACTCGGCGGGGCCCTCGTCTACGACGTCGACCTGGCGCCGGGACTGCAGCTGCCGATCGCCCAGGACGACCTGATGGAAGTGCTCGGGGCGCTGATGGAGAACGCCACCCGCTTCGCCCGGCGCCAGGTGCGCGTTGCCGGGCGCATGGGCGCGGATGGACCCGAGCTGGAGGTGGAAGACGACGGGCCGGGCCTCAACATCAGCGTCGAGGAGGCGTTGGCACGCGGCGGCCGTCTCGACGAGGCAGGCAGCGGCAACCACGGACTGGGCCTGTCGATCGCGCGCGACATCGTCGAAGCCACTCAGGGCACCCTCGCCCTGGGAACTTCTGCGCTGGGCGGCCTGCAGGTGCGGCTGCGCTGGGAAGATCCCTCGCCCGCACGCCCCGGCCGCCAGGCGCGCCGCGCCTAGTACTGCTCCTCGCCCGTCGGTCCGGCGACCTGCTGCAGTTCGCTGAGGCCGCCGGGTGCGAGGTTGCGCAACAGGTCCTCGAAGCCCATGCCGACCAGCTTCTGCGCGCGGCGCAGCAGGATCGGGATCGGGCTCGACGGTTCCTGGCGCGCGTAGTACTCGCAGATCTCGTCCAGGCGCCTGACCACGTCGGCCGGGCTGGAGA
>Ga0065721_10051759_pt1 | contig 13645 bp, 8 predicted proteins | sample Mesricmetagenome_FD_59108 | JGI IMG/M metagenome (GOLD analysis project Ga0065721, IMG submission 59108) | Mesophilic microbial community from rice straw/compost enrichment Sample: eDNA_1 v2 (version 2) | ecosystem: Engineered > Solid waste > Grass > Composting > Bioreactor | place: USA: Davis... | reverse complement strand
GGGCGGGGCGAGCTTCGAGCGGGCCCGCTTCGATGACGGCTTCGGCACCCGCGACTTCGCCACCGCCGGGATCTATGGCGGGGTGATCTTCGACGGGCGCGACAGCTCGGTCGACCCCACCGAGGGCTGGTATGCCGCGGCCAATGTCGAGCCCTATTACGACTTCATCTACAGCAAGCCCGGCGCGCGCATCGTCATCGAGGGGCGTACCTATTTCGGCTTCTCGCCCGAGGACGCCTTCGTGCTGGCCGGCCGCATCAAGGCCGGGGCGCTGCTGGGCCCGGCGCTCGACGAGATTCCGCCGGACAAGCTGTTCTTCGCCGGCGGCGGCGGCTCGGTGCGCGGCTATGGCTACAAGTCCATCGGCGTGGATAACGGCGCCGGCGTCGTCACCGGCGGTCGCTATCTCCTCGAAGCCTCGCTCGAGGCCCGGGCCAAGGTCACCCAGGACATCGGCGTGGTCGGCTTCGTCGATGGCGGCTATGTGGCCGCCGACACCTTCCCGGGCCTGCAGGACCTGCGCCTCGGGGCCGGCGTCGGCCTGCGCTACTATACCGGCCTCGGCCCGCTGCGGCTCGATGTCGCCGTCCCGCTCAACAAGCGCGCCGGCGATCCCGACTACGCCATCTATGCCGGCATAGGGCAGGCGTTCTGATGGCGCCGGCGAGAAAGTCCCGCCGCCTCGGCTATGCGGCGCTGTTCCTATTTCCCTTCGTGGCCGTGCCGGCCGCGCTGGTGGCGCAGGACGTGCTCACCATGGACGATGAGGAGCAGAAGGACTGGCTGACCAGCTTCGTCCAGGACCGCCTTTCCACCCCGGAGCGGCAGATCCGCCTCTCCAATATCGACGGCATACTGGGCTCGGACGTGTCGGTGCGCGAGATCACCATCTCCGATGCCGAAGGGGTGTGGCTGCGCGTCAACAATGCCAGCCTCAACTGGAACCAGGCGGCGCTGTTCGCCGGCCGGCTGGAGGTGCGTTCGCTGACGGCGGAGTCCATCGAATATATCCGCAACGCCGTGCCGGTCGAAGGGGCGGTGGACCTGCCTCCGCCCGAGGCGGGGTCGCTGGAGATCCCGGAATTTCCGGTGGCCATCCAGCTCGGCGAGCTCTCGGTGCCCAGCGTCACTTTCGGGGAAAGCGTGTTCGGGCTGGGCTCGGAGATTTCGCTTGCCGGCTCGATGACCCTCGAAGGCGGCAATCTCGACGCCGTGCTCGACATCGAACGCCTCGACGGGCCGGGGGGCACGCTCGACCTCGACGTGGTCTATCGCCGCGAGGACAATTCCATCGATCTGGGCTTCGGCCTGACCGAGCCGCCCAACGGGGTGCTCGCCAACCTGCTCAATATCGAGGGCCGGCCGGCCATGCAGCTCACGCTGGAGGGCGCAGGCCCCGTGTCCGACCTCAATGCCGAGATGCAGCTTCTGGCCGACGGGCGGATGGCACTGGCCGGCAGCGCCGACATCACCCAGCAGGCCGATGGCCTCGTCATCGCCGCCGATCTCGGCGGCCCGCTCTCCACCCTGATGGCCGAGCCTTACCGGCCCTTCTTCGGCGCGGAGACGGGGCTCGGCGTCCGCGCCCTGCTGCGCAGCGCCGGCGGCATCGAGGTTTCCAACCTGTCGCTGGAAGGCGGGCAGCTCGCCCTGGTCGCCAGCGCCGAGACCACCGCCGACAATTTCCTCTCCCGCCTCGAGCTCGATGCAAGCATTGCCGATCCGGCCGGCGGGCCGGTGACCTTGCCGGTCGCCGGCAATGCCACTCGCGTCGCCGCCGCCCGTCTGCAGGTCGATTTCGGCGCCGAGGGCAGCGAGGCGTGGCAGGCAGGCCTCGGGATCGACGGCTTCGAGACCAGGGGTTTCGAGGCCGAGACCTTCGCCCTGACTCTGGGCGGGGTCGCCAGCAATCTCGAGGATCCGGCCAGCCGCATGGTCACCTTCAACGGTGACGGCCGGCTGTCGGGCGTCACCGCCGATCCGGGCGTCGAGGCGGCGCTGGGCGATAGCGTGGGCCTCGGCATCGCCGGGCTGTGGAATGCCGGCCAGCCCATCCAACTCGCCGAATTGCGCGTGGTGGGCGAGGCGCTGACCGCCAGCCTTGGCGGCCTCGTCGACGGCACCGATTTCGACGGCACCATCGCGCTCGAGACCGGCAGCATCGCCCCCTTCTCCGGCCTTGCCGGCCGGCAGCTCGGCGGCGCGCTCACCCTGACGGCCCAGGGCAGGATCATGCCGCTGAGCGGCGGCTTCGACCTCACTCTCGACGGCGAAGGCCGCGATTTTTCCATCGACGATGCCACGGCCGACCGCCTGCTGGCAGGCACGGTGGCGCTCTCCGGCCGGCTGGCGCGCACCGAGGCCGGCATCACCGCCGAGGATTTCCGGCTCGGCAATGCCCAGCTCCAGTTCGCGGCCGACGGCACCTATGCCAGCCAGACCGCCGATTTCGACATCACTCTCGATCTGGCCGATCTCGGCCTATTGTCCGACGAGGCGAGCGGGGCGCTGGCCGTGCGCGGCTCGGCCCGCTCGACCGACCCGGATGCACCGCTGGTGCTGGCGCTGGACGGGCAGGTCCCCACCGGCACGCTGGCGGGCCACGCGTTGCGGGACGGCCGGCTGGACATCGCAGCCGCCCTGCATGACGGCACGCTCCAGGGCGACATCACCGGTTCGGCCATGCTCGACGGCCACCGCGCGCAACTGGCGGCCCATGTCGAGACCGACGAGACGCGGCAGGCGCTTTCCGGCATCGGCTTCGAGATCGCCGGCACCCGCATCACCGGCGGGGTGACGCGCAGCGTCGAGACCGGCCTGCTCGACGGGCGACTGGAGGTGGCGGCGCCCGACATTTCCCTCGCTGCCGCCCTGGCGCTGACCGAGGCGTCCGGCGCGCTCAACGCCGCCGTCACCCTCACCCCGCAGGAGGGGGCGCAGGCGGCTGCGATCACCGCCAATGCCGCCAATCTGCGCCTCGACGGCATCGCCGTGGGCCGCGCCGACATCTCGGCCGGCATCGCCGATCTCTTCGGCGTCCCCGTCGTCAACGGGTCGGCCACCGCCGCCTCGGTAGTGGCCGGCGGGGTGACGATCGATTCGCTCACTGCCCGCGCCAGCCAGCAGGGCAATACCACCAGCTTCGACGCACAGGCGGGCCTCGCCACCGGCACAGACATCGATCTGGCCGGCGCCCTCTCGCCCATCGACGGCGGCTACCGGTTGGCCCTGAGCCGCGCCAACCTCACCCAGGGCAGCCTGGCGGCGCGCCTCGCCAACCCCACCGAGCTGGTGGTGCGCGGCGACAGCGTGACGCTTGACGCCGTGCGCTTCGATGTGGGCTCGGGTCGCATCACCGCCATCGGCACGGCGGGCAACGCGCTCGACATGGTCGTGGACATCGCCGATCTGCCGCTGTCCATCGCCAATACCGTGGCGCCGGGGCTCGGCCTCGCCGGCACGCTCAACGGACGCGCCACCGTCTCCGGTGCCGCGTCCGATCCGCGCGTCGCCTTCGAGGCCCGCGCCGGAGGCATCGATGCGGCGGCCATCGCACCTTTCGGCATCGCCCCGCTCAGCGTCACGGCCAGCGGCACCTATGCCGGCCAGGCGGTGACACTGGACAGCGTTGCGGCCAGCGGCGCGGCCGGGCTGTCGGTCACCGGCTCGGGCCGCGTGCCGCTCTCAGGGCCGGGCATGGCCGTCTCGCTCAGCGGCTCGGCACCCCTGAGCCTCGGCAACCGCTTCGTCGCCGATCGGGGCGGCCAGCTTTCGGGCACGGTCAGCTTCGATGCCCGCATCGGCGGCAGCCTTTCCAGCCCGCAATTCGCCGGCACGGTCGCCACCGCCGGGGCCGGCTATATCGATCCCGAGCTCAATCTGCGTCTCACCGACATTACCGGCCGCGCCCAGCTCAGCGGCACCAGCGCCACCATCGAATCCCTGTCGGCCAATCTGGCCACCGGCGGCAGCGTCTCGGCCTCCGGCACGGTAGGGCTTGCCGGCGCCATGCCGGCCGATCTGCGTGTCTCCATCAATTCGGCCCGCTATGCCGATGGCGATATCTTCGTCGCCACTCTTTCGGGCGGGCTGACGCTCACCGGCAATCTCACCGGCACCCCGCTTCTGGCCGGCAACGTGCTGATCGAGAACGCCAACATCACCGTGCCGGAGGGGCTGGGCGGCGGGGCAGAACTGATCGACGTGCAGCATGTGCGTGCGCCCGCGCCGGTGGCGCAGACCCTGCAACGCGCCCACGTCGATGCCGCCGGCGCCCCTGTGCCGCAGACGCGGTCGCCAGGCCTGTTGCTCGACGTCACCGTCAACGCGCCCAACCAGATCTTCATCCGGGGGCGCGGACTCGATGCCGAGGTGGGCGGATCGGTGCGGCTCACCGGGCCGCTCAACAACATCCAGCCGGTGGGCGATTTTTCGCTCAATCGCGGCCGGCTGTCGGTGCTGGGCCAGCGGCTCGATTTCGAAACCGGTACCGTGACGCTTGTGGGCGATCTCGATCCGCAGCTCTATTTCGTGGCCCGCACCGAGGGCGAGGGCATCACGGTGTTCGTCACCATTTCCGGCCGGGCCTCCGCGCCTGAGGTCTCCTTCAGCTCCAATCCCACCCTGCCGCAGGACGAGGTGCTGAGCCGGCTGATCTTCAACCGCTCGATGGGCGAGCTCTCCCCGATCCAGCTGGCCCAGCTCGCCGGCGCGGCGGCGGAGCTGATGGGCGGGGGCGGTGGCGGCGGGCTGGTGGACAGCCTGCGCGGCGCGGCAGGCCTCGCCGATCTCGACATCGTCACCGACGACCAGGGCAATGTGGGCGTGCAGGCCGGCACCTATATCCAGGACAATGTCTATCTGGGCGTCACCGCCGGAGCCAACGGACAGAGCAAGGTGACCATCAATCTGGACGTTACCGACGATCTCACGGTGCGCGGCAGCGCCGGGCAGGATGGCAATTCCAGCCTCGGCGTGTTCTACGAACGCGATTACTGAGTGGGCTTGTGCAGGGGCCGCCGATGAGTTTCTGGGATGATCGCTACAGCCGGCCGGACTATGTATTCGGCGAGGCGCCCAACGCCTTCCTGGCCGCGCAGGTCGGCCGTCTCGCGGGCTATGCCACGGCCCTCGCCGTGGCCGATGGCGAAGGACGCAACGGCGTCTGGCTGGCGGAGCAGGGGCTGGCCGTTGTGGCCATCGACGCCTCGGCGGTCGGCCTCGAAAAGGCGGCGAGGCTCGCCCGCAAACGCGGCGTCGCCATCGAGACGCGCCATCTCGACATCGCCGACTACGAGTGGCCGGAAAACACCTTCGACGTGGTCGCCGCCATCTTCGTCCAGTTCGCCGCTCCGCCCCTGCGCGACGCCATGTTCGCAGGCATGATCCGAACACTGGCGCCCGGCGGGCTGCTGCTGCTCGAAGGTTATGGCCCGAGACAGCTCGACTACAAGACGGGCGGGCCGGGCGTGCTCGAAAACCTCTATACCGAGGACCTGCTGGCCGACCGCTTCGCCGCGCTCGACATCCTCGAATTGCGCAGCTACGACGCCGAGGTGAACGAAGGCGCCGGCCATAGCGGGCTGTCGGCCCTAGTGGATCTGGTAGCCCGCAAGCCCGGCTAGGCGTTGGCGCTTCGGCGCCAACTACTGCGCCGCGCCGCCTGTCCTCGCCGCCTTCTCCGCGTCCCACCACCAGATGGTGGGGAAGCCGTTGGAGAATTCCGGCAGGGTCTCGGGGCGGCTGAAGCGGTCCCAGCGGGCGATGCGCGAATAGCGCAGGGCATAGCCTGGCACCACATAGTCGTTGGCCAGCAGCACCCGGTCCAGCGCCTCGGTGATGGCGAGCTGGGTGTCGCGGTCCTCAGCCGCTACCAGCTGCTCGATCAGCGCGTCGATGCCCGGGTCGGCGATGCCCGCATAGTTACGCGAGCCCTGCTCGTCCACGCTGGACGAGCCGAAGAAATAGCGTTGCTCATTGCCCGGCGAGAAGGACTGCGTCCAGCCGCTATAGATCATGTCGTAGTCGAAGCTGCGCAGGCGGTTGATATATTGCGGCGTGTCGACCATGCGGATCTGCATGTCGATGCCGATCTGGCCGAGATTGCGCTGCAGGTTGGCCGCGATGGGCTCCAACGTCGGCTGGTGCATCAGCAGCTCGAAGCTGAGCTGGGTGCCGTTGGCGTCGACCAGCCGGTTGCCGTCGAGCGTATAGCCGGCCTCGGTCAACAGGCCGAGCGCGGTGCGCAGGTTGTCGCGCAGCCGCGAGGGATCCCCATTGACCGGGTTGACGTAAGGCTCGGTGAACACCTCGGGCGGCACCAGGTCGCGTACGCTTTCCAGCACCTCCAGCGTCCTGCCTTCCGGCAGGCCCTCGGCGGCGAAGGGCAGGCCGAAGAAATAGCTGTCGATGCGCTCGTACTGGTTATAGAACACGGTGGCGTTCAGCTCCTCGAAGTCGAAGGCATAGTTGAGCGCCTCGCGCACGCGCTGGTCCTGGAACTTCTCTCGCCGCAGGTTGGGGATGAAGCCCACCATCTCGCCGCGCCCGTTATAGTCCTGGGGGAATTCCTCGCGCACCACCCGGCCTTCCGCCACCGCGGGGAAATCGAAGCCGGTGGCCCAGCGGCGGGCGGTGTATTCGCTCCACCAGTCGAACTGGTCGCCCTTGAAAGCCTCGAACCACACGGCCTCGTCGAGGAAATATTCGTAGACGAAGCGGTCGAAATTGTTGGTGCCGACCTGGGTCGGGTGGTCCGCGCCCCAATAGTCCTCTACCCGTTCATAGGTCAGGGTGCGGCCGGCATCGAAGCTGGCCAGCCGATAGGGTCCCGAGCCCAGCGGCGGCTCGAGCGTGGATTCGGCGATGTCGCGCGGATTGCCGTTGGCGGCGGTGCCTTCCCACCAGTGCTGCGGCAGCACCAGCAATTGCCCCAGGATATGGGGCAGCTCGCGATTGCCGGTCATGTCGAAGGTGAACGTCACCTCCCCCGGGGCGGTCACCTCGGCGCTGGTGACATTGGCGTAGTATTGGGCATAGGTGGGGCTGAGCTCGATCACCTTGTCGAACGACCACACCACGTCCTCGGCGGTCACCGGCTCGCCGTCGTGCCAGCGCGCGTCAGGGTCCATGCGGAAGGTCACCGAGCCGTAGTCGTCCGCCACCTTCATGGCCTCGGCCAACAGGCCGTAGGAGGTATTCACCTCGTCCATGGATGGGGTCAGCAGCGTCTCGTAGATCAGGCCCAGCCCGCTGGCCGGCTCGCCCTTGGGCAGGATGGGGTTGAAGGTGTCGAAGCCGCCCCGGGCGCCCAGCCGCACCGTGCCGCCCTTGGGCGCCTCGGCATTGACGTAGTCGAAATGGGCGAAGCCCTCCGGATATTTCGGCGCTTCGGTGAGCGAGTCGGCATGCACCCACACGCCCGTGGGCGTCTGCGCCAGGGCGGGCGCGGCAAAGGCGAGAAGGCCGGCGGCGAAGATGGTCGAGAGCTTCATTTTTGCGGCTCCGGAGGTCTGGTCGGCTTGAGGTTATTCGGTTTGCGGGCCGGACGGCAACGGGGGGCCGTCCGCGCCTTGCGGGCCGGCGTCGAGGTCGAAGGCGGCGGCGATGAGCTGGCGCGTATAGTCCTCGCGCGGGTCGGCGAAGATCGCTGCGGTCGGTCCGGCCTCCACCACCGTGCCGTGGCGCATCACGATCAGCCGGTGAGCGATGGCGCGGACCACGCGCAGGTCGTGGCTGATGAAGAGATAGCTCAGTCCCCGCCGCGCCTGGATGTCGCGCAGCAGATCGACGACCTGCGCCTGGATGGAGACGTCCAGCGCGGAGGTCGGCTCGTCCAGCACCAGGAAATCCGGTTCGAGCACCAGAGCGCGGGCGATGGCGATGCGCTGGCGCTGGCCGCCGGAGAATTCGTGCGGATAGCGCCCGGCCGCCGCCGGATCGAGACCTACCTCTTGCATCGCCGCCTCGACCCTGCCGGCGCGCTCGGCCGCCGTCAGCCGGGGCATGTGCACCCACAGGCCCTCCTCGACGATCTGGCCCACCGACAGGCGCGGGCTCAGCGAGCCGAAGGAATCCTGGAAGACGATCTGCATATGCCGCCGCAGCGGCCGCAGCCCCCGCCAGGACCCCGCCTGCACGTCCTGTCCCATCACCACGATGCGCCCGCTGGAGCCGATGAGCCGCATGATCGCATAGCCCAGCGTGGATTTGCCCGAGCCGCTCTCGCCCACCACGCCCAGCGTTTCTCCCTTGCGGATCGTCAGATCGACACCGTCCACGGCGCGGATATGGCCCACCGTGCGCCGCAGCAGGCCGCGCCGGACCGGGAACCACACCTTGAGGTCGCGCGCCTCCACCACAGGGGCTGCGTCCGGCGCGGGCACCAGCGGTTCCCCGCGCGGAGCGGCGGCGAGCAGGTGGCGCGTATAGTCGTGCCAAGGGGCGGCGAAGATGGTTTCCACCGGCCCGGTTTCCACGATCTCGCCGCCGGTCATCACGCAGACGCGGTCGGCGATGCGGCGCACGATGGACAGGTCATGGGTGATGAACAGCATCGCCAGGCCGTTCTCCTGCTGCAGCCGCTTGAGCAGGGCGAGAATCTGCGCCTGGACGGTCACGTCCAGCGCCGTGGTCGGCTCGTCGGCGATCAGCAGCTTGGGGCCGTTGGCCAGCGCCATGGCGATCATCACCCGCTGCCGCTGCCCGCCGGAAAGCTGGTGCGGATAGTCGGCGAGCCGGCTTTCCGGATCGTGAATGCCCACCGCGTGCAGCAGTTCCAGCGTGCGCCGGCGCGCCGCCGTCCGGCGCAGGCCCTGGTGGACCGCCAGCACCTCGCCGACCTGCCGACCGATGGTGTGCACCGGGTTGAGCGAGCTCATCGGCTCCTGGAAGATCATGCCGATGTCGTTGCCGCGCACGGCGCGCAGCCTGGCCTCGGGCACGGCCAGCAGATCGTCCCCGCCATAGCGGATGCTGCCGGCGATCGTGGCGTTGCGCGGCAGCAGCTTCAGCACCGACAGCGCCGTCACCGACTTGCCCGAGCCGCTCTCGCCCACCAGCGCCAGCGTCTCCCCCGGCGCGATGTCGAAGGAGACGTGCCGCACCGCCTCGACGGCGCCGAAGCGGATGGAAAGATCGCTGACGCGGAGCAGGGGCGGGGTCATGCGAACGTCTTTCGCGGGTCGAAGGCGTCACGGACCGCCTCGCCGATGAACACCAGCAGGGTCATCATGATGGCAACGGTGAAGAAGCCGGTAAGCCCGAGCCAGGGGGCATGCAGGTTGTTCTTGCCCTGGGCCAGCAATTCGCCCAGCGAGGGCGAGCCCGGCGGCAGGCCGAAGCCGAGGAAGTCGAGCGAGGTCAGCGTTGCCACCGAGCCCGACAGGATGAAGGGCATGAAGGTGAGGGTAGCCACCATGGCGTTGGGCAGAAGGTGCCGCCACATGATGATGTGGTTGGGCACGCCCAGCGCCCGGGCGGCGGTGACATATTCGAAATTGCGGGCGCGCAGGAACTCGGCGCGCACGATGCCCACCAGCGTCACCCAGGAGAACAGCAGCAATATGCCCAGCAGCACCCAGAAGCTCGGCGCAATGACGCTGGAGATGATCAACAGCAGGTAGAGCGCCGGCACCGACGTCCAGATTTCGATGACGCGCTGGAAGATGAGGTCCGTCCAGCCGCCGAAATAGCCCTGCACAGCACCGGCCACCACCCCGATGACGGAGGACAGCACGGTCAGCATCAGCCCGAACAGGATGGAGATGCGGAAGCCGTGGATCAGCCGCGCCAGCACGTCGCGGCCGCGGTCGTCGGTGCCGAGCCAGTGGAAGTTGCCCCAATGGCAGTCGGGATCCTCGACGCCGAGCGGATAGCGCTGGCAGAAGGTCTGATGGCTCATCAGCCAACTCGGCGGGTTGGGGCCGGAGAAGGCGGCGTAGCCGTCCACCGTGCCGTGGCTGAAGCGCACCGGCGGCCAGACGGCCCAGCCATTGGCGGCGATTTCCTCGGCGATGAAGGGCTGGCGGTAGTTGGTGGTGGCGAGGAAGCCGCCGAACCTGGCCTCCGGATAGTTCACGAAGGCGGGCGCCAGCACCTCGCCCTTGTAGAAGACCAGGATCGGCCGGTCGTTGGCGATGAACTCGGCGCCGAGCGTCAGCACAAAGAGAACGAGGAAAATCCACAGGCTCCACCACCCACGCCGGTTGGCGCGGAAATTGTCGAGCCGCCTCCGGTTGAGCGGGGAGAGGCGCGGCGGCCGGACGGACGGAGCTTCGAGCAGCGCCGTCATACGTCGCGGCTCTCGAAATCGAGGCGCGGGTCGACCCACATATAGGCGAGGTCCGAGATGAGGGCGATCACGAGGCCCAGCAGCGAGAAGATGTAGAGCGTGGCGAAAACCACCGGATAGTCGCGGCTGGTCACTGCCTGGAAGCCCAGCAGGCCCAGCCCGTCGAGCGAGAAGATGGTCTCGATCAGCAGCGAGCCGCCGAAGAAGGCGCCCACGAAGGCGCCGGGGAAGCTGGCGATGATCAGCATCATGGCGTTGCGGAAGACGTGGCCGTAGAGCACCTGCCGTTCCGTCAGCCCCTTGGCGCGGGCGGTCGTCACATATTGCTTGCCGATCTCGTCGAGGAAGGAATTCTTGGTGAGCAGCGTCGCGGTGGCGAAGGCGCCGAGGCCCATGGCGGTGATGGGCAGCACCAGATGCCAGAAATAGTCCAGGATCTGCCGCCACCAGGGGAAATGCTCGAAACCGGGCGAGGTCAGGCCGCGCAGCGGAAAGATCGACCAGAAGCTGCCGCCGGCGAACAGCACCACCAGCGCGATGGCGATCAGAAAGCCCGGCACGGCATAGCCGACGATGATGAGGGTGGAGGTCCACACGTCGAAGCGGGAGCCGTCGCGCACCGCCTTGGCGATGCCCAGCGGGATGGAGACGCCATAGGCGATTAGCGTCATCCACAATCCCAGCGAGATCGACACCGGCATCTTCTCCAGGATCAGCTCGATCACCGAGATGTCGCGGTAGTAGCTCTCGCCGAAGTCGAAGCGCAGATAGTTCCAGATCATGGAGATGAAGCGTTCGAGCGGCGGCTTGTCGAAGCCGAACTGCCGTTCGATCCGCGCCACCAGCTCGGGCGGCAGGCCCTGGCTGCCGCGATAGGCCGAGGTGCCGCCCTGGCCCGGCTGGGTGGCGAAGTCGCCGCTCTGGCTGCCGCTGATGCGCTCGGCGATGCCCCCGGTCTGGCCGGAGAGATTGGCGAGGGCCTGTTCCACCGGCCCGCCGGGCGCGAACTGGGTGATGAGGAAGCTGACCGCCATGATGCCGAACACGGTCGGGATCATCAGCAGCAGGCGGCGGATGATATAGGCGCCCATTCCTTCTCCAGCAGCGGCGGGATGCCCCGCACCTTCCGCCCGCCCGTCGGGACGGGCAAATCACCTCGCGGTGACGGCCCTTCACTGCACCATGCCGATGCCGGCTTGGCAAGGCGCCGCGACCCATGCCTCATCCCCGAGCCTGCCTCGGCAAGAAGATTTACTTGGCCTGACGCTGAAAGGGCAGGGCCTCTTGCCCCGGTCGGCGCATGCCGTCAGGATCGGTGCCGTCGAACCGGAGCCCTCCATGCCGTTCCAGACCGTTGCCCAGGTCAAGGACCTCTCCGTCGCCCGCGTGCTGCTGGTAGCGCTCAAGGCCCATGGCTTTCATCCGCTCGAGCCGCGCGAAGGCGGTCTGCCGGGCGTCTCCGGCCTCTTCGGGCCGGAAGGCTTTCCCATCGAGGTGCCCGAGGACGAGGCGCAGGACGCGGCCCTGCTGGTCGCCGACCTGCTGCGGGACATGCAGGGCACCGGCACCTAAAACCGCCACATTGGTGGCGCAGGAACCGGATCGCGGGTTGGGCGATTGAACCGGAGGGCGGCTTTGGCTTATAAGCCGCCACAAGAGTTAATTTCCCTTAAGCCCATCGGGGCAGGAGTGATCAATGCAGGGTTGGAAGCGCGGCGCTTCTTCGGTCGCAGGCCTGGCGGTCCTGGCGGTTGTCTTGGCCGGGTGTTCGTCCACATCCCGGTCCAACACGTCCAATCTCAATGTCATCGGCGCGCCGTCGCAGGCCCAGCCGGTCCAGACCTCGACGGTGCAGCAGAACACGTTGCCGGCCATCGGGGCCACCGGCACCCCCACGCCGAGCCTGTCGGGCTCCAGCCCGGTGCTGGGCGGCCAGCCGACCACCCAGGTCGCGGGCACCAACAGCTCCATCGTCAGCGTCGGCCAGCCGCTGGCCACCGGCGTTTCCACCGGTCCCGAGGGCGTGTGGAACGTGGTGGCCGCCGGCCAGACCTGCCGGCTCAACCTGCCGATGACGGCCAAGACCGGCACGAATTACTATCGCGCCTCCGCTCCCGGCTGCACCGTGCCGCAGATCGCCGCGGTCACGGGCTGGCAGCAGGTGGGCAGCCAGCTCCAGCTCTACGACGAAAACGGCAACATCGCCGCCTTCCTCGCCCCCAGCGGCGGCCGCTATATCGGCACCATGGGCGGCGGCCAGGCCATCTCCATGGCGCGCTGATCCGAGAAGCCGGTCCGATGGGCCGGCTTTTCGTTGCGGCTCCGGGGAGCTGTCTCCTGTAGCGGGGATCTCTGCCTCCGCCGGGATGCCCCGGTATCGGCGCTGCTCTCGGACTTGACCCGAAGCACACTCTCGACGCAATGAATGCCGGCAGGCCTTCGGGTCACCGAGGGCAGCGCCGGTATCGTTCATGTCATCCAGTTCCCCCCTGTCACCCAGCCCCGTCCGCGCCGCCTATGACGAGCTCGTCGCCCGCGGCGCGCTGTCGCCCGATCCCGCCCAGGCGGAGGCCGCGGGTGCGTTCGACCGGGTGCTGGCCGATCTCACCCACGCCCGGCCCAGGCGCGTCTTCGGCTTCTTCGAAAAGCCCCGCGCGGTGCGCGGCCTCTATCTCCATGGCGAGGTGGGGCGCGGCAAGACCATGCTGATGGACCTGTTCTTCGCCGCCGTGCCGTTCCCCGAGAAGCGCCGGCTGCATTTCCACGAATTCATGGACGAGGTGCATGCCGGCATCGCCGCCTTCCGCAAGTCGCCCCGAGGGCAGGACGACAATGCCGATCCGGTCGAGGCGGTGGTGAGGCCGATCCTCAGATCGGGGCTGCGCCTGCTGTGCCTCGACGAGTTCCATGTCCACGACATCACCAACGCCATGCTGCTCGACCGACTGTTCGGCAAGCTGTTCGCCGGCGGTGTGACGCTGGTAGCCACCTCCAACGTGGTGCCGGACGAGCTCTACAGGGACGGCCTCAACCGTCAGCTCTTCCTGCCCTTCATCGCCCTGCTCAAGGAGCGGACCGTGGTCGTCGATCTGCCGTCCGAGCAGGATTATCGGCGGCTTAAATTCGCCGGCCAGCAGGTCTATGCCTTCGGCACCGGGCCCGAGGTGAAGGCGGCGATGGACCGGCTCTGGTTGCGCATCACCGGCGGGGAGCCGGGCGCGCCGGGCGTGGTGGAAAGCATCGGCCGGCAGATTGCCGTGCCGCTCGCGGCGATGGGCGCGGCCCGCTTCGGCTTTGCCGATCTGTGCGAGAAGCCGCTGGGCACGCGCGACTTCGTGCGCATCGCCCACCAGT
>Ga0065721_10006315_pt1 | contig 13647 bp, 12 predicted proteins | sample Mesricmetagenome_FD_59108 | JGI IMG/M metagenome (GOLD analysis project Ga0065721, IMG submission 59108) | Mesophilic microbial community from rice straw/compost enrichment Sample: eDNA_1 v2 (version 2) | ecosystem: Engineered > Solid waste > Grass > Composting > Bioreactor | place: USA: Davis... | reverse complement strand
CATCTCCAAGGCGGAAGCAGCGGAGTTAAATCGTATACTGGACAAGCTCCGTTCACAGATAGATGTATAAACAAATATTGTATGAACTTTAATATCCAGTTTCCGTTTTGTATTAAAAACAAACGGTTATGAACTCAGTCATCCACAAATCAGCCACCCGGGGACATGCAAACCACGGTTGGCTCGACACCCACCACACTTTCAGCTTTGGTCAGTATTACGATCCAACCCGCGTCAACTTCGGTGCGCTTCGCGTACTGAACGACGATATCGTAGATGGTGGAAAGGGTTTTGGGCGGCATCCCCACGACAACATGGAGATCATATCAATTCCCCTGGCAGGTGATCTGGAGCACATGGATAGTATGAATAATGTTGCCGTTATCCGTCAGAACGATGTTCAGATCATGAGCGCGGGCACCGGGATTTACCATTCCGAGTACAACCGGAATCGCGATCAGAAGGTGAACTTTCTGCAGATATGGGTGTTTCCGAAGCAACGGAACATTACTCCTAACTACGATCAGAATACCTTTAGTGCCGAAGACCGGAAAAACAGGTTTCAGTTGATTGTATCACCTGATAAAAAAGACGGCAGTGTTCTCATCAACCAGGACGCGTGGTTTTACCTGGCGGATTTTGATGCGGGATTCAAAAGCGACTATAAATTCAACCTCGATGGGAATGGTTTATATATTTTTGTCCTGGAAGGAAACGCGAGTGTAGAAGGGATTGAATTAAACAAACGCGATGGCCTGGGCGTGTGGGACACCTCGCAGGTAACAATAGCAGCTGACACCAATGCGCAGTTGCTTTTGATGGAGGTGCCGATGTAGCAGGCAATGAATAACTATTATGCCGAAATCCGCAGAAATACATTATCCAATAAACGACCTAATCCGAAACAGGAGAAGCATCAGGGCGTTCAGCCCTGGTGCTGTTGAACAGGAAAAAATCAATTCCCTTTTTGAAGCGACGCGCTGGGCTCCGTCGAGTACGAACGAACAACCCTGGGTATTTATCTATGCGACGCGCGACCAGCCTGAACTCTGGGAGAAGATGTTCGAAGCGCTGGATGAAGGCAACAAGCTTTGGGCGAAAGATGCACCGCTCCTGATCATGAGTGTGGCCCGGAGAGACTTTACCCGGTACGAAGGTCCTAATGCCCATGCACTGTATGACCTGGGCGGAGCAAATGCGTTCCTGTCACTGCAGGCAGTAGAGCTGGGCCTTCAGGTCAGGCAGATGGCTGGCTACGACTCGGACCTGGCCCGACGCAACCTCAATATCCCGGATGAATATCTCCTTGGAGTTTTTATTGCTGTGGGATATCCGGGAGATCCCGGCACATTACCTGACAAACTTCGTAAACGCGAAAGCGCTCCACGCGAGCGGTTTGTACAGGAAGTTTTCGTACTCAACAAACCATTCTGAAATTCAAGGTCCAGGGTCCCATGGTCGAGAAATCCAAACGCGAAGAAATAATCGAGCTTGTCAACAAGCTATTCATCTTCACAGATCAGCAAAAGTGGGATCTGCTAATAGAGAAAGTCTTCACAGACACGGTTGTCTTCGATATGTCGTCAGTGGGTGGCCAGCCTCCGGCAAAGCTTTCTTCAAAGGTTATCACCGAAAACTGGAAGAAAAGTTTTGAAGGGCTGGACTCAGTGTATCACCAGTCAGGAAACTTCATTGTCAGCTTTAAGGAAGACGTTCACGCGGATGTTAGCTGCTATGCGACCACAGTGCACTACAAGAAGAACACGCGGATGGGCTCTACCCGTGAATTTTTTGGAGACTACGACATAGTTTGCGTGCTTACCGACGAGGGTTGGCGAATCAGCGGCTTGCGTTACACGATGAAATTCATCAGGGGAAATGCGGAACTGGAGTGATTCGGCTAGTGTCTTCGCTGGACCTCAGCAGCAAAAAAGTTATTGACAAGTGAGATAAGCTCTCCGGCGGTCAGATAATACATAACGGTGTAGTGCCTCGCATTGAAAGCTGCGAGTATATCATAATACTCCTTTTCCGACAGGTTATACGTTGCCATTAATCTTTTCTTTGTGTCTTCGTTCTGAATAATCACGTCGACATACGTTTGTACGCGTTCATTCTCTGCCGACAATCGTCCCATGAGTATTTTCTGCTTCTTTGAACGCCTGTAATAAAAGGGAAGCTTTGCGTTGCGTTCCTCCCACCGGGCGTTCTCTTCATCGAACATATTGCCATACGGGTCCATCCTTTGATCCTCGACAGTAACTGTCTTCAACATCGTAGGTTGTTCCGGCAGCAGGACAATACCTTCTTCCCATTCCGACATTGGAATCTCAACGATCTTGTATCCCACAAATGAAAAAAGCAGCGTATCGGTGGGTGCAGCGACGATCCTGAATTTGCCATGCGTGTCTGAAATTGTTCCCTTGTATTTGCCTTTCAGAACCACATTTACATAGGGTAGCGGCGCGAAAGTGCTGGAATCAGCCACCATCCCCTGAATCAACTCCTGCGCGGTCAGCAGGTGCGCTAAAAAGAAAAGCGATATAAAAATGATCCCCTTCAGCTTCATATGTTCGTCAGCATCTCGATTTCCGTCCGGCATGAGGGAAACATGTTAATCAATTCTGCCCGCATTCCGATTTCGAAGTCGTCGAAGTCAAACCCTGGCGACACCTGGCAACTGCACAAGGTATAATTTCCAGGGTTCGGCACAAAGGCTCCAAACCACGTACCTGCAGGAATTGCGAACTGGAGCAACTGCCCGTTGGAAACATCGGAGCCAAGCGTAACCTGCTTCGGCTTATCCTGGTCGAGCATCACAATCGTCAGGGGGTCACCAGCATGAAAATACCAGATCTCATCGGAAAGGAGGCGGTGAAGCACGGATTTCTCGCCGGCGCGCAGCAAGTAATAAATGGAGGTACTGATATGGCGTTTGCCCGAAAATCCATCCGGAAGACACGATGGTTCTACCGTTACCTGCGAACGGTATACCTCATTGTAAAACCCTCCTTCGGGATGGGGTTTCAGATTAAGTCCAGCGATCCATTCCTGTGATTTTTCCATAAATTCCGAGGTTGCCAAGTTACAAAGAAAGGGAAGGAGGCCTGCATTATTTCTATCCCGAAAACGATTGCGAAATCAATTACTTGAAAATTGAGTTTTATCAGCCCGGCCGGTTACAGAGATTAGTACATTGGGCTCGCCAAACGACCACAATTATGAATGCCCACATTCTCCGATTAATGACCCTTTTCCTGGTGGTGCTCACCGCCATAGGATGTTCCTCAAGCCAAAACAGTTCTAAAGATCACAGCGTTTCCGCTGCTGATCTCAGAAAAGCTGAGCGAACATCAAACACCGAAATTGAAAACAAAATTGATGCGCTGCTAAAGCAGATGACCCTCGAAGAAAAGATAGGTCAGATGACGCAGATCAACAATTCAAAAATTGTGACGAGTGCCGACTGGGGTGCGGGCGCTGACCTGAAAATTGAAATTGCCCTTGACACGGCAAAGCTGGGCAACATGCTGAGGAAGTATCACGTAGGATCGTTCCTTAACGGGATAGCTGTTCCCGCAGAAACATGGTATACGTTCTACAAGGAAATTCAGGAGTACAACATGAAGGTGTCGCGCCTGAAAATTCCCATCATCTACGGCATTGACCACATGCATGGGCCCAACTACCTCGAAGGCGCAACGATCTTCCCGCATGCCATCAACACAGCGGCGACGTATAACAACCAGTTTCCTGCAGACATGGCGCACGTTACTGCGATCGAAACTGCAGACCTTGGCCACCAATGGTTATTTGCACCTGTTTTCGATCTCGCCAGAACTCCNCTCTGGGGACGGTTCTACGAAACACTTGGAGAATCGCCTTACGTCTCTGCGACGATGGGTTCTATTTTCGTAAAAACGGTTCAGGAGAATAAGGATATCGCGCCGTACAAAATTGCAGCTACAGCGAAGCACTTCTTCGCGTACTCGGACCCCAAGTATGGCTGGGATCGCGGACCAGTTGACCTTTCTGAGCAGACGCTTTATGAATTTCACCTGCCTCCTTTCAAGGCTGCAGTCGACGCAGGAATAAAGACCGTGATGNTCAACAGTGGCGAAATCAATGGTGAGCCGGTCCACGCATCGTACTGGATACTTACCGAAATTCTGCGGCAGCAACTCAAGTTCAAAGGGGTGGCTGTAACCGACTGGGAGGATATCATACGTCTTTACAGGAATCACAACGTTGCCGAAAATGAAAAGGAAGCAACGTACAAGGCGATCACCGCGGGCATCGACGTGGCAATGACTCCCTATACAACAACATTTTGCGACTTACTCCGCGAGCTGGTGGAAGAAGGGCGTATTCCTGAAGAACGAATAGACCTTTCTGTCAGCAGAATTTTACGACTTAAACTTGAGCTGGGTCTTTTTGAAAACCCCTATCCGCGCAACGACAGGTTCGATCGGGTTGGAAGTAAAGAAAACAAAGCGAAAGCGTTAAACGCAGCGCGTGAATCGCTGGTGTTGATGAAGAACGACGGCGTGCTTCCGCTTAACCCTGCGACGACGCGCAATGTACTGGTAACCGGGCCAACTGGAAATCTGAAGCAACCACTTGCAGGCGGATGGACGCTGCGTTGGATTCCTGCACAGGAAGATATATACCCGGAAGACATGTTGACGGTATACACCGCACTTCAGAAAGAATTTAAGAGCGTGTCGTGGGCAGCAAGTGTGAACGAAATGAAGTCAAAAGCTGCACAAGCCGATGCTATCGTCGTTGCTGTGGGTGAGATGCCGTACAGCGAAGGCTTCGGCAGCATCACGGATCTCAACCTGCCCGAAGATCAGGTGGAGCTGGTAAAAGCTGCACAGGCCACAGGCAGGCCTGTCATCATGGTTATCATCGCAGGACGCCCACGCATCATTACAAAAATTTATCCGGGTTGCAAGGCGGTTATATTTGCCGGTCTTCCCGGATTTGAAGGCGCACAGGCAATCGCAGAAGTCATCAGCGGAACGGTAAACCCCAGTGGTAAACTAAGCTTTAACTATCCGCATTCCGTAAATCGCCTGCTGCCACACAATCACAAGATCAGTGAAATTCAACTCGCTCACGAGATTGACAACCCGATTTCGTTGCTGCAATTTGGAGAGGGTTTGAGCTACACCACTTTCGAATATAGCAATCTTCAACTTTCCGACTCGTTGTTGACAGATGAATCAGGCACGATTACGGCGACGGTAACAATAAGAAACACCGGCGCGAGAAGTGGGAAGGAAGCAGTTCTTTGGTTCATACACGATGAAGTGGCAAGCATTTCGCGGCCGGTAAAAGATCTGAAGTATTATGAAAAGATTTCCCTCGAACCTGGCGAAACAAAGACAGTACAGTTCTCAATCGCGCCGCTTAGAGATCTCACGTTCCCGGACAAAAAAGGAAATCCGTTATTGGAGAACGGCTACTTCAACCTAATGGTTGGTCCGTTGAATGCGCGGTTTAAATTGCAGCGTAAATAGCTAACGAATAAGATATCCATAAAGCCGCGTCCCATGGGTGCGGCTTTTTTGTCTTAATCGCACGTGAAGCGGTAACCAACACCCTTGATGGTAATGATCTGAATATTCTTATCCGCCTTCAGGCTGTCGCGCAATTTGGTAACATACACATCGAGGTTGCGCGAGTTGAAGAAGGAATCATCGCCCCATAGTTTCATAAGGATATCGCGTCGCAGCACCGTGTTGTTCTTGTTTTCAACGAACATCGCCAGCAGCGTGGCTTCGCGATGCGATAGCTTCTTCACATTTTCTTCATGTCGAAGCTCATAACGGTTCGGATAAAACTCAAAACTCCCGATCAATACACTCTCGTGATTACTTTGCCGGTTGGGTTGCGTCAGCTTCAGCAAGTTGTGGATGCGCACAATCAATTCTTCCATGCTGAACGGCTTCCGCAGATAGTCATTTCCGCCGGCGTCAAACCCTTTCAGTAGGTCTTCCGTCTGACTTTTGGCCGTGAGAAATATGATCGGGATTGAAGGGGAAACGGAACGAATCTCTCTGGCAATGGCATAGCCGTCCTTGCCGGGAAGCATGATGTCGAGGACACAAACATCCGGTTTAAATTCGTTGAACGCTGACATGGCGGCAGCGCCATCGCTAACCATACATACGGTGAAGTCACGGCTTTCCAGACTCTCCTTTACAATCCTCCCGAGAAAGGGCTCGTCTTCAACATAAAAAACCTTAATGCTCATCTTGAACGCTGGACTGATAAGGGAAATTTAATAATAAACTCAGTGCCTTTTTCGCGCGAGCTGTTGAGGTCGATAGTTCCGTGATGCAGACGAACCACGGAACGCACGTAATTTAAACCCAGGCCATACCCCTTTACCGTGTGCACATCGCCCTTGGGCACCCGAAAGAACTTGTCATAAATCTGATTGTGAAATGCCGGATCAATACCGGGGCCGTTATCTTTCACACGCAAGGTCAAGGCTCTACCCGACGGGCCGAGTGAAACCAGCACGCGTGCTTCCTTGTCATTGTATTTAATCGCATTGTCGAGCAGATTAGACAGCATATTTGCCAGCAGGGCGGCGTCACCCGTTATCACGAAATCATCGCCCTCAGTTTCATATGCAATGGATGCCCCGCGTCCGGAAGCGAGGACGTTCATGGATGCAATGACTTCCTGGAAGAGCGTCTGCAGGTTCACAGGGTCTTTTTTTATATCGTTGTTTCCTGCATCAAGAACGGAGGTGTTTAGAATATTATCCGTCATTGCGGCGAGTCTGTTCACCTCTTTCATGGCAATGTCCAGATAGTCGCGTGTAAGCTGCGGTTTGTCCATCGCGCTGAAATTCCTCATCGCTTCAAGTGCTACCCCGACCGTTGCCACGGGGGTCTTGAGTTCATGGGTGATGTTGCTGATGAAGGTATCTTTCAGCTCCACCAGGCGTTGCTGTCGTTTCAGACTCCCGTAGACAAGTACAAAAGCACCACACGTCAGCGCCGTAACAAAAAGTGCGAACAGTAACTCCGGGGCGATTTGCCGGATCAGATACAAATGGACACCGGCAAACGATGCGTAATAGTGAAACGCCGGACTGTAGGGCACCGACTCTGTTCTCATCTCACTGGAAAAGAGATTTGGATGCCTTTCCTGCGGCAGTGTTGACCGCGTCTCACGAAAACGTTTCTGCAAAACATCGAGTGGAACTTCGCTGCGCAACTCTTTCGACATGTGAATCTGCTGAGGCGAAGGAAGGTGGCGCTGGAGCAGAACGTCCGTATAACGTTTGGCAACATCTGTGGTGCTGAGTGAGTCGTCACGCACCTGGATGACAAAAGCGCGGTCGGATCTCCCTCGCGACGGGTCGCCGGCGCGACGGATCACAGTCTTAAGAATCTCAGACTGCAGACTGTCGGAGGGGGTGGACAGGAATACTTTTACCGTTGATTTTGACGAGGTAACTCCCGTATCGTAATGAACTGATCGTTCATGCCGCGTGATCAGCGGAAGGGAATCCCTCGAAAAGATGTGACGGGCCGCTACGCGAACAGAATCGCCGGGAAGCCACTGAACCCGTTCCATCAACAGGGAGTCACGCATCTCACCAATCGTGTTTCGCAGCAGAAAGCTGACCTCACGCCTGAATTCAAAAGCTTCCTTTTCGTACGAACGGTACAGCCATAATACCTCAAGCAATACCAGCAGCACTACGCTGGTGAGCATAAGCCCGAGGTTGACGGCATTCCTGTTCCTGTTCATCAATCAAAAATACATACGATTCCATCTTTCTGGTTCCGTTTTAACCTTAATTAACGTTGCATTCAGGATGATTAACCGCAGGGGAAAGAAGCAAGCCATATTTTTACAGAAAAAAGATACAACATGAAAAAGGTCTCTCTAATCTTTGGCGTCCTCGTTTGCTCCATCGCAATACAGGCTGTAAAGTGGCAACTTCCGGAAGAGGGGACAATCGTATATGAGGCTAAGGTGAATGTGCATCGCACGTTGCCGCCAGACCGCAAAGACTTGAAGGATATGGTTCCCGAGTTCAATGTGTCGCAACATAAGCTCGCCTTCCGTGGTCCTGAGTCAATTTATAAACCCGTGGAAGACGAGGGTGATGACGAAATTACGGCCCAGGGCGGGGGCATGGTCATGCGGTTTCGAAGACCAAACGTAGAGTACTACGTCAATAGCGAAAGCGGAAGAAAACTGCGCGCGCAGGAGTTCATGGGAAAAAAGTACCTTATCGTTGACAGTCTTTCAATCCTACCCTGGAAGATGCTCGACGGAAAAAAGGTGATACAAGGGTATGAATGCCGGCAGGCCTCTTACTTCAATGAAGAGCGAAAGCAGAACATCGTGGTATGGTATACCGACAAACTCAAACCTTTTATCGGTCCCGAAACGTACAACACCTTACCGGGAACTGTATTGCAGGTGGATATCAACGACGGAGAAAGAATGATTACGGCCGTGGAGTTGTCCTTTAAGCCCCTGAAGAAAAACGACTTGAAAGTACCTTCTTCGGGTGAAGAAATTACTGAACGCGAATTCCGCGTTCTTATGGAAGAACAAATGAAGCGGGTAAATTCACAGGGTGGCCGGATGATCATCAGAAATTAACCATCAGCTTCATGAAGTATATTTTTCTCCTGCTTTTGAGTCTTCCCGTAGTTGCCCATGCGCAAAAAATTACAGTGCAGGGTCTGCTGAAAGATTCCGTCAATGCGCCACTGCCTTCAGCTACAGTGCTTCTCCTGAATGCAAAGGATTCGGCGTTGGTGAATTTTGCAGCATCCACCACCGACGGATCATTTGAAATCAGGAACGTATCAAAGCAGCAGTACCTGCTCAAGGTTACCTACGTGGGGTACAAACCTCACATGCAGCGCCTTGACTTAACCAATACCAGCGGAGACTTCAATGTAGGCGCGATCGTGCTTGAAGGAGTTACCAACGAACTTGACGAGGTGATGATCACCGCCGAGCGCGCACCCGTCACCATTAAAAAAGATACTATTGAGTTTAACGCGGGTTCATTCAAGACGCAGGAGAATGCACTTGTGGAGGATTTGCTCAAGCGCCTTCCGGGTGTTGAAGTCGACAACGACGGCACTATACGTGCTCAAGGTCAGGAAGTGCGAAGAGTGACTATCGATGGAAAGACTTTCTTTGGGACAGATCCCAAAATAGCGACAAGAAACCTTCCGGCTGACGCGATCGACAAAGTTCAGATTTTCGATAAGAAATCTGATCAGGCGGTGTTTACAGGCATCGACGATGGCCAGCGGGAAAAAACTATCAACCTTGAGCTTAAGGAAGAAAAACGCAAAGGGGCCTTCGGCAGTCTGATGGCCGGCGTTGGTGATCAGGATCGCTTTCAGGCCAAGGCAAATATTAACCGTTTCCAGAAGCAAAGGCAAATCTCTTTCCTCGGGATGGCTAACAACGTCAATCAGCAGGGCTTCGGAATGGAGGAGTATCTCAATTTTACCGGAGGTGCTCAACGAATGATGTCCGGACAGGGCGGAACGTTCAGGATGCAGNTTAATGGCAACAATCAGANCGGCGTGCCGATGTCTTTTGGAAACNGNAACCAGGGGCTGCTTTCTGCCTATGCAGGCGGTGTCAACTTNAATAACACGTTCAATCGGAAAACCGATCTCAATGCNAGNTATTTCTATAATCAGCTGAGGGGTAATGTCAGAGCCGATTTGCAGCGTATCAACTACCTTCCCGACAACAGCGAAAACATTCTGAATGAGAATTCACGCCAGCTTAGCACTAATCACAATCACAGAGTCAATACCGAACTGGATCATAAAATAGACTCGCTGAACTCCCTCAAACTGACCACATCGTTTTCTTTGAACACAACGTCGATGGAACAGCATAGTGAGAGTGAAACAGTGATAAATGAACAAACGATGAGTGAAAGTAGTCGCCGCACAATTTCCGATGGAACCAACACGGCATTAAACACCAATCTTCTTTGGCGTCATCGGTTTGCAAAGAAGGGGCGGACGTTGTCAACGAACCTGCTCTTCAATTACTCGGACAATGACAGGCTGGGAACGCTCGATGCCCTCGTTACCAGGGGTGGTGAAGTTCAGGGCACTCCTATTCTTCAACGAAGTGAGCAGGCGATTCAGAATCTTTCGTGGGGCGGGAACTTGTCGTACACGGAACCTCTCGGCGGCCGGAAGTATCTCGAACTAAACTATAACTTCAGGGAGAACCAAAACGACATGTCGCGGCTCGTGTTTGATGTGGTGGAAAATGAATCTAACCTGAACGATCAGTTGAGCACACAATATTCAAGTGTTTATCAATATCACAGAGGCGGCCTGAATTTTCGCATGAACCGGAGTCAGTACAACCTGACGGTAGGCGGAAGTGTTCAGCAAACTTATCTTAAGGGCATTCTTGAACTGCCCCAGGCCGACATCCGGAAAAACTATCAGAACTTTCTACCGGTTCTGCGATTCAATTATGAATTTACGACAGCGCGCCGGATCAGTCTGGATTACGAAACCAGCGTTCAGGAGCCGACGATACAACAACTTCAGCCCGTCGTAGACAACAGTGATCCGCTCAACTTGTACGTCGGTAATCCCGACCTGAGGCCGGCGTATAGTCAGAACGTGAGAGTGAACTTCTCATCGTTCAATCCAGCCTCGTTCATTTCTTTGTTTGGATTTGTACAGGCCAGCCTCACGGACAACGCCATCACGGTAGCACAATCTTTTTCTGACGAAGGAGTTAGGCTTTCGCAGCCGGTGAACGTTCGCGAGAATAAAAGCATTTTAGGAAACCTTTCTTTTGGGATGCCCATCAATGTGATCAAAAGCCGTATCAGTGTTTCAGCGAACGCACGGGGTCAGCAGGGCACAGTTGTGGTCAATGACATAGAAACCCAAACCGTACAATCTACTCTCGGCGGAAGATTTCGTTATGACTTCAGATACAACGACGTCTTTGATCTCAGCCTGGACGCGGACATCTCCCGGCAATCTGCGGTCTATGATTCTGATCGCGAGCGGGACCAGCTGTTCTTCAACAACACGTACAACGCCGAAGCCAACCTGAATTTCCTGAAGCGGCTGCGGCTGAGCGGCGGCTTTGAATTTCTCGTTTACAATAACAGGACCACGGACTATCGCCAGGAAGTTCCTCTTCTGAACGCGTCGCTGTCGGCCTTCATGCTCAAGGCAAGAAGCGGAGAGTTGAAGTTCGGTGTGCATAATCTCCTCAACCGGAATGTCGGGTATTCGCAGGTGGCTACGCTGAACTACTTTGAACGACAGCGATCAAACAACCTTGGACGATACTTTATGGTTAGTTTCACATACGCGCTGAACAAGCAGTTAAACCCTCTTGGTGCGCGGCCTGCAGGTGGAAATATGATCCGTATCATGAGATGATCGCAGGAACGGAACAATAATTGTTCAGGAAATGAAAGTTATTGTTCCGCTGTTTATCTTCGTGAAATGAAAGTATGGGCGCTTCTCGGTCTGGTTTTCTTGTCCTTGAATCTGTCGGGTCAGTATATTCCCAAGTTTGATATTCAGGGACACCGGGGTGCAAGAGGAATATTGCCTGAGAATTCAATCCCGGCCTTCCTGCGCGCGCTCGACCTTGGCGTTACCACCATTGAACTTGATGTGGTGATTTCAAAAGACAAGAAGGTCGTCGTCTCGCACGAGCCCTGGATCTCAGCCGATATATGCCTCGACCCCGAAGGAAAACCTATCAAAGACAACCATTCAAAATTCAATATATACAACCTCAATTACGAGGAAGTTGCTGCTTTTGACTGCGGGTCAAAGGTTAACACGCAATTCCCAAAGCAGGAGAAATTCAAGGTTAGTAAGCCGCTGCTGAGTGACGTCATCGTTGCCGTTGAAAATCACATCAGGAATTATTCTCTCTACGAAGTAGACTATAACATTGAAATCAAGAGTTCTCCGGAAGGAGATGGCAAATTCCATCCATCTGTCAAGGAATTCTCTGACCTCGTTTATGAGCTTGTTGACCAGTATCTTCCTCTGGAAAGAGTCGTTATTCAATCATTTGATTTTCGCGTGCTGAAATACTGGCACAAAACGTATCCTGAAGTTCGTGTTGCAGTACTGGTAGACAATGATGAATCCATTGACCAGAATCTGGCCAATCTTGGATTTAAACCCGCGATATACAGTCCGTACTACAAGTTACTGAACCGCGAGAAGGTGGCTTACCTTCGCAAACTCAAGATTCGCGTTATTCCCTGGACCGTTAATGAAGAGAGCGAGATGCTGGTATTCAAGGGAATGGGTGTGGATGGATTTATCACAGATTACCCTGACCGGGCGCGCAAGTACAAGATGACGCTTAACATTCAGCGCAAATAATTTCCTCGCCAGTCCCCGGTTTTTACTATCATTGCTGCCAAATTTCGAATAATGAAGAAGTACGACGTGTACGGCATCGGGAATGCCATTGTGGACATTGTGACGGAGGTTGACAACGATTTTTTCGAGGCGAACAACATCGAAAAAGGTGTAATGACGCTTGTGGACGAACGTCGTCAGCTCGACTTGATGAAGGCGATCGACATGAAGAAAAGTCGTATGTCGGGTGGTGGCTCGGCCGGCAACACGGTCGTAGCACTTAGTCAGTTCGGTGGAAAGGCGTATTATTCCTTCGTTGTAGCGCACGACGAACTTGGAAAATTCTTCCTGGAAGATCTCAGGAGAAACGGTGTAGATACGAACGTAAAATTCGAAACGTGTCCTTCGGGCCATACGGGCCGTTGTCTGGTAATGACAACGCCGGATGCACACCGCACNATGAATACATTTCTTGGCGTGAGCTCGTTCATGGCACCAGAGTATCTCGATGAACAGGCGATTGTCGAATCCCGGTACGTTTACCTTGAAGGATACCTCGTTGCCAGTCCGAAGGGCCTCGANGCGATGAAGGAAACCAAACGCATCGCAGAACGCAACAAAATCGACGTTGCACTNACCTTCTCCGATCCCAGCATGGTTAAATACTTCTCGGCTCAGATGAATGAGATCGTCGGAGCCAGTGTCGACCTGCTTTTCTGCAACGAGGAAGAAGCGATGATTTTCACCGGTACTGATTCGATNGCGGCAGCACGCGTCAAGCTCCGGGAAGTAGCCAAAAGATTTGTAATAACCCTGGGGGCTAACGGCGCGCTGATCTATGACGGCGATACGTTTGTCAGCATCGAGCCCTACAGCGTTCGTGCCGTCGATACAAATGGTGCGGGAGATATGTTTTCCGGTGCCTTTTTATACGGAATAACGCATGATCACAGCTTCGCAGAGGCGGGAAAACTGGCGTCCCTGGCGTCATCACGGGTGGTTGCCCAGTTTGGACCAAGGTTAACTCCTGACCAGGTCACTAAGGTTTTGAAAGACTTGACATAATGAAATAGTTGGTTTTTAGGATGATTTTGAGGATTTTTCGGAAAGTCAGTCGATCTACTTGTAATTTAAAGAAATCATGATCATCTTTGCAGCCCTAAATTTTTAGGCTAAACGGATAAGAAATGAAACGTACATATCAACCTTCGCGCAGGAAAAGAAAGAACAAGCATGGCTTCCGTGAACGGAT
>Ga0065721_10005439_pt1 | contig 13650 bp, 14 predicted proteins | sample Mesricmetagenome_FD_59108 | JGI IMG/M metagenome (GOLD analysis project Ga0065721, IMG submission 59108) | Mesophilic microbial community from rice straw/compost enrichment Sample: eDNA_1 v2 (version 2) | ecosystem: Engineered > Solid waste > Grass > Composting > Bioreactor | place: USA: Davis... | reverse complement strand
GGCCTCGTGGATGGCGACCGCCTTGACAGCCTGATGCCGATTTGCCAGAGCGGCGGCCCGATATGTCTGTTCCGCCAGGATCACAATCGTGCTTGCTCCGCCGCGACTCAATTCTGCAATCGCCAGTTTGGCGGCATCGTCCGGACATCCCACCAGTTCTCGCTGCCAGGTACCGTTCAAGGTCGAGTAAAGCTGATCCACTGCAGCTGTGTTCTGGACGACGATGAGTAGGCGGTTTGACGACGATGCAACTGATTTGGGAGACGTGGAAGAGGAACTGTTGCGGACATCAACACGATGTAGCCGAAGCTTCCTGGCCTTGACGATATCCCGTGCAGCTGGGGTGACAATCGCCTTGGCGGGAATGCGGACATCTGTCCCGGAAGGGATCTTCTCCAGAACGTCTGCCGTGATCACAGACTCCCGAATAATGGTTTCTTGATTTGGAGTCAGGTCAGGTTTTGGCTCTGAGAGAGTGGTTCGGGAATTATTCGCTCCCGCTTGAACAGTGACCGGCAATGATGTGGCCTGCGGGCTGAGCTGAGTCAGCACGTTGGCGACAATCCGGTCAATGATCTCGGGTGAAAACGACATGGTGACAATAACGGGATGCGGTGTGGCAGGCGGGGAATGACGGGCGAACGTTCTGGACTTTATGCGGTCGTTCCTGATTCATCTGGCAGGGCCATGACCATCCATCGAACCGGAGTGTTTTTGGACTTCATGACTTCGCTCACCTCTTTCCCATCGGAAGTAATAATCACATCACTTCCAATTGGAGCGCCGAGGTTGTCAATCGCCAGAAGAGGTTCGCCATCGTCTCCTCCGCTGGCACTCAGTGGTTGCACAATCAACAGACGCCATCCCTTCAAGCTGGGATGCTTGACAGTGGATGTTGCATTTCCAATGACTCGTGCAAGGTTCATAAAATAACTTCAATCAATTAAATAATTCGCAGCTCGCCAACCATGGTGCAACGTCGCTTGCGGGTGAACGTTAACGGAGTCGTTACCCCTTCGCCCGTTGGTGTGGCGATGCTGAAGGAGAGGTACCCTTCCCCTCCCAAACCCAAAGCGGACATGCTGGGGCCGTTCTTGATATAAAGCGTTGTGTTCATGACCCGTCCCATTCTGGTCATGGTGTGGACGTCGCGCGAGTGAATCAGGGCCGTATGTCCATAGCCGTGTTCATACTTCACAGCGAGTGCGATGGCTTCGTCAACATCCTTCGCCCGGACAAAGGGGACGAACGGCATCATCTGTTCTTCGGGAACGAAGGGGTTGCTGGTGTCCGTCTCTCCATAGAGGAGTTGAGTGCCGGGAGGAACATGAACGCCAATTTTGGCAGCGAGCACGCTGGCGTCCTGGCCAATCAGTTCTCTGTTCAATACGGGATGTCCGCCGGGTTCCTTCGGGGGAGCAAATGCCAGTTTCGTTAACGCATCGATTTGCTGGGCGTTCAGACGATAGCCACCATGTCGTCCGACAGCGTCCATCAGCTGGTCAAAGATTTGATGAACAGCGAAGACCTCTTTTTCTCCGATGCAAAGCAGGTTGTTGTCGTAGGCGGCTCCCTGAACGATGGATTTGGCTGCGTTCTCGAGATCTGCCGTCTGGTCGACGACAACCGGTGGATTTCCGGGGCCGGCAACGATCGCTTTCTTCGACGACTGAAGGGCAGCTCGCGCGACCGCCGGTCCACCCGTCACGAGGAGGAGCTTCACTCCGCGGTGCTGGAAGATTTCATTTGCCGATTCGATTGTCGGCTTACCGATGATCGTCACGAGATTTTCAATTCCGACAGCCTCGGCGAAGGCCTTGTTAAAGGCTTGTACTCCGGTGCAGGCGATCTTCGCTCCGCTTGGATGCGGATTAAAGACGACGGTGTTCCCTGAGGCAATAATATTAATGATATTGCCGGCGAGTGTGGGGAGCGAGTGCGTGACCGGAGTGATTGCTCCGATGACTCCAAAGGGGGCGTACTCTTCGATCATCAGACCGTTATCGCCGCTGTAGCAGTCGGTCTTGAGGAATTCGGTCCCCGGGACCAGCTTGATGATCTTGAGTTTCTCGATCTTGTGATCAACGCGGCCGACTCGGGTCTCTTCGTATTCCTGTCGTCCCCAGTCTTCCGCGTTCCGCTCGCACATCTCCTTGACGATCTGAACGATCTTTGTCCGGTCAGCGAGCGTCTTCTTTTGAAGTTGAACAAAGGCATCGTTTGCAGCAGCAACAGCGTCATTGACGTTATCAAAGACACCCCAGTTCCCGGAGGAAACTCTGCAGAATCCGGAAGCGGTAGAAGCGGTGTGAGTTGTCCCGCCAGAGAGGACAGGAATTCCTCCATTCTTTCGGGATGGCGGCAAGGCTGTCCCGGTTCCGGATGTCCCCTTCACTTTCCCCAGTTCGGAAAGGACTTCCTCGATTACTGACCGGATGGCGCTCTCATTTGCCTGCATGATGAACTCCTGTGTTCTTCTACGGCAGCGATTCCTGTGTTCGCTGTGGCTGATGAATTCAGATGACGCCGATTCGTCTTCGCATCTGCGGAGCGGAATCAGTCCGAACATCTGAGACGATCAGTCGATGGTCTCGTGGCTCTCTAAAAACTGATTGAAGCTGTTGCGAGTGGGAAAATGAAAAAGCATGACGAACAGGGTCAGGGCTGAGAACCCCAATAACCAGATCTGATGTCCCAGAATCATTCCAACCGTTGCCATGATGCAAGCCCCCTCACTGAGGGCATAAATAATAATGATTCGGAGCCTCCAGAGGTGAACGATCATTTCTCGGGAAGCCCCGTAGGCACGGCGGGATAACCAGGACGCAATGCCGAATGCCAGCACGAATTCGTTCGCGGCAACCACCGCAAAGAGTTGACTGATTCCCGTTTGATTTAAATTGGGGACCATGCCCTGCACGATGAGAAACGTCCCGAATGCCGCCATGACAACGATCGTGGCGATCAACGCAATGGCGACCACCTGTGTCTGTTGCAGGACCAATTCTTCGGGAGGAGTTTCCGTCACGTTATTCCCTGTCGATCAATCAGTAAGGGACTACTGATTGGATTTGTAAATAGACTGGTTTCCGGCCTGAACATGATCGACGATGCCGATGATGGCACAGTCGATCGGTAACGTCTTGGTTTCATCAGTAAATCGGGCACTCGACCCCTGAACGATCAGAACGATCTCCCCTTCGCCTGCACCGACTGTGTCGACGGCAATAAATGTCCGTCCTGTCGATTTCAGGCTGTCCTTTGACTGCTCGTCGACCCGCAGAGGCTCAACGATAAACAGCTTTTGTCCCACCATACTGGGGACTTTCTGTGTTGCAGTCAGATTGCCGGTGATCTTGGCGAGAAACATGGGATTTGTTCACTGCATAGACACGGAAAGGAGTTCAGTGCCCCAGCTGTGACCTTAGTGCCTGTTGATAATCACTCAATTCCGATCGACAAATTTCGCGACAGGCAATTTGTTAAATTGCTTGTGAACGATTGCCCGCATTGAATTCCGAAACTCCGGGAAACAGGTGCCACTGTCCTGCTCATCTGGTCAGCGGGACAACGCGCCGTCTCTAACGACCTTTGCTGTCTGCCGTGCCACAACCAGTTCTTCGTTTGTCGGAACTGTCCAGATCTGAACGCGGCTTGCGTCGGCCGAGAGATTGGCCTCAATCCCGCGGACGGATCTGTTCTTCTCTTCGTCCAGATGGATTCCGGCGAAGTCGAAATTCTGACAGACCCGGCTCCGAATCAGCTGGCTGTTCTCACCGATTCCCCCTGTAAAGACGATGGCATCGGCCCCGTTCAGAACAGCAAGGTATTGACCGATGTATCGTCGGATATCTGCGACATAAACATCGATGGCCAATTGGGCACGCTTGTTCCCATTGGCAGCGGCTTCTTCAATATCTCGCAGATCAGGTGACACACCACTCAATCCGAGGAGTCCACCGGATTGAGCAAGATCGTTCAGAAGCGTGTCGTAGTCTTTCCCGGTCCGGGTTTTGAGCAGACGCAACGCAAAGGGGTCAAAATCCCCGACGCGGTTGTTCTGCGGAAGACCGGATTGCGGAGTCATCCCCATCGATGTTGAACGGGATTCCCCATTCTCGATTGCACAAAGGGAGCTGCTTCCTCCAAGGTGACAGGAAATCACCTTGAGGTCAGTCCGCCCAAGAATTTCGGCGATCCGTGACCCGATGTATCGGTGACTGGCCCCATGAAAGCCCCATCGTCGGATTTCATGATTTTCAGTCCAGTCATACGGAACGGCGTAAGTGCGGTACTCGGGAGGAATCGTCTCGTGAAAGGCCGTTTCCAGTGCAGCAACAAGCGGAATGTTGGGGAAGCTTGCCTGCAGCTGACGCATGGCGCGAACATATGGGGGATTATGCGCCGGTGCGACGTCGGCAAGGGCATCCATTGCGGATAACAGTTCGTCATTGACGATCCGTATTCCACTCAGGTGCCCTGCAAAAACCGCCTTGAAGCCGATTGCGGCAACCTCTTCGACGGATTGCAGACATCCCAGTTCCGGGTGCGTCAGTTGGTCCAGACACATCCGCACTGCTGCGGCGTGGTCGGGAATCCGCTGCGTCACTTCCTGCTTTCGTCCCGCGATGTCGGCTGTGCAGGTGGAGTCGGCATTTTGTCCAATCCGGTCAATCCCTCCCCGTGCCAGCTGTTCTTCCGATGTCATATCGAACAGCCGGTATTTGAAGCTGGTGGAACCGAGATTGGCGACGAGAACCTTCACAGGGGCCTCCTGAACGCTATGCCGAAATCAGAAGTTTTCCATCAGACCTTCTGCAGCCCGTGGGATGATGTGGGCAGCGACAACTTCTCCCACCCGGCTGGCGGCGGCAGCTCCGGCATCGACAGATGCCCGAACGGAACCAACATCCCCGCGAATCACAGTGGTGATAAATGCGTTTCCGATGTTGACCTGCTTGACGAGGGTCACATTGGCGGACTTGAGCATCGCGTCGCTGGCTTCGATCGCGGCGGTCAGTCCTTTCGTTTCAACAAGACCGATGGCTTCATTCATGTCACAAAATCCTCAGGGGGATGCATTGAATCTTTCAGAAGTCCGCCGTGGGACCTCTGCTTGGGCCGAAGTGACGGGTCACCTTGCCGCGTTGCGAATCGATTGCTGACAATATTCGGTCAGCGTTTCTTGTCGGACGGTTGGCGTCAGACGGTTCATTGAACAGATTCAGCGATAACCCGGATGACGGGATCACCGGGCTGCTCAGCTATCCTTGCGCTGAGGAAGGATGGAGGTCAGATCTTCGTGCGGACGCGGAATGACCTGAACGCTCAGCACTTCGCCGACCTTGCTGGCCGAGGCGGCTCCCGCATCGACGGCGGCCTTCACGGCAGCGACATCGCCTGTCAGGAAGACGGTGGCGATTCCGCTTCCGATTTTTTCCCAGCCAATCATGGTCACATTAGCTGCCTTGAGTGCGGCATCTGCAGCCTCAATCAAGCAGACAAGACCCTTGGTTTCGATCATTCCCAGCGCTTCGTTCACGCGAGCCATCGTTGGTTACTCCAAATAAAGAGGGGGTTTGTGATTTCGGATCAAAGCGGAATGTCATCCGCAAAAATACTGGTTCAGTCTGGGGAATTTCTGGTGCGATCCGTGAGGGGGCCACTGAATGACCAGAGTGCCCGGGTTACGCATGTCCGGACTTGCAACTGCAGTGGCCAGACGTCGGCTTCAGCAAGTCTACTTTGGTCGCTTTGCTGAGGTTGACCGCGTTTCCTTCGTCTGTGTCCAGATGAACTTCAAGTTTGATTTTGTCATCGCCTCCACGGACGATGACATTTTCCAGAACTGTGGTGCAGGCAGGCGATTCGACCCGAAGGTGCATTTCGTCGCCGTTCTTCACGCCGTAGTAAGCCATGTCTGCCGGTGACATGTGAACGTGCCGCATGGCACGGATCACCCCTTCTTTAAGTTCGAGGCTCCCTTTAGGACCCACGAGAAGGCAACCCGGAGTTCCTGCGACGTCACCGCTGATACGGACGGGAATGTCGAGTCCAAGAGAAATGGAATCGGTGAACGCGAGTTCGACCTGGGACGCCCCTCGGGAAGGTCCGAGCACGCGAACTTCCGGAAGCATCCGGCGGCGCGGGCCAACAATGGCCACCGTTTCTTCAGCGGCGTAGTACCCTTCCTGATAGAGCCACTTCGTCGGCTTGAGCTTGTAGCCTTTCCCGAACAGCACTTCGATGTGCTCATCGGTCAGATGGCAGTGTCGAGCAGAAATGTTGACGACCAGCGGGTTTGGTGGNTGTGGGGNGCCTGTCTCAATGCGTCCTCCGGGCTGGCGTCGTGCCAGGACTGCACGTACGACGGCCTCAATGTCGCTGCGCGACAGATTTCCGATANTGGTTGCCCCCATGATTCGTCGTGCTCCGGTCGTCAATAATTCGGTTCGATCCCGAGCNGTGTCGGAACATTCCCCGAATCGGATGAAACGATCAGGCAGATTTCGCACTGACCGTTCAAATTCCGAAATAGATTTTGAATGAATAGCATCCAGCGATGGCGGTTTAGTCCTCAACCACCATCAACTCAATTCCGAAGCTGCGAATCCGTTCGCGCCATTCTTCTGACAGGCCGCTGTCGACCACCACCCGGTGAAGGGATTCCAGTCCGCACAGTCGAGTGAACTCGGAGTGTCCGAACTTGGTGCTGTCCGCGACGACGATGACTTCGTCAGCGGCTGCCATCATCTGTTGTTCTGCTTCAACCAGCAGAGAGTTGGAGTTAAACACTCCCGCTTCTGTGATCCCTCCAACCCCCATAATCAGACGTCGGGCCTGAATCTGCTTGAGAGCTGCTACCGTCAACGCTCCCAAGGCGACTCCGGTCTTTGGGTACAGGTATCCACCCAAAAAAATGACTTCGATATCCGAAACGCTGACCAGATGGTTCACGATCGGCAATGAGTTCGTTACCACCTGGAGTGACTTTCCGGACAGGTTGCGAGCCACTTCCAGAGTGGTTGTTCCCCCATCGAGAATAATCGTCTCTCCGGGGCTGATTAAATCAGCGACGAAACGTCCGATCCGTTGCTTTTCCCGAATTGCGATGCTCTTGCGATCGTCAAAAGCGGAAAAAGACTCGCCAACGTAAGCGGCTCCCCCTCGAGTTCGCCGAATTTGTCCAATGCTCTCAAGAAATTCCAAATCCCGTCTCACGGTGGACTCGCTGACGGGAATCGTCTCTGTAATTTCTTTGAGCGACACAAATCCTTTTGTCTCTACAAGTTCCAGTATGCTTGTTCGGCGTTGATCGAGCAGCATTCAGATCTCCCGGTCGTCGCCAACCTCGCAAACTTCCACTTACTGATGTCAGAGTAGCTCGTTGAGTGACGTGATTCAATCAAAAAAAGTCAAAAGGTTTCATTTTCGTTCAGTTGTCGTATGTGAAGGCAGTCATTTCGGAAAATCGGAGAAATTTCGTTCAGAATTCAGCGAGAGCATTGGAAACCGCATTGCCGCTTCGGCTAACATTTCAGTCACAACTGTTGCGATTGAACGGGCCATGCAACAGGTCACTGACTATGAAATTGAAAAGTCAATGGAATGGAAATATCTGCACTGTCGGGCCAAGTATCGAAATTGGAACCAGTGAGGCATGAGTTGGATGTTCGTATCTCGTCTGGACACACCAGCTCAGTGAGTCGGGCTGAGGAACACCAGGGTTCCCTCCAGCAACTGAAGAAACTTCTCAACTCTGTCATCCTTGGCAAAGAAGAAACGATCGACATTCTGTTGATCAGTCTTCTCGCCGGTGGGTCTGTCCTGATGGAGGATGTCCCCGGAGTGGGGAAGACGACGTTGGCGAAGGCTCTCGCCAGGGCTCTTGGAGCCGATTTCCGACGCGTTCAGTTTACGCCTGACCTGCTTCCCAGCGATATTCTCGGAGCCTCTGTCTATAACCCCGCAGATGGGTCGTTCACATTCCGAAAAGGCCCCATTTTCTGCAGCATTCTCCTTGCGGATGAGATCAATCGTGCGTCTCCGCGGACACAATCTGCTCTCTTGGAAGCAATGAGCGAAGAGCAGGTCACCATTGAAGGGGTCCGTCACCGTCTTCCCCACCCCTTTCTCGTACTGGCGACGCAGAATCCGGTTGATTTTCATGGGACATACCCTTTGCCGGAAGCACAGCTGGACCGTTTTCTGGTTCAGCTGGATGTGGGATATCCCAATCGTGATAAAGAGGTGGAAATCCTCTACGACCATGCCACCGCAACGCCCGCTGAGGAAATTGAGCCAGTGATGTCGATGGCAACGGTTCTGGCGATTCAGAATGAGGTGCGCAAGGTTCGAGTCGAGCGATCGATCGCCGAGTACCTCGTTGAGGTCGTCTCGCAAACCCGGAACCATCCTCTCCTCAAGCTCGGAGCCAGTCCCCGGGGATCCCTGATGTTCTTCCGGGCAGTGCAGGCGTGTGCTTACCTGGCAGGGCGGGATTATGCTGTCCCGGATGATGTCCAGCGAATGTCAGGACCTGTTCTTGCACACCGCATCGTTTTGACTCCCAAAGCGAGGTACGGAAGCCTGACGAAAGAGCAGATCATTCAGGAAATCGTGAAACAGGTCCCGGTCCCGACATGAAGCGGAAACCCAGCTGGCTGGCAAGCAAGATCCAGTTCTTTCTGCAGTTCAAGCTCACGCCCTCCGGCCGGATGGCAGTCTTCCTGATCTTTCTGAGTGCGATCGGGATCATCACGACAGAGATTCCGATCTATCAGGTCTTTTGCGGGATCGTTGCTGTTTTTGGTGTGGGGGAGCTTCTCGGCTTGTTGATGCGCCCCCGCCTGAAGATCTCAGGAACGTTGCCAGCCAGGATCACAGCCGGGGATACTTTGCTGGGACTGCTTTCAATCGAAAACAAGGGATTGTTGCCCGCAATCGATATTGCGTGCGGTTGTTTTGTGCTTCCGCCTGGGGTTCAACATCTCGATCCGGAGAGCACCGTTCCCCTGATTCGCCGACGTCGCACTGCAACCCTCCCCGTCAAGTTGAAGATCGATCAACGTGGAGAGTACCTGCTCTCGAACGTCTACGTACACAGCACGTTTCCGCTCAATATCATGCGAACAGGGGCTGTACAATTACCCCCACAGCGCGTGACGGTGCTGCCCTCTTTTCATCCATTGGAAGAATTGAGTATTCCGATCTCCCATCGCTATCAGCATGGGGGGGTGTTGCACGATTCGCACACCGGAAACGCTTCCGAATATGTTGGAAACCGGGATTACATTCCAGGTGAGCCGACCAGGAGGCTTGATTTTCGAGCCTGGGCTCGTCTTGGGAAGCCGGTCGTCCGGGAATATCAGGATGAATTCTGTTCACGCGTCGCTGTCGTTCTGGATACGTTTACCTCCCCAACTCCCTTTTTTAAAAAGGGAATTGCACGTGATGAACTCGAGGGAGCTATTTCGTTAACGGCAGCTATCGTCGATTATCTGGATCGTCACGGGACCACGCTGGAACTCTTTGCCGCCGGGACAGATCTCTACCGGTTCAATCCAGCGGACCCCGCACAGACCAGCCTTGAATCGATTCTCGAAGTTCTGGCATTGACTGAACGAACGAAGTCGAACCCTTTCGAACGGCTCGTCCCGTCCATTGTTGAATCGCTGGAGTCGATCTCCGCAGTGATTTGTGTCCTGGTCGACTGGGATTCACAGCGAGAAGAACTGGTGTCTCAGATTTTTGACAGCGGTGCCAGTGTTCGGGTCCTTCTTGTCCGTAATCGCCCTTCAACAATCCCGTTCCCCACTGACGAAAATTACAGCCTCTTTGAGTCCAGGCAGATTCTCCAGGGAGATGTATGTCTGCTGTAACCGGAATTTTGCAGCCCACGTCCCTCGCTGCCACAAACCGTTTTGCGGCTGTCGGCCTGATTATTATTCAGGCTGCGGTTGTCTCGTTGTTAATGCAACCGGTGATGGTTCCGGTGACTGCAATTGCGCTGGTTGGACTTTTGGCCCCGCGTCTCCGGCTTCAGTTCCAGATCCCCGTAGGCCTCAGCTTTTGCGCCATCGCGGCGTATTGCGCCTATCGATATCAGACACGTGATGAAGATTTTCTGCCGATGGGATTCATCGGGAGCAAGTTGGCTTACGAGTTGACCTGTGCATGTCTGGGATGCCAATTGGTCATGCTGTTTGTGAAAAAGTACGCACAGCAGATCCCCAGCTGGTTTCTCGCGATCTCCGGAACGGGGCTCGTCTTTTCCGGCGATATTCGGGTGACATACAAGAACGCCGAAATTGTCTTGTGGCTGATTCTGGCCTATATGGCTTTCTGGATGCTGTTTACGATCAGCAGCCGAAGGATGTTTTCGACGTCACCTGGTCAGATCTGGATGCGTCGAGTCGTCGTGGTCTCTGTCACCATTCTGGGGATTATCTCCGGGCGAGTTCTGGCACAGAACTACCAGAAGTACGCGAATCGTGTGGAATTCTGGATGTCGGAGTATCTGTACCACGGTCGCGTTACTCACATGGGGAACGGATTTTCCGGCCGGGGAGGATTATATGACATCAGCGAGCTGAAGATGGCCGACGGAGACAGCGTCGCACTTCGTGTTGAAGCAGATTTCTGCCCGGATTACCTGCGGGGGCGCGTGTTCACGACGTTCCATCAGATTCGCTGGCAGCCATCTGAACCCGTTGATGTCATTTCGTCCGTTCCGGACCATCCCCCAATTCGGGAACTTTATCCTGATGAATCTGTTTTCATGCTGGAAAAGGAGTGGCCGCAGTCTCCCAAGACAATGGTTGTCTGGCCATTCGATCACTCTTCCGCAGCCCATTTCTTCCTTCCCCTGGGAGCAGCGGTTCTGGGCTGTGATGGACGATCGATCAAACGCGATCCGTATGGGATTGTCGAACGGGACAGCAAATCCCTCCTCGATTCCTATGTCGCATTGATTGGTGATCCTCCACGTATCTCGCGGGAAAGTATTTCCCCAGAGTTTCTCCAACTTCCCAATCCCCTCAGTCCTGTCGTCACCCGTACTGCGGAAGAGATCTTTGCAGGGAAAACGACGGCTCAGGAAAAGATGCGGGCTGTCGAAGCATTCTTTCACAACAATTTTACGTACAAGATTGGGCTGCGGATTCCGCGCGGAACCGACCGGCTGGCCTACTTCTTGACCGTTCGGCCCCCAGCTCACTGCGAATACTTTGCCACAGCGACAGCCATTCTTCTTCGAGCAGGCGGTGTTCCTGCACGGTATGTCACCGGGTATGTGATTTCCGGGCGCAACCCCGTTGACAATTCCTATTTCGCGTTAAGACGCAACGCCCATGCCTGGGTGGAAGCGTATGACGATGTCGAACAACGTTGGGTCATCGTTGAATCGACTCCTATGGAAGGGGTTCCAGCACGCGAAGAACAGACCTCGTTACAGGTGGTCAATACGTTTGGATGGGCAAAGTTTCTGGAAATCTCCGAAGTCTTTCGGTCTGGAATTGTCTGGAAATTGGGAGAGAAGTATGTCCGGGCGATGATTTATTTTGTTCCGCTGGTTGCGGCCCTATACTTTCTCGTCAAAATTCTCATTAGCCGACTCAGCGCACCGCGTCGCCGGGAGTTTCAATTGCCGGAATCGCTCCGTCCGTTGGCCCGCGAACGGGCGAGAATGGACCGTTTTCTCGCCCGGAGGGGATATTCCCGCTCTCCGGAGGAGAGTGTGTTGCATTTTGCCCGTCGTTTGGAAGGCGATTCGCGACTGACGACGGCAGAAGAACTGGCGGAGTGGTATCGACAATATGCCACGATCCGGTTTCAGGATCGTCCGGTTGACGTCGGGTGGATCGAATCCATTCGGGATGCCCGATTGAAGCTGATTCGCACAACCAGATTGAAGTCATGACCTCCCAGATTGATACCTCGCAGATTCCATCCGAACTTCTTGAGCAGGAAGTTGTTCTTGATCTCGCTGCTCCGTATGTCTATGTCGGGACACTGATTGGGGAGGATTCACAACACCTGATCCTTCAGGATGCCGACGCCCACGATTTGCGGGATACGAGCACGACCCGGGACCTGTACGTGCTGGACTGTCGAAAACATGGAATCGGGGTCAATCGCAAGCGGGTCTACGTGCGGAAAAGTCAGATTGTCAGTATTTCCCGACTGGAGGATGTGGTTCCCTGATCAGGCGAACTCGTCGCAGGGCCATTCCGGAGACTTTCGCGCGTCGTTGAAGTGTGTTACAAGACTCCAACTTCGAAGTTATTGCAAAACAGGCAGAAACTGGAATGTCCACACCGTCTCCTTCCGCTCCCGTCCCGGCAAAACTGGCTCTGGCAGACGGGACCGTCTTCACCGGGACCCATTTTGGAGCCCCCGGGGAGGTCTACGGAGAAGTCGTCTTTAATACGAGTCTCACCGGATATCAGGAGATTCTGACCGATCCTTCCTACAACGGACAGATTGTCACGATGACCTATCCGTTGATCGGAAACTATGGAATCAATCCGGACGATGTTGAGAGCAACGGGCTTCGGCTTCGGGGGTTCGTCATTCGGGAGCTTTGCCGTGCTCCGAGCAATTTCCGATCGCAGAAGTCGCTCGATACATATCTGAAAGAAAACAATATCGTTGGAATTGAGGGGATTGACACCCGGTCGCTGGTTCGGCGGATTCGTTCTCAGGGAGCCATGACTGGTGTTCTTTCCTCAATTGATCTGGATGATGCGTCTCTGGTCGAAAAGGCCCGAACCAGTCCGACCCTGGTGGGACGCGATCTTGTCCGGGAAGTCATGCCCACAGCAAAGCAGCAATGGGACATCGGGCTGCAGAAGGAGTTCCGAAGCGATTTCGGATCTGAGGAAACACCGTCCACCGCTGCCGCGCAGGGACGTCCGCCGCGTGTCGTCGCCATCGACTACGGGATGAAATGGAATATTCCGCGGCACCTTCGCGAGCTTGGATGCGAAGTGACTATCGTTCCCGGGTCTGCCACGGCTCAGGAAATCCTTGAACTGAATCCGGATGGGGTTTTCCTCTCCAATGGTCCCGGAGACCCGGAACCGCTCAATTATGCTGTGACGACGATCCGGGATCTGCTCGGGAAGAAGCCGATCTTCGGAATCTGTCTGGGGCATCAGTTGCTGGCGCTCGCGCTGGGGGGAAAGACCTACAAACTCAAGTTTGGACACCGCGGGGGGAACCAGCCGGTTCTGAACCTGGCGACGAAGCAGGTCGAAATCACCTCCCAGAATCACGGGTTTGCTGTCGATGCAGAATCGCTCCCGTCCGGTGTTGAAGTCACCCATGTCAACCTGAACGACCAGACCGTCGAGGGGCTTGCCCATCGAGGATATAAAGCGAGCAGCGTTCAATATCATCCCGAAGCTGCCGCTGGTCCTCATGACAGCCAGTACCTGTTCCGGAACTTTTACAACCAGATGCAGGAAGAGATGACGGCTCAGGCCTAGTTCCAGGTGTAATCAAATCAAAGAGGCAACATCTCGAGAGGACAGCGTATTGACCGAAGAGGGTCAATGAGGAAACAACGATGGCACTGGAAAAGACACTGATTTTGTTGAAACCGGACGCTGTTCAGCGTCGCCTTTGTGGTCGGATTCTGACCCGGAT
>Ga0065721_10051755_pt1 | contig 13656 bp, 10 predicted proteins | sample Mesricmetagenome_FD_59108 | JGI IMG/M metagenome (GOLD analysis project Ga0065721, IMG submission 59108) | Mesophilic microbial community from rice straw/compost enrichment Sample: eDNA_1 v2 (version 2) | ecosystem: Engineered > Solid waste > Grass > Composting > Bioreactor | place: USA: Davis... | reverse complement strand
CGCCAATATCGAAGGGTTTGCGGCCGGACAGCTCGTCAATCTGGTCCAGGCTGGCTGAGATGTGCCTGTCCGCAGAGGTCAGTCTGGGCGCCGCGGCCATTCTCATCCCGACCGGGGCGGTTGCCGCCGCCTCCGCCTGGCGGCGGGATCGCCGCTACCTGATGATCGCGACTCTGCCATTTCTGTTCGGGCTGCAGCAACTGGTGGAAGGCCTGATCTGGATCGAGGGCCGTGCCGGTAATGCGCATCACGTCGCTCAATACTCGCTCCTCTTTATGTTCTTCACCTGGATCGCCTGGCCGATCTGGGTGCCGGTTTCAGCCTACTTTCTCGAGCGCGGCGCGCGGCGGAACGTCATCCTGCTGTTCGTGATTGCGGGAGCGATGCTGGGCGGCCTGCAATTCATTCCCTATTTCGTACATGACGGCTGGCTGACGACGACGTTCCTGCGCTGGGCGGTCCGCTACCAGGACATCAACCTGCTCGACGGGCTCGTCTCGCGGAACGTGACCTACGCGATCTACGTCACCGTCGTCATCGTGCCGTTCCTGCTGGTGCGCAGCCGGGAGATCAAGGTGTTCGGCCTGCTGGTCGCCGGCGTCCTCGTCGTCACGTATGTGTTCTTCTCCTACGCCTACATCTCGGTGTTCTGCTTCGGCGGCGCGGTGATCTCCACCTATTTGCTCGCACTGATGTGGCGCAGGCGGTCGACGCCCGTATTGGCGTGATCGGGTCCGTACGTTCGCATTGCTAGAGTGTGCCGGGCGAAGCACGCGAAGGTAAGGCCGAGATCGCGACGGCGAATCCGCCCTTATGCACCTGGGATCGAAACGGGACGTCGCGTTGCGTTGGAGTACTGTAGAGCCGCAGGTGCTGCTCACAGGAGAGGACTCGCTAGCCGCGCCAGATTCTCGCCAATCTTGTGGATCATCGGGCGCTCTTCCCAACCTTCGGAGGTGAGCATCTCGCTCTTGTCGAGGCAGCGCATCTGCTCGCTTCGCAACTGCACCGTGACACCCTTATCAAAAGCGATGAGACTTACTTCGGCGTTCAGGACAAAAGAGCGGATGTCGACATTGCTGGAACCCAGCAGCGAGATCTCGTCATCAAACGTGACATGCTTGGCGTGCAGGAACCCCCCCTCATAGAGGTGCACTTGAACACCGGCTTGGAGTAGCTCGGAGTAGTAGGATTGCTGCGCCAACTTCACCAGGATGTGGTCCGTGAGACGCGGGACCAGCAAACGCACTTCCACCCCGCGCAGTACTGCGGTTTTGAGTGCCTGAAGGAGCGGCTCGTCCGGGACGAAATAAGGTGTCGTGATCACGACACGCTTGCTTGCGCCGTGAACCAGAGCCGCTACTAGATACCCGATGCCGGCGTCGGGATAATCGGGACCACTTGGTAGGACCTGTGCAACGACCCCGGCCTCGGGATGATGGTGCGGGAACAGGGCGGATACTGCCAGCTCCTCCTCCGTTTCCATGAACCAGTCGCCGACAAAGACGGCTTGGAGCTCTGTCGTGATTGGGCCGACAACCCGTGCGACCAACTCTTCATTTGCTATATCGGAGGCGGACAGGGCATTCGTTATGTTTTGAGAGCCGACATAGCCGACGCGACTGTCGACAACGGCGATCTTCCGGTGATTGCGTAGGTCGGCACGCGCCGATCTCCGCCGAAAGATCCCTACCTTCAGAGCGAATCGAACATCCACACCCGCCTGGGCGAGCAGCCTCGCCACCTGTCGCCGCCATTGCCGCGAACCGATGGCATCAATCAGCACCCTGCATGCGACACCTCGCCGGGCCGCCCGTTCCAGGGCTTCTATTACGCGCCGGCCCGTATCGTCGTCCGCGAATATGTAGAACAGGAGATGGACAGTTCGTTCTGCATGATCAATGTCGGCGACCATACGGTCGATAACGCCGTCGTAACTGGAAAGAAGTTCGACATCGTTGCCGGACAGCGCAGGGAATCGCCCGAGCGTTTCGATCAGCAGTGCTGGCCCCGCCAGCGGGCCCGGCAATTCTGGCTGGCGGCAGAAGTGGGAATGGGCAATCTCTTTCGACGCCGCGGCGAGGACCTCCGGCAATCTGGCGAAGCGTTCCCGGCGCCAGCGTGGGTAGGTCGGTCTGCCGATAGCAAGATAGACCGCAAGTGCGGGAATGGGCAGGAAGAATACCAGTAGGAGCCAGCTGCGTGCAGCGTCGGGCGTACGCCGCAAGGGCACGACAACAACCATCACAATGCGGATTGTCCATTCCATCGCGAGGTAGGCAATCGCCCAGGTTTCGTTCCCAGTAAACGCCATCGCCGTTGTCCTACCTGCCCTCTGCTGAGGCCCATCTGCTCTTCTTCGACCGCGCCGTGATCTCCGTGCATCGGCTCGCGCTGATCTGGTGCACACGCACCCGCGCCAGCGTGACGCTCAGCGTCGCCAGAGCGAGCTCACCAAGCCCAGCACGCGCAGGCAGAGCCAGATCGCCACGACAAATCCGATCAGGGCCGCCACGGGTAGGCCCAGTACGTCAGGTCCGACGCGCGCTTCCGCCAGCAGCGCGGACGTGACCAGGATTCCGACCGAAAGAAGCGCAAGGGCCGCGAGCACCGCCCTGCGATCGAGCCGCCGCTCGGTCTCGTCCGAATGATGGACACGCAGACCGAGGGCCAGGTCTCCTCCGTCCTGATGGGCGCGATGAAGCCAGGAGGCCAGCAGCGCGGGCAGGTCCTCTGCCGAGAGCGCCAGCTCGGTCTTGAGACGCGCCATGGCTGCCCGGTCGGGCCTGCCGCCCAGCGTGTGCGCCACCGCAGCCTCGCCTTTGGCAATGAGCGTATCCAGCACGTTGAAGTCGGGATCGAGCCGGCGCAGGCAGCCCTCGATCAGAAAAAGTGCCCTGACGAACACCATGAGGTTGTAGGGAACGACGACGTGGGCGCCGTCGCCGAGCCGCATCACCCTGAGGAAGGCATCGGCGATCGACCAGTCCTTCAGCGGCAGCGAAGAATAGTCGCTGAGGATTTCTTCGATACCCTGCACGAACAGCGTGCGCTCCGCCTGCCGGTCGATCAGCGAAAGAGCGATGGCCGCGTCGAGCATCCATCCGGCGTCCTGCTGAACGAAGGCCTGAAGGAAGATCCCCAGATTGCGCCGGGTCGTGCGATCGAGATAGCCGACGAGCCCGAAATCGTGAAAGCAGATCCGGCCGTCCTCCATGACGAATAGATTGCCGGGATGCGGATCGCCATGAAACAGACCGGTCTTCAGCAGCTGCTCGAGATAGAAATCGACGAGCACGCCTGCGATCCTGGGGCCATCCTGCACCACCGCCGGGTCCTCGATCGATCGGCCATGGCTCATGACCTGAACGAGGATCGCCTCGCTGCACAGTGCTTCAAATGCTGCCGGCACGTAGACGTCCGCGCGCTGCTTGTAGGCCTCTCTGAAGCGGCGGATGTTGCGGGCTTCCTGCAGAAGATCGGTCTCACGCCTGAGATTGGCCCAGATCTCGCGCGCGAGGCGCGCGGGCTGGAAGCGCCGAAGGCCGGGGACCGCCACGCCGGCGAGCCGGGCGACGCCAACGAGAATGCGCATGTCTCCGTCGATGCGCTCGCGCATATGCGGGCGTCGGATCTTCACGATCACGTCCTGCCCATCGGTCAGGGTGGCGCGGTGGACCTGGGCGATCGACGCGGCGGCGAAAGGCTCGCTCTCGAATGTCCGGAACACCTCGTCGAGCGGACGCCGCATGGCGTTCTCGAGCTCTGCTCTTGCCTCTTGCGCGGAGAACGGCCGGGCATGCTCGCGCAGGTCGCGCAACTGCCTCAGATAGGCTTCCGGGAACAGATCGGGCCGCATGCTGAGGGCCTGTCCGATCTTGATGAAGCTCCCGCCGAGTTCATCGAGCATCTGGCGCAGGCGCACCGGCAGGGCTGAAGCGTCGGCGCCGACACCGCGACGCCGCTCGCCGAGATAGAGCAGGATCAGCGAGGATGCCGCGGCAACGATCCTGAAGAACCGGAAGATCACCCGGCCGGTCCCGGTTTATGACCGATGCCGCCCATGGCCTCAGAAGAACCGCTGCCGAATGCCGAGGGAGGCGTTGGTGAGCGCGATCGAGCCGTCGGCGTCCGATGCGAGGCCGGTCAGGGCGCGGATGGCGTCGATCGTCTCGGGAATGACGATGGCCTGGTTGTCGACCATATAGGCGTAGAACAGCTCGTCGCCTTCCGTGCGCAGCATGTCCTCCCAAAGCGCCACTTCGTAGAGATTGTCGCGCGGCCGGTCGAGATCGGCCATCAGCTCCTTGACGGTGTTCAGGGCGGCCAGACCATCGGCGGTACGGATCAGCGCGATACGGGACGACGTCCTGAAGGCCTGAAGCACCTCTTCCTTCTCGGCCGGGCGGGTCAGCTGGACCGCCCAGTAATGGAGATGGGCGAGCGTCTCCGGCACCTTCACGGCCATGGTGACGACGTCGAGATCGGGATCGACGCTCTGGGCGTCGGGCCCCTGATGGCTGGGGATTTCCGGTTCGGGCACGAGCGTATTCATGATGCCGCCTTCGTGGCTTTCCCAGGGGTCGGTGGCGCGTCGGAGCAAGGTCCCGCGAGCCCGCTTCAAGAGGCCTGCCCGCTTGAGGACGGTGAGGGTCCGCACGATGGACGTGGTGTTGCACGACACCACGCGGGTCGCCATGCGGCCGACCGCGCTTTCAAAAGACGATTCGGCGACGAACGAGTGCCCCGTCACGGCATGTTTCTCGCCCCCATGGACAATGAACCTGATCTCGCGGGCTCTGTAGGTCTCGACGTTTTGAGCGGCAATACGCTTGGGCGTGCAGTCGACGACGACATCCGATTGCGCGAGAAGCGCGTCGAGCGTTCCCGCGACTATCAGGCCCGCCTTGCCCATGGCCTCGGCGTGTTCCGGCGTCGCGCCATAAAGGGCGATGCCCTTCGCCCCGAGTGGTCGGAGGCGCCAGTCGGTCGCCACATCCGCGACACCGGCAAGAACCATGTCGTCCTGCGCAACAATGGCATCGGCCACGCGCTTGCCGATCACGCCATAACCGTTGATTGCGACGCGGACAGGGGTTTTCCGGCTCATGGCTTTCGGCCTCCTTCGGAACTGGATGTTCGTCGTGTCTCGATGAGTTTCGTTGCGCTCGGCGATGCTATCCTTGATCCACGTTAAGGATGCGAAGGGAGCCGGCGGTGCCGGTATCCCGGAACTGCACATCATTTTTCGGAGACGATCATGCAAACGACCACAAATCGGCTCAGCGGCACGCTCCTCACGATCCTGGGCGTGCTCGCCTTCGGGACCGGCATCTATTTTCTCGGAATCCGCCCCGCGCTGCTCCCCGAGGACATTCGCTTTACGGGCATCGACGAGGCCACGTTGCCTCAGGCGTTTCTCGACTGGCTCGGCATCGTCTTCCGGACCTGGGGCGGGTTCATCACCGGCTTCGGCATCGTCCTCACGGGGATCGGCGTTGCAACCTTCTCGGGCGACGCCAGGTGGCTGCGCTACGGTACGGCGGCAGGCATTCTCGTGGTTTTCGGGCGCTTCGCCTATAGCAACGTGGTCATTGGTGGGGATTACCTGATCTTCATCGCGTCCATGTTCGTCCTGGCGCTGATCTGCGCAGCCATCCTGATATGGAAAGCAGGACCGTGAGGGAATGCGTTGGCGCCAACCGCGTGGCCCGCGCGATGGAAGGAGCAGCATTCGCGACCGTGTTGAAGGTATGGGGGCGAAGGCATGACTGAGGGGGCAATTCGCGTTCTGATCGCCGGTGAAGCAGGCGTTGAGTGAACAGCGACAGGAAGCCGCGCAGTCGTAACCGGCGGCTTTTGACGTCGAAACCCTGTGAAGTGCCTTGCCTTGCCGGCGTGATCATTTCTTCCCGTTGCCAGGGCATGCCCCCGACGATGCGCCTCAGGTCCACGCAGGCTGCCTGTCCATGCGCCGGCGGAGCCGACACCACGGCAACGGGAATTGTCGATCGCCGCACCGGCTAGAGCATTTCCCGTTCTGATTGAATCAGAACGGGAGCTCTAACTTATTGACTTGTCACGTTTCCGAACCGCAAAAATGGTAGCCACTTTTGCTGGAAACGCTCTAGACGCGGTCCTCATAGTCGATATAGGCCATCATGCCGGTCGCCATGTGATACAGATGGTGGCAGTGCAAAGGCCACTTGCCGCTGTTTCCGGCATCGAAAACGATGGTCACCGCTTCCTCGGGAGGCACCAGGACCGTGTCGCGGACGGCTCCTGCTATCGCGGCGCCGTTGACGCTGGTCACCTGGAAATGATGACCGTGCAGGTGCATCGGATGCGCCATCATGGATGCGTTGCGCATGGTGATCTCGATACGCTCTCCCTGGCGCGTGCGCATATCCGATGCGCCGTCCATGCCCCAGACATAGCCTTGCATCTGGCCGGTCAGGGCGATCTCGAAACGTCGGTCTGCCGGACGCACGGCCAGCGGGTTTTTGGCCCGTAGCCGCTGTTCGAGTGCATTGCCGACAATCGGCCCCTCAGATTCGCCCACGACGGCGATGCGCCGAACGGCGGCCCCGGCTGTGGCAAGGATCACGCCCGTGCGCTCCACCGCCCCTTCCCGCAGGGCCAGAACCGGATAGGTTCCGGCTCCTTGAGGCAGCTCCAGGCGGATGTCGAGGCGTTGACCCATGCTGATCGGGAACGTCGTGGCATCGACAGGTTCGACCTCCTGGCCGTCGACAGCCACGAGCGTGCCCAGCACGGTTCCGGTGTCGATGGTGAAGGCGGTCGCGGTGGCGCCATTGATGATGCGCAGGCGGACGCGGCCACCGTTTTCAACCTGCACGACTTCGGGATCGTCGAGCGTCCGGTCATTGGCCAGGTAGGCATCGTATTCGATGTCGTTGAGGTCCATAGCCTCCATTCCGCCCATGTCCATTCCGGGCATACCGCCCATGTCCATGCCGCCCTGCCCCATGGAGGAATGATCCATCATCGGCATTCCGGCCATTCCTCCCTGTCCTGTCGCCGGCGCATTCGTCTGGCCCTCATGGGCTTGTCCGCTCGTCAGCCGGGCCAGCAGCTCTTCGGCCGGTGTGAAGGAAAAGTCGTGCAGGAGGATGACGACTTCCTGTTCGTCGCGTTCCCGGTCGGCCGCCGTCCGGACGATGAGCGGCGCGGCGAGAAGGTTTTGTTCCTGCAGCGTGTGGGCATGCATCCAGTGGGTGCCGCCGGCGCCGACAGGGAAGGTGTAGCGCACGGATTCGCCGGCCTTGATGAGCGCGATCGGATTGTCCGGCACCCCGTCCATCGTCCATGGCGGCGTCAGGCCGTGCCAGTGGATCATGGTCGGTTCATCGATCTCGTTGGTGAGTTCGACATCGAAGCTCGAGCCGGCATCCAGCTCGATCCCCTGCTTGCCGTCAGGCTGAAGCAATCCGAACACCCGTGCTGCCCTGCCGTTGACCTCGATCGTGCGACTGGCGATGGCGAGTCGGAGCGGCGGCGTGGCGGCCAAGGTCTGGGACAAGACCCTCGATGGGCGGATGACGGTGGCCGCGCCGAAGGCGGCCGTGCCCATCATGATCGTTGTGAGAAAGCTACGTCGGTTCATGGTTCACTCCTGATGTAGCCTGCGTCGTGCAGGCGAACTGATCGGCGCGTCTTTCAGACGCGCGTCGAAGACCCCGATGCGCGATCGGGGCGATTCGGTCAGATCAGGTTCGGGGAGGTCGGTGAGGAGGACCGACGGAAATGCCCGCCGATTGGATCTCGATCGGCGAGGAATGGTCCCTCGCCACAGTGATACCGTCGAAAGGGGCGGCAGGCCGCACCACGCTGAGGCAGGTGGCGCAGGATTTCTGACAGCACCGGTCGATGCTTCTGTCGGTCCTCTTGCTGCTGCCGTGAAGATTGGCATGCGCGGCAACGCCGTCTGCCTTGCCGCTGGCCGAAACGCTTTGAGCATTCGTCAGGTCCAGGCACGGCAAGGCATGCGCGGCCGACAGGGACGCTGCCAGAAGGGCGAACACGAACGCGGCAACGACAGCCGTTTTCAATCGTCCGGAAATGTTCGCAACCAAAGTCACTTCAAACCACCTCGATTCAATTCTAGCATGCCAGGGACGTTTTCAGTTGATGGAGATCAAGGGAGACGTCGCAAAGCCCGGCCTGGCCGGAGCCTCCTCAAGCCTCGATCTCGACAATATCCCCGGCGCGCGCGGCATAGTCGAGCGCGTAGGCAAGCTCGCCCGTTGTCTCGGCATGGACATGGAGCAGGGGTTGCCCGCGATCGATTTCGTCGCCGAGCCGAACGTCCATATGGACGCCCCCCGCCTTCGATTCCGGAGCGCCTGCGAGCTTGGCGAGGCGTGACAGCTTACGATTGTTGATATGAACCACCCGTCCGGCGCGCGGAGCGACAAGCGGATGGACATGAGCCGCCCTGGGGGGTGCGCGCAGCCCGCCCTGCGCCTCGCAGATCGCCTCGAACTTCTTCCATGCCCGACCATCGGCAAGCGTCTCCAGCGCGAGCGCGGTTCCTTCTCCCTTGCCGGCCTTGCGTCCGATCTCCAGGGCCGCGCCGGCCAACGTGGCGGCGCGCCGGCGCAGATCGTCCGGGGCGTCGGACGCATTTTGCAGCACGGCAAGCACGTCGAACGCCTCGAGAGCGGGACCGATGCCGCGGCCGACCGGCTGGGATCCATCGGTCTGCACGCATGTGGCCGCGAGGCCGAAGCGGGACGCGACCGCCGTTATCCGGGAGGCGAGATGAGATGCCGCATCTTCTCCGCGAACCTTCGCCGTGGGACCCACCGGAATGTCGATGACGACATGGGTGGAGCCGGCGGAGATCTTCTTGGAAAGCACCGAGGCGATGAGCTGACCCTCGGTGTCGACGTCGAGCTCGCGCTCGACCCGCACGAAGATGTCGTCGGCCGGGCTCAGATGGACGGCGCCGCCCCAGGCGATGCATCCGCCTTCCGCCTCGACGACACGCCTCAGCGTGGCAAGATCGAGATCGACCGGGGCCAGCGTCTCCATCGTGTCGGCGGTGCCGGCCGGCGAGGTGATGGCGCGCGAGGAGGTCTTGGGCATTACGAGCCCATTGGCCGCGACGATCGCCACGACGATGGGCGTGGTGCGATTTCCGGGCAAGCCGCCGACACAGTGCTTGTCGACGACGGTGGGAGCGTCCCATTCCATCCTGTCACCGACCGCGATCATGGCGCCGGTCAGATCGGCGGTCTCGTTCTCGTCGAGAGGCAGCGCCGCGCTCGCGGTCAGAAAGGCGGCCAGGTGGACGTCGGTGTAGCGACCGGCGGCGACGTCCCTTACGATCTCGGACAGGGCCTGGGCATCGAGGCGGTGGCCATAGATGCGGCGCCGCACGCTTGCGAGCGATTCCAGCGCGGGCGGGTGGCTGACCCGGACCTCGTCGCCTTCCGCGACGCCGAGGAGGTCCCAGGCCGTTTCCGAGAGACCGACCTCGTCGTGGCTGAGCACGGCGTCGCCGTCGACCTGAAACAGCGTCGCATGCACCTGCCGGGCTCCGTTGGTGAGGAGAACCTGCGAACGTGCCGCCAACCCTTCCGACCTGCAGACGTGACAGTCCGTGTGCATGACGACGACCGGCTGGTGCTGGGTGTGCAACAGCAGGCGTCGAACGCGGAGAGATGGCTGCTCGGGACCGGCGGGAGAGACGAGCGCGGTCATAGGTCGAACACCTGATCCTGACGGGGCACAGTGGCATTCCAGCCCAGCTCGCGATCGATCCGGATGCGCAAGGCCTCGGAGGCTTCATCCTCGCCATGAACGATGAAGACGCGGGACGGCCCCCGTTCGAATCCCGAGAGCCAGCGCATCAGCTCGTCGGCGTCGGCATGGGCCGAGAGCATCGACAGATCGTCGATCTCTGCCCTGACGGGCACCCATTGGCCATGGATCCTGATCTCCCGCGCGCCCTGGACCATGGCGCGGCCCCGCGTCCCGGCGGCCTGATAGCCGGAAAACAGGATGGTGTGCTTCGGATCGGACGCGAAGGCCTTCAAATGGTGAAGGACGCGACCGCCCGTCGCCATGCCGCTCGCCGAGATCACGATCTTGGGCCACGGGCTGGCAGTGATCGCTTTGGAGCCTTCGACATCGCGGGTGTAGGTCGCGATCTTGCAGATCGCGGCGCATTCATCGTGGGTGAGGCGATGATCTCCGCTATGAGCGTGTAACAGGTCGGTCGCGTCGATCGCCATCGGGCTGTCGAGATAGATCGGAACATTGGCAAGGCGGCCGGCGGTCTTCAGCTTCCAGAGATGATAGAGGACGGACTGCGCCCGGCCGACCGCGAAGGCGGGGATGACGACCGTGCCGCCACGCTTGACGGTGCGCTCGACGATCTCTCCCAGCACTTCGGTCGTATCGGCGGGATCGTGGATGCGGTTGCCGTAGGTGGATTCGACGACGATATAGTCGGCCTCTGGCACGGGAGCCGGATCGGGGAGCATCGGATCGCCGTAGCGCCCAAGATCGCCGGAAAACGCGATGCGGCGGCCGGCCAATTCGATTTCGGCGCTCGCCGCACCCAGGATGTGGCCGGCGTGGCGGAACGTCAGGGTCGCGCCGCCCGGAAGCTGAACGGCCTTGTCGAACGGCACGATGGAGAAGAACTCCATTGCGCGTTCAGCATCCCGTACACCGTAGAGCGGCAGGGCCGGCTTGTGTTTGGAAAAGCCCTTGCGGTTGGCGTATTCGGCGTCCTTCTCGTTGAGGAACCCGCTGTCTTTCAGGATCAGTTCGGCCACGTCGCGGGTCGCGGCCGTGGCGTAGATGCGACCTTTGAAACCGTCGCGCACGAGTTTCGGCAGGTAGCCCGAATGGTCGAGATGGGCATGGGTCAGCACCACGGCGTCGATGCTGGATGGGGCGACCGGCAACGGCTCCCAGTTCAACTCGCGCAGGTTCTTGAGACCCTGGAACAGGCCGCAATCGATCAGGATGCGCCTGTCGCCGTTGGTCAGGAGATGTTTCGAGCCGGTGACGGTGCCGGCACCGCCGAGAGAGGTGAGAGTGAGCATGAGGGCCTTCAGATCGTAAATGCGGCGATGTCGCCGGGGTGGCCGCGTCCGTCCACGGCGTCCCGCTCGGCAGGCGCGAGGAGGTCGTCTCGGCACCAGCCGGCAAGCGGGACGGCGGCGTCGACCAGATGCGCCCAGGAGCAGCGGTTGGCGAACAGCATGCCCGATACGTCCAGCGTGCCGCCCCGGCTGATATAGCCGCGCGCGGCCGTCGTCTGTGGGCCGGAATCCAGTCGCCGGAGCAGGCCGAGCATGGGTTCGGGCCGGGTGTGGGAGACGATCAGGCGCGGCATGGCCGCCGGGAACAGGGCGGCCAGTTCCTCGTCGCTCGCCGTGAAGGCTGCCTCGAGGGAATCGCGTGGGATGCGGAAGCGGCCGGGCTCGGACAAGGCGGTGACGAGGACACGGTGACCGTGCGTCCTGAGGCGATGGGCGGCTTTCAGCGCCTCCTCGAGTTGATAGGCTCCGATGGCGACGATCTGAAGCTCGGCGCTTGTCGCTTCGCCCTCGACATGCGCCGCGCCCCCCGTGACGAAACGTGCCGCCGCCTCGGCATCGAAGCGGTGCGGCATGTCGCGCTTGGAGACGATCAGACAGGCCACTTGGCCGCGCCCCTCGTAGACGGAGCGCAGGGCAGCCATGGCGCTGTTGGCGTCGACCGGGAAGAGCACGCGCGCGGTGTCGGACATCTCGCCGAGCAGCGCCTCGCCGATGGTCGGGTCCTGATGCGACTGCTCGTTCTTCGAGTTTTCCCACGTATGGGAAGTGACGACGAGGGGCACTGAGATCCAGCCGGGTTCCTGGCCGGTTTCGCGCTGACGCCGGGAAAAGACGATCTCCTGACGCAAGCCTCCCAGCATCTTCATGGCGAAGGCTTCGTAGCTGACGATCAGGTTGATCCCGCCCTTGTTGGCGAGCGCCGCGCCCGCCACCGCTTCCTCGTTGAGCGCGGTGATGACGGCCCCGTCGACGGCGTCGGCGACGCCGGGCTCGGACGCGTTGACGCGATGGCGCAGCCTGTCGAGCGCGGCGCCCATATGGTTGGAGCGCAATTCGTCGGGATTGCCGACGCGCGGGCGAAGGCCGGGGTTGGCATCCACGACGCGGACGAACCAGCGGTCGACCGCGTGCATGGCGCAATCGGGCGGGTCGCCGGCGACAGTCCAGTCCGGCTCGGGCAGGTCGGGCGCGGGCGGGTTGCGCGTGCCGAGCGGATGCCGGCTTTCGGGCACGCGGCCCTGCCGGTCATGGACGGCGATTTCGGCGACCGCGCGCTCGATCTCTTCGGGGGGCACGAACAGCGCCTGCGTCGCTTCGTTGAACGCTTTCCTGGCTGGCTCGTCGCGCGCCGGATTACCGCCGAGCGGCAGATTGTGCGCGGCGTTGGTGCCCGCTCCCGGAAAGCCGAAGCCCTTGACCGTCTCGGCGATCACGTAGGGAACGGGCGCGGGATAGGTTCGGCCGGGATCGGCGGCGAAGCGTTCGAGCCGGGTTTCGGCCTCCATGATGGCGCAGGCGATGGCGGCGGGATCGCGGCCGTCGACGATGAAAGGATCGAAGCCGTTGAGCCTCAGATGGTCGACCAGCCAGTCGGCGCCGCCCTGCTGGGCGATCTGGACGCGCTCCTCGATCCGGCGGCCGTTGAGGATCATGACCGGGATCGCGAGGCCGGAATCCTCGGCCCGCCACCAGCGCGGGGTCCAGTCCGATCCGCGCTGTTCCTCGAAGGCGCCGTCGCTGAGGAAGGCGACGAGGCTTTCGCCCGGCAGCGGCGCATGGACGTACTGGACCTCGGCGAAGCCGAGATAGCCGCCTTCGGAGATCGCGCCGGCCGTGTTCGGCCCGGCATGGCTGCCGAGCGGCACGGCGACATTGCCCTTGGCGTCGATGGCGTAGGAGTAGAAGTCGGCTGCAAGCTGCGAGAGACCTTTTTCGCTGCGGTCGTAGCGGCCCTTCTGGGCGGCCGAAACGTCCCCGGTGAGTGCGTTGACCGCCTCGATCGCGGCGACGCAGTGGCCTTGGCCCATCAGCCATGAACGGGTCTTCGCGGTGATCGCGTTGGCCGCGAGATAGCCGACGAAAGCGGGCACCATGTTGAGCGAGCCGCCGGTGTGGCCTTCTGGCGTCGGCTTGAACGCCTCGGCCGGCAGCGGTGCGCCGGAAAGGTCGACCCGGCTGGCATAGGTCATGTGGACGACGGTCCACATGGCGGATGAGGTCAGGCGATCCGCGGCGATGAGGATGCGGTAGAGGGTATCGGGGTCGATGCGCCCGGACGCGGCCAGCGCTTTGATGCGCTCCACCGTTTCATCCGTGTGCGCGATCGGGCCGTATCCCTTGCGCCAGGTCCCGAATGCTTCTGTTGCCGTTTCGTTCATACCGTCGCCGCTTTCAATCAGTTGTTCTTGTTCGTCAGCTCACGCCGCCGGTTCAGGGCGGCGGATCGCTGGCGGGAAAGGAATCGAAGCCCGCCTGCTCCACCTCGTCCAGGGGCTCGGGCGGACGCCGATGACGCACGAGATCCGCATCGTCGGCGGCCGATGACGCGATGGCGCCCGCGATCACGCCGGCG
>Ga0065721_10051754_pt1 | contig 13656 bp, 14 predicted proteins | sample Mesricmetagenome_FD_59108 | JGI IMG/M metagenome (GOLD analysis project Ga0065721, IMG submission 59108) | Mesophilic microbial community from rice straw/compost enrichment Sample: eDNA_1 v2 (version 2) | ecosystem: Engineered > Solid waste > Grass > Composting > Bioreactor | place: USA: Davis... | reverse complement strand
CCGCCGCAATGACGCAGGCTCGGCAGATCGTCGCAATCCTGCTCGGACATAGCCCCGCAGATGCATTTCTTCTCCCCAGCGCTCTCCGCTTCTGCATTGGCGATGACGGCGTCGATTTCCTCAAGCGGCTCGGTCGGGTCCGGCGACCATGTTGCGATTGCAACGCGGGCCTTCTTCAGCGCCTCCAGCAGATCGGCACGATCATTCAGCATGCCGACCAGTTTTTTGATGCCGTCGTGATCCTGCGCCTTCACGGTGCATATCTCGGGGCCGGACGGGCTGCCCTCACGGATCGAAGCGGCGGGAACATCCGGGTCCCAAACCCACGCGATGTAGCGTCCTGCCTTCTGTGCCATGGTTATGCCTCCGGTTTGCCAGCGATGGACTCAATCACCTTGCCAATAGGCAGCACGCGGGTCGGCTCAGCCTTGGCAATCGTGTCATCGTCACTCACGTATATAATTCCCATATCTTTCAGCAGGATCATGAGGTCCACCATCAATTCCGATGAGCCTTGCTGAGGCGAGCCGGGTCATCGAACGGCTTGTATGCCGGCATCCAGCCGCCATTCGGGCAGCGACGATCGAACTCCAACTGCTTGAGCTTGTCGGGCTTGCGGGCCAGATCCTTCTCACGGCGATAGCACTCCGGGTACTGGATCTCGCCGCCCATGGCGCCCGCCTTGCGATCCACGGCCCGCCTGTGCAGATCGACATAGGCGTTGCTGTAATCCACATAGGGAACTGCCCAGCCTGCCTCGACCATGGCAGCACTCAGATCGAGGGAGCCGATCCTGCAAATGGCAACTGTGCGATCGAATGATTTCGAGATCTTGTCGCAGGTTGCGGTTTTGCCCCTGGCCAGCCGCGCAAGATGGTCGGCCGCAAGACGGCCGCAGGGATAGACCCGCCCGTCCTTGCGGCAGGTTTGATCCATCTCCGGCGCGTCGACGCCATAGAGCCGGATGGTTACCAGCTTCTCTCCAGGCTCGTGCGGAAACAGCTTGAGACCGTCGCCGTCTCCGGTATCGACGATGACGCCAACGATCTGGACTTTGTCAGGCGGCGCGCTTCCGCTGCTGCCCTTACTGCGTCCCATGAACGGCGCCGAGATTGAGCCGTTGCCAGCCTGGGCGGACTGGCACAGCAATGAGACGGCGAGCGCTGCGAGGGCAATCAGGGTGAGCGGAGAGCGGTTTTTCATGAGACCATTCTGCTGAGAGGGAATGGAGGGGCGGGATATTCCGCCCCCGCCGATCAGGCGGCGACGTCAGTGTCCCCGACCAGGCCATCCCGCAGGGTGGATGCGAGGTTTTCGCCCTCTTCAGCGTTGCCGCCATCGATCTGGGTGCCGTCATTGGCCGGATCCACAGTGCCGGTCTCAGATTGCGGCGGCACCGGGGGCTGGGCATTTGCGGCGGCTTGAGTCACGCCGTCGGCAGTCTTTTTGCCAGAACCGGGCTTGCGACCGCGGCGGACGGCGGGCTGCTGGATAACGCCGGACGCAATGACCGAGGCGCGGGCAAGCTCAAGGAGGTTGCTCTTGATCGCGCGGACATCGATGCCGGCTTCAGTCAGGCCAACAAGGACCTGTTCGAAGGCGGCGTGCGCCTGGCTGTTGGCTTCCTTCGCCTTTTCCACGGCCTCCGACAGCTGCCGGATCTCGGCGTCACGCTTTTCCTTCAGCTCGGCAAGCTGCTTCTTGGCCTGTTCGAACAAGGCGTTCGCGGTGGCGGCTTCAGCGGCAACGCGGGTAGCGTCACCAAGGAGCTTCTGCACCGCCTTCTGGTTCACGGCCGGCTTGGCAGCCTGTTCGGAATTCACCTGCATGGATCCAGTCCTTTGCTGATCATCTGCGCTGAACATATATAAATATATACGTCCAAGCGGTAAAAGTCAATGTAAAAGTGCGCATCAAATTGCAATACACACATGACAACACATAATCTGCCCTCATCGGATGAAAGAATCAAGGGCCCTTATTGTGCGCCGGACTTAAAGCTATAAATATATCCGTCAGCACAGCCAGGAGCCAGCAATGAGCGGGAAAAAGACCCCGAAACCCAAGTTCAGCGATATCGTCAATAACCCGGAACCCCGGGTCCAGATGAATATGAAGTTGCCTGTCTCGCTGCGTGACCAGCTTGCCGTTGATGCGGCGGCGGGCACCTTCCGGGATGGCAAGAACCAGCCCATCAAGACGGTGACCGGCATTTTCCTGCTCGGCCTCATCCAACTCGGCTATCCGATCGATCCGCTGCTGCTGAAGGATCAGCGAAAGGTTTGAGATGCATCCGTTCCTGATCTGGGCAACGCGCCGGATCCAGGCGTCCGAGATCGAACAGGGCTCCGGCCCGCAGCCATCGGGCGTAACGCTGCTCAAGCTCGCTCCCGCGGCGGCGCGGCGCTTCGTGCTTGGCGTGGACGGGATACCCTTCATCGGCATGCAGCCGGCCGATCATGCCGGACTGATCGCCATTTCCTGGCGAGACGTAGCGATTACCCGGTCTTCGATCGAGCTGCATACGGAAATGGCGGCCGATTACGGCCGGCTTACGGTGTCCATTCCTTCGACGGCTGTTGATAAATGGATGACCGTTGCCCTGCAGAGCAGTCAGGTTGTCCTGAGACTGATTGAGCTCAATGCCGGAAAGCCGCTGGTCAGAAGCCAGTCGGCGTCTCAGACCGTCCCACTCAGGGCCGCGCCGGGATCATTGGCCGTGTGAGGCTGGTCCGGTAACCACGGCGATCGCCGGCATCGCGAACCGTGAGAATGATGGCGTCCTGCAGGATGTCATCAGGAAGAAGCATCATCAGCGTTGCCTGAATGTCTTCCGGCCAGCCTCGCTCGGCGACTACGACAGGAGTTCCCTTGCGCACCAGGTCTGCGAACATCGCCCATGCCTCGCGAATCCGCTGTCCGGTCCCCTGCGTGACCGACACTACCGGGTGGTGACCTTTCAGGATTTCCGCCAGATCGGCTTCGGTGATCTCCGGACCGATTTCCCTGACCGGGTTGCCGGCGGAAATGGCAGAGGGGAGAAAATCCAGCAACTCGGTAATACCCTGTTCGGAACTGCCGACGATGAGATAGATCCGCGGGCGCCTCATCAGCTGTCCGGCGAGCTCCCGGGAGAAGCGGTCCTCGAGGCCGAAGAATGACGTGGCGGCCGCTGCAATATGCTGTGTTGACTTCATCGAACGTTTCTCAGGGTCTGGGTGATGCTTCCTGCTGCTGCCGCAGCCAGATCGGGTTCTTGATGCCTGACAGCATCTCCTGGTGGAGGGACAGTTCAGCTTCGGTTGGGCGGAAGCTGCGGCGAGGGAATTTGAAGCCGACGCCGTCGAGATCAGTCCTGTCGGCGGGCTTCGGCACGCTGAAATCAAACACCGCCTGCGGCTCTGCTTCCTGCGTCAGGTGATAATAGACCCGGGACAGGATGTTGGCGTCGAGAATAGCGCCGTGCATCGAGCGGTCTACGAATTTAACCTTGTAACGCGCTACCAGCGCATCGAGGCTGTTCCTGGTTCCGGGGAATTTCTCGTTGGCGAGCTCGTATGTGTCGACGATCTTGTTGGAGATGCGCTCGCCAAGCTCGTAATTCAGGAAGCCGATATCGAACGGGGCATTGTGGGCTACGAGCGGAGCGTCCTGTATGAAATCCAGGATAGCTCCCGCCACATTCTCGAACACGGGAAAATGACGAAGGAAGCGCTCACTGAGACCATGGACCCGGAAGGCTGCGAGGTCACTTGCCCGCCGTGGATTGATGTACTGATGGAAAAAACGTCCCGTCGCCTTGCGGTCGATCAGTTCGACAAGGCCTATTTCAACGATCTTGTGCCCCTCAGTGGGTGAGAGGCCGGTCGTTTCGGTGTCGATGACGACTTCCCGCAGCGGCATCGGATCACGGCTTCATGGATGGGGAGGGGCTGTCAGCGCCTGGCGTATCCCAATAGGTCGGCGGTTTCCGTTCCACGCCGAACTGCTGTTCGACGCCGCGCACAAAACGCTGTTCGTCGAAGCCGCGCATTCTGAGAGGCGGCTGCTTGATTGCGACGGGCGTCGTGGCAGCCGCCTCAGGCTCCTGGCGAGCCAACTGTCCGGTGGCAATCGATGCGATGTCCGCCTTGTCGTCCGCGACGGCGACCTTCTCTGCTGGCGCCGGCTGGGCGGGTGGCTCAGGCGACTGTTCGGTCCTTACTGCAGGCTGTTCGGCAGCCGGAGCGGGTGCCGGCGTGGGCGTCGGGGCGGCGGAAGGCGCAATCGCGACGGCAGTGCCGATCCGTGCCAGCCAGCTGAAATCGTGGGCAGCATATTTCTCCATGATCGCCCGGAGTTCTTCGGTCTCTTCCGGAACGACGACGACGAACCCTGCTGCCCGCGCAAAGCCGTAGAATTCCGCTGCCATCGTCCGGTTTGCGCCAAAGATGTCGATGCGGTTCCAGCCATTCGCCTTGGCATTTGCCAGCATGATGCTGAACGCTGCCAGGTCGACTTCCTTCGACTGACCGGCGGAATAGCTGAGGCGACCCTTGTCCTCCCGGTAGGATGCGCCGGACAGGAAGTTGATCACGCCGGACTGGCGGTCGAAATTCATGATGTCGACACCCGAGAAGATCTCGGCCGGAATGAAGGGTTTGATGGTCGGCAGGGAGAAAGGACCCTGGTAAAAGGCATTCTGGTCGCCTGCCGGTGCGGCGGATGCCTGTTCTGCAGCCGGTTTCTCTTCCCGGCGCTGTTTCGGCTTTTCATCATCCCGCCGGCCGCGGCGATCAATCCATGCCCGCTGGCGCTGACGGAGATCATCAACGGCATGCACGACGACGTCCTCGTCGGGCGCCGCCTTGAACGAGGGAGGGGCGGGGCGCTCAGCCTGGGCGACCGGTGCGGGCGCGGTCTCGGCCGGCTGTGCGGCTTTCATGTTGGCGGCCGACAAGGCGGCAAGGCTCGGTGTGGTCATGGCACAATCCCTTTCATCCCATAAGGATACGGTCCCGCCTGTAAGTCCTGAAAAGTCATCAGGCGGCCAGCGGCATCGGCTGGTAGGGTTGATTTCGCGCCATCAGGTCGAAGCCGAGTTTCTGTGCCTGGGCCATGCCGAAGCGGATGGCGTCGTGCTCGCCAAGCGGCACGATGTCCATCGGGAAGGGGTCTTCAACCTTCTCTTCCCATTCCATGTGTGGCATCAGCTGCGCGCGTTCGGTCGCCAGGGCTATCAGGTCTGCCTTCTTGATGGCCGCTGCGATCTCCGGATCAATCGGCCATGGCAGGCCGACCATCTCATGGATGATGGCATCGAATTCCCGTGCCAGAGCCCGAAGGAGATGGAGGACGCCCCACATTTCCAGAAGCTTCTTGAACTGCGAATTCTGGTCTCCCAGTGGCGCTTCGTGGCCGTCATGAAGAAAGGCATACTGGAGTAGCAGAAGCCCGTGTTTCTCGAAGAGATCGGGCCTCGTCGCCTTCACGATCTGCATGACCAGATCGCAATGCTGCAGCACCGAATAGGATGGAATCGTGAAATCCGCTCCGGCCTTGGTCTGTCCCATGAAGCGTTTGGTTCGCGCCAGGCCAACGATGACATCCAGCAGGCAGAATCTCGATAGCCTCGGTGTCGACAGGTTGAAAGTGCCTTTCGACATTGTCTGGATCCAGAGATTGCGAGCTGCAATCTCCTCATCGCTGCGGCGAGTGATAATCTCAGTCATGCAGCCCTCTTTTCAGGCATTGGCCGGGCCGGCGCCGCAGGGGTGGGATCATTGTCATTCGCCGGGCGCATTCGCGGTCTCCCGGAAAACGGTTTTCATCAGCTGGGCAGGAACCGAGACTGCGATCGTCCAAGCCCTCTGGTAGATGAGGTCGGCAAGCCGCAATCCAAGCTTGCCCATCCGCTCGGCGCTTTTCTCGTCGATCCCGACCAGGTCAACGAGCAGCACATCGCCGGCGCCCTTGATCTGCAGCCGGCTTTCTATCAGCGTTGCCCGAAGATCCCTTCCGTCGAGCTCCGACGGCAGTCCTTCAACCAGCACGAGGCATGGCTCCTGGACCAGATGAGGCAGGATCACATCCGCTTCCACGATCGGGATTTCGGATATCTGATTCTGCGGCGGCAGCTGACGGACTGGGAGCATGAAAGATACCTCAATGCCTGTTCTGGCGAATCCAGGTCGAAACCGGCAGAGGCTCCTCGATGATGTCCAGAGAAGCTACCTGCTCCGGCCGGACAGGCGTCGACGACACCCGGAATTCAACCCTGGTGCCATCCATTTCAAGTTCCGGAACCCCTTTCTCAAGGTCCTTGAACAATTTTGCGACGTCACCCGATGTCGTCATCACTGCAGTCTGGTGGAATATCAGGGCGCTGCTCTGGAGCTTGTTCCGGATGTGCAGATTGCTGATGTGGCCGTTTGCTTCCATCCTGCGGTACAGTTCCTCCATGGTCCCGCGTACCGAGTCGCGGGTGGTTGATGTCTCGACCCGCAGCTGTACGCGCTCCATCGGCTCTGGAGTGGCCTCGATCTGACCTTTGACTGCGAAAATGATCGTCGAGAGGCCAAGAATCAGTGCGAGCTGCCTCCAGCGGGGTGTTTTGCGTTCACCGTTATCAGGCTTGCCGATGGTCAGCACGCGGCCGCCTTGGGAGAGCGAGCGCTTGATCCCCTGAAATTCCACGCGGGCCTGATCTGGAATGTTGTTCTTCATTATCGGCCTCTCATGGTCCGGCTGGAGTAAAAGCAGGCTCCGGGGATGGCAGGAGCTCGAATGACTGCATTACGAAGATCCAGACCTGGCGCAGCTTCGTTTTGCCGGTGTCGCCATCCTTCTGGATCGGAGTGAAATTGCGCGACACGAATTCACCGGAGGCGGTAATCAGGATCGGCTTTTCGGCCGAGATCTCCAGGCCGTGATCGTTCACGGATTGCTCGAACTCGGATTTCACATTGTCTCGTGCCTCGATCAGGATCGGACGGCCGCGATACATCCCCCTGAGCTCGACGAAGTTGGCCGGTTCGCCATTGCTTTTGCGCTTGGGGATCATGGCCAAGATGCTGATTTCCCCGAGCTTGGAGATCATTTTCTCGCCTGGCTTGGCGATATTGGTGATCATTGCCGAGTCGCGAGGTTCGCCGTGGCCGGGGCTGTCGGGAACGATCTTGATGGCGGCCTGGTAAACGGCTGGCCTGTCCCGGGATACCGGGCCGTGTTCCTTCAGAAGCTCGTCAATCCGCCGCAGGGCTTCGTTCTCGCCGTAAGTGCGGAAAGAGATTGGCTCCTCGCGGCCTTCAATGAAGCCGTAGCCATCGAGATATTTCTTAAAGGTTCTCCGGCTGACTTTGATTTCAGCGGCAATCAGACGGATTTCCTTCGTTTCGACCGCATTGTTCATTTTCGTTCTCCTGCCATGGAATATAGCAGGTAAGACGATGATATCAATGTGTAAAACAATACACTCCGCACATTAAGGTGCGGCCAAAGCGGGCTTGTCCGGCTCACCAAGCTCCTCCAGGATCGGCGCGGTCGAATAGATTTCGCGCACCTTGTCGGCAACGGTTGGGAAGGCGCGAAGGAAATCGACTGCGGTCCGCGGCATATGACCGCCGCCAATCCAGCTGCGCTGGTTACGATCCGCTGGGAACCAGGCTTCCATGGCGGCGGCCAGGCGATCAGGATCCATGTATTCGTAGCCGCAGATCGCCCGGACCGGATCAATATCGATCCGGTGGCTGCGTCCCCCGTCGTTCTTGACGTTGCCGGCCTTGATGGCCGCTTCCAGGTCCTGCTTGTGCCGGTCGATCAGGTCGAAGTGAATCTTGATCTCTCCGGAGCGGACCTTCCCGATCCATTCGTCATAGGCAGCCCTCGGTTCCGCCGGCGGCGTTCGGTTTCCCTCACCGCGGACCTGACGCTCCATGACTTTGAGCGGCTCGCGGCTGGTGATCCTGAGTTCGGCGGTGACGTGAGATTCAGCGTCGTCAGGGCTGCGGATGGAAATGATGAAGCTGCCGCCGCGGGCACAGGCCCAGCTGTAGCCCCGCACGCAATGGTTCATCCGGTCGCTCTCCTGCTTGAGTTCTTCCGAACTGGTCAGGGCGCGGACAAGGAAGCCATTGCTCGACAGATAGTTGTCCGTCATTGCCGGCCATTGCTGATCGGGGTTCTCGAACATGAAATCGTTCACGACTTCATGATCTTCCCGGCGGTGCCAGTAATGGGACAGTTCCAGGATGGCTCCGGCAGTCTTGCCCGAAAACAGGATGTCGGCGGCCAGATCGACTGCTGAATACATCACATGTTCTGGGACCGGCTCGCCTTCATTGGCATGTCCGATGACTGGGATAATGACCTGCTGGGCGAACTGGGTCGCCATGTCATGGGCGTCGTCGGCCGCCACTTTCAAAGCATGGAAGTCATATGGACGGGGATCATGTCCCTTTTCCGTCGGGTATGCCTGCTTCCAGATACGGTCGAGGAAATCCTGCCACTTGCCCTTCGCCGCAGACAGCAGGGCGGGAACCGGCTGATTGGTGGCTGTGGCGAGGTGATAGCCGACGGCAATCACCGCTTCGAAAAAGGCTCTCTTGTCAGATTCGTTCTTCGGCATCCAGTTCGGATCGATCTGGTCGATCAGCTTCACGATCTGGACCCGCATGCGGTGATCCTCAACCGAAAGCGGGTTTTCCGTAGGTGAGGGCAGGGAGAGCCCGTTGATGCGCTTCAGGGCCGACTTGCTGATGCCGAATTTCGACATCAGGGTCGGGCCGATCGGGGCCGCATTGTCGATCATAAGGCGAAGGATCGGCAATGTCGGCAGCATGGGTGCGAGGAATGGGTATACGTTCGCAGCCTGCCGGCGGCGTTCGATGCAGACTTTTTGGGTTTCCGGAGATTTCTCCTTGTCCTCGGCATTATAGAAGTCGGAACGCAGCTCGAAGATTTGTTGGAGCTCCGGCGAAACTGCGGCAACGGCCTGTTGTGTCGCGGGGGCTGCGGAAGGGGCGGTGGTCATCTGTTCTGCGGTCTGGGACATCGGAAGCTCGCAATTATGGTTTCATCACGTTTCTGGAAGACATCTCAATCTCGTCGAGCTTGAATGCCCATAGATCGAGGCGAAGGAGCTGACCGACAGGAATATCGACCGTCATCAGACGCTCGTTGAACGTCTGTTCCGAAAGAGGGATCTGGGTTTCTGGATTGTGGTCTTCAAAAGCCCGGACAAACAGTCGTCCTTCGATCTCCTGAACAGCGAATTTCCCCTCCAACGCAGCATAAATCTGCTCAGCGGATTTTCCTGCCGCGATCACCTGAACGGCATCAGCGGCATGACCACCTTCCTGCTCAGACAGGCTGAGGCATAGAAGAAGACGGTCTTCGCCATCACCAATCGTTACCGTTTTCAGGTCTGCAAGTTCAAGGGGGCGATATTGCATCTCATGCCGCCTTTCTTCCAATACGGACGCTTGCAACCTGCTGCTGGACCTCTTCCTCTTCAGGCTCCTGGTCCCCCATGGCGCGGCGCATCTCCATGTCGCGCTCCTGCATGCGATCGTTGATCCATTCGCGCTCGGTGCCCTTTGCATAGATGCTGACACCACCCTCGATCATCGCACGGATGACGTCACCAACCTGCTCGATCGGGAACTGGAAGATGCGCTGGTTGCGGCGTTTGACTTCCTTCTGCTCGCCGTCGGCATTCGGCGCCGGCCGGTTTGCATAACGCTGCATAAGCGCCTTCAGGGGTTCCTTCGAAAGGAGGTTCCCGTGCTTGCCGAGAACGGTCGGAACGCGGAAGAACGCAGTCTCCTCATCCTCCCTCCAGATCTCGAATACGTCAGATTCGTCCTTCAGCGTTCCGGTTGAATCGGAGGACAGCCGCTGACGTGAGTTCGACCTGTTCTGGATGAAATCGGCAATGATGCCAGGATCGGTCACGGCCACCGGGATCTTGCTGAGGTCGAACTTCTGATCGAGATGGACACCGCGATGCTTGGCGCCCCATTCGTCAGTGATCGAGGCGACGACGCCGGCTTTCTGGTTCATGGAGATCAGAACAGCTTCCATGGCGCCGGCCAGCTCGTCGCCGACGAGCATTTTCGGACGCTGCACAATGGTTCCACCCAGGGCGTACTCGAATTCCTTCAGAATCTCGTCGCCACGCTCGCCATGGAGACCGGGATTGATACGGAAGTCATTCATGCCCCGGAGGTGACTGAGCTTGTAGCGAACCGGGTGGTCATTCCCCGGCATGGCGATCTCGAGGATCCATTTCGCCGGGATATGATAATGCTCAACGCGTGCCGGGGGCAGGATACGTGTCACGATGCCGCCGCGAAGACCATTAGTCAGGGCCTCATGCCACACGACGGACGAACCAGGCTCCAGAACGGCGAGTGCGCCTTTCATGAAGTCGATATCGGCAGCCAGGCGTGAGGCCTCATAGTAATGACGCAGGTCGGCCGTTTCCGGGTCCTCGTGCATCGGCAGCAAAGGCCTGATCATATGCGACCGGTTCAGGTCGAGATGTCGCCATGCCACGGAGCAGATGTCGCCGGTCTTTTCCTGACCGTCGGCGACATGGTGCAGAACCGTGGCAGGACGCAGCGGGCGGATCTCAACCTCGCCTTCGAATTCGAGGACGTAGATCGCCCCAGGCTTGCCCGGCACGCCCTGGAAGAGGCTCTTGCCCGTCAGGCGGTACTGCCCCTTGATCTCGGCTGCGCGCAGCGGGTTTTCGCCGCGGGCTTCGTATTCCTCGAGCTTCAGACGATACTCGCGCAGGATATCGTCGAAGCGGGCCTCCTGCTCATCCGCTGACAGAAGGCAGAGGCGGGACATGACGAGATAGGCCGCCGTGTCGCCATCCAGGTTATGCACATCCCGGATCGCAAGCGCACGGGCAAAGCCACGATCGGTCTGCAGGAGCTCCTTGCAGACTTCCGCGCCGACCTTGTTCAGGATATCGGGGATGTCATCGGAGATAGCCGCATTGTCGCGGTTCGACGTCGTATTCGCCGAGAGCGACCGCATTTTGCGGTTATGCATCGACTCGATGTAGTTCTCCGCCGGGGTTCCGTTTGAAAGAACCGAGATGCCCGGCACGGAAACCTGGCCACGCCGGTTTACGCGGCCGATGGCCTGCATGAAAGCCACGACATCGAGCGGCGGCTGCAGAACGATCATCTGGCGACGGTTCTGGTCGGCGAAGGTGGCTGATGCGTGCAACGAGGCGCCGGTCGTTCCCGGCTTGCCGAGAATGACGACATCGGTTTCACCGCTGTTGAACTCATCGATCAGGTCGTTGACGGGGCGCCGGATGAAGTTCACCAGCTTGTCCGGGTGCCAGCCGGCATCGGCATGGGCGCGATCATCCCAACGGATCGTGCGGCCGGAAATCTCGCCCACCGTGAAGCCTGCATGTTCCAGGCGGTCCCGAATGACGTCGAAGGGTGAGAGCGGCAGGTCCGGCAGGTCCTGGATCATCTTCCGGATCATCTGGTAGCTCTCACGGACCGTTTCGTTGTCCAGAAGCTCCAGATTGGGATCGATGAAAAGGATCTCGTCCGGGACATCCTCGGGATCGAGGGCATCCTGCAGCACTTCTTCTACGTCGCCGTCTTCGAGCGTTTCGGCGATCTCGGAAGCGATATCGGAGTTCTCCAGCGCTTCTTCGAATGTCTGTCCCTGCTGGCCGCCGGCGGCGAGCAACGCAATCTCCCGGCGCTTCTTGTCGGTCAGGCCGACAATGCGGTCCAGTGTGCGATAGAGCAGGATCTTGAAGTCGGGATACCGGTAGCCGGTCACCGGATCCGGGTTCTTTGTCAGGCCCATGTCAGGATACAGATCGGCCTCGTTCGCCAGGTCGCGGAGAACCGCTTCCATGGTGCTCTCAGCCAGGATGACGGGCTTTTCACCCTTCTTGAGGTCGGCGATCGCCTTGTCGACGGCGGCGTCCACCTTGGTCGCCACCGCGAACAGGCGGGCGATATTGAAGAGGCGGCTGCCGAAATTCGCCGACTTGACGGCAACGTCGATGTCACCGCGGCGGCGGCCCCGGGCCCGGGAATAGCCCTCTTCCTCCAGCGATCCCTTCGCCTGGCGCAGCATATCCTTCTGCTGCCGGCGCAGACGGGCGGAAATGTCATCGATATCGCCGGAAAGGTAGGCCATCGCCTGCAGAACCGGTGCGAACCGGTTGAGAAGATCCCGGTTGCGCGCGACGTACTTTTCGTCTGTGAGATATGCGAGCTCAAGTTTGGAGGCGTCATGTTCGCGACGGAGGTACACGCCCATGCGCACCAGCATGGCCGACATGATCTCCTGCATCGGCTGACCGCCGCGCGAAATGATTTCGCCGATTTCCGAGCCGCGATTGCGGAATTCCTGCGGAAAGAGCCGGGCATAATAGCCGAGGTTCTTGACCTCTTTTGCCCAGGTCGCCGATGAAAAGATGGAAATGGCGGCCTTGTTCATCACCTCCGACATCGTCTCGTAGATGTTGGAATCGCCGGCAGCGTTGTGGGACTCGTCCGAGATCACCATGGCGCCGGGTGCAACCGCCCGCAGCCAGGCGGTCTTGGCGCTTTCCGGCCGGTTGAACTGCGAATAAGTCGCCATCACGGCATTGCAGCCTTCCGGGAATGCCCCTGAGGCGGTCAGCGCCCGGTTTTGCGCAACCGAAGCGCCAGTCAGGACAATCTCCTTGTCATGCCGGATCTTGACCTGAGAATTCATGATATACGGCTTCAGAATGTCTTCTGCGCCGATGTCATAAATGTCGCGCATGAAGTCCTTCATCAGGTTCGCGCGCTCGGTCAGGAAAAGGATCGGGATATCGTGGTTGACGGCGTATACGGCCAGCAGGGCGAGCGTCCGGCCCTTGCCGACGCCGGTCATGTCGCCCAGCAGGAAGCCGTAGCCCCGCAGATGGGAGTCGATCGCCATGGCAACCGCATCGATCTGCTCCGGAGCTGCGACCGCGTGCAGGCGCTCGAGCGTCCAGCCCAGTTCCTGGGCCACCCAGGCATCGACATCGCCGCGGCGATGAACGAGGTCGCGCAGAGCCTCGTTCGTGGCACCGGACAGGTAGCGCGGAACCGCTGTAATGGGTTCGCCGGACTGCGATGCCGAGATATACGGCGACTGGAATTCATTCTCCAGAACGCTCGATTTGCGGCCGCCAGGAACCGCCAGCTGATCCACGACGTCGTCATTGGCAGCCCTGTTGACCAGGATCTCGACCGAGGTGTTCCAGAGCCCTTCCGCGTCGGCAACGACCTTGATCTCGGGGATGACCGGATTCTGCACAGGCTGCGGCCGGCGGGCGCCGACGACGAACATGGTCTGGCCTGGCTGCCCAGGATGCTGGTTGAACAGCGGCGCATCGAGAGAAAGGATGGCCTCGATCTCGTAGAGCTTGGCGATTTCTGCGATCGTATCGGCAGCCTTGTGGCCGTCGTCGTCAGCCTCCAGGATGTGGACGGAAACGCCGTTCGGGCTGCGATGATGCAGGATCTCGATCGCAGCACGATGGTCGGCGCGGGTCGTGACAAGGTCAATCGGCCAGCCATCGTTCGGCATCACGGCCGCAGGGCGGAATTCATTCTCCGGCCTGCCGGCGGTGGCGCTGATTGCGGCTCGAGCCGCTGTATGGGTGGC
>Ga0065721_10006682_pt1 | contig 13659 bp, 10 predicted proteins | sample Mesricmetagenome_FD_59108 | JGI IMG/M metagenome (GOLD analysis project Ga0065721, IMG submission 59108) | Mesophilic microbial community from rice straw/compost enrichment Sample: eDNA_1 v2 (version 2) | ecosystem: Engineered > Solid waste > Grass > Composting > Bioreactor | place: USA: Davis... | reverse complement strand
CTCAACCTCCTGCCCCTCCGCCAGCGGCTTCCGTGCGCCCGCGCGTATCGCGGAATAGGCGAGTTTCGGATTTGTGCTTACCACTTGTTCGGGGGATGCTTTTGCCAGACGAATTTCATTGAATCTTTCCATTTGCTGCTGGCGGGCTTCATCCTGCATTCGCTTGATCATCTTTTGGCTGTCCTGAAATTCTTTTTGTTGTTCGCGAATATAATCTTTCTGGGCCCGCGAAAACTCTTCTTGGGTGCGCGCCAAATTGCGAGCCTCAAGAGCGCGCCTTCCATTCAATCGTGACAGTTCATTCTGATTGCGTTGAATGTCGCTTTGATACGTTTTTGCCATGTTCAACGACGAAGCGCGTGAGAGATTTTCCGTGGCCCTTGCGATGCGTTCGGACGCCCGCGCCTCGTCTCGCGCAATGTCGGCAATCCTGCTTTGAATCCGAGAAATCTCGTTTTGGATATTCTGCATCCGGCGGCTGGCATTTTCAGACGACATAAAAACTCCGATTCAATTTATGTTTTGAATTTCCCATCAGACGCCTTTCGGGCGCGGCCCAGGGTTTCCAGTGTTTTGAGAATTTCTGCCACGTCTGCGGGCTTGGCGCGGGCGAATTGTTTGGCGAGATCGGCGGGGGCGATAGGCGCGGCGGCGGTGTGCAATGCAGATTCCACGGCGCGCACGCGCTCCGGCAATGATTTTGGCCAAGGGGTTTTGCCTTTGCGTTTAGTGGGCGCGGTCTTGGTTTTCTTCTGCTTGCCTAACTTGGCGGGCGCAGTGAATGGCAACTTCAAACCTTGCTGGCCTTTGGTTTGATACTCAGGGCGGAGCCAATGAATGACGCCGCGCTTTTCTTCTTCGGCGCGCTCGGCGTTTAAGGCTACCAACCGTTCCAAGATTTCCGCGTCGCTCAAATCTTTGGGCCAGCCGTAGGCGGCGGCAACGGCGGCGTCCAGATCGTCATGCAAACTTTTGAGTGTGGAAACCAAGCCCTTGTCGTGAACGAGTTTTTCCTTGTCCGTGAGCGGTTCACTAGCGCGGATTTTTTCGAGGACATTGTAAAGGCCGGTGAGTGTGAGGCCGTGTTTGGCTTGCGCCTGTTTGCGGTGTGCGTCCAACGCTTCCGCCAGTTCGCGAATACGTGCTTGATCGCGCTCCCCGCACAAAGGAAACGGGAACGGATCAAAGCAACGTGACTTCACATAAACCGGACGCGATTCAAGCAAAGCGCCAGCGGCATCCGGCGAACAATAAACCAAATGAATCCGGCTGCTTAATACGCCTAGAAAAAATGCGTCGTCCAGCGTGATGACAACAAGTTTGTTGTCCGGCAAAACTTCTGATTCGAGAAACTGGAAGAAACGATGCTTGGAAGTTTCAACGGTCGCGATGTAGCGGCGCAATCCGACAAGGGCAGGGCGCAAATCATTTCTCGGCTCGCCGTGAATCCACCATTTTTCGCGATAGCTAGCGCGGTTGTTTGCGTCGCGTTCTGGTTTAACGGTTGTGAGAACGTGCTGAAACGTCGCAGGAAATTTTTCGCGGACTTCTTTTTCAGGAAGTCCAAACAAATCAATCGCCAACACGCCGCGCGGCTCGTCGGTCAAATCTTTGCCGTTGCGATATGGGCGAATGTGATTTTCTAGGCCGGGGATTTTTCCAAGTCCAAGTCCTTTTGCTTCGTCCGGCGTGACGATAAAGCCAGAACCTATTAGTTGAACGCCGCGATAAGTCAGCCGTTCGTTTGATTTCAATTCAACCGTTGCCGTCACATTCGCGCCGGTCGTGAGGTCTGACAAAACTTTTCCGTTGCGCGACGTGAAAGAAACTTTTGCCGAGCCGTCGTCTTCCGGTGTTTCGGTTTTTATTTCCAAAAGTTCGCCTGCGTGCTCGACCGACACGCCAACTGTCATGGCAATCCGTACCGCCGCGCCGTCCGCCGTATCTACCCACGGATGATCGGGAATAGCAAACGCGAGCGAGAGCGGCGGCTTGGCCGAAAGATGATGTTGCACAACGCGCCGGTTGAAAGTTTGGCGCAAGGCATTGGTCGTGATGAGGCCAAAGCGTTCCACTTTTCCCGTGCGGACAAGCTCTGCCGCCTTGTGCCACCAATACATCACGAAGTTTGCCGATTCCGGTACGTCGGGATAAGTGGCGCGGAGCGTTTCGGCGTAGCCATCGCCCAAATCATCGCGCATCAAAGCCGTGCCGATAAATGGCGGATTACCGACGATGAATTCTGCCTGCGGCCATGCCGCTGGGCGCGGGTTTTTGTATGTGAGTAACGGCACGCGCTTGGTTTCGTCCGGCACGTCGCGCCCCGTTACCAAATCGCGTTTCTTGCTTCTCCGGTCCCAAACGGTGATTTCATTTCCGCCCTTGTCGCGAGTCGGTTGCGGTTCGCCGTCGTATTCCAGCACGGCATCACGGCATTGAATGTTTCTAAAATTCCTCAGCACTGGCTCGCGCGGCGGTGTTTGACCACGCGTGCGGAAGTGCCATTGCAAATAACCAATCCACAAGACAAGCTCCGCGATAGCCACCGCGCGCGGATTAATTTCAAGTCCGAGAAATTGGTGCGGGTCAACGGCAACGGATTCCATTTCCAGCGCGAAGCTTTCGCCAAACTCTTTGCCGAAATCCAAGACTTCGCCTTCCAGCCGTTTCAAATGTTCCAACGCGACGTAAAGGAAATTTCCTGAACCGCAAGCGGGGTCCAGCACCGTCACTTGGCAAAGCCGCATGTGAAAGTCATTGATCGTTTTGCGCGCCCCTTCAATGTCCGCGCGTTTGCCAAGCGTGACAGCGGCGGCGCGAACGTTTTCCCATTCGGCGCGGAGCGGTTCAATTACCGTGGGCAAAACGAGACGTTCCACATAGCTGCGCGGCGTGAAGTGGGCCCCAAGTTTGTGCCGTTCGCCTTCGCCACCAAGGGCGCGTTCCAAGAGTGTTCCGAAAATGGCGGGTTCAACGTGTTTCCAATCCAATGCTGCCGCTGCTTTCAAAATGCCAAGCTGCGTGCCGTTCACGGGCAACACGGTATTGTCGGCAAACAAACCGCCGTTAAAGCGAAGTAGCTTGCGGCGGAGGATGACGGAGATTTCTTTGCTGCGGCCTTCATTCATTTCCGCAAACAGCGTGCGGAGCATGGTTTCAAATCCGTCTCCGTTGGCAGGCAGACTGTTTAATAAAGCGGAAAAGCCGGGCTTGCCGTCGGCATTCGGTAGTAAACCGACATCTTCGGCGAACATACAAAACAGACAGCGCGTGAGAAATTCGGCCACGACTTTGGGCGCGTGCCCGGCTTTCTCAAATGACTTGGCAAGCTCGGCAAGGTGTTTGGCGACTTCGCGCGTGACTTCAGCGCTACGCTTGGATGGATCGAGCGCAGCGGGATTTGTCCAAATGAGCTTGAGCCGTTCGCAGATTTTTTCGTCCGCTAATTGTTCCAACCGGATGCGATAGGTGAGCGGATCGGGGAACGGCTGATAGGCGCGGCCTGTCAGCGAGAAATCGGCGCGAACTTCAATGACGTGCCCCACGTCAACCACCAGTAGAAAAGGCGGGGCGGGTTCATCTGTGGGCAAGGCGCGGACATAATCGCGCGCTTGGACAAAAGCCTTGAGCATTGCATCGTCCCAGCGGTCGGTATCGCGGACGGGGGCGGCGTTTTTCTTGCGTTTGTCAGCAGCGCCCATTTCCACAGCGGTTAGTTCCAAGTGGGTTTGCTCGACAATTTTTTCCTGAAACTTTTTGGATTCGAGAACGAAACAGGCGCGCTTGTAGAGATCAATCCGCCCGTCTTTGGTGGTGCCATCGTGCTGCGTATCTTTGACGTGAAATTCAAACGTGTAAGCGCCGTTGCGTTGGTTGCCGGGCTGCGGCACGTCGAGAAGTTCGCACAACTGCAAAAGGAATTTCTGACTGATGGATTGCTCCGGGGCGGTTGCACCCTTCCAGTCAGAAATAAATTCTGCCACGTCCCGTTTCGGCATGGCGCGCAGATTAAGCAGGCTGCAAACGGCTGGCGAGAAAGGAAATTGGCTGGAAAGAATGAAATCGCATTGCCTCAAGGTGTCCGCTTTTGCGATTTTCCCGCACCAACATGGAATCCAAGCCGGATGATTCTTTAGAGAAGCCGCAACCAAACGCGCAACCTTCACCCGGGCAGGCCGAAGCCGGTGCATCGAAAGCGCTGCAAGTTCAACCAACGGAAACCGACCCCATAGATTTCGACGAAATCGTAAAAGGTCATCGGAGGGTGGTGAACGCGTTGAAGGCGTATCTGAAGCCGCACTACATGGTGATTGTTTCCGTTGCGTCGCAGCCCAATCTCGAAGCGGCTGAAGCGAGGTTTGAGCGATTTTTCCGCCCTTGGCCAAAGTGGGTTTTTCGACTCGCTGCCGAACTGTGGCATGTCCAGTGTCCCACTGTCCCAAAAGAAACGATTGTTCAAACGCTTCGTTTATTGAACATCTGTCTTTTCCGGTGCCCTACTGACGTGAGCAGTGAGCAACGCGCAAAAGCATGGTTCGACGCTTTTGACCGAACCGACCTTCGAGTCCTGCCGTTTGTCCACGCAGCATTCATGGGGCACGCGCTTGAACATCTCAAAGCCGAGCAGATCGAGCTAAACAAGCTTCGCGCGGCAGGTCTGATTAGTGCCGAAGATTATGCCGATAGGATTTCCACCTTTTCGCCTGAGCGCGTCGAAGAAATGCTTCGAGACTGTTTTGCGTCCTGGGGAAAAGACGAAGACTTAAACCTATCCGAATTGATTCGAGTCGTGGAAGAAGCGCGGGCCAAAACCTTCGATAAGAATGGTGGATTGAAGGAAACGCAATTGACGCCAATTTACCGCGCAATGCTCTACAACTGGATGACGGTTGAAAGAATGACCGGCCCAAAAGAGTTATCGGTTTTTCTCACCCCTCAACTTAAAGGCAAATCAAAATCTGCTACCGGTGAACAAGCGCGTATCGCTACCTTATGTAGCCGTTTGGGCGTTAAGTTCAGGGGGAAGTCAAGAATTATCGAATTACGGTGAAAATGATTTTCGATGTAAGTCCCGTTTGATTGTTGCGCGCTAGCTCCCGTGATTTCGTGGTGTCGTATGAAGACACCAGATGTCACCGCAGGACGCCAGATTAAGCTGGCGTTCACCAGAAAAGAGGCTGCTGCCGCCCTTGGCGTCAGTCCCATCACCATTGACCGGCTCACCCAGCGCAAGCTGCTAACTCCCTGCCGGGCTACTCGTCGCCCGCTCTATGCCCTCAGCGAGCTAGAGCGCTTCCTACGTGAAACCAATGCGAACGCTAAAACCGCGTTCGCAAATCAAGATTTTCCCGCTGCCGTTGCGAGTGCAACGGATAACGCCGGGGCAAAAACCAAACAGTAACCAAAAGGAAGAAATGGAGTGAACCGGGGCGCGTCTGCCCCAATTCCACAAACGGGCAAAGCGGGCGGAGCGCCAATCTCCGCCCGCACCAATCCGAAAACTAGAATGAATTTATGAATGTGAACGACTCTCTTTTAAGCAAAGCCGAAGTGATGAAACGACTCGGCATTGGTGAAAAAGCGTTGCGCCGGTTAATCCGCGAAGGCCGGTTGCGCGTGGTTAAGTTCGGGAAAACTTCCCCGCTGAAATTCCGCCAACTGGACATTGCCCGCTGCCTTGAGGCGGCAACGGTTGGGAATGACTTGTCCACAACGGTAGGACAGCGGTTAACATGAAGCTTTCGGAGTTACTCGCGTGCATTGAAGCACGCACCCAACGTAAACCAGAAGCAAGGGGCGACGGTTTTTCCTGTTGCTGCCCAGCGCATGACGATCAAAATCCTAGCCTGTCGGTTTCGGAAACACACGACGGGCGAATCTTGGTTAAGTGTCATGCCGGATGCGCCTTTGAGAACGTGGCGAAGGCGTTAGGGTTGTCGGTGCGAGATTTTGCCCCGGGCGATAGCGGGCAAGTCAGCGGACAGAATGCTCGCCCGGCAAAGTTCAATATCGCGGCAACCTATGATTATCGGGACGCTGAGGGCGAAGTGGTTTTCCAAGTTTGCCGAATGGTTCCGAAAGACTTTCGGCAACGTCGCCCGGATTCAACCGCACTGGATGGGTGGACATGGAAGGTTAAGGGCGTGCGGCCAATTCCGTATCGGCTGCCGCAGTTAATCACGGCGGTTAAGTCCGGGTTAATGGTGTTTATCGCCGAAGGGGAAAAGGACGTGGATACGCTGGTGAGGAATGGTTTTGCCGCAACGTGCAACGCCGGGGGCGCGGGGAAATGGCGCAAGGAATTCGGAGAATACTTCGACGGTGCTAAATCCGTCGTCATCATCGCAGACAAGGACGATCCGGGACGCAAGCACGCTGCCGACGTTGGCGCGAAGTTAAAGCCGCTTTGCCGTTCGGTTAAGGTGATTGAACTTCCAGACGTGGAATCGCGCCCGGTTAAAGATACGGCGGATTACTTTGCTGCCGGGGGCACGGCGGAAGCGTTGGCGATGCTGGCGAGCGATGCGCCGGAATTTGTCCCGCAAGCTGACTTAACTCCGAACACATGGTTTAAGCAACGCTATCCGAAATTGGCCAATACGCACGGCGAACCAATTCTTGAAGTGATTTCCGGCAACCGCGCCAAGGCTCGCGACGTGTCCGAAGATTTCATGGCGGCGATGCTGGGTGAACAGGGAATGCCGGAATCGCCAACGATCTTTGAACCGTGTGAAGGCCGGTTTTATACCTACGACATCGCGACAGGTATTTTCGGGCAGCGGCGCGAGGAGGAGATTGCCGCGAGAATCTCCGGGCAGTTTCTTGAATGCGCCCGCGCCTGCCGGGACGTTGCCGATACAAGCAAACTGGAATTTGATTTGCGCACCTCTGCCGCGTCCTGCGGAATTATCAAACGCGCCAAAGGCTTGCTTGCAGTTCCGCAGGATTATTTTTCCGGGCAGGCAACGGAATTTATTCCCGTTGCCAATGGGATGCTCCGATTAAGTGATCGGCAGCTTTTGCCATTTTCTCCGAATTATCGGCGCAGAAATAAATTGGCCGTTCCATTTATTCCGGGCGCAGGCTGCCCGCAATTTTCGGATAAATTCTTAAATCCCGCGCTAGACCTAGCGGACATTCAGTTAATTCAATGCTGGGCAGGCTTAGCTTTGATCGGAATTAACCTGTCGCAAAAAATGTTGCTATTAACCGGCACGCCGGGCGGAGGAAAATCCACGCTGGTTTCGATTTTAACCGGAATTATCGGTGCGGCGAATGTTGGATTGTTGCGGACGGATTTATTGCGGGATCGGTTTGAAATTGGCCGCCTGTATGGGAAAACCCTGCTTTACGGCCCGGACGTTTCAGAGAATTTTCTAAATCACGGCACGGCGAGCATTTTGAAAAGCCTGACGGGGGGCGACGTGATGACGGTGGAATTCAAGAATTCCAACGAGTCCCCGCAAATTAAGTGTCAATTCAATGTCGTCGTCACCAGTAATTCCCGATTAACCATTTATCTTGAAGGCGACACCGACGCATGGCGACGACGGCTTTTGATCGTGAATTACGAGCGCCCAAAACCGAAAATCGTAATTCCCAACATGGCAGAGGATATTTTAGCGAAGGAAGGCCCGGGGGTTTTGAATTTCATGCTGGAGGGTTTGGAGATTTTGAAAAATCACAACTGGCAGATGCAATTAAGCGAAAATCAGCAGCGCCGGGTGGACGATTTATTATTAGAATCCGATTCGCACCGGGTTTTTGTCCAAGAGTGTTTAATCAAGGATTCGGCAGCGGCGGGAATGACCAAGGCGGAGGTTTATACGGCTTACGTGGGATTTTGTGACCGGCGCGGCTGGGTTGCCATGAATAAAAATAAATTCGGAAAAATCGGCGCGGAGGCTATCACACAAATTTTCGGCTTAACGGCGCGCGGTGATATAAAATCCCCGGACGGCAAACAAAATGACGGCTGGAAAAACCTCCGGTTAAAATCGGAAGGGGATTTATGATTATCGGGACAGGTTTTTCGGTTAAAGGTTCGCCGGACAGGTTTTGAAAATGTCATTACGACGTTATTAAAATCGTCCTTCTATGCCGAAAATTGCCGGGAAATTCTGGAAAACCGAAATTGATTTTCTTGGCGTCCCGGTTGTCAGAGAATCCCAATCACCGAAAGCGGTCCCGGAAACCTTGGATTGCTGGAAATGGGAAAATTGAAACCGGATCGGAAAGAATGTCCCCGGATTCCCCGAACGGGGATTTCGGGGAGGTGTCTTAACATCCAATGAAATACTTTGTGCAAGGTATGTTTAGCATGGTAGCCGGTGGCCTGTCGCCACGGGTGCAACATGCTGGGCAAGCCTTGCTGACAGGTTCGGTGTGGGGTGCGGAAAGGCAGCAGAAGGGCAGCAAGCGGCGGACGTGCGTAAATCGCCTTATTCAAGGCGGCATCGGTGCATCGTTCAAGTCCTGTCGCGGGCACCATAAACAGCTTCATTTTTCGGCAGATTTCCTTCGTTCATCACCCGGAAAATCACGTCGTCGTCGAATCAGATTTGAAGTTTGAATCGACTCGATGCGCAGTGGCGACGACCTCGGTTCACTTCTTTATGACTGGTAGGCAACACACTTCTTTACACCCATTCTCGTGGTGCTTAAAGTCGCGCTATGCCGACCGAGTACGATGCGACTGAATTTGTAGATACGGATTTTCACACTCCGAAGTCGCCTTACGCGACGTCATCCATCGGGACGGCGAACAGCGGTTTTCGCGCGCCGACCCGTGAGGAAGTAGATTCTAAAGTCACCGAAGCTCAGCAGAAACTCGCCGAACTGAAACGTGCGCAGGAAGAATTAGAGCGTGAGCGTGCCGCACTCGAAGAAGTGCGTCGGCGCCAGACGGAATTTCAGACCGGTCGCCAGGAGATGATTGAAAATCTCACGCGCGGCCTGGGCCTGTTGGAGGAAGCGGAATTCGCGGCGCGACGCGATGCCGAACAGATGGCAAAAACCGTGGCAGCTTTGCGCGATTCTTTGGGCAAAGTGCAATCCATCAACGAGGAAGCGTGGTCGAAAGAAAGTTTCAATGTGGAACTCACGCGGGCGCTGACGACGCTGGAAAACGCGCGGATGGAATGGAACGGCGCGCGATTGAAATTCCCGGTGTTGTCCGGCGAAAGCGCGACTTCCCATGTCAGTGTGAAGGCGGCGAACGAGGTTTCGCCATTGTTGGCGCCGAAGAGTTTCTTTGAGCTTTGTAAATTGGGCCTGGCGTTCACGTGGCCGCTCGTGGCGGTTGCGTTGTTGGCGCTAGGCGTGTTGGTTGCCATTCTGTTGCGCTGAGCATGGGAGGTTGAGCAGCGCGCAGAGCTCGAAAATTTTCATGAGCTGGCTCAAGCGAAAATCCGATCCGGTTTCGGAACGCGCGCAGGCGTTAAACGCCGAAATTGCCGCGCTCGAAGCGCAGATCCAGCAGCTCGATGAACAATTGCAGCGAGCGCAGGAGCAGCCGCGCCTGCGTTCGACGGACGTGCCGCATGGCGCAACAGTTTCTCACGCTGCAACGGTGACCGATGTGAAGGATGAGGTCCTGCCGACGCGTAGCGAACCGGTATTTGAGCAGATCAATCAGGAGCGAATCACCGTGCCGAACGAAATGCCCAACGCGCCGGAGTATTATAACGATTTCGGCGTCCGCAAATTTGATTTTCCCGCCATGGTGCAGCGCGTGCGCACCTTCTTCACCGGACCGAACACCAGCAATCCGAAATTGGTAAGCTATCTCGCGGCAGGTGGCGTGCAGGGGTTGCGACCATTGCGCAAAGAAAAGCGCGTCGCGCGCAATCGGTTCATTTTGTTCTCGGCGCTATTATTTGTGGTGTTGTTCGGAACGCTGTGGTGGTTTTTGAAGACGCGTTGAGCCGCGTTATGAGTGCTGCGGGGACTCTGATTTATCTTCCTCTGGAAACGTCCGAAGGCGAATTTCTCGCCGGCTATTCGGCAAAGGGATTAACGCGCCTGCACTTTCCGCAATCGGCAGAACGTCACGATATTTCTTCAACCGGCAATATTCCCGCGCAGGTGCGTCAATGGCATCGGTTGACTGAGCGTGCGGTCAAAGCGGTTCTGGCGGGAGACACGCCGGACGAACTGCCGCCGCTGGATTTATCGAGTGGCACTGGGTTTCAACAACGTGTCTGGGCGGCGATGCTTGAAATAAAATTGGGCGCAACGCGTAGCTACGGCGAAATTGCTGCGGCTATCGGTAATCCGAAAGCAGTGCGCGCGGTGGGCGGTGCTTGTGGTGCGAATCCGATTCCGGTGCTCGTGCCGTGTCATCGCGTGCTGGCGGCGCGCCGGAAAATCGGTGGATTCTCCGGCGGATTGGAATGGAAGGTGAAATTGCTGACACGCGAAGGCGTTCAATTCCACGGTGCGGCAGAGCAGTTGGAGCTAAGGCCGCAATAGAACGCAAAGGTTACAGAATCCTTTGCGTTCTTACGGTTGGACTTTTTCAAATACTTCAAACGGGGGCAATTGGTGTCTTTTCCTTTTGGGCGAGATATTTTCGCGTTGCGGCCGGAAGTTCGTGCCAGATGATCCAGGCGATGATCATACCGATCAACGCAAACGGAATCAGGAACACCGGCCACCAGAACCAACTTTGCCCCGAGAGTTCACTGAAGCTGAATGCGGTGCCGGGTGATTGGGCGGCGACGTGATCTTTCGGCGTCAGGAAACCGATGCCCAGCGATTGGATGCTGCTGCCGAGATAAACAAAGCCATCCACGATACCGGAGCAGGTGGCGGTGGCTTTGCGACCGCCAAAGTCTGCTGCGGCTGTGCCTGACATCAGCGAGTGAACCCCAATGACCGCCGCCGACATGAGCAGCGCCGCCAGAGCCACCACAACCGGCGAACGGAAAAGGTAAACGGCCATCGTTGTCGTCAGCAACAGCATCACACCGCAGAGCAGGGCGGCGGGTGGTCCGCGGCGCGATTGGAAGAGTTTGTCGGACATCAAGCCGCCGGTGAAACCGCCGATGATGCCGAAGATGCAGAGCAGAAAGCCCCAGTTCTTTTGAAAGTATTCCGCGCCCGGCTGCGGCACTTCATGGGTGAAAATCGTGTACCATTGCAAGATGCCGTTGCGCAATACGCCCGAGGTCAGTTCGATGGCCGCGATCAACAGCATGAGTTTGCTGGTGAAAACTTTTTTCAAGAGATCCATCGTGGACAATTCGACGTGCATCACGCCGGAGGACGCGTCATGGGTGTCGAGGTGCGGGAAGCCGGCTTCTTCCGGCGTGTCCTTGATCAACCACCAGTCCAGCGTGGCCCAGAACAACATGATCGCTGCCGGGATGAAGAACACCGCCCACGTCGCGTCCACGGTGCCGGTGTCCACAGCGAACAAGCGGCGCAAGAAACTATGAAACCAACCCGCGTCCGGGGCCGGTTCGGCTTTGGTCATGGCCACGATGCTGCGCCCCCAATCGAAGGCGAAGTAAACGCCGAATGAAATCAATGTTCCAAAAATGGCGCCGAACACGCCGCGTTCCCGGACGTGAAACCAATACGCCTTCACCTTGATGATCGAGACGGCTCCATAGCTTTGGAAATACATGTTCAGCCCATAAACCACGGAATACGCCACCACGAGGTTCATGTTGAGTTTGCCGTTTACCACCAAATAGGTCAGTACGCCCATCAGGATGTTGGCGAGCGATGAGCCCACGGCGGCGATGACGATGCCGCGTTTGCCGCCAATCTTGTCCACGAGCGGGCCGTTGATCAGGAAGGAGAACGCGTAAACACATGTGCCGACGGCGAAGATGATGCCGAAGTCCTCCTTGGTCATCAGGGTGCCCAGGGCGTTCTTGGAAACCTGGAGGTTGTAGCGTCCCATGTAGAGGAACGCGTAGGTCATGCCGAGGGGAAACCAGTTTACGAACCGCCGCAGCATGAAGGCGCGGTCGTGTTGCAGGGGATTGTTGTAGAAATACAACCCGATGATGGCCGCCAGGCAGAGCAGAACGAAATAGATTTCCATGCAAAAATTCAGTGGCGGTCTGATTCACCGGACGCCGCGCGCGCAACCTGCGTTGTGTCGCCCGTAAAAATTTCGTCGATGCTAAAAATCCCGGACAGTGAGGTCAAACCTTCCTTCCGCACATGATTATGGGCGGAACGCAAAAGTCACGCGAGCATTTGCGCATTTCTTGACGCTGTCAGCACCCTTGGCTAGTGTGCCGCACTGATGAACAAAGAACCGAATCCGCAAAATTTCCTCGTGCCGATCGTGGTTGAGCAAACCGGTCGGGGCGAACGCAGTTGGGACATTTATTCCCGCCTGCTGGTGGACCGCATCCTCTTTCTCGGCACGCCCGTGGATGACCAGGTTGCGAACGTCATCATCGCCCAATTGCTGTTCCTCCAAATGGCGGATCCGAAGAAGGATGTGCATCTCTATATCAATTCCCCGGGCGGAAGCGTCACGGCGGGGTTGGCGATTTACGACACCATGCAATACCTCACGTGCGACGTGAACACCTATTGCGTGGGCCAGGCGGCGAGCATGGGCGCGGTGCTGTTGGCCGCCGGCACGAAGGGCAAGCGTTTCGCCTTGCCGCATTCGAACATCATGATTCATCAGGTCCTTGGCGGAGCGGAAGGTCAGGCCAGCGACGTGGAAATCCGCGTTCGCCACATGCTCAAACTCAAGAAAACGCTGAACGAAATTCTTTCCAAACACACGGGCAAACCGGTGGAACAGGTGGAGAAGGATTGCGACCGCGATTATTTCATGACCGCTGAAGAAGCGAGAGCGTACGGGCTCGTGGATCAGGTCGTTCTGTCGCGCAAGGAAATTCCCGGCGCCGACAAGGTGGTTGCGAGCTAGCAAAACATCGCGTCAGCAGGTTAAGGTTTCCGCCTATGGCACGCCCGACCAATATCACCATGTGCAGCTTCTGCGGCAAATCGCACTCAGAAGTGAAAAAACTCGTCGCCGGCCCGGGCGTTTATATCTGCGACAACTGCATCATTCTCTGCAAAAACGTTCTCGACCGCGAATTGCAATTGCAGGAACAGAAACGCCAACCGCGTTTCACCGTTCCGAAACCCGCGGAAATCAAACGCGAGTTGGATTTGCATTGCGTCGGGCAGGAACACGCCAAGAAGACGTTGGCCGTCGCAGTGCACAATCACTACAAACGCATTCAGACACCTGCTGCAGTAGAAGGCGAGGAGCCTGCGAAATCCCCGAAATCCAAGGTTGACCCGCATGCGGATGTGGAAATTGAGAAGAGCAACATTCTCATGATCGGACCGACCGGCTCGGGCAAGACGTTGCTCGCGCGCACGCTGGCGCGAATTCTCGACGTGCCGTTTGCGATTGCCGACGCCACCACGCTGACCGAAGCGGGTTACGTGGGCGAGGACGTGGAGAATATTATTCTGCGTCTGTTGCAAAGCGCGGACTACGACGTGAAACGCGCCCAACGCGGCATCATTTACATCGACGAAATCGACAAAATCACGCGCAAGAGCGAAGGCCCGTCCATTACGCGTGACGTCAGCGGTGAAGGTGTGCAACAGGCGTTGCTGAAGATTCTCGAAGGCACGATCTGCAATGTCCCGCCGCAAGGTGGT
>Ga0065721_10051752_pt1 | contig 13663 bp, 15 predicted proteins | sample Mesricmetagenome_FD_59108 | JGI IMG/M metagenome (GOLD analysis project Ga0065721, IMG submission 59108) | Mesophilic microbial community from rice straw/compost enrichment Sample: eDNA_1 v2 (version 2) | ecosystem: Engineered > Solid waste > Grass > Composting > Bioreactor | place: USA: Davis... | reverse complement strand
CACGGATGAAACAGAGATTTCCGTCCGCCCGCCGTCAACTTTGCAAAAAATTACAGGCAGTGGCGTGATTGCGGCAGGCAGTGCAAAAAAGATTCAGATCAACACAAGCGATTTCATCAAAGAATCGGCGGATTACAAACTGGTGATCAGCCGCTCTCCAATGCTTGAATTGGGAGAACATTTAAAATACCTGATACAGTATCCCTACGGTTGTACTGAGCAGACCATTTCATCGGCCTTTCCGCAGTTGTACTATGGTGATATGGCTGACCTGATGCAGATGAATTTGCAAAAAGGAACTACGGCAAGACAAAATCAGCTTAATGCCAATTCCAATATTCTCGAAGCCATACGTAAAATTAAGATGAGGCAACTCTATAATGGGGCGCTTACATTGTGGGATGGTGAAGGTAAAGAAGACTGGTGGACGACTGTTTACGGTGCGCACTTTCTGCTGGAAGCCCGGAAAGCAGGGTTTGATGTTGACAACAGTTTGCTGGAAACCATGCTTGGCTACCTCATCAATCGTTTAAAGAACAAAGAGCAAATCACCTATTATTATAACCGTAATCAGAATAAAAAGATTGCACCCAAGGAAGTGACGTACAGTCTTTATGTATTAGCACTGGCGGGAAGGGCAAATGTGCCGGCGATGAATTACTACAAGGAAAAACCGGAACTGCTGGCGTTGGACAGCCGCTATCTTTTATCAGCAGCCTATGCTATTGCCGGTGATAAGAAATCTTTTGGTTCAATCTTACCCGCTTCATTTGCAGGGGAAGAATCTGTTCAGCAGAGTGGAGGAAGTTATTATTCTGCTGTACGTGATGAAGCAATTGCGCTCAATGCCTTGCTGGAAGTTGATCCGGGTAATACCCAGGTGCCGGTGATGGTGAAACATGTAAATGAAAAACTGAAAAGCAGTCGTTGGCTCAACACCCAGGAAAGAGCATTTGCTTTCCTTGCACTAGGTAAAGTGGCACGATCGGCAAATCAGTCGACGGCCACCGGTGAAGTAAAAGCAGGCGGAAAAACGATAGCCAAACTGGATGGAGGTCAGTGGATAGGCGATAAAGCCGATTTAAAGGGCCAGGAAGTGGAAATAGTGACCAAAGGGAATGGATCACTTTATTATTATTGGGAAGCTGAAGGCATTAGTGCGAGTGGGGACTATGTTGAGGAAGACAATTACCTGAGAGTACGCCGGAGATTTTTTGATCGGCATGGTCAGCCAATAACCGGAAATAATTTCAATCAAAATGATTTAATCATTGTTGGAATAACGCTGGAGAAATCATTCAGCACTCCTGTTGAAAATGTAGTTATCACTGATCTTATTCCCGCTGGATTTGAGATTGAGAACCCACGGACAAAAGACATACCTGGTATGGATTGGATCAAGGATGCATCCAGCCCGCTGTCACTGGATGTCCGTGATGACCGGATTCACTTTTTTGTGGATGCTAATAATAACCGTCAAAACTATTACTATGCGGTACGCGCCGTATCGCCTGGTCGTTACAAGATGGGACCAGTGAGCGCTGATGCCATGTACCAGGGAGAATATCATTCTTATCATGGGGCGGGTGTTATCAGCATTTCACGATAATCTGTTGGTTGGAAGGATTGACAATGCAAACACTTCGATTTTTTTATTTAATTAAAGACATTCGAAACTTAGCACACCTTCCCACCTGGCATTGGCCAGCGCTACCGGCCAATGCCAGGTTATATAGTCCACGGATAAAAAGGATAAAGGGATGGACACAGAAAGAAAGCTTCGCTTTTGTTTCCTTTAATTAAAGGCATTCGAAACTTAGTACAGCTTCCCACTTGCCACCAGCTACCGGCCAATGCCTGGCTATATAGTCCACGGATAAAATGGATGAAGAGATGGACACAGGAAAAAGCTTCGCTTTTGTTTCCTCTAATTAAAAGCATTCGAAACTTAGTACAGCTTCCCACTTGCCATTGGCCACCAGCTACCGGCCAATGCCAGGTTATATAGTCCACGGATAAAAAGGATGAAGGGATGGACACAGAAAGAAAGCTTCGCTTTTGTTTCCTTTAATTAAAGGCATTCGAAACTTAGTACAGCTTCCCACTTGCCATCAGCTACCGGCCAATACCTGGCTATAAAGTCTACGGATAAAATGGATGAAGGGATGGACACAGAAAAAAGCTTCGCTTTTGTTTCCTTTAATTAAAGGCATTCGAAACTTAGTACACTTTCCCACCTGCCGCCAGCTACCGGCCAATGCCTGGCTATATACTCTACGGATAAAATGGATGAAGGGATGGACACAGAAAAAAGCTTCGCTTTTGTTTCCTTTAATTAAAGGCATTCGAAACTTAGTACAGCTTCCCACTTGCCACCAGCTACCGGCCAATACCTGGCTATATAGTCCACGGATAAAAAGGATGAAGGGATGGACACAGAAAAAAGCTTCGCTTTTGTTTCCTTTAATTAAAGGCATTCGAAACTTAGTACAGCTTCCCAGTTGCCACCAGCTACCGGCCAATGCCAGGTTATATAGTCTACGGATAAATTGGATGAAGGGATGGACACAGAAAGAAAGCTTCGCTTTTGTTTCCTTTAATTAAAGGCATTCGAAACTTAGTACACTTTCCCACCTGCCACCAGTTACCAGCCAATGCCAGGTTATATAGTCCACGGATAAAATGGATAAAGGGATGGATACAGAAAGAAGCTTCGCTTTTGTTTCCTCTAGTTAAAGACATTCGAAACTTAGCACACCTTCCCACCTGCCAGCCAATGCCAGGTTATATAGTCCACGGTTAAAATGAATGAAGGGATGGACACACAAAAAAACTTCGCTTTTGTTTCCATTTAATTAAAGGCATTCGAAACTTAGTACACATTCCCACTTGCCACTTGCCACTCGCCACTAGCTATTCATCATCAGTGACCCGCTCCGTTCCTTCAAAAGCGCTTGCCGAACCATCTGAATCAATTTCATCCTTATTAGTATTTGATTTTTTGCCCGCCGGTTTCTCCAATACTTTTTCGCCGTCTTTTGTATTAACAGCTGCCACTTTTTTTTGTTCCCCCGTTCTGGGATTGATTACTTCTTCCTTTGCGGGAGCATGAGGATACCCTTTGAAATCCTGGTCAATATGAGGATCGGGATTTGCCTGGACCTTTTCTTTTTCCATTTTCTCTTTTCTCTGTGCTTCCTTTTGCAAAAGGTATCGGCGAAGTCTCTTGTTTTGCATTGACTTTTTTTGAAACAGTATATAATTGTATGCCAAATTGAATCAGTTACTTTGTTTTGAAATGTATACCAGGCAACAGGCATCTGAAATACGAAGAAATTTCTGGACGCGTTTTGGTCAATATATGCGGCCAATACCGGGAGCAGAAGGTGAGTTTATCAACTGGCTCAATTACAAGACCGGTGTCAAACATCTGTATTTCAGAATGGATGCCGACCGGAATGAGGCTGCAGTATCGGTGGAAATCACTCATCCTGATCCGGAGGAACGAAAAGAATTCTATAAAAAGTTAATAGCTCTTAAAACAATCTTTAATGAAACAACAGGAGAAGATTGGTCCTGGCAGGAAAGTGCAGCAGATGATCATGGGCGGGAAATCAGCAGAATTTCGAAGACCTTAACCGGAGTAAATATTTTCAAAACAGAAGACTGGCCCGCAATCATTTCATTCCTGAAGCCGCGAATACAAGCTCTCGATCAGTTCTGGGACCAGGTAAAAGATCATTTTTAATTATTACCATCAGCCTGCTGCTCAGGCGCGGCAATAGTAGTGGGAATTGTATCAGCTTTTGCAGGCTTATTCAGTGGTTGCCCCACTGCAATATCACAGCGGTGCCCGGGCTGACCGTGCGCCGGGTTTAGACCTTTAGCAAATAAAGTGTCAGGTGACAATGTTTGATTAGTAACCGTCGCGGGTTTTGCGGCTGGTGTACTGGTTGTCGTTGCAGGTTTTGAGTTCAAAGGTGCTCCAACGGCAATATCACAACGGTGGCCAGGCTGTCCATGGGGAGGGTTGAGTCCGGTTTTGCCTGATGTGGCAGGTGTGGTGTTTGCCGCAACTGGTTGAGTATTGGTATTCAGATTTGCTGTAGGTGCAGCGGGGGTAGCCGCCGGCCCGGATGCAGGTAAAGGTGCGCCGACAGCTATGTCACATCGATGTCCGGGCTGACCATGGGCAGGGTTGAGTTTTGCAGAACTGCTTCCGGTGGGAAGCACTGAACTTGCAGGTGTTGCTGATGGATTACCGGTGGGCAGGGTATATTGCCTGTTGACCATCGTTGGCCCCGAAGCCGGCTTTTCGCGACAGGAACTGATGCTGATTATACACAAGATCAGGCCGGCAGGTATAATGTGTTTCATGAAAACTTGTTTGGGTTTATCAAAATACACAAGATTTTCTGCATCTCAAAGCCCGGGGCCTTTTCTGAGGAAAATTCTCCCGGTTCCGGCCAATAAAGGGGAAATGATTCACATGTGTTCTCGACGTTAAAAAGATTAGGTCACCCGGGAGGTCCATAAATGGGACATCATTAAATCAATAATGCTGTCACATTTTACATTGAACATGGAAAATTGTCTGTTGGACATTCTGCTTTACGCATTCAACTGGTCAGGCGCTTCAACAATAACCAAGCAGCCAGTAAAGTATCGCAAACACCGCAATGAATCCCAGGCATCCGCCGCCCAGTTTATAAGCGCCCCATCCGGCAATCAAAGTTCTAAGCCAGTTTTGCATATTTTTTTTAATGAGGTTATAGAAAAACTGTGCCAGAGGTGGTGAGTGGCCAGTGGGTAGGGGGAAAGTGTCAATAAGCAAATGCGTAGTTGAACACATAGGAGCATAAGGTGAACATAGAAGCCTATAAGTCTTATGTTTCTTATGTTTAAACGATGTCCCTATGATGTTCAACCACGCAGAACAAACCAGGAAAGCTATACCGTGTCAATCTTACTCATCCTTTCATCCGTGTCACTAACTACGCAGAAGAACCATAATAAACTTGAAATTCAGGTAAGTTAACTATGTAATCCTTTCTGCCCGGGTTCCAATACTTTTCAGTTATGTAGAAGTTTCAAGGCCAATCTGCATTAATACCTCGCTGCCTGGCCAGACTTTGGTGTTGAAGCCCTGATAAATTCCCGGATATCTTCGTTGGCTTTCTCAAGATCCTGTTTACGCAGATACATCATGTGACCGCTGCGATAACCCTTCCAGCTTAATCTTCCTTTCAGTTTGCCTCCCGGATCCATTTGCCAGAGACTGTATTTCGCATTGAAATAATCACAGGCTCCGTCATAGTAACCTGACTGCACCAAAACATGCAGAAAAGGATTTTGTGCCATAGCCTGTCGGAGGTTTTCGCCGGTACGGTCACCGCTACGGTCCCAGGGGCTTACATTTCCAAACATCAGGTATTTAAGATCCGTTTCATATTTCAATTCATTGCGGATATACATATTGATGGCGGGTGTGAAGGAGTGAAGCCATGAAGTCAGTTCCGCATTGAAGTCAGGACTGTTTCCTGCATCTGTTCTGTCAATACCCCGGTATCTTGAATCCAGGCGTCCAACGGTGTAGCCTTCGTCCCGCAACAGTTCTTTCCAAAAAAAGGAAAGGGGAACATCCAGGTTATGCTGAAGTATCACTTTCGGGGAGAGCCCGGAGTACCTGGCCATTTTTTCGGCAATCTGTTTTTTTCTTTCATCGCTGAGTGAACTGCCCCGACTCATTGCGGGAATAAGTTCGTTGAGCGTAAACTCTTCCACATCGGGCAGCATTTCTTCCAGATCTTTTCTTTGCAGGTCTTCCGGCAGTTTTTTATGATCCCAGGCAGTTGCGGCAAAATAAGGAAGGCGCAGGGCCGCATCCACCGGTCCGTCGCGCTCAATGCCCAGTTCAGTCGGCGACACCAGGATCACACCATTTAAATACATCCATTGCGCGTTTTGTAGCTCCAGTGCCAAACCTGAAACCCGCGTGGTTCCATAGCTTTCCCCAATGAGGTATTTTGGAGAAGCCCATCGGTTGTTTCGGGTAACGAATGTATTGATCCATTCAGCCAGGTATTTTATGTCAGCCCGCACGCCAAAGAATTTGTTCCCCGGAATGTCTTTGCTTACTGCCCTGGAATAACCGGTATTTACAGGATTCACAAATACGATATCTGCTATATCAAGTATGGAATACGGATTTTCCCGGATGCCATAAGGTTGTAAGGGATAACCTTCATCATCTATGTTCAGTAATCTCGGACCTGTATAAGCGATGTGCATCCATACAGAAGCCGAACCAGGGCCGCCATTAAAGGAAATGACCAGCGGGCGGGTTGATTTATCTTTAATATCAGTACGTTCATAATAAGTATAGAAAAGACCAGCGATGCATTTGCCCTCTTCATCCCATACCGGCATGGTGCCTGTCGTTGCACGATATGCAATCCGCTGACCTTTGATGGTCGTACTATGTTCGGTAGCCACGTTTTTATCCGGGTTAAAGACAATATGAGGAAGATTTACTTTTTCCTCTTTAGCCGGCGCTTTATCAACCGGTGGCTGAGCGGGTGCATTCCGGGTTTGAGTGAAACATGTAAGGGTCAAAAGACAGGCAAGCCCTGAGAGAAAAAATGATTTCATGCGCATAGATAGTTGGTTTGATTTGTGACACACAGAGTCTGCATTAAAGTTGTGGCAAAAAAAGTAAACGATCAAAAAAAGCAGATTGAAGACCCTGATAAATAAAAAAGATTATTGTTGTAACATTAATCTTCCGGATATTTAAGGAATAATTTTTCCGTTTTGAAACTATTCGTATTTTAAGCCCAAATTTTGACCCACCATGAAAAAGTACTCAATTGCTCTGCTTCTTGCCGGAACCGCCCTGTTGTTTTCATACTGCAGTGGCTCAAAAAAATTAGCGGCCACTGCTTCAAAGCCGACATATGAAAACTCCATCCAAACTTTGGTTGTAGGTAATTGCAGCCCGTGCCATATTCCTTCAAAAGGGGGAAATAAGAAAGCTTACGATAACTATGCAAACGTAAAGTCAGATATAGACGACATCATTCGTCGCATAGAACTGGAACCACATGAGCGTGGTTTTATGCCTTTCAAACGTGCGAAACTCAGTGACAGCACCATTGCGGTCTTCAAACAATGGAAAAACGAAGGCCTCAATGAAAAATAATTTTGACCAGTCACCCGTGGTATCCTGAACGGGTGACTTTGTTTTCCAATACCTGCTTACCTGCGTGATATTTGAAGTTTCTCCAATCTTTATATCATGTACTTCAATCCGGTTTAATTATAGTTTAAAGACAGGCTTTGATTTGCCAACCTTTATTTGATTTTACGGAAAACCGGATATTCCTGTCAACATTGTTGATGTTCTTTACACACTCATAAAACGAGGCAGATACTCATTAACCGCAAAGGTTTCATGATGCATGATTTGGATCAATCTTGTTTTTAATGAATATGTAGGAAATACACGACATATTTTTTAAATTTCAGTGAGAGTATCTGTGTAGGATAAACACTACATCAAATTCTTGTCTTCGATGACAGATAATAGATGTCGTATACTATTTTTTTGGGGTGTGTGAATGTGTTCCTTTACTTAAGAAAGCCAAACTAACCTTATTTGTAAAATTTTCGCTTAATCCCCCGTATGCGTCAACTAAAGATTTCTAAATCCATTACCAGCCGTGAATCTGCGAGCCTGGAAAAGTATCTCCAGGAAATTGGCCGGGTACCACTTTTAACTGCTGAAGAAGAAGTACAATTAATCCGGGCTGTAAAAAATGGCGACAAAACCGCCCTCGACAAAATCGTTAAGGCCAATCTTCGATTTGTAGTTTCCGTGGCGAAACAGTACCAGGGGCAGGGCTTGTCTCTTCCTGATCTCATCAACGAAGGAAATATCGGTTTGATCAAATCGGTTGAACGTTTTGATGATACCCGGGGTTTCAAATTCATTTCATTTGCTGTATGGTGGATTCGCCAGAGTATTATCAAAGCCCTGGCGGACAACGCCCGCCTTGTAAGACTCCCTTTGAATAAAGTGATTGCCGTTAGCAAGATTCGCAAAGCCGATTCGCAACTTGAGCAGGAACTGGAACGATCTCCCTCTGCGGAAGAACTCGCTGAAGCGCTTGATATGGAATTGCACGAGGTTACAGCGCACCTGAACTCACGTGAGCATGTCAGCCTTGATACACCTTTCTCCGAAGATGAAGACGGGGGCTGTTTGCTGGATACACTTGAAAATAAAAATGCGGATACTACTGATGGCAAGCTGAACTATAGTGAATCCCTGAAACAGGAAATCCAAAGGACATTGGATATGCTCCCTGAGCGCCATCGCCAGATGCTATGTTATTTTTATGGCATCGGTGTTGACTATCCTTTAAGCCTTGATGATATTGGACAGAGGTTTGACATCACACCGGAAAGAGTCAGGCAGATCAAAGACAAAGCCATCAATAAACTCCGTGCCAGTCAAAACTTTGAACAGCTACGCGCATTCCTGGGGAAATAATCAGTCTGAATTTTCGGCCTGGCAAGATTTCATTCTTTCCATTTATTGTTTACACTCTGATGTTCTATTGGTTCAATGCCATAACTGCGCAGTTGAACGGCACAGGCCGGTAACCAAATATTAGAAACATAGTAAGGCATCCACTTCCCACTCGCCTCTAGCCTTTCGCCATCATTTGCGTAGTTGAACAACATAGATTCCATAGAATGACATAAGAAACACAGGTGTTCTTTATTATCTGAAGTCATTTATTGATTTAAATATTCCTTATGTTTTTACCTGTTCGAAAAAATGTAGTTCCCGCAGATTATACAGGGAACACCGGATATTTTTTGCCTCGTAAAATCTTTCAATGCTTTTGACCATACAATACTTTTCCTGACGATGCAGGTTTAGACGGGATTCTATATTGAGTTTAGCAAAATAAAAAAGACCCCCTGCGAGGTCTTTTTTAATAGTTGAGGTTTAATGGTGGTTATAATTTTACATAGCGAAGCGTGCTTGTTTCATTGCTCTGCCTGTCTTTGACGCGGAGGAAATATATTCCTTTTACCAATGAGGGCAACTCTAAAGTGGTATTAGATAATGGAGCCTGGTATAAAACTGCCCCGGCGGCATTCACCACGGAGATTTCGTGGTTGCGAATATCACGGATACCATTGATCGTGATGGTATTTCCGGTATTTGGAATCGGGAATACCGAAACTTTTGATGTTGTACCGGAAATCCTGACAGATCTTACTTCAGAATAGGTGGCATTGCCATTAAAATCCGTTTGCCTGATGCGGTAGTAAGAAGTTCCCCTTACCGGAGCATCATCTGTAGCTTCATAACTGCGAAGGTCTGTTGAGTTACCTGCTCCTTTTACTGTTTTCAGGGAAACCCAGTCGTTCTGGTTATTCGAACGTTCTACCGTAAAAAAGTCATTATCGGTTTCTGTTGCCGTCTGCCAATTGAGTTTAATCTTATTTTGATCTTCCCTTGCAGAAAAATTCACCAGCTTAACCGGCAGGGTGGCCACGATGGCAAATGTGACTGTCTGATTATCGATGCCGTCGGCAGACAAAGAAATGCTGATGGTTTTAAAGTTCATGCTTGCCACAGTTACCGTACCGCAGTTGTTTTCACTTGTCCAGGCATTAGAAGTTTTTGTAGTTCCTGTGCCGGGTTTGTTAGGCATGCCAAAATAAAGAGAACCAGATTGGCTGTTTAAGGTCCCATTCATGTAGTAAAGAGACTTTGGAGCATTGGGGCCGGTAAATGTTATGACGTAGTCAAGTCTGACATCATAATTATAGCCATATGTGCAATTACCCAGGCCATGGACATTTATGGCAACAGGCTCCACATAAATGTTGACACTATATCCTTTTGACGATTGGATGCTGATTTGAGAAAAACTTTGCTGGCTAAGGGTAAACACTAGGGCCAGCATGATGCTGAAGCGTACAGTTAGTTTCATGGGTTGGAATTAGTTTTAAATAATTCGGGGACAAAGCAAAGTAAAATTCCGCGCGAATCATAGTAATTTCTGCAATTTTTTACGGATTTTTTCTAATCATCTTTATTTCAATGGTTTTCATGAGGATAATAATTACAAAATTTAGCCTTATTGACATCGCTTAGGGTTTAATATTAGTAACGCTAAGTGTTTACCAGTAGATAAAACTAACAGAGATTGGCTGAATTTATTGCATTTTGATGCTGAATTAATATAGATTAGAATAAATTGATACGTAAATTCACTCTCAGATTTCGTAGAAACTGCAGTATAATTTCGAAAATCAGCAATCAGGGTTTCCTCTTAGTGGCGGGCGTTGTAGATTTTTAACGAGAGCAGGGAAAACCAGGTAAGGAAGGAGATAAAAGTGATTTTTTGAACAAGTGCCAGGTAATAAAACCATTGCCCGGAATAATAGATATAGCCATTGAGAAGGCTTAGCATCAGGCAAATGATTCCAAACCAGGCATAAACCCTCATACCTGAGCGGTAAAGTGAATAGAAGGTAAACAACATAGCTATGCTTCCCAGTGCTACTGAACCATTAATAACTTCATCATGAGTATTGTCCCGAAGGAATGCGAGAATTAACATGGATAGCATACCGGAGGTCCTGGTCAGCATTTTAAGACGAGCACCGGTTTGAAATAACACCGGAAGCGCCCACCAGAATACAGCAATGCTTGCACAAAGAATCACCATGGCAGATATCGCTATGACTCTGGCGTGATTAGGCATGCCGTTTTCTGCGCGCCGTTGCAGCAGGTCACACCAGTAATTGTGTGCAAAGCTGAATGATGGGGATGTTGGATCCCTTTCTGATCCTCCCGGGTATACCCAGGCAGCAACCAGGTAAAGAATAATGAAAATGATAAAACCCCAAAAAGCAATCAGTGCAGCTCTATGTATGGCCGGGTTTTTCAAGCGGGAATAGATTTTTCGTAACAAACTGCTGTTTCATCATCCAGCCATCGACCGAATCGTGGAATTTCTGAATATCCATTTTTCATATAAAATTTTACAGCTTCAGGTTGCGGTTTCCCGGTTCTGAGCCTGATGGCGTCGCAGCCATTATCGCGTGCGAATGCTTCCGCGGTTTGCAGCAATTCAAAAGCCACACCTGTCCCACGAACGGAAGATCTTACATACATCAGGTCCAGCTCAGCAATCGAATCTGTGAAAGGAATTATGGCCACGCTGCCCACCGTGGTGTGTCCAATCCTGGCGGTCCAGAAACAAGCACCTTTTTCCGTCAGTGGTAATGATGAGAATGGATTGGGTGCTTCAAACTGATAACGCGTTTGAATCTCATCCCATAAAGCCTGCATCATTTCCAACGCAGCCGTGGAAGCGGGATCCGTTTTTTCAATTATTACATTATTCACCTCGTATGATTAATCGAAACGGATAAACATGTCTTCAAAATTGATTGTCATTTTTTCAAATTTCCCGATAAGGTCCTGCCCGATATTTCCGGCGAAATAATTTTCATCCTTTAGTTTTTCTGTAAGCAATTGGACAGAGTCCAGCACAACCGGCTTGTCGTTGATCTTAGTTTCAAACCTGACCTGGTATCCCTTTTGTGTAATATGACCACCTGCACCTCCCAGAGAGATGTCCATGGCCTGGTACTTCGACTCGATGCTGTCGCGGTGTTTTTTAAAGTAGGTATCGTACAGGGTTGTCGTATTCGCACCGGTATCAAAGGTGAAATTCTCAGCATTGAGATAGATGACGGGTGTTAAATATTTCAAGGCCATGTTTTGCTCAGTATGCTTTGAAGGAGCAGCCGGTACAATAAACTGACCGGATTTAGTCAATTGAACTTCTTTCATGGCTTCAATCACCGGGAAGCCAAGAATGCAGTTGATCTGGAATTTTGCCTGGGGAATAGTCAGTGCCTGATCCGGAAAAACAAGAAATACTGCATTTTTCACGGTAATGTTTCCAAGCCTGAACTCCGGGCAAACGCCCAACTGCGATTTTACTTCCTGGCCGGTGATGGATCCAACATCGATCGTAGTGCCGTCCATTACACGTATGTTTAAACGTTTTGCTGTCGTTTCTGTAACAGTAGACAGGTTGGCCCCGGTATCGAAGATTACATCAAGGCTGTCGGATCCAACTGTAAGCACCAGGTTTTGCAATCCAAGCCTGTCCCGTTTTATTTGCAAGACCGACTCTCCCTTGACTAAAACTTCCTGTTGGGGCTGATCTTTTAATGCTGCCCAGATTTTCTTTGAATTTTCATTGTCTTTTATTTCATCGGCTTTCATTATTTGCCTCAAAGAAGTCAGCATTACATGAAGTGTGCTGTCGGCCCTGCCGTACTCAAAAAGTTTTGAGTGATTCATTTGCTTCAACTGGAAAAGATCATGCAGATCCTGTTCGGACAATTGTTTGCGAAAATTGCTCAGCAGCGTATCAATTTTAAGATTCGATGCGGCGAGACGGTTAAAGACATTATCGATACTTGCACCTGCGCGGAGCCGGTGAAATTCGGTCAGGTCATTTTGTGTTTCAAGGTAACGGTCACGTGCGTCAAAGTATGCATCCCTTTTAAAAAGGGAATCAATTTCTTTGAAATACGAAAGGCTTTTTTGGGGATCAGCTTCGGTGCGGGAATTACAAGCCTGGAAAATGATGCTAACAAAAAGCAGAAAGGAAAAAGACTTCATGGTTTTGGTTTAGCCATGAAATTTAAGTTATTCATTGTTAAATAAAACCATAAATCATTTCGATGATCAGTATAAAATAAGAAAGCCGGTAAAACCCGGAAGAGGAAGAAGCGTATCATAATTTCTTCACCTTCGTGTCTTACCGGCTGCTTTGCGTTAAAAGGCTCAGTAGCCTTTGGGTTTATTAGCCTTTTTCTTGTCCATCAATGCGGTGTACTTAGTTTGTTGTTCCGGAGTCAGGAATTCAAAAAGTTTTGCCTGTTTTTCTTTTTTCAGCTGCATCTTTTTTTCTTTCTGAGCATCTTCACTCATGCTGGCATCTTTTTTTAACTCTTCGAATTTGCCTTCATACTCCTGGCAGACCGCATCATATTTGCCGGCCTGTTCATCGGTGAGGCTTAATTCTGTTTTTACTTTCTTATCCCACTCCCTGGCATCCTGTTTCATGTCTTTTTGTTCCTGGCCAAGTGCTACGCCGGCGATGCATCCTGTCATCAGGAGCGACAACAATAATTTTTTCATACACAAGATTTTAATGGTTAACAATCAGAATGTCTCCGGGGCAGGAAAGGATCGGTGACCAAGGCGATTGGCGCAATTACTGTGCCATGGGAGAGGGCCGGAAGGCAAATTTGATAAATGGGTGGATGGGAGCGTTTAGATGCAATTGCGTAGACATAGGCTGAATTTTCAATGTTCGATGTTCAATGGAAGATGAGATCGGATTTAAACATTTGTTTTGGCTAGGTGCAGAGAGTCCTTGCATTTATAAATTCAGATAAATCAATTGTGTAGCTGGACAACTAGAGAAACATGGGATGGAAACTATAAAACAAGATTTTGAAACAGCTTCTCAAGTGCTTTGTCCGGATCTTCACAAAATCCCGGGTGCACACTCGATGTTTGTACTACCGTGCTGCGCTTTGCGGT
>Ga0065721_10005455_pt1 | contig 13666 bp, 12 predicted proteins | sample Mesricmetagenome_FD_59108 | JGI IMG/M metagenome (GOLD analysis project Ga0065721, IMG submission 59108) | Mesophilic microbial community from rice straw/compost enrichment Sample: eDNA_1 v2 (version 2) | ecosystem: Engineered > Solid waste > Grass > Composting > Bioreactor | place: USA: Davis... | reverse complement strand
GAAGAAAAACGTCCTTATGGTTCTTGCCATGTTCATAGCTTCCCTCAATCTTCGCCCGGCGATCAACTCGATCGCTCCCCTGCTGGACGGCATCCGGAACGATCTGGCCATGAACGGGTCGGTCGCCAGCCTGCTGACCTCGATCCCGGTGCTGTGCATGGGCCTGTTCTCTCCGGTAGCCGTCAAAGTCGGCGGCAAATGGGGGCTTGAGAAGGTGATGGGGGTATCGCTGATCGTCATCGTGCTCGGAACCGTCATACGCCTGTTTACGAATTCCGTCGCTTACCTGCTCGTCACGGCACTGATTGCGGGAATCGGAATCGCGTTTATCGGTCCTCTGATGGCCGGCTTTATCAAGAAGCATTTTCCGGGGCAGGTTCCTTCCATGATCGCCGTGTATTCCGTCGCTCTTACGCTTGGCGCCGCCATCAGCTCGGCGTTGTCCTCTTCGCTGCAGCGCGCGCTCGGCTCTTGGCAGGGCTCCCTGGCCTCCTGGGCCGTCCTCGCCGCCGTCGCCGCCGTACTCTGGTGGCTGCTCGTTCTCCCGGCTTCCGCCGGGTCTGCGGCTTCATCGTCTTCGGTGGCAGCGGCGACCGCCCGGCTTCCGTGGGGAAACGGCAAGGCTTGGATCTTGACCTTGTCCTTCGGCCTGATGGCCGTCCTGTTCTATTCGTATACGGCTTGGATCCCGGAGATGGTTCAAGCCATGGGGTACTCGAAAGGGTATTCGGCGGCCACCTTGACCCTGTTCGTCGTCGTGCAAATCCCGATCAACCTGCTCATGCCGCTTCTGCTAAGAAAAGCGCCGTCCCGCCGGTTATGGCTTGTCGGGGCATCCGCATTCGAACTGGCGGGACTCGTCATGCTTGCGCTGCATGCGACGCCGTGGATGGCCGCCTCCCTGATCGGGATCGGCGCGGGCGGGCTGTTCTCCCTGAACCTAATGCTCCCGATCGACGCCGCGAGCAGCGCCCATGAAGCCGCCTCCTGGTCGGCCATGACGCAATCCGCCGGCTATGCGATCGGCGCCGTCGGCCCTATCTTCCTGGGCAAGGTCCATGACGCGACCGGCAGCTTCGCCACGGCCATCGTCGGCATGATGATCATCGTCGCGCTGATGGGTCTCGTTCAGCTCGCGGCTACTTCTAGCAGAAACCAAGCGATAAGAGCGGCGCTTCGCACGCAGTAAGAACAAGAGGCAACCCTAACCTTCCGCTTTGACAGCAGTTGGGGTTGCCTCTTGTTTGAGCCCTGACTTTATGGCCTTCCCGCCTACGGATCAGGCCGGAAGACTTCGATCGATCTCCTCCGATCGAAGTATCCGACGAACGAATATCGTGAACACAAGCGCGGAGATTCCGACAGACAAGGCGCTTGAGAGAAATAACATTCGATACCCCAGTCCCTGCGAGACCCATCCGAGAGCGATCGATCCTAAACCAATTCCGAGATCGAAGGAGGTGAAGAAGAGGGCATTGGCCGCTCCTTTGCGTTCCGGATGCGATACCCTCAGCGCGGCCGCCTGCAAGGCGGGCTGAGCTGAGCCGAAGCCGATGGCATACAGGACGGCGGAACACAATATTCCCGCCAGCCCATGCACAACGCTCAAATTAACTAAAGCCACCACGATGAATAGAAGAGCGGGAACGATGACGAATGGCTCCCCTTTCCTATCCGTTATTTTCCCGGCAATCGGCCTTATCAACGTCAGCGTAATCGCATAAACAAGGAAGAATGCGCTTGAATTGATCTCGAGCGATTCGGCAAATAACGGAAGGAAGGTCGTGATGCCCCCGAACGAGATCGACATAAGGAAAATGGTAAACATGACCGACCACTTCGGCTTCTCTTGCGGCAAGCTTCGTTTGTCGTTCCGAGGTTTGTACGGATTCGGCGAGAAGGCAACGAGCAGCAGGGAACCAAAAGAAATAAGCGCCGCTACTTGGAACATGAGATCGAAAGATTGACTCTTAACGAAAGCGGAACCGATTAACGGCCCTGCCGCCATCGCCAGCGTCATCGATATTCCGTACCATCCCATCCCTTCTCCCCGACGCGAGGAAGGGATCGCGTCCGTAATAGCCGTTCCCAACGCGGAATTCGAGAAGGCCCAACTGGCCCCATGCAGAAAACGCAATATAATCAGCGCGACGATTCCGGCTATCCAATTGTACATAACCATAAAAAAGACAAAGAATATAATCCCGCCGATAATAAAAGGGCGCCTGCCTAATCGATCTACCAGGCCTCCAACGAAGGGACGGAAGAGAACCGCGGACAGGGTGAACATTCCGATAATCAATCCCACATCCCACTCATTGCCGCCTTGGTGCCTAATATATAAGGGCATGACGGGGATCAAGGAATAGAAACCCGTATAGAGGAACAGCATAGCTGTCGTCAATAGAACAAACCGCTTCGACCAAAGGCGATCCATCATTACCACTCCTTACTGTAAGCGCTTACACATGCTGCTATATCAAGCACTTAGGACCTTCATGCCCTAGGCTCTTCTTGCGGATGGATCGGCAAAACAAGAGGTTGTCATTTCCTCCCGCAAGGCGGGTGCCCCGCGGGAGGCCGTTCAACGACCATTACCGTCTGATAACGACCATCTTGTCTTTGATGCGACGGAAGGCGGCATTCGCCTCCCGGACGATCTGCTCTTCGTTCACTCGGGTTAGGATACGCCCTTGCATGACGATCTCTCCATCAATAATGGACGTATCCACGACGCTGCCGTTGGCGGCAAAGACGAGATGGCTGCTCAGATGAACCGCATTGTCTCGGAGCATCGGCGTGAACATGGCGTTGTTCGTATCGATCAGAATGATATCGGCCTTATACCCTGCCGCGAGCTGACCGGTCATGTGTCCTAAGGCTGCCGCTCCGTTCCTAGTCGCCATCCTCAGCACATCGTCGGCAGGCATCAGGCTTGCGTCGATCCGGCTCGCCCGCTGCAGCAGCGAAGCGTACTTCATGACCTCGAACATATCCGCGCTGTTGTTGCATTCGACCGCGTCATGACCGAGACCGATGTTCAGACCGGCCGCGAGCATCTCCGGAATCCGGGCGATACCGTTCCCGAGCTTGGCGTTGGAGTTCGGATTATGAGAGATATGCGTCTTCGTCTCGGCCATCAACGAGATTTCTCGATCATCAAGCCAGACGCAATGCGCGGCTACCGTGTCTGCGCCTAGCAAGCCGTTCTCATAAGCGAGCTCGGTCGGCCTTCTGCCGAATTTCTCCAAGCAGAAGTCTACCTCCGTGCGGGATTCGTTAAGATGAACGTGAATGCCCGTCCCAAGACGATCGGCGAGCGCGCGGGCTTCCCGAAGCAACTCCGGCGAAGCCAGAGGAAGCCATTCGATTCCGATCCGCACCTCAATTCTTCCGTTCGCCTTGCCATGGTTAACCTCGTACGCCTTGCGATTATCCTCCAGCGTATCCAAATCGTGCTCTTCCAGCGCCACGTCGTTGGACAGCACGGCACGAATTCCAATATGCTCCGCGGCCAGCGCCAGAGAGTCTAATTGTCTATACATATCGTTGACCGTCGTACAGCCCGACTTGATCGATTCGGTATAGCTGGCCAGAGCAGACCAATAAGCAGCCTCCGGATCGATCGCACGCACGAGCGGGTACCAGCATTCATCCAGGTACTCCCATAGCGGCAGATGGTCATTATAGCCTTTGCCGATGGCCGTATGATAATGGAGGTCGACAAGTCCCGGCATGACGATCTTATCGGAGGCGTCGATAATACGATCTCCCTCGCGAGTCTCATAGCCGGAGCTTCCCGCCGCGACAGAGACGATCCTGTCCTTCTCGACGATAACCGTTCCCGATTCGTAGTAGGTTCCCGCATCATCCATCGTTAGGACGAGTCCGTTGCGAATAATTAATCGAGACATCTTCTCCGCCTCCTCTTATTTCGTCAGATCAACGAATAGATCGTTGGCCTTCAGGTCCTTGGTAATGGTCCCCGTCTCTTTAAGCCAGTCGATGATCGATTGCCACGAAGCCTCCGTCTGCGATCCGAACTTGTTCGTCCCGTCGTTCATGAGCGGAATGAGCATGTCCAGGCTTTGCTTCTCAACGTCTTCCTCCAGCGGGAAATCCTTGTTCTGCACGCTCAGCAAGTGAGCGAGCGCTTCTTCGGGATGCTGCTCCACGTATTCCTGGCCCTTGACCGCCGCCGCCCAGAAAGCGCGGATCGCTTCTTCCTTCTTCTCGAACGTCTCGTCGCCGGTGACGAGGACGGATTCGTTGTAATCCGGCACTCCGTATTGAGAGGGATCGAAGGTAGTAAGCTTCATTCCGTCCCGCTCCATCAGCAGCTTCTCATGGTTGATATAACCGCCGATAATGGCGTCTACCCGCTTCATCGTCAGCGCCGGAATCAGGTCATAGCCGATATCGATATAATTCAGCTTGGAAGGGTCTCCTCCGTCGCTCTTCACCATCGAATCCACGATCGCTTGGTCCAGCGGAAGCGAAGGGAAGCCAACCTTCTTGCCTTCCAAGTCCTTCGGGGAAGAGATTCCCGAATCGGCGGCAACGAACAGCTGGTTTAACGGATGGCGCACCACCGCCGCCACCGACTTGACGGGGACGTCTTCGGCGCGGGCGATCGCCACCTGCATCTGATAATTCAGCGCGAGATCCGCCTTGCCGGTCGCGACAAGCTTCAAAGCATCGTCCGTTCCGGCAGGCACCTTCATATCGACTTTAAGGCCGGCTTCCTCGAAGTAGCCTTGCTCTTCAGCCGCGTACAAGAACGTATGCAGCGCATTCGGGTACCAGTCCAGCAGCACCGTAAGCTCCGTCGTCCCGCTGCCCTCGCTGCCCTTATTCGATCCGCACGCGCTCAACGCCAACGCCGCTCCTGCCAATACCAGTCCCATTTTCCCATGAAGCGTCCGTTTGTTTGTCTTCATCGTGCTTCCCCCTTATCAGATCTTGTTTGGTTTAACGAGAACGCTCTCCAACCACTTCACGAACAGGAATAGAATAATGCCCATCACGGACAGCAGGATGACGGCCGCGAACACGGAATCCGCCCGCATCATTCCGGAAGCCCGCTTGCTGAAGACGCCAAGTCCGGATTCGGCTCCCAGCCACTCCCCGATCGTCGCTCCTGCGACGCTGAAGGTAGCCGCGACTTTTAATCCGCTGAAGAACGAAGGCAGGGCGCTGGGGACGTATAATTTGAAGAAAATCGCGCTCTTGCTCCCGCCCATCGTCTGCATCAGCTCCAGAATGTCCCGGTTTACCGCCTTGAAGCCGTCGCTCGCTCCCACGGCGATCGGGAAAAAGCAGAACAAGACGGCGATGGCGATCTTGCTTCCCATCTCGTATCCGAACCACATGACGAGGATCGGGGACAACGCGATGACGGGAATGGTCTGCGAGGCGACCAGCAGCGGATAAACGAGCCTCTGCGCCAGCTTAGACATGTGCATCCAGATCGCAAGCGCGCAGCCGGTCACGACGGACAAGAATAAACCGAGAAGCGCTTCTCCGAGCGTGACGCCAAAGTGGTGCGTCAACGAACTCCTGTTGTCCCACAGGGCGGTTACGACGCTTGATAGTTTAGGAATGATATAGTGAGGGACGCTGAACCATTGCACGCCGTACTCCCAGAGCAGGGCGAGAACGAGAACGAGCAGCACGCCCGGAACGTATCTCCGAATCATCCGTTCCCCTCCCCTTGAGATTGTTGCGCACGAACGGGAGCGCTGCTCTTGTTGGTGTTGCCGGAAGAAGACTGCCCGCGATGGAGCAGCTCCAGAACCGTTCGCTTACGGGCGGCGAAGATCTCGCCTACCGTATCGCCGTAGCTGCGAGGCCGAGGCATGTCGATCGTGATCTCATGCAGCTCGCGGATCGGCGACTCGGTGGCAACGAGCACCCGGTCCGACAGCAGCAGCGCTTCGTCCACATCGTGCGTGATGAACAGAATCGAGCTGCGGTATTGCTCCCAGACGCTGAGCAGCCATTCCTGCATATCGACGCGGGTCATCGCGTCCAAGGCGCTGAACGGCTCGTCGAGCAGCATGATCTCGGTCCCGCAGACGACGGAGCGAAGAAACGAGACGCGCTGGCGCATGCCTCCCGACAGCTCGTGCGGGTATTTCTTCTCCGTGCCCGCAAGTCCGAACGAAGGCATCATCTCTCGCACCTTCTCGATCGCTTGGCGCTTGGGCACGCCTTGCAGCTCCAGGCCGAGCACGGCGTTGTCCAGCACGGGCCTCCACGGCAACAAGCAATCTTTCTGCGGCATATAGCCCACCTGTCCAAGGCGAGAGCCCTTGCCGCCCTTGCCCGGCTTGCCGGTACGGATCGTCACGCTCCCGCTTTGCGGCTCGAGCAATCCCGCGATCAGGCGAAATATCGTGCTCTTGCCGGAACCGCTCGGAGCCAGCAACGACACGAATTCCCCGGGTTGAATTCGGAAGCTGACTCCGTCCAGCAAGGTTCGTCCGGAATTGTAGCCGAATGTCATTCGGTCGACTTCTAGCAGCGGGGGCTTCGTCTCGGCGCCAAGCGTTCCGGCGGAATCGCCCTGGTCCGGGACTGCATATTGGGATATGTTCATGAGCGTCTCTTCCTCCTTCACTCGCATCGCTCACCTTCGGGATCGGGTTACTCTAGCCACATCGTTTCGTTATATGCCATCTCCCAGAACATATGCTCGAACCGCGAGGCGTAAACAAAGTGCTCCTCCAGCTTCTTCTGGCGATCCTCCGGCAATCCGGCCCCCAGCCTCTCCATAAGGGAGATCAACCATTCGGCCAGCTCTCCGAACTCGTTCGAGGCATACGTCAGAATCCAATCTCGGTACAAGGGGTGCTCGAGAGACTGTTCGATTGCCGCGAACCGAAGTCCGTACTCGTAGTAGCTCCACGTGCAGGGAAGAAGAGCGGCCGTCAGATCGGCGAGCGAGCCGTTCTGCGCGACTCCGAACATATAATGCGTGTATGCCAGCGTCACCGGAGACGGCTCCGACTTCTCCAGCTCCTCCCGGGAGACCCCGAATTTCTTCGAGAGCCGGCGGTGCAGCTCCATCTCCATGTTCAAGGTCGAATGGACGAGCTCCGCGAACTTGCTCATCGTTGCCAGGTCGTCCGCCTTCTGCACCCCGAGAGCGAACAGCTTCGCGTAATAAATCAGGTAAACGTAATCCTGCTTCAGGAAGAACGCGAACTTGCGTTCATCCAGGGTTCCTTCCTTAAGCTCCCTCAGGAACGGATGCTCCAGGCTGCCGTTCCAGATCGGGGATGCGGCCGCATGCAATCTGCCGGTGAATCCGGTTGCCGAGAACTTGTCCAATACGTGCATATAAGCCACCTCGCTCGTTGTCGTTGATAACCGATCCTGTCATGCGTGCTTCCCTATTAGGCCTGGGCTTGAAGGCTCGAGCGCTCTCCCAGCTCTTGCAGCAAGCTCTGCAAGGCTGCCCGCAATCGGGACTCCACTTCTTCCTTCAGCTCGAATCCGCCTTCTTCAAGCCGGCTTACCCATTGATCCACCGCATAAACGCCTTGAAGGATGTTAGTGCCTCCCAGCGCGGAAATAACAGGCTTGAGCGCATAATCGATAGACAGGAGATGCGCAATGGTTCCGCCTATAAAGAGCGGGAATATCGTTTTCTTATGAAAGCCTTTCTGCGGAAGCATATCGATGAACAGTTTAAGAACGCCCGAATATGCCGACTTGTAGACCGGACTGGCGAGAATGACCGCATCGGCTTGCTCAACCAAGGCAACAGCCTCCTTAATCGAAGGGTCCGCGAAGTCGGCGCGAAGCAGCCGCTCGGCCGGCAAATCGATCGGATACAGCACCGAAGTCTCGATGCCGTTCCTCTGCAAGTAATCCAAGCAATAATCCGTCAGACCCGTCAGCCTTGAGCTTTTAGCAGAACACCCGGATACGATCGCGATCTTAGGCATGGAAATCTCCCTTCTATCTGTTGAAGTTATTACTTGGATGGAAGTACGGCTATCGCTTCGACCTCGATCAGGCAATCAGGATAGATTAGCGAATGCACCCTGACTCCCGTGCTTGCCGGACTGTAGTCGCCGAAGAACTGTCCTCGAACTTCCCAATAAGCCTTCACCGCTTCAGGCGTCATATCGCAGGCGTAATAAGTGACCAGCTTGACGATGTCCTGCATCGTCGCCCCCGCCCGTGCCAGAACCGTTTGAATATTGCTGAAGCACTGGAACGATTGAGCCTTCAGATCGCTCCCTCCGACGATCCTGCCGTCCGCTCCTAAAGCGATCTGCCCGGAGAGATAAAGCGTGTTCCCAGTACGCACGATAGAGGCGGGAGGCATGCTCTTCTCCCATTCCCACTCCGGCGGATACGTAACGATGTGATCGTTCCTCATCTCGCCGCCTCTTCCTTGGCCGACGCGGCCGCCTCCGCCGCGAACGTCTCGATGCCGTACTTCCGAAGAAGGGGTGCGACCTCGCGGCCGACCGTCTCCAGATCGTCGATAAAGTCAGGCACGATCAAGGTGACGGAATCGATATCGCCTTCGTTCACCAGGTAAGCCAGCCGCTTCGCCAGCGTCTCCGGAGATCCCGCCATCGTTCCCGGCAGCACGGCGCTGAAAGTCTCGTTCTGCATGAGAAAGTTCTGCGCGGCCTGGTTGATGCTGACGCTGACATCCGTGGAGTACTCGACCGCTTGCGTGGCCAAGGCAACCTTGTCGACTCCGGAGTTGTAATGATCCAGCCGCGCCTGGGCTTCCTCGTCGGTTCGGCCGGGAATGAGCGTCACGAGCGCGTTCGTCTTGAAATCGGGTTTGTTCCGTTCTCTCGCAATCTCCTTCGCCCTAAGAGCCCGCTTGATGCTGGCGGGATCGTCGCTGCCCCAGAAGAAGGCGACATCGCAATTCTCGACCGTGAAGCGGAAGCCTCGATCCGATTGGCCCGCGCAGATGATCGTCGGGTGCCGGCTCGGTTTCGGGTAGGACATACAATCGTTCAGTTCGAAATACGTCCCCTTGTGATTCACCCGATCCTCGGTCCATAGCCGGCGAACCACTCGGATCCACTCCTCGCCAAGATCGTATCTCTGCCCGTGGTCGAGGTCCTTCCAGAGTCCCATCTGTCCCAAATCGTATGGGTTGGAGCCGGATACGAGATTCAAGCCGAACCGGCCGCCCGAGATTTGATCCAATGTAGCGGACATCTTGGCCACGATTGCCGGCGGGAAAATCATCATATGAACGGTGCCCCATACCTTAATTCGTTGCGTCGCTTCGGCGAGTCCGGCCATTGTCGTCATCGACTCCAGCGTCACGTCCCAGTGGTTCGTCTCTCCGCCGTATCCGCGCCACTTCGCCATGCTGAGAGCGAAGTCCAAGCCCAGCTTCTCGGCCAGCAGCGTCACTTGTTTGTTGTAATCGTAAGTCGCCGGGAGCTGCGGCGAGTTCGTGGACGTAATCCACCCTCCGTTGCCGACAGGGATAAATACTCCTAGTTCGAGATTTCGAGCCTCACTTGCCATAATCATCTCTCCTTGACATTCGTTTCTATTTCCGGGTGTTCAACCATTCATAAATGAATGAGACCATAACCTTCGAATACTCGACTAACTGCTCGAACGACACTTGTTCGTTGACTGCATGGGCGTACCTCAGATCTCCGGGACCGTAGATCACGGTCGGTATGCCCGCATCACCGAGCCAGCCTCCATCCGTCACCGTCGGAGAGACATCGACGAATGCCGCCTCGGCGGTAACGGATTCGTGCGTGGCAGCCAGCATTGCGACTCCCGGATGATCGGGGTCCACTTCCAGCGCCGGGAACACCTCTCCCCGGTCCTCGATCATGGAAGAACCGCCCCAGACGAAGGTCGGAGGGTGATCTTTTAGCCAGACATCTCCTAGCGCGACATTCCGTATGTGTTGTTCGATGTCCGCGGACACTTGCTCGAAAGACTCGTTCGGGTAAGTATGCACGGTGATCCAGAGCCTGCACTCGTCCGCGATAAAGGCGGCATGCCTTCCTCCTTCGATAACGGCCGGGTTAATGGTCGTCATGCCGGGAGGACAGCCAGGGTAGCTCTTCGTCACCGCCCAATGCCGCTCAAGCTCCTGCAGTCCCTGCACGATCTTCATCATCTTCTCGATCGCGCTCGCGCCGACCAGATGGCCTCCCGCGTGAATCATGCTCCTTCGGTTGGCATCATGGAACGTCTGGTCGCTCTTGACGGTAATCCATCCGGTGAACACCCCGCCTTGCCCTTGAATGTGCAGATCGGAGGTGTCCACGACGACCGCGAAGTCCGCCGAGTAGCCGCGGTTGCAACACTGGAGCGTCCCCGCTTCTCCTACTTCCTCTCCGATGACGGACTCGAAGATCAGATCGCCCGGAAGCTCAAGACCGCTCTCCCGAAGGAGCTTTATCGCGAACAGCGCGCCGGCGACGCCGCCTTTCATATCCGCCGCCCCTCGCCCGATCACGAGGCCATCCCTCACGTTCGGAGCGAAAGGGCCGCTCTCCCAAGCCTCTTCCTTCTCGTTCACCTCGGCTACGTCCACGTGGCCGTTCACGATAAGGCTCTTGTAGCGATCGGGCTGGGTCCCCTTCAGGACGCCAACGACGTTAGGATCGTTCGGGTATACGTCCCATTGATCGATCGAGAAGCCGAGACGCTCGAGATACTGACCGATATATCGCTGAATATCCTGCGTGTTTCTGGCCGGCGGAGCTGGCGTTCGGCAGGAGATCAAACCGCATAGCAGATCGATCATCTCCTGCTGCCTTAGATCGATTTGCTTCAGAATCTCTTGCAAAGTCGTCTCCATCTGCTTCTCCTTCAACTCCCCTCCCATGATTCGCTTCACATCGGAGATAATCGCGAGCGGCTAAGAGAAAAAAGAAAAGGACAAACCGTGACCAAATAGGGATCTATTTAGTCACGGTTTGTCCTCGATCGTTTAATCAGTACCACCCGTGTTATCTTATATCAAACATGGGCTCATCACCCTTGTTCTTTAATGATATGAAGTTGTAATGTCAATATATATTACATAAACGACCTCTGTCAACAAAAAAATCTTTATAAACATAACGTATATATAACGTGATTAACGATAAAAACGTCCCTTCTTACTTCTGCAAAACTACGAGACCGATGGCCAGATCCTTATCGATATCCAGCGAGATATACTCATCGACGATCTTCTTCTCAACGATCTTCTCGAATACCTCCAGCCGTTTCGGCTTCCAGTTATTCACGATAAGAAGTCTCCCCGAAGTGACGACTTCCTTGCCTCCACTCGTTTGCAGAATGCTCTTCTCCAGCGGCGTAAGGAGCCCTTCCACGAAGTAAATCATGATATTGTCGGTGAACTTGATCTCGACGTTGCGCGGTCCTTTGCCAATGTTGTCCTTATAGAAGCGCGCGATAAAATTGGACAATTCCAGTTCTTTAGCGTTAATCTCCTTGTGCTTCATCCGCTTCAGCTCCAAATAAAAGTATTGTAATTTATATACATAAAATCCCAATTACCTTTATTGATTACTTATGAAATTTATCCTGATTATAGTTGGCAATGCTTATTTTGTACAAGTGGTTATGTAATAATAGGTGACGCGAATTCTTAAATATCATCTAAGCCGGCAGCTAGCAGCAGCCCTATATAGGTAGGCATAGCGAAAAGACGACTCGGCACGTAGCCGAGTCGTCTTGGTCTTAACGATAGACTCCGCCGTCACCCCGCCGACGTATGCATCACGTGCATCGGACGGTCGGCGGGAGCGCCGAGCTTGAAGATGTGCGGCAGGTCGAACGACGACAGCGCGTTGCGCGTGTCGAGAATCGGGACGCCGAGCCCCGCGAGATCGCGATACGGGAAGACGGCGTGGTCCGTGATGAGCACGAAGCAGTCGTACGCTCGGAACTGATCGAGGTTGTACGCGACCGAGCGCACGGTCTCTCCCGCGTGATCGCGGAAGGAGGTCGCGAACGGGTCGTAATAATCGACGATCGCGCCTTCCTTGCGGTACAGCTCGTACGCTTCCAGCCCCGGAGACTCGCGAAGGTCGTCCACGTTCGGCTTGTAGGCCATGCCGAGAATGAGGATTCGGGAGTTGCGCAGCGACTTCGCCGATTGGTTCAGGATGTTGGCCGTCTTCGTGACGACGTGGTAAGGCATGTTCGAGTTGACCGACTGCGCCAGCTCGATGAAGCTGCTGTAGAAGCGGTAGCCCTTCGCCTTCCAGGCCAGGTACATCGGATCGAGCGGGATGCAGTGCCCGCCGATTCCGGGACCGGGATAGAACGGCATGAAGCCGAACGGCTTCGTGCTCGCCGCCTCGATGACCTCCCAGATATCGATGGACATCCGCTCGCACATCATCGCCATCTCGTTGATGAACGCGATGTTGACGCTCCGGAACGTGTTCTCCAGCAGCTTGGACATTTCCGCTACTTTCGTCGACGAGACGGGAACGACCTTTTCCACGATATTCTCGTACAGCAGCTTGCCTAACGCGCCGCACTCCGGAGTCGTGCCGCCAAGCACCTTCGGGGTGTTGTAGGTCGCGAACGTGCCGCTTCCCGGATCGACGCGCTCCGGAGAGAAGCAGAGGAAGTAATCCTTGCCGGCGACGAGTCCCATTTGGGCAAGCTCGGCCTCGATCAGCTCCTCGGTCGTTCCGGGATAGGTGGTGCTCTCGAGTACGATCAGCAAGCCTTTCTTCATATAAAGCTTAAGTTGATTCACGACATACACGATGTACGAGGTGTCCGGGTCTTGATTGGCGCTCAGAGGAGTCGGCACGCAGATGGAAACGGCGTCGAGCTCGGCCACCTTCGAATAATCCGAAGTCGGTTGGAAGCGGCCGCTGGCCAGCGCTTCGCCGAGCTTCTCCCGGGAGATGTCCTGAACGTAGGACTCTCCTCTTCGCAAGCTCTCGATCTTTCTCTCGTCCAGATCGATGCCGTAGACGGAGAAGCCCTGCTTCACCATCTCGACCGCCAGCGGAAGCCCGACATAGCCCAGGCCGACGACGCCCAGCTTGGCTTGCTTGTTCTCGATCGCCCTTTGCAGGCGCGTGTAGTTCGTGTTTTTCATACTTTACCTTCTCCTCCTCAGGGGGTTCAATAGTAGTTGGAATAAGGGCTGCAATGGATAAAAAAAGGAACCCGTCCTGCCTAAATCGCCGTCACTCGCTCTCAGGCGCTCCACTTGAGTCGTGGCTACTCATCTTCGCCGTCATTCGAGCGAGCTCGCTCCATCTAAGTACCGGCCGCTCAACATTCGAGCTTAAAGCAGCCGTTCGATCCGTTGCTCCAGCTCCGCAGGGGAGAACGGCTTCGTCACGTAGTCGACCACGCCGAGCCGGTAGCACTTGCGCATCGTCTCCTCCACCCGGTTGTCCGTGAACACCACAGTACGGGCGAGCGCTTCGGCGTCTTCGTTCAAAATTCGCGTCAGCATATGGTAGCCGTCCATCCCGGTCAGGTTCAGGTCCGTCACGATGACGTCCGGTTTCTCGCGACGGAACAGCTCGANGCCTTCGTTGCCGTCCTCCGCGTCCANCACNCGGTAGCCTTTCAGGCTAAGCCGCAGCCGNACGTAGCGGCGGGTCTCCTCGTCGCCGTCCACGAGCAGCACCGACTGCGTGCCGCTCGGCTGGTA
>Ga0065721_10051751_pt1 | contig 13667 bp, 12 predicted proteins | sample Mesricmetagenome_FD_59108 | JGI IMG/M metagenome (GOLD analysis project Ga0065721, IMG submission 59108) | Mesophilic microbial community from rice straw/compost enrichment Sample: eDNA_1 v2 (version 2) | ecosystem: Engineered > Solid waste > Grass > Composting > Bioreactor | place: USA: Davis... | reverse complement strand
GGTGGTTTCCTGCTTCGCCATCCTGGCCTTGGTCCGCCGGCCGCAGCGGATGGTGGAGCGGCATCTGGACGCCATCGCGCGCGGCGACCTGATGTCGGCGCTTCCCTACCCGGACGTGGCGGAGTTCGCGCGCATCGGCGCGCAGATCCGGACCCTGAAGGCCAAGATCGGCTACACCGTCCAGGAGCGCGAGGAACGCCAGCGCCAGGCCGAGGAGGAACGGGTCAAGGCTCTTCAGGGCATGGCGGAGACAGTGGAGCGTGAAGCCGGCAGTGCGGTGGAGCAGGTGGTGCTGCGCACCGGCACCATGGCGCAGGACGCCAATGGCATGGCCGGGTCGGCGGAGCGCGTCAGCGTCAACGCGCAGAACGTCGCCGCGGCGGCCGAACAGGCGCTGGCCAACGCGCAGACCGTGGCCGCCGCCGCGGAGGAGCTGGCGGCATCGATCAGCGAAATCTCGTCGCAGATCGCCCATTCCAACACGGTGGCCCGCCGCGCGGTGGACACCGGCCGGCGCACCCAGGACACCATCCAATCGCTGTCGAACGCGGTGGCGCGCATCGGCGACGTAGCGCAGCTGATTCAGAACATCGCGAACCAGACCAACCTGCTGGCGCTGAACGCGACCATTGAGGCGGCGCGCGCCGGAGAGGCCGGAAAGGGCTTCGCCGTCGTGGCCCAGGAGGTGAAGAACCTTGCGAACCAGACCGCCCGTTCCACCGACGAAATCACCCGGCAGATCGCGGAGATCCAGGACGTGACCCGCACCGCCGTCGCCGCCGTGGCGGAGATCGGCGGGACCATCGGAGAGATCGACGAGATCTCGGCCGCCATCGCCGCCGCGATGGAGGAGCAGTCCGCGGCCACCCAGGAGATCAGCCGCAATGTCGCGGAAACCTCCAGTGCCGCGCGGGAAGTGTCGACGCGCATCGCCCTGGTGTCGCAGGACGCCGACCAGACCGGCGCCCAGGCCGCGCAGATGCGCCAGGGCTCGTCCGCGGTGGCGGCCAGCATCGCGGAACTCCGGCGGGTCCTCGTCCGCGTGGTGCGCACCTCGACCAGCGACGCCGACCGCCGGCGCCAGCCGCGCTACCGGGTGGACGAACCCTGCATGGTGACCATCGGCGGGCGTTCCCAGGCCGCGCGGGTGGTGGACCTGTCCGGCAGCGGCGCGATGATCGCCGGGCTGGAGGGCGTGGCGGCGTCCGGTCGCGGAACGCTGCGCCTGGACCGCTACGGCGCCCAGGTCGGGTTCGAAATCCGGGATCTGGACTCCGGGGCGGCCCGAGTCGCATTCTTCGACGCCGACCCGCTGCTGGGCTCCTTCCGAACCGTCGTCGACCGGCTGACCCAGGGGTGCCGCCCGATCGACAAGGCGGCCTGATCGACTCTCACGGATCTGGCCGCACGGAACCGCCCTGCCGAAGGAAACTCTCCTTCGGCAGGGCGGTGCCCGTTTCGGGTTCCGGCTCAACCCTCGCCGAAGGTCTTGCGGTGGCTTTCCAGCATGATCTCGTCGAGGCGGCGACCGGGCGCGAAGCCCGCCAGGCCGGGCGGGAAGGGAACGCCCTCCGGCATGCGCGGGCAGGGCTCCCCGGCGCCGATCACCTGGGTGACGGGGATGCGGGTGGCGTAGATGGGCAGGGCATAATCCTCTTCCTCGTCGCCGATGCCCTTGTTGCGGATCTTGGCGCTGGCCTGCTCGATCTCCATGCCGATGACCATGGTCGCCTTCAGCTCCTGCGTGGTGCTGGGGCGCAGCTCGGCGTTCCGGCCGGGGTAGAAGCGGTCGATCATGGCGTCCAGCGCACGGGCCTTGGCGTCGGGATCATCGATGATGTGCGCGGTGCCGAAGCACATGGCCGACCGGTAATCCACGGAGTGGTTGAAGCCGCAGCGGGCGAGCACGAGGCTGTCGAGGTGCGTCACGGTGAGGCAGACCGGAACACCCGGCTTCTGCACGCGCAGCATCCGGCTCGCCGACGAGCCATGCCAGTAGAGATGCTCGCCCTCCCGCCAGAAGGCCGTGGGGGTGCAGAAGGGCTGGCCGTCGATGACGTAGGCGATGTGGCAGAGCATCGCGGAATCGAGGACCGCGTGAACGGCCGCGCGGTCGTAGTCGCCACGCTCGTGCAGGCGCTTCACCCGGTTGCGGTCGGTGACGGGGTAGGTGTCGGACGGGGCGACGATGTCGGACATCGGAAGGTTCTCCAGGCTCAGGTGGCGGGGTGCGGGTGGACGCCGTGGGTGGACAACGCACGGGTGGACAGCTGGGCCATTTGATTCTATGGATTGGTCCGGCGCGAGGGCCAATCCTGCGCTTCGCGACTGGTCCAATTCTGCCGAGCGAGGCGCCATGGCCGCCGACCTGTCCGACCTGATGCTGGTGCCGCTCGACCGCGACAGCCCGGTGCCGCTGCTGCGCCAGCTTTACCTGGAGCTGCGCCGCGCCATCCTGGCCGGCGCTATCCCGCCGGGCGGCCGGCTTCCGCCGACGCGGGCGTTGGCCGCAAGGCTCGGCGTCGCCCGGAATTCGGTGGTCGCGGCGTACGAGCAGTTGCTGGCCGAGGGCTTCATCGAGGGCCGCGTCGGCGCCGGCAGCTTCGTCTCGCGCGACCTGCCGGAGGCGCTGGAAACCCCGCCGCCTCCCAAACCAGTGCCGTCTTCCTCTTCCAGCCCACCGGCCCCCCGCTGCCGTCCCGGCGCGGCGGTGCGGAGCCCGGCGCACGCCGGGGAGTTTGGGACGGTGCCTTTCAACACCGGCCGCTGCTCGCTGGACGACCGCACCTTGCAAATCTGGCGCAGCCTGACGATGCGGCACCTGCAACAGCCCGATCCGGCGCTGCTGGGCTACACCAATCCGGCCGGGCCGCCGGCGCTGCGGCAGGCCATCGCGCGCTACCTCCGCACCGCCCGCGCGGTGCGGTGCGAGCCGGAGCAGGTGGTTGTGACGGCCGGCGCCCAGCAGGCCATCGACCTGATCCTGCGGGTGCTGCTGGAGCCGGGCGACCCGGTGTGGCTGGAGGATCCCTGCTACCCGTCCGTCCGCGCGGCGTTGGCCGCCGCCCGCGCCCGCATCGTGCCGGTGCCGGTCGACGGGCAGGGGATGGACGTGGCGGCGGGCATCGCCGCGTCGCCGGAGGCGCGGCTGGCCTATGTCACGCCGTCCTCGCAGTATCCGCTCGGCGTCGTGCTGTCCATGGCGCGGCGGCTGGAGCTGCTGGCCTGGGCGCGGCGGTCCGGCGCCTGGGTGCTGGAGGACGACTACGACAGCGAGTTCCGCTACGCCGGACGGCCGCTCGCGTCCTTGCAGGGGATCGACGACGGCGGCCGGGTCATCTACATCGGCACCTTCAGCAAGGTGCTGTTCCCCGGTCTCCGCCTCGGCTACGCGGTCGTGCCCCCGGAACTGCTGGAGCCGGTGCTGACCACCCGCCTGCTGACCGACTGGCACCCCGCCACGCTCCAGGCCAACGTGGTGACGGATTTCCTGGAGGACGGGCATTTCGCCCCGCACCTGCGCCGGATGCGGCAGCGCTACATGGCGGCGCGGGACGCGCTGGTGGCGGCCTTGCGGGAGCATCTCGCCGACCGGATGGAGGTCGAGGCGCCGGAGCAGGGCATGAAGCTGCTGGCGCGGCTGCGCCCCGGCCTGTCGGACCTTGAGGTTTCCGCGGCGGCGGCACGGCGCGGCGTGGTGGCCCGGCCGGTCAGCCCGATGTTCCTCGACGCACCGCCGGTGCAGGGGCTGATGCTCGGCTTCACCGGCTACGAGCCGGGCGCGCTGCGCTGGGCCGCGCGGGAACTGGCGGCGGCCATCCGCGCGGCCGGCCTGTAGCCGGTACCGTTACGATCGCACGCGATCCGACCCTATGTGATCCTCAAACCGGATGGCGGCCGGCGGGCATTCGGCGTGACAGGCGGCTTCCACCTCCGTCTCGTCGAAATGCTCTTCGAACCGGGTGATCCGGCCCCCGCGCAGGCGCAGCCGGTGCTGGGTTGCCACCTCGACCCGCTTGCCTGTCTTGCGGTTCGTCGCCTCGACCTGATTGCGCACCAGCACCTCGTCGCCGTCGGCGACCATCTCCTGCATGTCGTGCCGTTCGATCCGCCAGTCGCGGTTCAGGCTCTCGAAATAGCGCCGGACGCCGTCCGGGCCGTGGAAGGCGCCGGAAAAGGCCGCCAGGGCGGGGGACTGCCGGTCCGACACCCACTCCACGTCGGGGGCCAGACGGTCGAACAGCGCGGCGACGTCGCCGGCCCCGTAACGGTCGTACAGGTCCCGAAGCCAGCCGAGATCCGCCTGTGCCATGCCACCCTCCCTGCGTTCCGGAAACGATCGGACGGCATGGTAAGCCCGCACCACACGGCGCGCGGCGCGCGCAATGGGGTGTGTCCGGGAGGAAGAGGCGGAGAGCCCGCCGCTTCCCCGGCAACCTATGGCCGGAGTTCCATCCGAATTTTCGTTTCGCACCGGAACCGAAAGGAGTGTCGGATTGGCGACAATGACCAACTGTTGCCGCTTCCCATGTTATAGTATCCATATTATCGTATGTTGCTTTCGATCTCCTCGATTACGGGCGTTGATGGGTGCCGACTTGTCCGGCCCCCATGACCGTTATGCCTTGACCGCTATGACCGGCGCGTTCCACGCATCAACGAGCGAGGCCTTCATGCGCATCGACCGGGGGCCGACCTCAGAGCCCTGGCCAACCTCGGAGCCCTGGTATGTGGGGGTGCTCTTCTCCAGTTCCGGCTTCATGGCCGTGATCGAGGAGACGCAGTTGCGCGGCACGCTGCTCGCCATCGACGAGATCAACGCGAAGGGCGGGGTGAACGGCCGGGAACTGATCCCCGTCATCTACGATCCGGCGTCGGAGGCGGCGAGCTTCGGGCAGTACGCGAAGCGGCTGATGATTGAGGACGGCATCACCACCATCTTCGGCTGCTACACCTCGTCCAGCCGCAAGGCGGTGCTGCCGGTGGTGGAGCGGCTGAACGGGCTGCTCTGGTACCCGACAGTCTACGAAGGCTTCGAATTCTCGCCCAACGTCATCTACACCGGGGCCGCGCCGAACCAGAACAGCGTCGCGCTGTCCCGTTTCCTGATGGACCATTACGGGTCGCGCTTCTACTTCGTCGGTTCCGACTACGTCTACCCGCGCGAATCCAACCGCGTCATGCGGGAGCTGGTGTCCGCCAGCGGCGGGGAGGTGGTGGGCGAGACCTACCTCAGCCTGCGGGCGCAGCGGCGCGATTTCCTGCCCGTCATCAACGACATCCGCCGGACGCGGCCCGACGTGATCTTCTCCACCGTGGTGGGGGAGGCGACGGTCTTCCTCTACCAGACCTACGCGGAGGCTGGGCTGAACCCCAAGGTCATGCCCATCGCCAGCCTGACCACGACGGAAGCCGAAATCCGCGCCATGGAATACGACGTGGGCGAGGGGCACATCACCGCCGCCCCCTATTTCCAGTGCGTGGAGAGCGACAGCAACTCCTCCTTCGTGCAGCAGTACAAGAAGCGCTACGGCGAGGACGAGCCGACCAACATGTGCGTGGAGGCCGCCTACTTCCAGGTGCAGATCTTCGCCAAGGCGCTGGCCATGGTGAACAGCATGGAGACCGACGCGCTGCGCCAGGCGGTGCTCGGCGCCGACTACGACGCGCCCCAGGGGCCGGTGACGATCAACCCCGGCTCCAGCCACACCGACCTGTGGACGCGGATCGGCCGCGCCAACCGCAAGGGCCAGTTCGACATCGTCCACCAGTCCCGCGCGCCCGTCCTGGCCGACCCCTATCTGGTCGGCTACGGCCGCGCCGTCGCCCTTTAAGACAACGTCCCGCAGGATCTTTGCATGGTGCAGGACAGCAAGCCCGACCGTCATCCGGGCCGGCAGCCGGACATGCGCGGCCGGGCCATCGCCGCCGAACTCGCGACCCTGGACATCGTCGTCGCCGCACGGCGGGACGAGGACGGGGAACAGATGATCCGCGACCTGCAGCGCACCCGCGCGCGGGTCCGCCACCTGTGGCCGGTGCCGGAACGGTTGCCGGAGGACACCGACGTCCTTTTCTGCGACCTCGCCCCCGGCCTGCCGGACCGCATCCCCTGGGTGCCTGGGGAGCCGAAGGCGGCGCTGGTGGCGGTCATCCCGCGCTCGCCCCCGCCCGACCTTGCGCTGCTTGCCAACGCGGCCCCCGACGCGGTGCTGCACAAGCCCTTCGCGCCCAACGCGGTGGTGACCAGCCTGCTGATCGCCCGCAACCAGTTCCGCTACGGCCAGCGGCTGCGCGGCCGCATCGAGAAGCTGGACGAGACGCTGCGCACCATGCGCAGCGTGGAGCGCGCCAAGGCCATCATCATGAGCACGCGCGGCCTGCGCGAGGACGAGGCCTATCACTTCCTGCGCCGGCAGGCGATGGCGCGGCGCGTGCCGATCAGCGCCGTCGCCGCGGCAATCGTTGACTCTCACGAAATATTCAGTTAGCTTAACAAACGTTCTCCTTCGGGCGAACCCGGCGGCATCGGTGCCGCCGTCACAACACATTCCGGGCAAAGACGCCCCTGCGACGTCCATCGACATCGGTGGCCGACGCAGGGGCGTTTTTTCGTTTTGGCGCAGTTTTTCCCTTTGGCGCGACGGGAGGATGGGATGAGCATCAAGCGACGCGACTTCCTCAAGGGCACGGTCGCCGCCGGTGCGGCGGTTTCCACCGGCTTCCCCCACATCTGGATCAAGGATGCCTCCCTCGCCTACGCGGCGGGCGGCCAGATCAAGGTGGGCGTTCTCTTCTCGCTGACCGGCACCACCGCGATCATCGAGGAGTCGCTGAACAAGGCGACCCTGCTGGCGATCGAGGAGATCAACGCCGGCGGCGGCATCAACGGGATGAAGATCGTCCCGGTGGTCGAGGACCCCGCGTCGGACCCCGCGACCTTCGCCGACAAGGCGCGCAAGCTGGTGGTCAGCGACAAGTGCGTCAGCGTCTTCGGCTCCTACACCTCGGCCAGCCGCAAGGCCGTTCTGCCGGTGTTCGAGAAGCGCAACAACCTCTATTGGTACCCGACGCTCTACGAGGGGCGCGAATGCTCCAAGAACGTCGTCTACACCGGCGCCGTCCCCAACCAGCAGCAGGACGAGTTCATCCCCTGGCTGATCAAAAACTTCGGGAAGAAATTCTACCTCATCGGCTCCAACTACATCTACCCGAAGGAAGAGAACAACTACTGCAAGAAGCTGCTGGAGAAATACGGCGGCGAGGTGGTCAACGAGGAATACGTGCCGCTGGGGCATTCCGAGTTCAGCTCGGTCATCAACAAGTTCCAGAGCACGCAGCCGAACGTCATCTTCTCCACCGTGGTCGGTGACTCCGTGGTGGCGCTGCACCGCCAGTACCGGGCGGCCGGGCTTGATCCGGAAAAGATGCCGATGGCGAGCCTGACCACGTCCGAGAACGAAATCGCCGCGATGGGCGGCGACGCCGCCGCCGGCCATTTCACCTCCGCCCCCTATTTCATGGTCCACAAGTCGCCGGAGAACGAGAAGTTCGTCGACGCGTACCTGCGGCGCTGGGGCAAGGACAAGGTGACCCACTTCGTTTCCGAACCGTCCTACTTCCAGGTCTACCTGTTCAAGAAGGCGGTCGAAAAGCTGTCCCCCAACGACATCTCCCCCACCTCCATCCGCGAGGCGGTCAAGGGGGTGGAGATGGTGGCCCCGCAGGGCCAGGTGCGCATCGAGCCCGACAACCTGCACACCTGGCTGTGGCCGAAGATCGCCCGCGCCCGCCCCGACGGCCAGTTCGAGGTGCTGGTCGAATCCAAGCAGTGGCTCCGTCCGGATCCCTACGCGGCCTATCCCGGACAGACCTGCACCGCGGACGGTCTGAAGCAGACCTGAAGCCCGGCACTCGGACGGAACGCTGTCTTCCCTGAGACGGCGCGGCGGCCCGCAACGGTCGCCGCGCCGAACGGAGACCCACGCATGGAATTTGCCCTGCAACAGCTGATGACCGGGCTCAGCATCGGATCGATCCTGCTGCTCGTGGCGCTCGGCCTTTCGATCATCTACGGCTCCATGGGCGTCATCAATCTGGCGCACGGCGAGTTCGTGATGCTGGGCGCCTACAGCGCCTGGGGCCTTCAGGCGTTCCTCGGGCTCGACCTGCTGCCCAGCCTCGCGCTGATCTTCCTGATGGTGGCGCTGCTCGGCTGGGTGCTGGAGCGCACGGTGATCCGGCGCCTCTACCGCCGGCCGCTCGACACCATCCTGGCGACCTGGGGGTTGGGGGTGATGCTCCAGCAGATCGTCCGCCTGACCGCGGGCGGTGAGCTGCGCTACGTGCAGATGCCGCCGTCGCTGTCGCACAGCATCCCGATCCTGGGGGTGGAAACCTCGGCCTACCGGGCCTTCATCTTCGTGGTCGCGGCGGCGCTGTTCTGCGTCACGTGGTTCCTGATGCAGCGGACCACCATCGGCATGAAGCTGCGCGCCGTGGTGCAGGACCCGAGCGTCGCCGCCTGCTTCGGCATCAACGCCGACCGCGTCTACGGGCTGACCTTCGCCTACGGGGCGGGGCTGGCCGGGCTGGCCGGCGCGCTGGTCTCGCCGCTGAAGAGCGTCGCGCCGGAGATGGGCACCGGCTACGTCATCGACGCCTTCATGGTGGTCGTGCTGGGTGGGGTGCAGAGCCTGTTCGGCACGGTCGTCAGCGCCTTCCTGCTCGGCGAACTGTCGGGGGTGATCGCCTTCCTCCAGAACGACACGGTGGCGAAGGCGCTGGTCCTGCTGGCCATCGTCGTCCTGATCCGCTTCCGCCCGCAGGGGCTGTTCGTGGCGAGGGTCCGCGCATGACGACGAACACCGCCGCCAATACGCCGGCCAACAGCCCGGTCGGCACCCCGCTCAACACCCCGCTGAACACCGGGACGACCGCGGGCGCCGATGCGCGCAGCCTGGTATCGGCCCGGGCCCGGGCGTCCCGCCGGCAGACAATGGTGCAGGTCGCGCTCTACGCGGCGGTGTGCGCCGGGATCTTCGTGCTGCCGCTCGGGCTCGACGACTTCATGCTGAACAAGCTGGCGCGCTACCTCGTGCTCGGCATGCTGGCGATGGCGCTCGCCCTGTCCTGGGGCTACGCCGGCATCCTGAACCTGGGGCAGGCGCTCAGCTTCGGGCTCGGCTCCTACTGCATGGCGATGACGCTGAAGCTGCGCACCGTGCCGGTCCACACCGGGCCGGAAGGGCTGCCGGACTTCATGGTGTGGAACAACGTGCAGGAGCTTCCCTGGTTCTGGGTGCCGTTCCATTCCACCGCCTTCGCGCTGGCGGCCGGCGTCCTGATCCCCGCCGGGCTGACCATGCTGCTGGGCTGGTTCATCTTCCGCGGCCGGGTGACGGGCGTCTACACGGCGATCATCACGCTGGCGGCGCTGGTCGTCGTGAACCTGCTGATCATCGACCAGCAGCGCTACACCGGCGGCTTCAACGGCATCACCGATCTGGCGCAGCTGTCGCTGTTCGGCGTGGAGTTCGACGCCTATTCCAGCTCCACCTACTATCTGGTGGCGTCCTGCCTGACCGCCGCGCTGTTCCTGGCGCTGGCCTTCACCAAAAGCAAGGCGGGCCTGATCCTCCAGGCCATCCGCGACCATGAGGAGCGGGTCCGCTACTTCGGCTACGACGTCGCCCATTACAAGATCGCGGCCCTGGCCGTGTCGGCGGCCATCGCCGGGGTGGCGGGCATGCTCTACACCGTGGTGATGGAATTCGCCTCGCCGACCTTCCTCGGCGTGCAGCTCAGCCTGTCCGTGGTGATCTGGTGCGCGGTCGGCGGGCGCAGCAGCCTGCTGGGGGCCGTGCTCGGCGCCGTGCTGGTGGCCGGCATGCAGGGCATGCTGTCGGAATCCGAGACTTTCCTCGACACCTGGACCCTGGTGATGGGGGCCATGTTCGTCCTGGTCGTGCTGTTCCTGCCCAAGGGGCTGGCCGGTCTGGTGGATATGATCGCCTCCCGGGCCGCCGCCCGCCTGTTCACCCGCCGCCGCGAAGCCGCCTTCGTGCCGCCGCCGTCATCCGCGGCCGGGGCCGGCGGCAGCGGGAAGGAGGCCGCGTGATGACGCCCCATCTCGAACTGCGCGACGTGACGGTCACCTTCAACGGCTTCCTGGCGGTCGCTGGCCTGAACCTGGCGGTGCAGCGCGGTGAGCTGCGCTGCCTGATCGGCCCCAACGGGGCGGGCAAAACGACGGCGCTGGACCTCATCTGCGGCAAGGTCAGGCCGTCCGGCGGCACCATCATGCTGGGCGACCGGCGGCTGAACCGCCTGGAGGAGCAGGAGATCGCCCGCGCGGGCGTCGGGCGCAAATTCCAGGTGCCCAGCGTCTTCCGCGACCTCAGCGTGCGCGAGAACCTGGAGGTCGCCTGCTGCAAGGTCACCGGCGTCTTCCGCAACGCGCTGCGCTTCGGCCGCGGTGCGGAGAGCGACGGGCTGGAGAAGCTCGCCGCCCTGGTCGGGCTGGAGGACCAGCTCGACCGGCAGGCCGGCTTCCTGTCGCACGGCCAGACCCAGTGGCTGGAGATCGCCCTGCTGCTGGCCCAGAACGCCGAGCTGATCCTGATGGACGAGCCCACCGCCGGCATGACCGTGCAGGAGACCCGCAAGACGGCGGAGCTGTTCAACCGCCTGAAGGGCCGCCACACGCTGGTCGTGGTCGAACACGACATGGGCTTCATCAAGGAGATTGGCGACGTGATCTCGGTGATGCACCAGGGGCGGCTGCTCGCCGAGGGCACCGTCCGGCAGATCGAGGAGCATCCCGAGGTGCGCCGGGCCTATCTCGGCCGCGGAGGAATCAGCCATGCTTGAGCTGACCAACGTCGACGCCTACTACGGCAACAGCCGGGCCATCCAGAACCTCAGCCTCGACGTGAAGGAAGGCGCGTTCGTCGCCGTCCTGGGGCGCAACGGCGTGGGCAAGACCACGCTGATGCGCACCATCATCGGCCTGATGGACCGGATGACCGGCAGCATCCGCCTGGACGGCATGGAGATCGGCGGGCGCCGCACGCACGAGCGGGCGCTGGCCGGGATCGGCTACGTGCCGCAGGGCCGGGGCATCCTGCCCCGCTTCACCGTCCGCGAAAACCTGTGCCTGGGGCTGTTCGCCAACCCCAAGGGGCGGCGCGGCATCGACGAGCGGGTGTTCGACCTGTTCCCGATGCTGAAGCAGCAGCTGCACCGCAGGGGCGGCAACCTGTCCGGCGGCCAGCAGCAGCAATTGGCCATCGCCCGCGCGCTGCTGACCGACCCCAAGGTCATCCTGCTGGACGAGCCCACGGAGGGCATCCAGCCCAACATCGTCGAGCAGATCGAGGACGTGATCGTCCGGCTCAACCGCGAGCACGGGATCACCATCGTCCTGGTCGAACAGAACGTCGATTTCGCCCGCCGCGCCGCGCAGGCCTTCGTCCTGATGGAAAAGGGCAGGGTCGCGGCAAAGGGGTCCGTCACAGACCTGACGGACGATCTCGTCCACCGGCACATGGCGGTGTGACCGGCACCAATACGCAAGAGGAGGAATGGCACCATGCTTCACGGCGACATTTCGAGCAGCAACGACACCGTCGGCGTCGCGGTGGTGAACTACAAGATGCCGCGCCTGCACACCCGCGCCGAGGTGCTGGACAACGCGCGCAACATCGCGAGCATGATCGCCGGCATGAAGGTCGGCCTGCCGGGGATGGATCTGGTGATCTTCCCCGAATACTCCACGCACGGCATCATGTACGACCCGAAGGAGATGTACGAGACGGCCTCCACCGTCCCCGGCGAGGAGACGCAGATCTTCTCCGAGGCCTGCCGCAAGGCCAAGGTCTGGGGCGTCTTCTCCCTGACCGGCGAGCAGCACGAGGAGCACCCGCACAAGGCGCCCTACAACACCCTGATCCTGATGAACGACCAGGGTGAGATCGTGCAGAAGTACCGCAAGATCATGCCATGGGTGCCCATCGAGGGCTGGTACCCCGGCAACTGCACCTACGTGTCGGAAGGGCCGAAGGGCCTGAAGATCAGCCTGATCATCTGCGACGACGGCAACTACCCCGAGATCTGGCGCGACTGCGCCATGAAGGGGGCGGAGCTGATCATCCGCTGCCAGGGCTACATGTATCCGGCCAAGGAGCAGCAGGTCATCATGTCCAAGGCGATGGCCTGGGCCAACAACACCTATGTCGCAGTCGCCAACGCCGCGGGCTTCGACGGCGTCTATTCCTACTTCGGCCATTCCGCGATCATCGGCTTCGACGGGCGCACGCTCGGCGAATGCGGAACGGAGGAGATGGGCATCCAGTACGCCCAGCTTTCCAAGTCGCTGATCCGCGACGCGCGCAAGAACATGCAGTCGCAGAACCACCTCTTCAAGCTGCTGCACCGCGGCTACACGGGCAAGATCAACTCCCGCGAGGACGTGCGCGGCGAGGCCGCCTGCGCCTACGACTTCTACCGCCAGTGGGTGACCGATCCGGAAGGCACGCGCGCCCGCGTCGAGGCGATGACCCGCGGCACCGTCGGCACCGAGGAATGCCCCATCGAGGGCATCCCCAACAAGGAAATGGAGGTGCACCGCTGATCGATGCAGCGGCGGCAGCGGGGTGGGCCTTCGCCCGCCCCGTCGTCCTTCCGACGGGCCGCAACCACGCGAGGAGACGCGAAGCATGGCGCTGGACGAGTACCGCATTGTCGAAGAGCCGTATTACCGGCCGGTCGGCGACGAGATCGCCCTGTTCGAGGCGGCCTACGCCGCGCGCATGCCGATGATGCTGAAGGGGCCGACCGGCTGCGGCAAGACCCGCTTCATCGAGCATCTGGCGTGGCGGCTCGGCCGGCCGCTGGTCACCGTCGCCTGCCACGAGGACATGACCGCCTCCGACCTCGTCGGGCGCTACCTGCTGGACGCCGACGGCACGCGGTGGCACGACGGGCCGCTGACGCTGGCCGTGCGCCATGGCGCCATTTGCTACCTGGACGAAATCGTCGAGGCGCGCCAGGACACCACCGTCGTCATCCACCCCCTGACCGACGCGCGCCGGGCGCTGCCGCTGGAAAAGCGCAACGAGCTGATCACGGCGCATCCCGACTTCCAGCTCGTCATCTCCTACAACCCCGGTTACCAGAGCGTCCTGAAGGACCTGAAGGAATCGACCAAGCAGCGCTTCGCCGCGATCGAGTTCGGCTTTCCCCCGACGGCGGTGGAGGCGGAGATCGTCGCCCACGAGGCCGGGGTGTCGGCGGACGTCGCCCATCTGCTGGTCCGCATCGCCGGCAGTTCCCGCAACCTGAAGGGGCAGGGGCTCCAGGAGGGCGTGTCCACCCGCATGCTGATCCACGCCGGCCGGCTGGTCGCCCGCGGCATCCCCCTGGCCAAGGCCTGCGAAATCGCGCTGGTGCTGCCGATCACCGACGACGAGGACATCCGCGACGCCTTCTCCGCGGCCATTTCGGCATCCATCGCCTGAGCCGGGGAGGGGCCATGCACGACCTCAGCCCGGCCGCGCCGGTGCGGCATCACGAGGCGGACGAGCTTGCCTTCTCACTTGCCTTCTCGGGTGTCGAGCGGCGGCTGCGGGCCTATCTGGCGGCACTGTGGCGGCTGCGCGTGCCCG
>Ga0065721_10005755_pt1 | contig 13671 bp, 8 predicted proteins | sample Mesricmetagenome_FD_59108 | JGI IMG/M metagenome (GOLD analysis project Ga0065721, IMG submission 59108) | Mesophilic microbial community from rice straw/compost enrichment Sample: eDNA_1 v2 (version 2) | ecosystem: Engineered > Solid waste > Grass > Composting > Bioreactor | place: USA: Davis... | reverse complement strand
CGGCCAACCAGCGGCGACCAGCACCGCGGCCATCAGCAACGCAACGCCCAGCAAACGCTGGTGGCGAGCAAAAAGAGATGAGACGGCCGAGAGCATCAAACGCCAGTCACAGAGTGCTGCCAATCACAGAGAGCCGAGCGAGTGGCCGAGCGCACTAACGCTACGGCGGACCGACCGTTAAAGTCTCGCACGGGGGGCCGATTCGTCAAGATCGAAATCCCCGTCTCGGACGCTGAGCATCCGCATCACGCCTCAGAGAAGCCGCCTGAGGTCATGCCGGATCGTGGCGAACACCGCCAACCTGGCAGCAACGGCAAGTTTTTCGGTGCCGCTGAGCTACGAGTCGCGTGGGATGGTCTATGGTTAGGAGGGTTCATGCAGCAGCGACTCCCCGGCGGTCGGTCGGCCGGTGAGCTTTGCAGGCTGGCGATGTCGTTGCTGATCAACCCGCAAAGCGAGTTATTTTAAGGAAGCTCGGCTGAGGAGCTGGAAAGACGCCGCTAGTCGGGCCTTTCTTGAGTCCTTGGGTAAGTTGCCTAGAATAGACTGCACATGGTCCTGTCCGGCGCTCATTCTTCTCACAGTTTACGGTTCGTATGTCACATCACAACGGTTCCGCCGCTCCAGCTCCGGTGGTGCGCGCGGATCGCGAAGCCACGATCAAGCGTCTTGAATCCTCGCTGTTGCACCATCGTGAGCCGCTGGAAGTCGACAAAATCTTCCGGGCGCTGGTGAAACTCGAAGGTTCGGACTTGCACCTCAAGGTCGGTCAGCCGCCGATGGTTCGTGTCCGCGGCGAGCTGCGCCCGCTCAATCGGCCGCCGATTGAGAACGAAGAGATGGTGCGGTTGCTGATCCCGATGATGGACGACCGCAACCTGGAGATCTTTGACCGCGAGGGGGGAGCCGACTTTGCGTACGTTGTCGATATCGACGGCGTGTCGTGGCGGTTTCGTATCAACATCCTGAAGCAGCTCGGCAAGATCGGCCTGGTGGCTCGCCGTATCAATAACTACATCCCGGACTTCAGGGGGTTGTTCCTGCCCCCATCGATCGAGCAGCTCTGTCATTATGAGCAGGGGATGATTTTGCTGGCCGGGGTGACCGGTAGCGGGAAGAGCACGACGATCGGCTCGATGCTGAATTACATCAACAGCATCTATCGCAAACACATCCTCACGCTCGAAGACCCGATCGAGTTTGTCTACACCGAAGACAAATGCTTGATCAACCAACGGGAAATCGGCCAAGACGTGGTCGACTTCAAAGTGGGGATGAAGCACGCCGTCCGTGAAGACCCGGACATCATCCTCGTCGGTGAGTTGCGTGATGAGGAGACGTTTATGACGGCGATTCACGCCGCCGAAACGGGGCACCTGGTGTTCGGTACGATTCACGCCGCCAGCGCAGCGACGACAATTGGACGTATTCTGGACTTGTTCCCCGAGGAAATGCACGGCGCGATTCGCAGTGCGATCGCCTTCAACATGAAGGGGATCATCGCCCAGAAACTGCTCAAGAGCATTCGCCCTGGGGTAGCCCGTGTGCCGACCTGTGAGGTGATGACGTTCAACCCGATCGTCCGCAAACTGATCCTCGAAGGGCAAGACAACAAGTTGCCGGATGCGATTCGCATCGGTGCCGAAGACGGGATGCAAGACTTTACGATGAGCCTCAAGCAGTTGATCGACGACGAATTGATCGATCGGCCAACCGCGTTTGCCGTGGCTCCGAACAAGGACTTGCTGAAGATGGCCCTCAAGGGCATCGACGTCAAAGCGCCGGGGATCATCTAAGCTGTGCTTCCTTTGTGTGGCGTTGGGCCGAGGGCCGGGGAGTTTTCGTAACTTCCCGAATTATCCTGGTCAAACGCCGCATGTTCTGTTTCTATCCGTCACCGATCACCCCTGACATTCGATGGCAGCCGCCGAGCAAGAAATCCAGATTTGGCAGACCGCGCCTCCGGTAACTCTCACTCCCATCATCGCTGACAAGTCCCAGCAGCAGGCGCTCTTGATCCAGGCCCGCCAAGGCTTCGGGCATCCGGTCGCGACCGGCCAGGTGGGGCACATGATTCAGTCGCGCGCCACGCAGATGATGCTCGATTACACGCAGGCAGCCTGTGCGGTCCGCTACCAAATCGATGGCCAGTGGGAGCAACTGCCGCCGCTGACCCGTGAAGTTGGCGATGCGATGCTGGTGACGCTGAAGCAGGTCTGCCAACTCAATGCCGCCGACCGTCGCAGCGCTCAAAAAGGCAAGTGCGAAGCCAAGCTCAACAAGGACAAGTACCTGTTGACCTTGCAGAGTCAGGGGACCGCTGGCGGTGAGCGGGTTCTGGTACGGCTGGATCCCGAAAAGATTCCGTTTAGCACGCTCAGCGACCTGGGCATGCGCGACACGATGATCCAGCAACTGCGCGAGACGCTCAACAGCGAGAACTCCAGCGTCGTGATCAGCTCGCCGCGGGCAATGGGGCTGACCTCGACTTGGAACGTCGCCATCAATGCCGCCGACCGTCTGATCCGCGACTTCCAGTCGATCGAGCCCGATGACGATCGTGAGCTTGAGATCATCAATATCTCGCCGAACTACTACGGCGGATCGACCGGGCTGACGGGGAGCGAGTTGATTCGCAAGATGATCCTCAAAGAGCCCGACGTGTTTGTGCTGCCCAGCATCCCCGATGACGCGACGCTGGCGACGGCGCTGGAGCAGGCGGCCAATAACGAGAAGCAGGTGATCATGCGTTATTCCGCCAATTCGGCGGTCGACGCCTGTGTGCGGATCTGCGCGCAGTATCCCGCCGCGGCCAAGCACTTTGCCTCCACCGTCAAGGCGGTGCTCAATCAGCGGATCGTCCGCCGGCTCTGCGATGAGTGCAAAGTCGGTTTTCAGCCATCGGCCGCGATGCTCAAGAAGCTCGGGATTCCGCCAGGGCGTGTGGCGATGCTGTATCAAGCCTTTGTGATGCCGCCGATCGAGCAGCAAGTTGACGCCAATGGCAAGCCCGCACCGATTCCGCCGTGCGCTGCCTGCCAAGCGCGGAGCTACAAGGGCCGGGTCGGAATCTTCGAACTGCTCCGGCCAGGACCCCAATTCCGCGCCGCGCTGCTGAAGACTCGCGATGTGGCGCAGTTGACCAAAATCGCTCAGGCTGAAGGTTTCCGCGGCATGCAGTCCGAAGCGATTCTGGCTGTGGCCCGTGGCCTGACCAGCCTGGAAGAAGTCAAACGTGTTTTTTCCAAGGGTTAAGCCTTATCTTGGTGGCTAAGCTCCTTGGTCACGGTTCTGCTTCTCCCGCCTCCTCCCCTACGCGAATCCCATCATGCGATCTCATCACGTGCTGCGAACTTTCACGGCCTGGCTCTCGGTTGCCGTCCTCACGACCGTCGCACCCGCGGCCGAAGTGGAGGTCACGCCGTTTGGACAAACCGCTGACGGGGTCGCGGTCGAGCAGTTCCGGCTTCGCGGTGATGGCGGGTTAGTCGTGGACATCATTTCTCGCGGTGCCACGATTCGATCGATCCTCGTGCCAGGTGCCGATGGCCAGATGGTCGATGTCGTCAACGGCTTTGACGATGTCGCTGGCTACGAGTCCGAAGCCAATCAGTATTTCGGTTGCACCACCGGTCGAGTGTGCAATCGTATCGGTGGGGCGAAGTTTGAAATCGATGGCGAGACTTATCGGCTCGCTGCCAACGATGGCAAGCACACCCTGCACGGTGGAGCGAAGCGGAGCCTCGACAAGGTCGTCTGGCAAGGCAAGGTTGACCGAAGTGAAAGTGAGGCGGGCACTGCCGCGGTGCAGTTCACGTATTTCAGCCCCGACGGCGAAGAAGGCTTTCCCGGCAACGTGCATTTCGGTGTCCGCTTTGCCCTGACCGCCGACAATTCGTTGGCCATTCGGTACTCCGCCACCACGGATTTGCTCACACCGATCAACGTGACCAACCACGCCTACTTCAACCTCGCGGGCCATGGCAACGGCACGATTCTCGATCATGAATTGCAGATCATGGCCGACGCCTACACGCCGACCGATGAAGAATTGATTCCGACCGGTGAGATTGCACCGCTCGATGGTTCGCCGCTGGACTTCCGCAAGCCCACGGCGATCGGGGCGCGGATTGAATCGCTCACCAACACCGGAGCCAAGGGCTACGACCACAACTACGTGCTGCAAAACCCTGACAGCGGCGTGCGGGCGATCGCGAAGGTGCGTGAACCGAACAGCGGACGCACCCTGACCGTGCTGTCGGACCAACCCGGGCTGCAGTTCTACAGCGGCAACTTTTTGTTTGGCCAAACCGGCAAAGGCGGCAAAACCTACCTGCACCGCGGCGCGTTTTGCCTCGAAGCTCAGTACTTTCCCGACAGCGTCAATCAGCCGAACTTCCCAGCGATTTGGCTCAGCCCAGGTGAAGAGTACAAGCAGATCACGATTTACCAGTTCGGGAGCTGAACCGGGATGTCAAGCGAATCCACCGACCACGATCGCTCGCTGGCTGGCCAGCGGGTGCTGATCTTCACCGGCGATATCTACGAAGACCTGGAACTGTGGTATCCCAAGCTGCGGCTCGAGGAAGCTGGGGCGCAGACCCTACTTGCTGGACCTGAGGCTGGGAAAACCTACATGGGCAAAAATGGCTACCCCTGCGTCTCGGATGCCGCGATTGCGGATATGAACGCAGCGGATTTCGATGCGCTGGTGGTTCCGGGCGGGTTTATGCCCGACAAGCTCCGCCGAGATCCGCAGGTCTTGGAACTGGTCCGCGGCTTTCAGGCAGCCGGTAAACCGATCGCTGCGATCTGCCACGGCGGTTGGATTCCGATTTCAGCGGGCGTTTACCGCGGCGTCCGCGTCACCGGATCGCCAGGGATCAAGGACGACCTCGTGAATGCCGGAGCGATCTACGAAGACGCTGCCGTCGTGGTCGATGGCAACCACGTGACCAGTCGCCGGCCCGATGATTTGCCCGATTTCTGTCGCGAACTGATCCGGCTGATGCGGCGTTCATTCGACGCGCCGGTTAGCAGCCCGGCAATCAAGCCGGGCAGTTCGACCTAGGCAGCCCGACTCTGGCAGTCAGGTGCGATGCAGCCGCTAGCTTGCTTGCGGCTGCCGAAATTGGGTCGCCGAGCTGACGTTTGGGGTCAGCCGCTGCTTTCGCGGAACATGGCGCTGATCGACTGATCGTGGTGAATCCGCTTGATCGCTTCGGCCAGCAGCGGGGCGACGCTGAGCACGTGCATGTTGGGCAGGTGCTTTTCCGGTGGCAGCGGGATGCTGTTGGTGATCGCGATCGAATCGATCGGTGCGTCACGCAGACGCTCAATCGCTGGCCCGCAGAGGATGCCGTGGGTGCAAGCGATGTGGATCTCTTCGGCTCCGGCTTTCTTGACGAGCCGCGCGGCGCCGCAAATCGATCCCGCGGTGCTGATCATATCGTCGAACATCACGGCGACTTTGCCTTCGATCGGTCCGCCGATGATCGTGCTCTGGCGGACTTCCATCGCGCTGGTCCGCCGTTTATCGACAATCGCGATCGCACCGTTGAGCCGCTTGGCGTGTCCGACCGCACGCTTGATGCTGCCTTCATCCGGGCTGACCACGACGATTCGCTCGGCGGCCAAGCCGCGGCGAAGGAACGATTCGTTGAGCACCGGCGCCGCATACAGATGGTCCACCGGGACATCGAAAAATCCCTGGATCTGCGGAGCGTGCAGGTCCATCGCCAGCACTCGATCGGCGCCGGCGCGGGTGATGATGTTGGCGACCAACTTGGCGGTGATCGGCACTCGCCCTTCGTCTTTGCGATCCTGCCGGGCATAGCCGAAGTACGGAATGACGGCGGTGATTCGGTTGGCGCTGGCCCGTTTGCAGCTGTCGATCATGATGAGCAGTTCCATCAAGTGATCGTTGCAGGGCGGGCAAGTCGGCTGAACGATGAACACGTCCCGGCCGCGGACGTCGTCTTCCAGCCGGCAGTAGTTCTCGCCATCGGGAAACTTCCCGAGCGAAACCGCCGACGGTTTGAGGTGCAGGTGTTGGCAAATCTCATCGGCCAGTGCTGGATTGGCCCGGCCACTGAAGACTTTTAGTTCTCGCGTCATGCTGTCACCACCGGATAACCGAGCTCGCGCATCTTTTCATCGACCAGCCGCAACTCCTCTGGGTCATTGATGCTGAGCGACTCACAGGGTTCCAGCACCGGCAGGGCCTCCACGGGACGGCCGGCCTGATGCAGAATCGCTGCGCAGTCGGTGAGGTAGTACTCTCGCTGGGCATTCTGGTTGCCGAGCTTGGCTAGCGCAGCGACGAGGTCCGGCCCGCGGAACAGGTAGGTGCTCATGTTGACTTCGCGGATCAACCGCTGCTCATCGCTGGCATCCTTGTGCTCGACGATGCCGATGAAGTTGCCTTCGCTGTCGCGGACGATGCGTCCCAAGCCGGTGGGATCGTCCTTGATCAGCGTGCCGAGCAGCAGCGCCGGTTGCTGAGCGTCAAAATGCGTCAGCAACTTCTGCAGACTCGATGACTGCAAAAGCGGCGAGTCGCCGGCAACCACGATCACCGGGCCGTCGTGGTCAGCGAGGTGGCTGGCGCACTGCATCACGGCGTGGCCGGTGCCGAGCTGCTCGGTTTGCTCCACAAATGCGAGGTCGTCGCTGCGGCCAGCGAGCTCTTGTCGCACCAAGTCGCCGCGGTGGCCGATCACGACGACCTTTCGCGAGAATCCGGCTGCATCAAGTGCGTCGAGAACGAAATGGATCATCGGGCGACCGCACACCGGCAGCAGCACCTTGGGAAGCTCGCTCTTCATGCGAGTTCCTTTGCCTGCAGCGAGTACGATCGCAAGGGGCGTCGAAGACATCAGCGGGATGTGTTGTAGGGCGAACGAGCGAGACAGCGGTTTTTCAATCGGACCGATTGACCCGCTATCGTGTCCGCAATGCCAGTCCGCGGCAAGGCCCATGTGGCAGAAGCCCGATTTCTCCGCCTGCTCGTCTGGCAGGCTGCCACCGAGCTGTCACAATGGTGGAGAATGAATCACTAGGCGGACAGCAACGTCGTCGCCGTCCGCCTCGCTCCTTTGTCCCGCATCCTCGCAGGCCTCCCGATGGGTGGCCAGGAAAGCTGTTCACGATGAAGCAGTCGGTAAATGTCGCGATGATTGGCCTCGGGTTCGGCACCGAGTTCCTCCCGATCTACCAGGCACATCCACAGGCGAACGTTGTCGCTCTGTGCCGCCGCAACGAGGCGGAACTGAACAAGGTCGGTGATCAATTCGGCGTTGGCAAACGTTACACACGCTACGAAGACGTGCTGGCTGACCCGGAAGTCGACTTTGTCCACATCAACAGCCCGATCCCGGATCACGCCTGGATGTCGTTGCAGGCGCTCGACGCTGGTAAGCACGTGATGTGCACCGTGCCGATGGCGACCACGATCGACGAATGTCGGCAGATCGTCGAGAAAGTGGCCGAGACGGGCCTGAAGTACATGATGGCGGAAACCGTGGTCTACAGCCGCGAGTTCCTGTTCATCAAAGACATGTACGAACGAGGTGAACTCGGCAAGATCCAGCACCTGGCCGCGTCGCACCCGCAAGACATGGACGGCTGGCCAAGCTACTGGGAAAAGATGATCCCGATGCACTACGCGACTCACGTGGTCAGCCCCTGTTTGGCGCTCACCGGAGCGCTGGCCGAGTCGGTCAGCTGCTTCGGTTCAGGGACGGTCCGGGACGACATCGCCCAGAAGTCAGGCAATCGCTTTGCCGTCGAAAGTTGCCACATCAAGCTCAAAGACAGCGACTTGGTCGCGCATATCTGGCGGTTCCTGTACGACGTCGCTCGCCAGTACCGCGAAAGCTTTGATGTGTATGGCACCAAGAAGAGCTTTGAATGGTCGCTGGTCGAAAACGAACCTCATATTTTGCACACGGCTAAAAAGCCCGAGCATGAGATTCCTGAAAAGATCACCGTCCCCGACTTCGCGCACCTGCTGCCCGAGCCAATACGGCGGTTCACCCAGCCGGCGGAAATCCACGACGCCGAACACTTGTCGTTCATTCAAGGCGGTGGCCACGGCGGCTCCCACCCGCACCTGGTCCACGAGTTTGTGACCGCCCTGCTAGAAGATCGTGATCCACGGCCCAATGCGGTGACAAGCGCGAACTGGACCTGTGTGGGGATTTGCGCTCACGAATCCGCACTCAAAGGCGGCGAACTTGTTCGTCTGCCTGACTTCACGCTCGGATAAGCCGAGTTCTTCCATCCAGAGCTGCACTGCTCAATCTTATCCTTCATGCCTCATCGATCGGTATCCAAGATGCAATCCCTCGCTCGATCTGGTGGACTTCTGCTCCTGTTAACGCTGGCACTGCTGCCGGCCTCCTCACTGATCGCTGCTGATGCGGCGCTCCAGTTGGTGTTTCTGGGCGACAATGGTCTGCACCGTCCAGCACAGCGGTTTGCGCAGCTCGCACCGCAACTGGAGAAGCGGGGGATCCATCTGACTTATACCGACGATGTCGGCATCCTCAGTGAGCAAAACCTGGCTCCTTACGCTGGATTGGTGTTGTATGCGAACATCGATACCATCGAGCGGGAGCAGGCCGATGCGCTGTTGCAATTTGTCCAGTCCGGCAAAGGTTTTATACCGCTGCACAGCGCTACCTTCTGTTTTCGGAACGATGCCCGCATCGTTGCGCTGATGGGTGCCCAGTTCCAACGACATGGGACCGGCGTGTTTACGACGGAACTGGGGGAGGAGCCACATCCGATTTTAGAAGGTTTCAACCCCTTTAGCAGTTGGGATGAAACCTATGTGCACCATCGTCACAACCAACAAAACCGAGTGGTGTTGGAATATCGGCGTGGCGAGCCGCAGGCGCCTGGGAACGAACGCGAGCCGTGGACCTGGGTGCGGACGCACGGCGCAGGACGAGTGTTCTATACGGCCTGGGGGCACGATCACCGGACCTGGAGCAACCCCGGCTTTCATAACTTGGTGGAGCGCGGCATCCGCTGGGCTTGTGGCGGCGATCCAACGGTCGCGGGTGAACTGCAGACGCCGACGGCAGCACGTGAGTTTGTCCCGCCCGCGATGACACCGTTGCCCGAAGGCGAACCACCGTTTGACTATGTCGATGTCGGGCCCCAGATCCCCAATTACGCCGCCGGCCGGGGAAAGACGCTGAATCTGATGCAAAAGCCGCTGCCGGCTGAAGAGTCGATCAAGCGTTTCGTTACACCGGTCGATTTCCGCGTCGAGTTGTTTGCTGATGAATCGATTTTCCAGGCAAAGCCGATTGCGATGAATTGGGATGAGCAAGGACGCTTGTGGGTCTGTGAGACCGTCGATTATCCCCACGATCTGCAGCGCAATAACGTCGGCCGAGACCGGATCCGGATCTGTGAAGATACCGACGGCGACGGCCGGGCTGACCGATCGGTTGTGTTTGCTGAAGGGCTCAACATTCCCACCGCGATCGCCTTTCATCGGGGCGGCGCCGTCGTGCAAAATGGCACCGAAACCTTATACCTGAAGGATACCGATGGCGATGGCAAGGCCGATCTGAAGCAAGTCTTGCTCAGCGGTTGGAACCTCGGGGACACCCATGGGGGAGTGAGTAACTTCCGCAACGGTTTGGATAATTGGATCTATGCGATGCAGGGTTATAATAACTCGGCTCCGGAGATCGACGGAGTTCCTCAGCAATCATTTCGCATGGGGTTCTTTCGGTTCAAACTTTCACAAACCGATCCGCCGCAGGTTGAGCAGATTGAGTTTCTGCGTTCAACCACCAACAACACTTGGGGATTGGGGATCTCAGAAGAAGGTTTGATCTTTGGCTCCACGGCTAATCGCGAGCCCAGTTTCTTCCTGCCGATTCCCAATCGCTATTATGAACGTGTCGGCGGCTGGGCCCCGGAAACGCTGTCGCCGATTTCGGATACACACTTGTTCAAACCGATCAGTGACAAAGTGCGCCAAGTTGACCATCATGGCGGCTATACGGCGGCGGCGGGACATGCCCTCTACACCGCACGGGCCTATCCGCAACCGTGGTGGAATCGCACCGCGTTCGTGTGCGGGCCGACTGGCAAGTTGGTCGGTACCTTCGTCCTGCAACCTGAGGGCGCCGGTTTTCGTTCGCACAGTCCGATCAACCTGTTGGCCAGCGACGATGAATGGTCGGCCCCGATCATGGCCGAAGTCGGTCCCGATGGTCAGGTGTGGGTGATCGACTGGTACAACTACATCGTCCAGCACAATCCAACGCCGGAAGGGTTCGAAACCGGTCGCGGCAACGCCTACCTGACCGACCTGCGAGACAAACGTTTCGGCCGCGTCTACCGCGTTGTTTATCAAGGCGACGGCGGGAACTCGGCGGCAGCCGTGCCGCGGCTGTCGACCAATGATCTGCCCGGACTACTCGCTGCCCTGCGCCATCCGACGATGTTGGTGCGGCTGTCAGCGCAGCGGCTGCTGGTCGAACGCGGGCAGACCGATTGTGTGAGTGATTTGATCGGGCTGGTGGCCAACAAGCAGGTTGACGAGATCGGGCTGAACGTGGGTGCGATCCATGCGCTGCATGTGTTGGCTGGCTTGGGAACGCTCAAGGATGTTGAAGGAGATGCGTACGCGGCGGTTGTCGATGCGCTCAAGCACCCCTCGGCCGGTGTGCGACGCAATGCGGTGAGCCTGCTGACCGCAACCGACGCGGCGGCAAAGGCGCTGGTCGACACGCAGTTGCTGAACGATGCTGATCCACAGGTGGTGCTGGCAACGTTGCTGGCGATCGCCGATACAGCCGGTCCCAATCTGTCGGCGCCGCTGGCCGAGTTCGTGGCTAGCGAGCGGATTCAGGATCGGTGGCTGGCCGATGCCGCGACGAGTGCTGCAGCCCGCCGGCCCGAACGGTTTTTAGTGGAACTGGCCAAGCGTTCGTCTCAGTCTTCACTCGCCGACAACGCGATTACGATTAGCCGCCGCGTGGCGGAGCACTATGCCCGTTCGGCGCCGGCGGAAGAGTCGGCTCAGCGGCTGCTCGCTGCACTGGTTGATGCGGATGCGAGATTGATCGGCGGAGTGATCAGCGGACTGGCAGCGGGTTGGCCGAATGCTCACGCGCTGGCGTCCAGCGACGAGGCGCAGGAGCGGATCAAGACGCTGTTTCGTGCCGCGGGTGATCAAGCCAAAGCGGACTTGATTCAACTAGCCAGTCGCTCGGGTAGTGAGGCGTTGAATGCTGAAAAGGCGGAGGTGGCCCAGGTGCTGCTCCGTGAGGTGCTCGATGAACAGGCCAACGCGGAGCAGCGATTAGCGGCCGCCCGGCGGCTGATCGCCTTCGATCCAAACAATGCGGAGGTGCTCCAACAACTCGTTGCTCAAATCAATCCGCTGGCTGCGCCCGAACTAGCCCGTGGTCTGATCATCGCGATCGGCAACAGCACGGCGCCCGAGGCGGCTCAGTTGCTGGTGCAGGTGGCGAAGAATGCGACTCCGGCCGTGCGTGATCAGGCTGTGCAAACGCTGCTCTCGCGTCCTGCGATGACGCAGACACTGCTGGCCAGCCTCCAAGCCGGCGAGTTGTCGGTCAGCGACCTGACGGCGTTGCAGCGGCAGTCGCTCAGCGATCACCGCAATCGAGACATCCGTGCCCAAGCGCGCGAGNTATTCCAGTCTGCTGGCACCGTGGTCAATCCTGANCGCCAGCGCGTGGTTGAAGAAAAGTTGCCTCTGGCCAGCAAGCAAGGTGANGCCGAGGCGGGCAAGCTGGTCTTTACGAAGAACTGTGCGACTTGTCACCAGTACCATGGCGAGGGCACGGCTGTCGGTCCCGACCTGACCGGTATGTCGGTCCATCCGAAGTCGGAGTTGCTGATCCACATCCTCGATCCAAGTCGGAGTGTAGAGTCAAACTATCGGCTGTACACCGCGTTGACGGTCGATGGCGTCGTGATCAACGGTATCCTGGCTGCAGAGTCGCGGACGTCGGTCGAAATCGTCGATGCCCAAGCGCGACGGCACACCATTTTGCGTGAAGATCTGGAAGAGCTCGTCGCCTCGCGCAAATCAGCCATGCCCGAGGGATTGGAAGAATCGCTGGGCGATCAGGGGATCACTGACCTGTTGGAGTTCCTCACGACCAAGGGCGAGTTTGTCCCGCTGCCGATTGACAAAGTGGCAACCGTCATCAGTACACGCGGGATGTTTTATGACGAGAACAGTCGCACTGAGCGGCTGGTGTTCGACAACTGGGGGCCCAAGACTTTCAATGGTGTCCCCTTTGTGCTGGTGGATCCGCAAAACTCCGCCAAGAACGCGATCATGCTGCATAGTCCCAACGGTAAGATTCCGCCGACGATGCCGCGGTCCGTGATGCTGCCCTGCGAAACTGCGGCCAGCCGGATTCACCTGCTCGGCGGCGTCGCGGGCTGGGCGGCTCAAGGACCAGGCGAGGGGCCGGTGGCGTTGATCGTGCGGCTGCATTACCTCAGTGGCGAAACTGAAGATCACCGGCTGATCAACGGGCAGCACGTGGCCGACTACATCGGTCGATTCGAAGTGCCGCAGTCGACGCTGGCGTTTGATCTCGGCGGCCGGCAAGTGCGTTACCTGGCGATCGAGCCGAAGCGAAGCGAGGTGATCAAGTTCATCGAGTTCGTTAAACCCGATAACCACATCGCTCCCATCGTAATGGCGGTCACGGTCCAAACGCCGCGGCAGGAGCACTGAACGGCTAGTGCACCGAGAATGAACGAGTGCACCAGTTAGGGGCATACCAGACGCTGCCTGCTGCCTCCGCTGCCCCGGCAGCGATCAGCGGCAGCCGCGGTGACGGTTTCAATTGCCGGACGGTGCGTTCGGAGCGGGCAGATCCGGAACCGCCGGAGCTTCGACGGGCTCGGTGCGCAGACGCTGCGAGCGTTCAAGCTCGTCAATCTTCATCCCTTTATCAACCGCCGGATCAACGGCTGTGGGAGGTTGCAGAGCATCCCCAGAGTCCGCATCCGTCGCCGGGGCGACAGGAGCGATAGGCGACCCTGAATCAGCAGCGGGTTTGTCAGGCTGACATCCCAAGCTACCGGCCAGCAGCAGAGCCAGGCTGATCTGAAGAGGATGACGGAACATCGCTTTGGGCCTCGAATGGGAACGACTTGAAATACCATCCCAAGTTGGTGTGGAATTACTGGTGAGAATCCTCAAATCGCCGACTAAAGGAAGCGAGAGCGGTTGGAACTGTCGCATGGCGGTGACATAGGCATGTGAAAGCGGAAAATAAGGACCAGGCTGTCCCGGAATCGAAATCGTTTGTCCCGGAGTCCGGTGGGGGCATTCAGTGTTTGCTTGAATTGGATGCTGCAACAGGCTCGTGTTGTCAGTCTACAACGACCGCGCGAGCCGGATGCCGGAAAACTGCCAGCGCGTCGCGGCCGGGAAGAAGTTGCGGTAGCTGATCCGTAAGTGAGCCGATGAACTCGTGCAGGCGCCGCCGCGAAGCACGTACTGGTTGCACATGAACTTGCCGTTGTATTCTCCCAACGCTCCGGCGGCCGGCGTGTAGCCGGGATAGGGTGCATAAGCACTCGACGTCCATTCCCATACATCACCGAGCATTTGGTCCAGTTCGCCCGGTGGGAGCGTCGCAGCGG
>Ga0065721_10051750_pt1 | contig 13672 bp, 8 predicted proteins | sample Mesricmetagenome_FD_59108 | JGI IMG/M metagenome (GOLD analysis project Ga0065721, IMG submission 59108) | Mesophilic microbial community from rice straw/compost enrichment Sample: eDNA_1 v2 (version 2) | ecosystem: Engineered > Solid waste > Grass > Composting > Bioreactor | place: USA: Davis... | reverse complement strand
TCGCTGCCGAGATGCCATACTTGCGGCAGACATCCGCCGTCTTCGCCCCGGCCTCCTGCTCCTTCAGCATCCCGATGATCTGTTCTTCCGTGAACCGCGAGGGTCGCATCGTCCGTCTCCGTGATCGACGGACTCTACCCAAATCTGGAGGAAGTTCAGGGTCTCAGGTCATGCAGGATGCCGCTGATGACGTGCCGGTCATCGACGCGAGGCCTCCGGACCGGTTCTTCAGCAAAGGCGGCTCCAATACCGCCCAGGCTTCGTCCGACAGCCAGAAGAGATCGCACATGGCTCCCTCCATGGCCCGGTCCCACCAGCAAATCGAATCAGCCAAACTTGACAATAAGTTAGACTAAGTCCCCTACTTGGCGTGCAATGCGCATCAGTTGAGACAGGCAGCCTCCTCGCGCCCCCGCGCTGGCTCGACGCGGGCGGATATGTACTCTGCGGACTTGGCAATGCAAAGTGCGTTGGCGCTCCAATGGACGTCTGAGAGGCCGAGAGTCGCTCTGAGTATATTTCGATCTGGCACAGCCTGGCGATTAAATCCAGTGAATGGCATCCAAACCAGACCGATAAGGAGCGGGGCTGTCGCTACGGGTGCAATTGCCCGAAGAACAGACGATAGGAAGTCTAGGGAACCGGTACAGGACGCCCTCACCTCGTGGCTCATGTGTTACGTCAGGTCGACGTACGCAGTTAAGAACATAGACGACGGAATACGACGTGACGCATTACTGGATAGTTATCATAACCGCCGCAGTCCTTCTGGCCCTGACATTGGTACTGTGGTTGCTGATCGAGAAGAACAGCAAATGGTCCCACAGTATCTCGGCCCATGTCGGCCTGATCGCGTTGTTCGGCGGCCTCGTCTTCGCAGCAAGCCAGTTGGCCATCGAGATGCTGGCAGACTACGAACTTACGTTCATAACCCCCGGAACAGTTCACCTCATTGCCTTGAGTGCGATGATGTTCCTAGTCGGCAATCAGCTTTTTAAGCTGATCAACAGGCTGACTCGCAGTCAGATCCAAAGGGGCAGCGATCCGACATCTGCGCGCATGATTTCGCGCATCTTGAAATGCACGATCGTTCTGGTGATCCTGTTGCTGTGTGGCGAGCAGTTTGGCATCGGCCCCTCGGGCTTGCTAGCTTTCGGAGGTATCGGCGGCATCGCACTCGGTGTTGCTGGCAGGGATGTGCTGAGCAACCTGTTCTCCGGCGTGATGCTCTATTTCGACCGTCCCTTCAGCATCGGCGACTGGATATCGGCACCCAGCCAGAACCTCGAGGGCACTGTAGTAGAGATAGGGTGGCGCCTGACCCAACTAAAGACCTTTAACAATCGCCCCCTCTACATCCCTAATTCGCTTTTCTCCACGATGACCATCGAGAACCCGGGACGGATGACCAATCGACGAATAAACACCACCGTTGGCCTGAGATATGAGGATGCCGACAAGGTGCCGACGATTGTGGCCGCGATCAGGGATATGCTGGTAAAGAAGGACGAAATCGACAAAACACAAACACTGCTAGTGTATTTCAACGGCTTCGGCGATTCCTCGCTGACGATAATGATCTACTGCTTTACCAAGACGACTGACTGGGCCGAATGGCTGGCTATCCAGCAGGATGTATTCATGGCGATCATAGGGATCGTCCACGCCCAGGGCGCGGACTTTGCATTTCCTTCCCGGACTCTCTTTCTCGAGGGTAAGACGTCGACCGGAGCGCCGATCAGTGAAGCCAAGGCGGTGTTGTGACTGGCTGCCGATGCCCTCCGCTTGATCGCCATCGAAGTGGAGAGCCCTTGCGAGCGATTGCTCGCAGAGGGCTAACCGCCAAGCCATTGGGCCGCAAGGTTTGCAGCACGGCACGTTGCAAACAACGGCAGCGCCGGCGCGTAGGCCACGGTCAAATCAAGGGTAAGCGCTACGCCAGCAATAGGGCTCGCACCGATGTGCTCTGCTCTCCGAAATCGGGATCGTTCAGAGTTGGAGCGTTCCGCGGCAATCTCCCTAAACTGGGAGGAGCAGAATGGCCTGCTAACGGTGCCATAGTCGACAGAATTGAAATGGCGTCCGGAACATCTTGAGGCAGTAGGGTGCCAGGGCAACACGTGTACTTCGCCGGGCTATGTGCTACCGGGGCGCGCAAGGGCGTTGCATCTGCACGCTCAACTGACGATCGATCTGCGATAACGTCTCGCACAACGGCATTCAGTTCAAAACGAAGATAATCCAAAGCGTAGTCATAGCCATGCAGGCGAGCGTGACCGGCATGCCAGCCCGCGCAAATTCTCCAAACGAGATTTGGATGCCGCGTAGAGCGGCCTGCTCGACCACGATGATCCCCGCAAGACTGCCGAAAATGAGCAGGTTACTTGAAAAGCCGGTGCCAAGCGCCAGCGCCGCACCGAGACGATCGGGATGAGCCCCGTCATGAACAAGGGGCGCGAGCAGCATTACCGCAGGATTGTTCCCGACGAGATCGCTCAGTATTGCGCCAACCCAAAGAAGGACTACGGGCTGATGCAGATCGAGACCGAAGTGGCGAGCATCAGCAATCAACATCTGCGGCACGCCAGTGGATGCCATTGCGGCGTTCACCACGAACAGGCTCATGATCAGCACCAAAAGGTTTCCGTCTACTTTGGTAAGGACGTCGCCGGACGAAATTTTTCGATTGACCAAGAGGACGCATGCAGCCCCCAGTGCGATGATTTCGCGCGGCCAGGCAGAGAAGATGAAGGCGATGATCACCGCAATCATCACGATGCCTGCCTTCGTGGTTTCCCAACGATCGAACTTCGGAGCAGGTTGCGCGTGGGCAGAGGTGTTTGAGATTGCAGCCGGAAGCGTCCAGTTCTTTCGGTAAAGCAGTACGATCGCCCCCCAGACGATCGGGAGCGACAGCAAGCCCGGCACCGCGGCAATTCGCAGAAAGTCGGTGAAGGACAGGTCCATCGTCTGCCCGACTATCATGTTCTGTGGGCTGCCGATCAGCGTTCCGGATGAGCCCGTATTGGCAGCGAAGCAAAACGCGAGCAAAAATGGGATGGGATTGAGGCTGCGGGCAAGGGAAACGGAAACCAGGAGTGGCGTCATTGCCACCACGACCACGTCATTGGTCAAGAGCGCGGACAGAATGCCCCCGGTCGCGACAAAGACCGCAAGGAGAAGCGGCGGAGGCAAATCAAGCGACGCCATGCGCTCCGCAACCCAGGCATAGAAGCCCGACACGACAAAGCCTGACCATACCACCATCAAGCCGAACAGCAGTGCGATCGTGCGATAATCGATGGCGGCCCAAGCCGCTGGCGGGCTGATGCTGCCGGCGACGACCATCGCCAGCATGCCAACAAGCGATGCGCCCGTGCGATCAAGTCGGAAACCCGGCAGGCGACCGAAGCCCATCGCGACATAGACCAGAAGGAAGATAAGTAGCGTTACGTGATGCCGGTTTCCTGAACCAGTCGTCCAACCAGGGGCTTCGTCTCCTCGTTCACTTCCTTAACGTGAGGTGGTCCCGGTTTCCCGGACAGTTGGATAAGCCTGGTTTGCCCAGAGAAAGGACGGACCGGATGACGGGGAAGCGGAAGCGATATTCGGCGGATTTCCCGGCGAAGGTGGCGCTGGGGCGATCCGAGGTGAGATGACGGTGGCGCAGCTCGTCGCCAAGCACGGCATCCATCAGGCGGTGATCAACGCTTGGAAGAAGCAGGCGATGGAAGGCCTGTCCGGGGCCTTCTCCGGCAAGGCCGATGCGGTTCAGGCCGATCGTGAGGCGGAGGTCGAGCACCTTCATGCCAAGATGGGCGAACTAGATGTGGAACGCGATTTTCTGCGGCGGGCCTCCGGTCGATGAACGTGGATATTAGCCAGACGTGGTCCTTGGTAAGCCCTAGGTGGTGCATGCCGACCAGTCGGCATTGGGCTGGCTGCTCGTTGCGGTGTCCCAGCTCTGGACGACGGCCAGAAGCTCGTTCCGTCCTGGTAGCTCCTCAGGTTCATAGGAGGGGATCCATTAATCCGGAAGCGATTGCCGCCAGGTGGAACCGGGTGTTGCTGATACTGTGCCGCGGGGGCAGACGTACCAATGGCGACGTTGGGTTTCCTCAGGAGGTACAAGGGCTCACGTGCCGGAAACAACGATCCGCCCTTGCGACGATCATGCCATCCGTGGGCTATCCGGGGGCGCTCGTCTACTTCGGCAATGGCACGAAGGTTGAGATGCTCGAAATCGCCCTTGTGAAGCAGATACGCCGCGAGGTCGTCCTCGTGAAGTCGCTGCTGTATGGCAACGATTGCACCATTCTGCTTGTCATGAGGCGACTGAACAGCGTCTGATCAAAGTAGTCCTTCACACGCTGCCGCTCCGTTGCCGAACCGGCATCACCCGCCTTCATCATGTCATCCAGCACGAGAATATCCGCGCCGAACCCGTCACGGCACCGCCCAGCGACACCGCCTTTCTGAATCCGCCGCTGCTGGTCAGGAGCCCATTCGCTACCTGTCGGGTGAGTTGCGTCTTCGGGAACAGACGGCGGTACCAGTCGGACGTCATGACAATACGGGTGTGCTCACCGTGCTTTGAGGCGAGTTCGTCGCCGTAGCTCGCCACCATGATGCGCTTGCCTGGGTCTCGGCCGAGCAACCACGCCACGAACGCCACGCCTGTGGTGATGGACTTCAGGTGCCGTGGAGGCACGGTGATCAGCAGCTCTGAGTTTGATACGGCGTCGAGGAGACCGAAAGCCGCGTGCGCCCGCCGATGCTCGCATTCACTGAGCGCCCCACGCCCCCTCGCCGATGCGCCAGAGCGGCGGCATGCGACCGAAGGGCGGGGCCGTGTGAGCGATCACCGCAATCGCCAGGCGCCCGTCCGCGCCGATCTTGGCGTGAATGGCCTTCACGTGGGCCTTGATCGTTTCGATACCCACGTCGAGGATCGCCGCGATATCCTCATTGGACTTGCCTCTGGCCACCCAGGATGCAACCTCGAGCTGCCGCGGGGTGAGTTCTGGAAAGGCGATGCGGAGCCGATCGGCAGGCGTCAACGACGCGAGTGTTCGCTCGCAAGCCTGGCGATGACAGCGCAGGATGTGTGGTCTGAAGGCCGCTAGCAGATCACGTTGCCGGTCGGTGAACGCTGGACGGCCAACCACCCGGTGTCCGGAGACGTTCAGAACGTAGTCCCCGTTCTGCATGACGATCGACATGATGCGACGGGCCCCGGAAGGCAGGAACACTTCCCGCACAATCGGGAGTGAAACGAACTCCTCCTCTCCGAAAATATCCGATTCGCGCACCGCCCGCTCGCCGAAGAAGGCGGGATCGGAGCGCCAGAAGGCGTGGCTGTTCATGTGACGCGCAAAGGCGGACATCGCACCCGCACGCCGCTCAGGGTCGTCTTCGACAGACAGAAGAGAACGAAACTCGCCGCTGGTGTGATGAAACTCGGTATAGGTCACAACATCGGCCTCGATCAGCCGTCCGATGCGGTCGAACAGGATCCGCGGCAAGCTGATCAGGTCCAGTTCCGCCTCGTAAAGCCGGATGATCTCGGTATTGAGATCCCCTTCGTCTGCCTCACCTTTTTGATTAGCCTCACTCTTTCGAGTAATGGTCGGATCTACCACCTGCATTGCATCATCGCTCAATCGGAACGTGCATCGACTACATGCTTAGGCAGGCTAGGCGCGTGTGACAACCGCTTGTGCCTTCGGACGAAGCTAGCAGTGCCGGCCGGCCGGCTGAATGGGTGGACACAATGACCGTCGGAATGCCTGGCATCAATTGCGTGGTCACTCGTTCAGCAGAATCTAGTCCAATCTTTGCATCGATGGTCCAGGCATTCCTCTGGCCGCAGCCCCCCAGGGCTGAATCGTCGGGCGTGCACCGCCGCCTGCTGACCGGCCTCCTGATGAGCGCCGCCTGGTTTGCGCTTCCCGGACAGGCGGCGGCACAGGCGAACTGCGATGCGTCGGACGGCGGCTATACCTGCTCCATTGCCGAGGGGACCTACACATCGCCCGTTACGGTCACCGAACCGGGCGATGTGCCGTCCGGTTCGGTGCTCACAGTGAACAATGCCGGCACGATCGGCATCGGAGTCGGAACCGTACCTTCCACGGCGAGCGGCGTTTACGGCCTGGGTGCCTCGATAACCGGCGACACCTCAGTCAATGGCGGCAACACATCCGGAATGAATATCGTCAACTCCGGTGCAATTTCCCTCGCAGAGGGCGAGGCCGGAACCTATACCTACAATCTCTACGGAATCTGGGCGCAGCAATCCGCCAGCGGAGCCGGTTCGAGTTCAGCGGGCGCGCACGTATACAACCACGGCACCGTCACCGTCGCTCCGGCACCTGACACCCAGGTGGTGGAAGCTGTGGGCATCTGGGCGAGTGACCTGGGCGGACCGAACGCCGGCAACTCCCACGGCGCCTCAGTCTTTAATGACGGCGCGATCATTGTCACAGCGACCGGCCAGCAGGGGGCGGCCGGTATCGACGTGTTCTCTATCGGCGCTTACCAGGGCGCAACCGGTAATGCTTTGGGTTCGGGAGGCTACGTTTCCGTTCTCAACGTGGCGCCGATCACCGTCGACTGGACATGGCAGAATGTCGGCAACAACAGCGGCGTGTTCGGTATTCAGGCGATGTCCACCGGAGGCAACGGCGCGAGCGCCATCATCCAGAATGGGACGGGCGGCGACGGTGTCCAGGCCGGCGTGTCACAAATCGTTCTGTATGCCGGCGGCGACGTGACCGTGACTGCAAACGGGACGCCACATGAAGTCGCCATCCCAGGTCTCTCCATTCTCAATGTCGCTTCTCCCGGCACCCCGCTGCAAGGCGCTGGCCTCTTCGCCGGAACGTTTGGCGGCAATGGGGGACGGGGGTTCGGGACCAGTGAGGATGGCGGAGACGGCGCCCAGGGCGCGGGCGCGGGCGTCGCCATACTGGATGCGAGCGTCAATACCGGTGGCAGCGGGCTGCCAGCCCTCGCCCTTCTGGTGCAGGGTGGTACCGGCGGCTATTCTGGCTGCCAGACTCAAAGCAGCTGCCATCCCGGCAGCTACAGCAGTAACGGAGGCGCCGGCGGCGACATTTACCTCGACGCAGACGGCCGCATCACGATCGCCGCTCAGAACATCCCGGTCACCATCTCCACAAATGGCGACAATTCCGCGGGGGTTCTCGCACTGATGCAAGGGGGCAGCGGGGGACAAGGGGGCCTCATTATGCACTCCGGCACAGCCGGCAACGGTGGCGCCGGCGGGAGTGTCTTACCGACGCTCGAGGTCAACCTTCTCGGGACGGGCCAGTCGGTGGCCGTGTTGACGCAGGGAACAAACTCCCCAGGAATTTCAGCCTCCAGCCTTGGAAGCCCCGGAGCCGACGGCGCCTCCGCGTCCGACAGTTACGACAGTATCACGGCCGGCGATGGTGGCCGGGGCGGTTCCAGTGGCGCGGTGCAGGTGGAGCTGACCGGCGCTACCGTAACCACGCAGGAGGACCAATCGATCGGCATCTACGCGCTCTCGGAAGGAGGAGACGGAGGAAACGGGGGCATGGCCGACGGCGGCACCATTGAGCAACATGGCGGCAATGGCGGGGATGGCGGGGCGTCGGGCAACGTGACGGTTACACTTGCCCCCGACGTCAAATTGACAACATACGGACTTTCTTCGTCGGGCGTCGTGGCGACCAGCTTGAGCGGCGGCGGCGGCGATGGCGGCGCAGCGAGCGGCGGGCATGCCCATGCCGGTACCGGCGGTGCCGGAGGAAATGCCGGCGATGCGATGGTGGACAATGCCGCCACCATCATCACGGTCGGAGCGTCGGCCCGCGGGATCGTGACGCAATCCATCGCAGGGTCCGGCGGCGGCGGGGGCTACTCCTACGGCACGTTCAAGAGTGAAGGTGGCAGCGGCGCAGCGGCGGGTACCGCCGGCGCGGCCACCGCGAACAACAGCGGCGCCTTATTCACCTATGGTTCGAATGGCCACGGCGCGCTACTGCAATCCATTGGCGGCGGTGGCGGTGCCGGCGGTCAGGCTGGCGGCTCCTTCCACATCGTTGGGGGCAGCGCCAGCGATACGCCCAACGAGTCGGACGGCGGCGATATCATCTTCACCTCGAACGGCGGCAACGTCGTGACGGACGGCTTCGCCGCTATCGGCGTGCTCGGACAGTCGATCGGAGGCGGTGGCGGCGACGGTGGTGGCGGCAATGGCGGCAATGTCGTGATCGGCGGCGATGGCGGAGCTGGAGGGTCGGGCGGGAATGTCACGGCCGTTCTCGGCTCCGGAACCGAAATCCGCACCGTCGACGACGGGGCAGCCGGTGTGGTCATGCAATCGATCGGGGGCGGCGGTGGTACCGGTGGCAACGCGAGTGCCAATAGCGTCTTTCTGACGGTGGCTTTGGGTGGCAATGCCGGGGGCGGCGGCACCGGCGGGGCGGTTACGGTCAACTCCAACGACAGTTCCATCGTCACCTCGGGCACCAAGGCACCGGGGATCGTGGCGCAGTCACTAGGTGGCGGTGGCGGCAGGGCCGGCTGGGCGATGTCTTCTTCGGTGTCGGCGGGGCTAGGCGCGTCCTGGGCCGTCGGCGGCAACGGCGGCACCGGGGGAAACGCCTCGACCTCCGCTGTCATCCTTTCGGGCACAACGGTAGTCACAGGACAGCAGATCAAGCTGCTCAACGAGGGCATCGCGATCAGCCAGGGGCACTGCAAGGAACTCCAGTGCAACCTGCTCCCGGTGGACAGCTACGGCGTCGTCACGCAGAGCATCGGCGGCGGCGGCGGCCTTGGCGGGGGCGCCTCCGCACAGTCGCTGGTGCTTGCCATCCCTGTCGATCCGGCAGGAAATCAGGTCGGACTAGCCGTGAGCGGTGCGACGGGCGGTTCCGGCGGGGGTGGCGGCGACGGCAGCACGGCGCAGTTCTACCTGACCCAGGGGAGCAAAATCACCACTTATGGCCAAGGGTCTGGTGGTGTCCTCGCGCAATCGATCGGCGGAGGCGGCGGAGCGGGCGGCGACTCCTCGGCCAATGCATCCGTGCTCGGCTACGATGCGCCAAACAAGATCGATCCGCCTGACGACGCCGGGGTCATGGGGGAGGGAGAAGCCTCTTCGCTCGCTGTCACAGTGGCTTATACCGTGGGCGGCAACGGCGGCAGCGGCGGCGATGGCGGCGAGGTTCTGGCCGCACTTGGCGGCGCGATCAACAGTACCGGTGTTTTCACCAACGATCCGGCTGGAAGTGCGCCGACCTCGATTACCACCTATGGCGACTACGCCAACGGCATGACGGCACAGTCAATCGGCGGTGGCGGCGGCGATGCCGGCTTCGGCGCCGGTAACACCCAATCGTTCGGCACCGGAAGCAGTACCTCGATCTCGGTGACACTGGGCTCGCAGGGGGGCGCTGGGGGAGATGGAGGCCAGATCTATGCCTTTGTAGGTCCCGGCGACGGCATCACAACCTGGGGGTCAGGATCCGCCGGCCTTCTCGCACAGTCGATCGGTGGTGGCGGCGGCACCTCGCAAGGCGGCTCAATCAGCCTCGCCCAGACGGTATCTGTCACGAACAGCGTAACGGTCAAGCCGAGTATGACCGTGAACCTCGGTGCCAGCTCCAACAGCAACGGGGGCAAGGGGGGCAATCTTAACATCGACATCGGGGCGCCGATCATCACCCATGGTGGCGACGCTGTCGGCGTATTGGCGCAATCGATCGGCGGGGGCGGTGGGACGGGTGGTTCCGCCGGTTCGGACGGCTCCGCCGACAATCCAATTGTCGAAAGCAACAACGGCCTCGCGGGTCGCGAATTTTCCAGCGAGGTTGCCAGCGCCCTAGAGAACTATTTCTCGGACGAGAATCCGGACATCCCCTCCATTGACACCAGCTTCGGGGTGTCCATTGGCGGCGAGGGTGCCCAAGGTGGGACGGGTGGGAACGTCGGAATCGTGGTGTCGGCTCCGATTACAACGAGCGGTGATTGGTCAAGCGGAATTCTCGCCCAATCTGTTGGCGGCGGCGGTGGCAAGGGCGGCACGGCAGCGGCGAGCGGCACCGGCGAGATTCCCGAGATCACCATCAACGCGACCGTAGCGCTCGGCGGCAAGGGCGGCTCGGGAAACAATGCAGGCGAAGTGCTTATCGATCTGCAACAGGGCAACGCCACCATTCAGACCTCCGGCTACGCCGCGAGCGGCATCATCGCACAGAGCATCGGCGGCGGTGGCGGTATAGGCGCGGATGGTTCGGATAGTGCGATCGGGGCCATTACCCTCGGCCAGGACGGGGGCGGAAGCGCCGGCAGCGGCGGCAGTGGCGGGCCTGTTTACTTCTACTATGAGGACACGAATGGCTCGACCGTCGCCACTTCGGGCTTGGCAGCAGACGCCATCATCCTCCAGTCGGTCGGCGGCGGCGGAGGCATCGGCGGCGCGGGTTCCAGCCTGTTCGCAGGAATAAGGAAGACATCCAAACAGTGGTCGCTGACGGCTGGTGGAAACTCCGGATCAGGAGGTGATGGCGGAACAGTTCAGCTGCAGCAGTGGGAGAACAATGCGATCCTGAATGTCACCACGCAGGGCGATTACTCGATCGGCCTCTTGGCGCAGTCAATCGGCGGCGGTGGTGGCATGATCAACGTCCAACCGACAGCCGACGTCGTGATGGTCAACCTCGGTGGCCAGATGTCGAGCGGCAACGGCGGCGAAGTCACGATCGACGCCAACAACCTTAACCTCATTACCCAGGGTATAGCCGCGCACGGCATCGTTGCCCAGTCGATCGGCGGCGGAGGGGGCTACGTCCGTGTCGCCGAAACCAGCTCGACGGCGACACCATCGCTGACCACCAGTTGGAGCGACTCCGATTCTGACAGTCTCACGTCGGGATCCGGCGACGGTGGCAACGTGAACGTTACCCTCGTGGGCGGCAGCGTAACAACAACCGGTCCGGGCTCGGTCGGCGTTCTGGCCCAGTCGCTCGGTGGTGGCGGCGGCGTGCTGATAGAGGACGGCGCGATCTTTGCGGGTACGGCGGCATCGGCGTCGGATGGCTGCACATCACTTGTGTGTATGGGCGGGAGTAATGTCACAGTCATTGCCAACGCCAACGTGTCGGCCACCGGCACGAATGGCATCGGCATCTTCGCGCAAAGCCAAGGCGAGCCAGGTGCGAACGGAACGGTTTCTGTCACCGTAGACGCGAATGTGACGGGCGGCAACGGAGCCGCCGCCACAGATTCGCAGGCGGGGGCGGCCGGCATTTGGATCGATGGCGGCAATTCAGACAACACTGTCACCGTCAACACCGGCGCCACACTCACAACCAGGCTCGGTACGGAGGGCACCGCGATCTGGCAGACCGGCGGGGGCGTTACCAATGTCACCAACAATGGCACCGTCACGGGCGCGGCATATCTCGCTGGCGGCATCTTCAACAACGAGAACGGTGTCCATAACACCGGCAGCATCAACGACGCCCACGTGACGAATGATGGAGTGATGAATGTCGGCCTCCCCTACGAGGTGCGCTCCACCCATGTTACCGGCAACTTCACGCAAACCGAGAACGGCCTGCTCGGTATCACGGTCCACTCCCTTGCCGGCACCGCCGACGAACTGCAGATTGACGGCTCCGCCGCCATCGCCGGCCTCATCGTGCCGACAGCGACCAGCCTGCTGCCGGGCACGGTCACCGTAGCCTGGGCGAGTGGCATGGTTTTGACCGCAGACGTTCGGGATGCGCTGCTGTTCGATTGGGAGGTCGCGCAGTCCGGCAACGCGCTGACCTTGACACCCAATTCCAACTTCTCCCCCGAAGGGGTGTCGCTGAACCACAGTCAGGCCTCGCTTGCCAGCTATTTCACGCGGGCCTGGAACAATGCCGATACCACATTCGCCTTACCGTTCGCCGGCCTCACGGAGGTAGAGACCGCGTCGGAATACAAAACGATCCTGAACCAGCTTTCGGGCCAGGCCATCCAGGCGCAGTCGCTTGCGCTGATCAATTCGGCCGGCGCAATCCTGGGTGCCCCGATGAGCTGCCCTGTGTTCGTCAGTCAGGGCGTGCTGCTCGGCGAAGGCAACTGCGCCTGGGCTAGCATCTCCGGGCACTGGATGGATCAGGACGCCATGGGATCCACTCTGGGTTACGAGGTGGACACGAGGAGCTACCGCATTGGCGCGCAGCGAGAGATTGCGTCCACCTGGTATCTCGGCGGCACTATCGCGTACGGCGATACGTCGTCCTCAACGGACAACGGCTCTTGGGGAGACGGGCATACGGTAGATGGCTCGATCGCGCTAAAATATGTGCAGGGGTCCTGGTTCTTTGCCGGCTCCCTGGCGATGGCCTATGGCTCCTTCGATTCGCATCGCCGGATCACCCTGCCCTTCGCCTTCGAGACGCTGGACAGCGACCCGAGTATCTTCCTTGCCGGCGCACGCCTACGCATCGGCTATGAGTTTACCTTCGACGGGTGGTACGTCCGACCACAAGCCGACGCGGATCTCATCTACACCCACCAGCCCAGCGTCACCGAAAAAGGCAGCTCGATCTACGCCCTTGGTGTCGAGCCCGCGAGCAAGACCAGTGTAGCGCTGTCGCTGATGATGGAGGTCGGCGGAAGAGTGACCCTTGGTTCCGACACGACGCTCAGGCCTTACGCTTCCATGGGGGTGAGCTATTTCCCGGACAGCACACGGAACTTCGAGGCCCGATTCGCCAACGCGACCACAAACAACGGCTCGTTCCGGGCCTACATCGACATGCCGGAAGTGCTCGGCCGACTCGATGTCGGGATGCAGCTCTACCATTCGGGTGGCTTCGAGGTGAAAGCGGGATACATCGCCGACTTTGGCAACTCCTATCTGAGCCAGACCGCCAGCGCCCGCCTGTCCTATCGGTTCTGACCCGCACTGGGGGAGAGTTTCGACGTCCGGGAGGCTCATGATGGACCCCACCGCCGGCAGCGCGGTCTTTGCCTTGCGGCCGCTGCCATCGCAGGGGCTGGTCTGCGCGATCTGCGAACCGGCACTATACGCCGCGAACTGAGAACGGCGGTGGAAAATTAGACCATTGTGGCGTCGGGATAGTCCGGCTGCGGGCTGCGCAAAAGTTCCCATTCGAAACTGCAGCAAGTCATTGACCTTGCTTGCAACTCCGTAGCGTAGGCGGGGTCACCACCGGCGCCGATCGTGGCGCCACCCAATCTCCACTTTCACATCGCAAACTCAAGGCTTTGCGGCGCCGTCGACGAGCGGGCATGTAGAGTATCTCGGTTCAGTACCCATTGTGGGCTACTCCTGGACATACGATTACAACGCCCCAGCAACCATGAGTTGCAAGGGGCGAGCCGATTGCTCGCTTCGTTGTCTCCGAATGCCCGGACTGAACCGTGCTTCCTGATAAGACGAGGGCATGATTAGACGCGTCGAAAGCCCCCCGTCAACCAGGAACGTATCTTTGGCCAAAATGTCACATGTTCGCGATGCGTTCCGAGCCGGGGACAATGCGAAACGAATTCTTTTCCCTGCAGATTTCCCTCAGAGCAGGGAAACGCAACCAGAGACGGGTTCGCTCTGGACAGGCTCCACGACCATTCAAATCAAGGACTTGATCGGGAAGTCCTT
>Ga0065721_10051748_pt1 | contig 13673 bp, 9 predicted proteins | sample Mesricmetagenome_FD_59108 | JGI IMG/M metagenome (GOLD analysis project Ga0065721, IMG submission 59108) | Mesophilic microbial community from rice straw/compost enrichment Sample: eDNA_1 v2 (version 2) | ecosystem: Engineered > Solid waste > Grass > Composting > Bioreactor | place: USA: Davis... | reverse complement strand
ACCGACCCCGACCAGGCCGCGGTAAATGTGCAGAACCGGGTAACCACGGTACTGGACGAGTTACCCGAAGAAGTGATCAAAGCCGGTGTAACCACCGAAAAGGAAGTAAACAGTATGCTGTTGTACCTGAACATCATGAGTACCGACAGCACAGCCGATGAAGAGTTCATATACAATTTCACCGACATCAACGTATTGCAGGAATTAAAGAGGATCAATGGTGTTGGTTTCGTAGATATCATGGGCGCCCGCGATTACTCTATGCGCGTTTGGCTGAAACCCGATAAAATGCTGGCCTATAATATCTCTACCGAAGAGATCATTGCCGCCCTGCGCCGGCAGAACATTGAAGCGGCACCCGGTGTAACCGGCGAAAACTCCGGGAAAGACAAACAGGCCAAACAATATGTATTAAAATATACCGGTAAGTTTAATACACCTGAGCAATATCGCAACGTGGTGCTGCGCGCCAACGACGATGGTTCGGTACTGCGCCTCAAAGAAATTGCCGATGTGGAATTTGGTACGGTGAGCTACGACATGGTGTCGAAAACCGATGGCCGCCCCTCCGCCTCCATTATGATCAAACAACGCCCCGGCTCCAATGCCCGTGATGTGATCAGGAATATCAAGGCCAAGATGGAAGAGCTGGAAAAAACCACTTTCCCGCCGGGCATGGTATATAATTACGCTTATGACGTATCGCGTTTTCTGGACGCCAGTATTCATGAAGTGTTAAGAACCCTGTTCGAAGCATTTATACTGGTGTTCATTGTGGTGTTCATCTTCCTGCAGGATTTCCGCTCTACCCTGATCCCCGCGCTGGCCGTTCCGGTAGCCTTGATCGGTACACTGGCCTTTATGCAGGCCCTTGGTTTCAGTATCAACATGCTTACCCTGTTTGCGCTGGTGCTGGCCATTGGTATTGTGGTAGACAATGCCATTGTGGTGGTGGAAGCCGTGCATGTGAAAATGACCGAACAACATTTACCGGCCACCGAAGCCACCATTGCCGCCATGAAGGAGATCGGCGGCGCCATCGTAGCTATCACGCTGGTGATGTCGGCGGTGTTTGTGCCGGTGGCCTTCCTGTCGGGACCAGTGGGCGTATTCTATCGCCAGTTCTCCCTTACGCTGGCCATGGCCATTGTGATCTCCGGTATCAACGCGCTTACGCTTACGCCTGCCCTTTGCGCCATGCTGTTAAAACACAATCCCAACCAGCATACAAAACGCAACCTGTTACAACGTTTTTTCAACGGGTTCAATAAAGTATACAGTAGTACGGAAAGAAGTTATGGCCGATTGGTGTACAGGATGGCCAAACGCAAAGCTACTACTATAGTCATGTTTGCCGTATTTTGCCTGGCCACCTGGGGTATTTCCAGCATTCTTCCTACCGGCTTTATACCGGCCGAAGACCAGAGTATGATCTATGTAAACGTGACTACGCCGCCGGGTTCCACCGTTGAACGTACCGAAGATGTGCTGGATGCCGTGCAGGCAGCTATTGCCAACGAAAAAAGCATCGACAACGTGAGCACACTGGCCGGTTATAGTTTGATGAGCGATATCACCGGCGCCTCCTTTGGTATGGCCATGATCAACCTGAAAAGCTGGGACGAAAGATCGGAGAGCATTAAAGAGATCATTGAAACCCTGAAAAGTAAAACCAGCCATATATCCGATGCCCGCATCGAATTCTTTGAACCGCCTACCGTACCGGGTTTTGGTAATGCCGGTGGTTTTGAATTCAGGCTGTTGAACAAAAACCGTAATACCAGTTTGGCAGAAACAGCCGAAGTATCGGAAAAATTCCTGTCGGCGCTGGAAGCCCATGAGGCCATTGGTTCGGCCAATACCAGCTTCGACCCCAATTTCCCGCAATACCTTATCCACATTGACCAGGAGATGGCGGCCAAACAGGGCGTGAGCGTTGAAAACGCCATGAGCACCCTGCAAACCCTGCTGGGTAGTTATTACGCCACCAACTTCATCAGGTTTGAACAAATGTACAAGGTGATGCTGCAGGCCTTGCCGCAATACCGCGCCAACCCCGAAGACGTGTTGAAGCTCCATGTCAAAAACGACAAAGGTGAAATGGTGCCTTTTGCCAATTTCATTCGCATGGAAAAAGTATTTGGTCCTGAACAGATCACCCGGTATAATATGTATACCGCCGCCATGATCAATGGTGATGCCGCTACAGGCTACTCCAGCGGCCAGGCCATCAGCGCCATTCAGCAGGTGGCCGACAGCGTGCTGCCCAGAGGTTATACCTACGAATGGAGTGGCATGACCCGTGAGCAGATCATTTCGGGCGACCAGGCCGTGTATATTTTTATCATCTGTCTTGTATTCGTGTACCTGCTGCTGGCAGCGCAATATGAAAGTTTCCTGTTGCCGCTGGCGGTGATCCTTTCCTTACCGGCAGGTGTTGCCGGCGCCTTTGGTTTATTACTGATCACCGGTTTGGAAAACAATATCTATGCACAGGTGGCGCTCATCATGCTGATTGGTTTGCTGGGTAAGAACGCCATCCTGATTGTGGAAGTGGCCGTTCAAAAACAGCGCGAGGGTATGTCGGTACTGGCAGCAGCCAGACAGGGCGCCGCATCGAGGTTGCGGCCCATATTGATGACCTCCTTTGCGTTTATTGCCGGTTTGATACCGCTGTGTATCGCTAGTGGCGCGGGCGCCATGGGTAACCGTTCAATTGGTAATGCCGCAGCAGGTGGTATGCTTACCGGTACTCTTTTCGGTATCTTCCTGATACCCGGTTTGTATGTATTATTCAGCCGCCGTAAAAAAGGCCCGCGCAAGCTCAAAAAAACCAAAGTAAAAAAGACAGCGCTGGTAAAAGAAGCATAATACAATTTTAACCGTATCAACACTAAATATATTCGTACAATGAACTGTACTGAAACCGGATGCAAAAGCAAAAGGAATTCATATTTGTTGGTTTTATTGATTGTTTTGTTTGCTTTCACGGGGTGTAAGGTTATGGAACCGGCACCCCTTCCTAAAGTGAAAGAACTGCCGCAGCAGTATAGCGATAATGAGGCCGGTGCAGATTCTGTAAAGCTGGTATTCCGTGATCTTTTTCCCGATCCATACCTGAACCGGTTTATAGAAACGGCATTACAAAACAATACCAATCTGCAAATTGCCATGCAACGCATTGCTACCGCGCATGCCCGGCTGGCCGAACGCAAAGGCGCTTTTTTACCCTCGGTAAATGGCGTGGTAAGTGCCGCGGCCGACAAGTATGGCGATTATACCATGAATGGGGTGGGTAATTTCGATACCAATCTTTCGCCCAATATCAATAAAGACCAGAAGATACCCATCGATCCTACTACCGATATGTTTGTAGGGTTAAGCAGTTCCTGGGAAATTGACCTGTGGGGAAAACTGAAGCACTTGAAAAAGGCCGCCCAGGCCGAATTATGGGCCACCGAAAAAGGCCGGCAATTATTGATCACTTCGCTGGTGGCCACCCTGGCGCAGGGCTATTATAGTTTGCTGGAACTGGATACGGAACTGAAAATCGTAAGAAGAAATATTGCCCTGCAACAAAAAGGTCTTGAAATTGTGGAAGCCCAGAAAATGGGTGGCCGCGCCAATGAGCTGGCCGTACAACAATTCAGAGCGCAGTTACTGAACACCAGAGCCATCGAGTTTGCCATTCTGCAGGAAAGAACACGTACCGAAAATGAATTGAATGCATTGGCCGGCCGTTATCCCACTACTATTGAACGTGACACTTCCCTGCCCGGGTCGATCGCATTGGAAATAGAAACCGGTTTACCTGCTTCATTGCTGGCATCCCGGCCCGATATTCAACAGGCTGAATTGGCCATGCAAATGAGCCGGGAAAATGTGCTGGCAGCCCGGGCAGCCTTCCTGCCTTCGCTTACCATCAGTCCGTATATTGCATTAAATGCTTTCACCCCTTCCCTGCTGGTGCAATCGGGCAGCGCTGCTTATGGTGTTGCCGGTAGTTTAACGGCACCCTTGTTTCAGCAACGGCGTTTAAGGGCGCAATTTGCCACGGCCAATGCAGCCAGCAGGGAAGCAGTATACAATTACCAGCAGGTATTACTGGATGCCTACAGCGAAGTGGTAACCAATATGCAGGGCGTAAAAAACGCCAAAAGCGCTTATGAACTGAAAGAGCAGGAAGTACGGGAATTGCACGCTGCCGTGGCTACGGCCAATGAATTATACCTTACCGGTTATGCCAATTACCTGGAGGTGATTACCGCGCAAAAGAATGTGCTGGAAGCCGAACTGCAACTGGCTAAACAAAAAAGAGCCATTTATTCGGCCCTGGTGCAATTGTACCGGTCGCTGGGCGGCGGCTGGCAATAATGATTATGCAGGAGGCTGCACTTTACTGGTTTAAAGCAGGCAGGGCGAAAATGCATTTCTAGCATTGATTTTGCATGAAAAAATCAGCCGGAAAGGTGAACGCTGTACCCGGCGCTTCCTTAAAATCACAGTTATGAAAAAAATCAGTTTTATTGCTGCCTGCCTCTGCCTGGCCGTTGTATCCAACGCCCAATTGAAATCGAAAACCGAATGCCCTCCATTTGAAGTGGATGTACTGGATGGCAGAGTAAACGGATACAAGGCCAATACACCCACGCCCCAGATCAAAAATAAATGGCCCTGTTTCACCAGTGTAGATGGCGATACCGCCAAATGCGGCGAAGTGGTGTATTATAAAGACAAAGGCATTAGCTTTTATACTTCCAGGGACTATATAGAAATTACAGAAGACTTTAAAGGCAAACTGAGCATACCCCTGCTGGGTGCAGGACGTGGCGCCATGTTCAAACACCTGGGCAACCCGAAAGTAAAAGACGACGACTGGGAAGGTTATCAAACATCTTACGGCTGCCTGGTACTGTATTATAACAAGGCCAATAAAGTAAGAAAGATCCAGATCAGTACGGATAATACATCCACTATCAATTTGTGCAATTAAAGATATCAGGGACCGTGCCTGAACAGCCGGTCCCTATTCCACACATTTTAAGAACTGCTGTTTGTAATTTCTGCCAATAGGCAACGATACGCTTTGTACATTCACTTCTTCGTTATTATAACTGACGATCTTATCCACCGAAATGATATAGGATTTATGGATACGTACAAAACGGTTCTCGGGTAATTTCTCCTCCATAAAACCAATACGCTGGTAGGTGATGATGGAACGGTTGGTGGTCACGATCTTTACATAGTCTTTAATGCTTTCAATGTAAATGATCTCGTTTAAAAAAATCTTTACCAGGTCTTTGTTTACCTTGAAATACATATAGGCCTTTTCAAAAGCACTGTCGTGATCTTCACCGGCGGCTGGCTGCTTCAGGGTATGGTACTGGTGGTACTTGGCAATGGATTTCAGGAACCGCTCAAACGAAATGGGTTTTACCAGGTAATCCAGCACATCCAGCTCAAAACCTTCCACCGCAAATTCGCGGTAAGCAGTGGTAAGAATGATGCGGGGTCTTTCCTGCAGGGACTTGATCAACTCCAGTCCGTTCATTTTGGGCATTTGAATATCCAGGAATAAAATATTCACCGGGTTTTTCTGAAGAAAAGCAAATGCCTCCAATGCATTGCTGCACTGGCCGCGTATTTCCAGGTCATCCATTTTGTCGATGTAGGAAGCCAGCAATTCCCTGGCAGGCGGTTCATCGTCCACTATCAGGCACTGTATTTTCACGATTCCCTGTTTTTAAGTTTTAAAACGGTCAAAAAAGATTGTTTTTCCTCGAAGTATTTGAATTCATGTCTTTCGGGATACAATATCTCCAATCGTTTTTTTACGTTTTCCATTCCAATGCCATAATAACCTATAGCACGGCCGTTATGGGAACCAATATGGTGGCCATTCTGTGTATCGGGCACGCGACTGTTTTCGATCTTCACCGTCAGCCATTCGTCCTTTACCGACAGGTCGATGCGTATCCAACTGGCGCCCACATCGTTGCTTACCCCGTGTTTAAAACTGTTCTCCACCAGCGGCAATAATAAAAATGGAGGTATATAAAATTTATCGACCGTATCAAAACAGTTCACGGCCACATCCAGCCTTTCGCCATAACGTATCTTTTCCAGCTCAATATAATTATGGATATACTCCATTTCCTTTTTCACGGGAATAGCATCCTGCTTGCTGTCGTATAACATATAGCTTAGCAGGGAAGAAAGGCGGTAAATTAGATCGGGCGTTTTGGGATGGCTCTTGAGCGACAGCGAATAAATATTATTGAGCGTATTGAATATAAAATGCGGTTGTACCTGGCTTTTTAACAATTGCAACTGGGCTTCTGCCTTGTCGCGCTGCAGTTCCTGTGCCAGGCGTTGTTGTTCATACCAGGCGCGCATAAAATAAAACATGGTGTATAAGGCCACGATCAGGTAAATATTTACCATTTCGATGATGATCTTGGGGAGAAAAATGAAAGGTGTGGTGAGCCCATTGGAATAATACAAGGGATAGGTATAGAAATAATTGAAGGAACGGCGCAGCAGCGTGAACACAATGGCACTGATAATAAAACCTACCCAAAATGCCGTAATCCGCTTTTTTAAGAAGTATTCCTTGATGAGTACCTGAACCGTAAACCAGGTGGCCAGCAGGGAAATGGGAACAATTACCGCAGCGTTCACCAGGTACCTGTCGTATTCGCAGGCAACGGCTGCCTGGCCCAGCCATTCGTATAGAAAATAAGCCAGCCAGAAAATGACGCTCAGCCCCCAGTTGCTTCTCTTGAAATCCATAACGGAAAAATCATCCTAATTTACCGCTAAATTGGCTAACAGGGGGCCTTCTTAGACGAACGACTGTTTGGCACCACGAACGGCAGGTCGGAAGTAAGAAGTCAGAGGTCGGAGGTCTGAAAATACCGGTGCTACTGACCTCCGACCTCCGACTTCTGACCTCCATCACACCAATGCATCATACAATATCTCCGCCGGGTGCAGCGCTTTCCTGCCCGTGCCATCCTTCACCTGGTGTCGGCAACTGGTGCCCGGAGCGGCAATCAGCACATGTTCCGGCTGTTTACGAACCGTGGGGAATAATACCAGCTCGCCTATCTTCATCGAAATATCGTAATGCTCTTTTTCATATCCAAAAGAACCGGCCATACCGCAACAACCCGATGGAATGGTTTGCACGGTATAATTTACCGGCAGCGTCAATGCCTTTACGGAATGGGATACCGACGATACGGCCTTTTGCTGGCAGTGCCCATGCAACTGGATGGTTCTTTTTTCGGTAGTAAATTGTTCCTGGCGAATGGCGCCTTTGTCTATTTCCCGGGCAATAAATTCTTCAAACGTAAAAGTACATGTAGCCAGTTCCCGCGCAGCCTCCAGTTGTTCATCGGTGGCCAGGTCAACATATTCATCGCGGAAAGTAAGTATGGCGGAGGGCTCGATACCAATGAGTGGCGAATCGGCAGTAATGACAGGGCTCAGTAATTGAATATTTTTATTGGCAATCTCTTTGGCCTTGCGCAGCAAACCCTTCGATAACCAGGCGCGGCCGCTTTCAATATGTTCTGGTATCACCACCTCATAACCCAGCTTCTGCAATAATTGTATAGCCTTGATACCTATTTCGGTATCCTGGTAATTGGTGAATTCGTCGCAGAATAAATAAACCCTGGCCTTGCCCGCTATTGCTTTAGCGAAGGTGGGCGAATTCTTTTTATACCAACTTTGCAAGGTCATCTTATACATCGTTGGCATAGACCGCTTCAACGCAAATCCCGAAAACTGTTTTACCAGTTTACTCATCAGCGGGTTGGTCATGGCAAAATTGTACAACCCGGGCGCCAATGCACCCAGTCTGGCCGAATTGGCAAAACCTGCAATCAGCTTCGCCCTGAACGGCACGCCATTGGCATCGTAATAATGCTGCAGGAACTCTGCCTTTAGTTTGGCCATATCTACATTGGAAGGACATTCCGATTTACAACCTTTACAACTCAGGCAAAGGTCCATCACCTCGTATATCTCTTTATGATCGAAACGGTTTTCCTTGTTGGAGCGCGTCAACATTTCACGCAATATATTGGCGCGGGCGCGGGTAGTATCTTTTTCATTTCGGGTGGCCATATACGATGGACACATGGTGCCGCCCGACAAATGCGTTTTGCGGCAATCGCCCGAGCCATTGCATTGTTCGGCATGCTGCAAAATATCCTGGTTATGGAAACGGAAAACGGTTTTAAAATTTGGCGTCACCTGCCCCGGCGTATACCGCAGCATACTGTTCATGGAAGGCGTGTCCACAATCTTGTTGGGATTGAAAATATTGTTCGGATCCCAGGTATACTTGATTTTCTTTAGCAACTGGTAATTTTTTTCACCCACCATTTGCTGAATAAACTCACCCCGTAAACGGCCATCGCCATGCTCGCCACTCAGCGAACCATTGTATTTTTTAACCAGGGTGGCAATCTCTTCTGCAATGGTGCGGAACAACTGGTTGCCTTCCGGTGTTTTTAAGTTAATGATGGGACGTAAATGGATCTCGCCCGAGCCGGCATGCGCATAGTGTACAGAATACAGGTTGTATTTCTTCAATATTTCGTTGAACTCGCGTATATAGGCCGGCAGGTCGTTGACATCTACTGCGGTATCTTCAATCACCGGTACGGCTTTTTCATCGCCCGGCAGGTTACTCAGCAAACCCAGCCCCGCTTTTCTTAAAGCCCATATTTTTTTCGAGTCTTCGCCAAACAACAGGGGAAAATGATAACCCAGTCCGGCAGCACGCATCTCGGCTTCTACCTGTTGGGTTATTTCCAGTATTTCTTCCCGTGTATTGCGTGCAAATTCTATTACCAGTATGGCGCCGGGATCGCCCTGTACAAAAAAGCGGTTCTTGCGCTGTTCAATATTATCCTTGGTGCATTCCAGTATAAAATGGTCAATGAGTTCGCTGGCGCTGGGCTTGTATTTCAATGCAATCAGGTTGGCATGCAACGATTCATCTACCGAATTGAAATGCACACACAGCAAACCCACTTCTTTGGGCGGCAGCGGCACCACGTTCAGCTTTATTTCGGTAATGAAGGCCAGCGTGCCTTCGGAACCGGCTATCAGTTTGCAAAAATTAAAATCGGGGCCGCCGGCAGTAAATGGCGCGGTATCCAGCAACACATCTACGGCATAGCCGGTATTTCTTCTTTCTATACTTTGTTTGGGAAATTCTTTCCTGATCTCTACCTGGTTATTGTAATCGCTGAGCAGGCTGCGTACGGTTCTGTAAATAGTTGCCTCCAGCGTATCGCCCTCACATTTGGCATGAAACTCATCGATGCTTAGCGACGAAAACACCGCTTCAGATCCATCGCTCAGCAGAGCCTTTACCTCCAGCAGGTGTTCACGGGTGCTGCGGTACACCACCGAGTTGGAGCCGCAACTGTTATTGCCCACCATACCGCCAATCATGGCCCTGTTGGCCGTGGAGGTTTCGGGGCCAAAAAACAATCCATGCGGTTTCAGGTACAAATTCAGTTCATCGCGCACCACACCCGGCTGCACACGCACCCATTTTTCGGTGGTGTTCAGCTCCAGTATCTGGTTCATGTATTTTGAAACATCCACCACAATACCCGCACCCACCACCTGGCCGGCCAGGGAAGTACCCGCGGTACGGGGTATCAGCGATGTTTTATGGGTATGTGCAAAGGCGATCAGCTTTTTGATATCGGTTACGGTACGCGGCAGGGCTACTGCCAGGGGCATTTCGCGGTAGGCCGAGGCATCGGTGGCGTACAATACGCGCATGGTGTCGTTGAAATACAATTCACCTTCCAGATCACCGGCCAACTGCTGTAAGAAATTGTTCATGAAGCATTCTATTGATTGGGCGACCGCAAAATTACTGGCTTTGGAGTTGGTTTGGAACAGCAGGGCCAAATATTAGAAATAATTCAAAGTGAACGGCATTTACAGGGCATGGGTAATTAAAAATTGATTAATATGAACGGCTTTATGTGCGGTATTTGCCACTGTACCAGAATTGTGAAAACGTTAAGTAAATGCCTGAGTACATCTGCAAGCCAACCACCAGTCGCGCCTGGCTACGACCCCTCAAAAGTGCATTCGCTGGAAGTATTAACCACCAGGTATATCAAGGGCAATTTTGTGTATAACGGTATTGTAAGCATGACCACCTATTATGGCGATATGCAGGACCTGAAACTGGATCCCAAAACCGTTATGATGGATTATGAAGGGTTACAACTACAAAGGGAATTTTATGCACCAGGTTATAAAACAGAGCAGCAGGACAATAGCCGCATGCCCGATTTCAGAAACCTGCTATGGTGGTCGCCCAATGTAGAGACGGATCAAACGGGCCAGGCCAATATTGAAATATATACTTCCGATATAAAAGGTAATATGTGGCCATATTACAGGGTATAGATGAACAGGGTCATGCAGGCAGTTACTATTTTACTTTTGATGTTAATTGATATCTGAACGCTGGTTGATCATAAACGCCGCTTCTACCAGGGTTTCAATTTTTTCGTAGAAATAAATATGATCGTTTCTTTGCCGGCCTTCCTGGGCTATGCTGCGGCTGCTGCTGACAATTTCTACCATCCAGTTCCATAATATTTCCCTTACTTCCTGCAAATGATAGCATTCAAAAAACTGCTCGATCACGAGCCGTGGATCCTCACGCTCCTCTTCACTCAGACGAAGCGGTTGATGATGCCACTCAGGATGTTTGTTTACCGACCGCATAAATAGTATTTTGAAGTTTTGGAAATGGTAATGGGGACAACGAGGTGAGAATATCGCAGGAATTACCTTGCTTGTGGTTAAACGAAGATAATCAAATTTTTGATATGATGTATTATATCACAGCTAAAAAATTAAAAAAATAGTCCACCTTGACTGTATAAATTTTCATCCATTGACTTCGAACCAACAAATCTTGAAAACCTTTGGCGCCAATCTCAGGCGTTTCAGGAATGAAAAAGGACTCAGCCAGCGCGACCTGTATGCGCTTTGCAATATCGACAACGCGGAAATAAGCAGAATGGAGAACGGAGAAGTAAACGTTACCCTGAATACGCTTACGCAACTTGCGGAGGCGCTGGATGTACCGGCCTGGATGTTTTTAAAACCCTGATGGCAAGCGTTAGTATAAAAAAATCCCCGTACGGGTACGGGGTTCAGGTCGTTTTCAAACATACCTAATGGGGAGTTGCTACAGGATCTTTCACACTATTGGATTTTGTTCCCAAAGGCCGGATATATACGCCGGTTAGTTCATAAGATAAAAGAACTCAAACGGGGCTGTATATGTGTATATTGGATTTTGATGCCCCAAAGTTAATACAGCCCCAAACGGGCTGAAAGCATTTACCGGTTAAATTCCCCAAAAATTATAACTATGTTTATCATCATCTAAGGGTGTTCCTGTAATGAGCATGCTGGTATACCCGATTTGAATAGCCTTGTGCCGGATATGGATACCGGTTGCCCTGAACCGACAATCACCCTGTTTACCACAGCTGCTGCAGCGCGGCCCCGATAAACACCTTCTTCGGCAGTACACCAATGATCTTCATTTCTTCCATCACGGTAGTTTCATTATCCAGGAATTTCAATACATCGGTTGCCCGGTTGTTCTTAAACAGTTCAGTAAAAATATAGGCGCCCGGTAACTTATTATGATAGAGAATGTTGAGCAGGGTGCCATCGTACCACCTGAAGCGGCGGGGCTGTTTGACCAGCGGAAAGGGGGTGCCATGCTGAACCAGGTTATTCACCAGCAGTTGCGATTGTTTTTGAATGAACCGGAATGTATAGCCGCTCGAGGCTTTGGTTTGCCCGCCCGCCGTGCCTATATTCACCGTATTACCATCTGCCGGTTGAAAAGGATAGTTGGTCATAGGTATAACACCAAATTCCACTTCTATAATTGTAAAGTCAACATGTATATAGTCTTCCAGGACTTTGTCGTAATCGTCCAGTAGTTTCTCTGAAAATACAGTATACTCCACCAGGGCCCTTGTTTCAGTAAAAGGCATTACATACACAAAACTGGTCCCACCTTGCTGGTTAATCCTGAAATCCATGAGGGTGGCCTGTCGCGGATCAAAAGCCGGCCTGGTGGTTTCAATCACCCATCCTTTAAAATGCTGTAATAAATAATACTGGTTGTTTTTGAGCCGGGGTTTTTCAAACAAAATGCTGTTGAAGACAAAATCGGCTGTATGGTAGTATGCCCCAATACTAACGGTATTACTGCTGATGTTTTCAATGATACCATATTCCACGGTTACGTTTTTATGCCTGGCAATAATGTTGAAACAATATTGATAAAAATCCTGGCCCCTGATCATTTTATACCGGTATGGCCGTATATCATGCAGTTGAGAATAACCGGGGGCATGCAGCCAAAGATGGTCCCAGCTTTTATATACAATGGGTTCAAAAAAGCCCTCCCCTTTTTCCCAGAAACACCAGGTGCGGTCGTTGGCAGTTTTGGAGGCTTTGTCTACCAGCAATATCCTTTTATCGGAAAAGCGGCCGCTCTGTAATAGCCTGGTAAGCAGGCTTAAACCGGCGCAGCCGGCCCCGGCAATGATGATGTGAAAATGGCTCAATGAGTGGGGGTATTCAATTGTTTATCCCTGCGCACTTTTTCCCAGTATTTCCTGGCCACGTACAACATGCCAAACGATTCGCCATCCTGTTTATCCAGGTGTTTATGGTGCATTTTATGCGCCCATCGTATTACCCGCACATAGGTATTGTTGGAGCGGGCAAACCATTTAAAACGTTGATGAATGATCACGTCGTGCACCAGGAAATAAGCGGCGCCGTATAACATGATACCAACCCCAATGGCCTGTAACCAGAATATATCCCTGGTAGTGCCAAACAATATGCATAAAAAACTGGGAACGGCAAATATCACGAAAAAGGCATCGTTCTTTTCAAAAAAACCCGGTTGAGGCTGGTGATGGTCTTTGTGCAGGTACCACAAAAATCCATGCATCACATATTTATGGGTAAACCAGGTAATGGCTTCCATCAAAATAAATGTACCAATCACAATTCCTATATACAACAGCCAGTTCATTTGCAAAGCATTTTGATGATCATTCCGCCATGGCTATACTGGGCTGGTTTTCCCGCACCCATAACAACACCCGGGGAAAAGCAATGCCAAACCAGGCCGTGTATTTTTGAGGATGCGATAATAAGGTAGCTTCTATTTCATCGAGGCTTTTATAACAGTAGTCCAGCACTTCGGTTTTATCGGGTACTATGGGACCGTCGTAAACGCCTACAAATACATGATCGAACTCGTGCTCGGTAAGCCCATGCTCGAATTCGCTTTTATATACAAAATCAAAAATTTTGATAAGTGGTGTTGAAAAGCCCATTTCTTCCTGTAAACGGCGGTGGGCTGCATCAATGGTCTCCTCACCCGGTATGGGATGGCTGCAGCAGGTATTTGTCCATAAACCCGCGCTGTGGTATTTACCCATGGCACGCTGCTGTAACAACATTTCTCCCTTACTGTTAAAAATAAAAATGCTGAAAGCCCGGTGCAGTACGGCTTTGCGGTGGGCCTCCATTTTTTCCATTACCCCTGTAGGCTCATCCTGTTC
>Ga0065721_10008263_pt1 | contig 13673 bp, 10 predicted proteins | sample Mesricmetagenome_FD_59108 | JGI IMG/M metagenome (GOLD analysis project Ga0065721, IMG submission 59108) | Mesophilic microbial community from rice straw/compost enrichment Sample: eDNA_1 v2 (version 2) | ecosystem: Engineered > Solid waste > Grass > Composting > Bioreactor | place: USA: Davis... | reverse complement strand
GCTGCACTGCGCGACCTCCTGCCGCATCTACAGAACGATCTGGGCACCCTGGAAACGCTCTTGCTGCGTCTTCTGGAAAAACGCGAGCAGTGGTTGGAACTGGCGCTGACGCTGCAACGCGATCCCGACAGTGCGCGCGAGGCGATGGAAGGCACGCTGCGGTCCTTGATCGAAACCGAATTGCAGGCACTGCATCAGTTGATGTTGCGCCACGCGGCCATGCTGCTCGAACTGACGGACTTCGCTGCCTCCAACCTGCAGCACAAGCCAGACCACGAGCTACACACGTTGGTAGAACTGAGGCGTTTGCCCGACATCGATGCCGAGGCCTTGCCGCAGTGGCAGACGCTGTGCCGTTTCCTGCTCGTGAAAAACATGGAGAACTTCCGCAAGCGGCTGACGGCGGAAGAAGGCTTTCCGCCCAACAACGCCACGCGCGACAAGGCCTTGGCCGAACGCTTCAAGCAGGCCAAGGAGGACTTCAAGGACCTGTGCGCGGCGCTGGAAGCCGATGGCGCGTTGATGCAGTTGCAGGTGGTGGGACGCTTGCCTGCTCCGCGCTACAGCGAAAGACAGTGGCATCTGTTGAGCGCACTTTGCCGCCTCTTGCCGGTACTCGTCGCGCAACTGAACGTCGTGATGCAGGAAGTCGGCACCATCGACCACACCGAGACTGCGCTCGCCGCGCTGCGTGCGCTTGGTGACGAAAATCAACCCACCGATCTCGCGCTGCGACTCGACTATCGCATCCGTCACCTGCTGGTGGACGAGTTTCAGGACACCTCGACGCTGCAATTCCAGCTTCTGGAAAAACTCACCGCGGGCTGGCAGCCGGGTGATGGCCGCACGCTCTTCATCGTCGGCGACGGCATGCAGAGCTGTTATGCCTTCCGCAATGCGAAGGTGAGTCTCTTCCTGCGTGCGCGCGATCAAGGCATCGGCAGCGTGCGTTTGGAATCTCTCGAGCTGAAGGTGAACTTCCGCAGCGACGCCAGCGTGGTGAACTGGGTGAACGAGGTCTTCGCCGTGTGCTTCCCGCCGCGTGACGATCTCGCGCGTGGCGGCGTGCGTTACAGCCGTAGCACCGCGCGCAATGAGGAAGCGCATACGAGCGGTGTACGTTGTCAGCTGTGGGTGGAAGATCCGGAACGGCGCAGCACACCCGAGGCGCGCCATCTGCTCGAAGCGGAAACCGTGGCCGAGCTGTGCCAACGTCTGCAACAGGAAGATCCCGAACAGAGCATCGCCGTACTCGTGCGCAGCCGCAGTCATCTGCGCGAACTGGTGCCGGCCTTACGTGAACGCGGTCTGCGCTGGAACGCGAGCAAGATCGATCCGCTGCTCTCCTATCCCGTCATCGGCGATCTGATGACACTGCTGCGCACACTACTGACACCGGCCGATGCCATCGCCTGGTTCGCGCTGCTGCGCAGCCCCTGCATCGGCCTCAGACTGCAGGATCTGCTCGTTCTCGCCGAACACGGCAAGGACAAACGACAGACGCCTTGGCGCAGTCTGCGCGAACATCAGACGATCGCTGCGCTGAGTGACGATGCGCGTCGACGGCTGACTCGCGCCGTGCCCGTTCTCGAACGTGCCTGGTCCCTGCGACACCAGAGCGCATTGCGCGAACTCCTGGAAAGCACCTGGGTCGCGCTCGGCGGTCCGGCCTGTGTGGAAGATCAGGCACTGTTGCCGAACGTCGCCAGCTTCTTCGATCTCGTCGAAGAGAGTTCGACGCACGGCGACATTGCCGATCTGCGTCTGCTCGAAGACAAGCTGGAGCGTGCCTTCGGCAGCGCCATCGACAGTTCGGTCAAACTGGAGCTGATGACGGTGCACAACGCCAAGGGTCTGGAATTCGACGCAGTGTTGTTGCCTGGCCTCGAGCGACAGCCACGCAGCAATGACCGTGAACTCCTGCTCTGGCATGAGCAACTCGGTGAAGACGCCCACAGCCGACCGTTGCTCGGTCTCCTGCCGTCCAAGGACGAGCCGGACGATCCGCTGTACGACTACCTGCAGTTCGAGCACAAGCAGCGCGATGCGCTCGAAGCCACACGTCTGCTCTACATCGCAGTGACGCGTGCGGCGAAGAGCTGCTGGCTGTTCGGCTGTGTGCAGCAGGACAAGGAGAGCTACAAGGCTCCTTCGAGTTCGCTGCTCGCGCGCATCCTGCCCGCACTGATCAGCAACGCCGATGCGCTCAACGTCACGTTCGAGCCGCTCATGCTGCCGGAGAAAACCGAGGCGCCCGCCACCTTGCCGCGTCTGGCAACCCAGCCGCTGTGGCGCTTGCCCGACAACTGGCAGCCACCGCCCTTGGAGCAAGTCTTTCCCGAACCTGCGACGGTGGAAGAACTCGAGCCCTTGCACACGGATCTGCTGCCACGTGTGAGCGGCGAGCTGGTGCATCTGGGTTTGAAACTCCTGGTGGAACGTGGCCAGAGCTGGTTGCCGGCGCTGGAGCGTGCGCCCTACTGGCGGCGTGCACTGGCGGCGCTGTGTCCGGACGAAGACTCACTCGATGGTGCGCTGAGGAATGTGCGCGCACAGCTCGAAACCTGTCTCGCGCATCCCGAGACGGCCTGGCTCTTCCGCGGCGACCTGGAGGACGACGCCTGCGAACTGGCGCTCGTCGATTACACGAGCGGCTATCGGCGTGACCACATCGTGGACCGCAGCTTCATCGATGCCGAAGGCAGACGTTGGATCATCGACTACAAGTCGGCACGGCCGAGTGCCGGTCAAAGCGAAGAAGACTTCATCGCCGCGCAGTGCGAGCTCTATCGTGAGCAATTGCAACGCTATGCCCGGCTCTTCCGCGCCCGTGGCGACAAGAGCATCTGCTGCGCCCTGCTCTTCACGGCCTTGCCACGCCTCGTACAGCTCTGAAGGCGCGTCCACGTTACGTGACAAGGGCCCCGATGGGCGTCTATGCTTCTGCGCGCCGCGACCTGGGGAAGCGGCCCTGCCCTAACGATTACAACAACACGACAAAGGTGACTTCCATGGCCCTGTCTCTGTCCCGCCGCAACTTGCTGGCTGCCGCCGCGGCAAGCCCCGTCCTCGCACAATATGTCCGCGCCGCCGAGGAAGGCGCACCGATTCGACAGGGCCGCCTGAAGCAGAGCGTCATGCCCTCCGTGTGGGGCAACACCGATTTCACGCTCGAGGAACGCTGCAAGATCCTGCAGCTGCTCGGTTTCTCCGGCATGGACCTGCCGGCACCGAACCAGATCTCCATCCTGCAGGACCATGGCCTCACCCCGACCCTGATGACCGGCACCGGCACCAGCTTCGAAAACGGGCTGATCCGTCGCGAGCTGCACGATCAGATCGAAGAAGAAACCCGCAAGGGCATCGACATGTGCGTGGCCGCCGGCTGTCCCAACCTGATCGCCATGCCGGGCGAGCGTCGTGGCATGTCGCGTGAGGAAGGCAAGGAAAACGCCATCGAGATCCTCAAGCGCGTCGCACCCTACGCCGAGGAAAAAGGCATCAACCTCTGCATGGAGATCACCAACTCCAAGGTGGTTGCCGACAATCGCACCGACCAGGTCTTCGACGACATCAACTGGGGCTTCGACGTCTGCCGCGGCACCGGTTCCTCGCGCGTGAAGGTCGTCTACGACTTCTATCACGTGCAGATCATGAACGGCGACGTCGTGCGCACGCTGCGCGACAACCTCGACCTCTGCTGCCACATCCACGTGGCCGGCGTGCCCACCCGCGAAGAGATCGATGACGGCCAGGAGCTGAATTACCGCTACATCGCCCGCCAGATCGCCGACATGGGCTACGAGGGTTTCGTGGCGCATGAATGGCGTCCGGGCCCGGGTCGCAACCCTCTCGTCAGCCTCGCCACCTGCTTCGACATCATGGTGGTCTGAGTCCTTCCACGCGCGCCGTGGTCCGCCGCGGCGCTGCCGTCAAACAGCCCTAGTTTGCGCCCAACTTGCGGCTATAATGCGGCATTTTTTTAAGTCACCGCAGTGGCCCGCCATGACCGATCAAAGCACAGAAAACGTCAACATCGCCGCCTACCAGCCCCTGGTGACGCCGGAGGCACTCAAGGAACGCCTGCCGCTCTACGGCAACACGCTCGAGCACGTCCGCAAGAATCGCCAGATCATCCGCGACATCCTCGACCGCAAGGATCATCGCCTCTTCATCGTGGTCGGCCCCTGCTCGATCCACGACATCGACGCCGCGCTCGACTATGCCACGCGCCTGAAGGCGCTGGCCGACGAGGTGCAGGACACCCTGGTTCTCGTGATGCGCGTGTACTTCGAAAAACCGCGTACTTCGGTGGGTTGGAAGGGATTGATCAACGATCCCGAGATGAACGACAGCTTCAAGATCGAGAAAGGTCTGCACATGGCGCGTCGTCTGCTGCTCAAGCTGAGCGCAATGGGGCTGCCGACCTCGACCGAGGCACTCGATCCGATCACGCCGCAGTACCTGCACGACATCATCACCTGGTCCGCCATCGGTGCCCGTACCACCGAATCGCAGACGCATCGTGAAATGTCGAGCGGCCTCAGCACGCCGGTGGGCTTCAAGAATGGCACCGACGGTGGTTTGGAAGTCGCCATCAACGCGCTCAAGGCCGTCGCCAGCCCGCACCGTTTCCTCGGCATCGATCCCAAGGGTCAGGTGTCGATCATCCACACCACCGGCAACCGCTACGCCCACGTCGTGCTGCGCGGTGGCAATGGTGTGACCAACTACGATGCCGCCAGCGTGGCCGCCTGCGAAGAACAGTGCCGCAAGGCCGGTGTCACCACCAACATCATGATCGACTGCAGCCACGCCAACTCGAGCAAGAAGCCGGAAAAACAGCCCGACGTCTTCGCCGACGTGGTGCAACAGATCGTCAACGGCAACCAGAGCATCATCGGCGTGATGCTCGAGAGCAACATCAACCACGGCCGTCAGGACATCCCTGCCGATCTGTCGCAGCTCAAATATGGGGTTTCCGTCACCGACGGCTGCATCGACTGGGAAACCACTGCCGCCATCATTCGCGACGCGCGGGAAAAACTGAAAGACGTTCTGCCCCGCCGCGGCGCCTGACGAAGCATCCGCTCCGCATGGAGCAGCGGCTGCTCGGAGGATCCGTGAAGCTCGACATCATCGTTCCTTCGGAGAAGCATGCAAAGCCCATCAGCGCCCTCATCGTGGCGCTGATGGATGCCTTCCTCGAGCCTGGCGCCGATCCCAGCGTATTTCTCGATACCATTTCGACGGAAGCGGAAGCACGCTATCTGCGTGATCCGCGTTATTGGTTCCGCATCGCCCTGCTCGACGGCGTATTCGCTGGCGTAATTGCCCTGCGTGATCGATGCCATCTCGTCCACCTCTTCATCTCGCCACAGGTGCAGCGCAGTGGGATCGGCACCGCGCTCTGGCAGGCCGCACTGACGCAATTCATCGAATGGCAAACGCCACGTGTGACAGTGAACGCAGCACCGCTCGCCGTCCCCTTCTACGAACGCCTCGGCTTTCGCAGTACGCATCCCATGAAAAGCGAGCACGGGGTACGCATCTGTCCGATGGCACTCGAGCTGACGAGCGAGCGGGAAGTTCAGAAATAACCGCGCAGCGGATTCAGTACACCGGCGATGCAGCGCTTGAGTGCGTGCAGCGGAATCTGGCCCACGTCCGTGATCTGCTCGCACTGCTGGAGCGTGCGCTGCTTCCATTCGATGATGGCGGCAAGGAGCGCAGGATCCTGCCCGAGATAGTCGATNTCGAGATCCTGGAAGAAGCTGCGNTGGTTGAGATTGCTCGAACCNAGCAGGAAGCGATCNTCCGCCACCATCACCTTGGCGTGCAGGATGCTGCCGGTGAATTCATGGATGCTCACACCACTACGCAATAGGTCGTGATAGAGCGACTGCGCCATCCAACGACTCAGACGCACGTCCGAACGCCGCGGCAAAATCAGCTTCACATCCACCCCCGCTTCCGCACGCGCCTTGATCTGGCGCAGGAAGGTNCGATGCGGCATCAGNTAAGGTGTGGTGATCCACAGCCGTGACTTCGCCTTCGCCAGGAGCGCGAGAATGGCCTTGTGGCGCAGGCGTGCGAAGCGCAGGGTGGTGTTGTCGAGTATGCCCTCGCGTGCCGGCAGTCCCTTGCGTCCCGGAGCATTGACGCGACCGCGTAGCAGCGATGGACGACTGCCATCGAGTTCGCTCGAACGCAGCCATACGCGCTCGAAGCTTTCACTCAAGGCTCTGGCGCTCGCATCTCCCAGTACCAGACTCGCTTCATGCCACTGCAGGCTCTCCTCCCAGATGTTGTGGCTGCCCAGCACGGCGCAGCGACCATCGATCAACACCAGCTTGCGATGATCGCGCCGGTTGAAGGTGACGAAGTGGTTGAAGAGATCACGCACGAGATAGGTACTGCGGCTTCTGCTGGGAAGCGCCCAGGGCAAGGGATGGTAAACGCGAAAATGGATCGGCCATTCCCGTAATTCCTCGAGACGGCTTTGCAGCCAGGCACGACTGCCAAAACCATCGGCGATCATGCGCACACGTACGCCACGCTCGGCTGCTTCGCGCAGCACCGTGAAGAGCTCTGCCGAAAAGGCATCGTCCTCCACGATGTAGCATTCCACGGCAATGTCCTTTTCCGCAGCGCGCAAGAGCGCGAACAAGGTGCTCCTGTATTGCTCCGGATCGACCAGGAATCGTGAGCTCGCATCCGGCCCATCCACCCAGGCGTCNATNTCNAAGGAACTACGCCAGGATCGGCCAAGGCCGCCCCGCATGACGGCATTCACCGCCGCTTTCAAACTACGGCTCATCGTTGTTTNCGCCCGCTNCATTTACTCATCGGCAGCAAAGCTGCATGCCATGCGGTGNAAAGGAGCTGCAAGCCTCTGATGCACTTGGAGAATGGGAAAGACTTGCACAGGTGGTCTGAAAACTTTTCCNCGTTTTGCCAACATCGATACAAGATTTCTCACACATGGGGTCTCACTTACCTCAGGCGCCGTTCGGCGCATCCCGCCGCAATTCCCTGAGTTTGTGGAGAAAAAACGGCTTTTTCCGCAGCTCTTTCTCGCCCTTGCGGCACTTGGCACGAATTCTGCCGCATTCGCAGTGATCGTCAACGAATGGAGATCATCTTATGTTCAATTGGGCTCTTACTTTCCTGATCGTTGCCATCGTCGCTGCGTTGTTTGGATTTAGCGGCATCGCTGGCACTGCCACCAACATCGCCTGGATTCTTTTCGTAGTGGGTTTGATCCTGGCTCTCATATTCTTCATCACCGGCCGCGGTGGCCGAGGAATCTGAGCCTGGGCGAGGCCTGGCGGGAGAGATCGCAGCGTGATCTCCTCCGCTGGGCAATCGCGTAGCCCGCACGGGCCATGAGTTTACTCACGTTACTCGGTGCTCTTGCTGGCTTCTTCACCACCATCGCCGCCCTGCCCCAACTGCTCAAGACCTGGCGTTCGTCCCACGCCGAAGACGTATCGATTCGCACCTTCCTGATTCTCTGCATCGGCCTCGCGCTCTGGACCACCTACGGCATCCTGCAACGCGACTGGCCCATCATTCTCACCAACGGCATTTCCTGCGCGCTCAACGGCACCTTGGTCGTGTTGCTGCTGCGCAGACGCAGGGCCTAGCTGGATTGCAACATTTGCAGAGTCGCTTCCCGTTCTTACCGACAAGGTTGAGTCTCGCCGTGCTGCAGACCGCGTAATTGCTGAGCGTAGTCGCCTTGCAACGTTGGTACGAAATTCGCAACTACCTCCCTGACGTCTGCCGGCGATCAAGCGCCGCGGCGTCTCCTTCAATTACCTGAATGAGGAGTACAAAAATGACTAACCAAGACATTCTGGGCGGCAAATGGAANCAGTTGCGTGGCCAGGTCAAACAGAAATGGGGCAANCTGACGGACGATGAGCTCGATCGCGTCGAAGGTCGNGCCGAAGAANTGGCTGGCCTGCTGCAGGAACGCTATGGCCTTGCCCGTGAAGAAGCCAAGAAGCAGCTGAAGGACATGGCTGACTCCGTATAAGTTCCCTGAAGCTCGACTGGGTCGTGTGCGTCGACGGTGGCAGGATCACTCACAACGTCGCGACGCTCACGTCCCAGACGATTCCTCGCGCACCCGGTGCGGAGTAAGACTATGAATGCGCCGCTTGCCAACGATGTATCCCACACCGAGAGCCCGCCGGGCCCCACGCAATATCACAATCTGCGCGACCTGCTCGATGCCATCGAAAAGAAGGCCAAGGAGCAGGACACGATCTGCATCGACGACATCCTGCAATTGGTGGGACGACGCTGGTACGGACCACTGCTGTTCGTCGCCGGTTTGGTGATGATGATGCCGATAGTGGGCGACATCCCCGGTGTGCCTGTGATGATGGGACTCGTCGTCATCCTGATTTCGATTCAACTTCTGTGGAAACGCAAACGCGTCTGGCTGCCACGCTGGATCTGCGAACGCCGCGTTGCCAGTGAAAAAGTGATCAAGGGCCTGCGGTGGTTCAAGAAGCCGGCCCACTTCGTCGATCAGTTCACCGATTCNCGCTTCGAGTGGGCGGTACAGCACGCNGGCCTCACCATGGTNGCCCTGATGAGCATGATGGTCGCAGCCGTCACGCCCCTGCTCGAACTGATCCCCTTCAGCGCCACCCTCGCTGGGTTCGCCATTGCCACCTTCGGCATCAGCGTGCTCGCAGCCGATGGCATCGTGGCCTTCATCGCCATTGCCTTCAGTGTGACGACGCTGGGTCTCGGCGGCTACTTCGTTCTCGGCAACTGAAACCTCATTGGTTTCCGTTGGCTTACGGCAACAGTCTTTCGTTGCCGGCTTCGAGCTCTTCCTCGCTTTCCGCCTGCCCCTCGATGACAGTCAGCTCGGGCGCTTGACGTTGAATGGGAATGAGGAGATCCGCCACCAACGGCAGATGGTCGGAAGCCATCTGGTAGTCGGTGCCGATGGGCCGATGCACGGCCTCCACCTTGATGCCGTCGGACACGAAGATGTGATCGAGCCGCAAGCTCGGATGGGTGCTGAACCACGTCTTGCGTGGCTTCCACTTCGGCAAACTCTGTTGCACGTCCTGCAGGTCCTGCACGATGCGCTTCCACGAGTAGCCGGCTTCGGTGACATTGAAATCACCGAGCAGGATCGTCGGCCCCAGCCGCTTGGCACGGCCCACGAATCGATCGCTCATCANCACNTCCGTCTGNCGNTTGCGCTCGGGTGCGGTNAGACCGAGATGTGTGGCCAGCAGTTGGATGCGCGTGCGTCCGACCTTCAGCGTGGCCCACAGCACGCCACGCGGCTCGCGCTTCTGATAGCGCGGCAATTCTTCCGAGGCGACGAGATCGAGCTTCCAGCGACTGAGGAAGGCATTGCCGTATTCATCCTGACCTTCGCGCAGCACGGGGAAATAGACGAAGTGCATGTTGAGCATCTGCGCGATCTCACGCACCTGATGCACGTAGCCGGTGGCCATACGCCCATTGTCGAGTTCCTGCAGCGCCACGATGTCGGGGTCGAACTTGTCGATCAGTCGCGCGATGCGCGCCGGGGAGCAACGGCCATCCATGCCACGACAGCTGTGGACGTTGTAGGTCATCACACGCAGTTTGAGCTTTTCGCCGACGGCGACGGGAGGCTGATCCAACAGTTCCCTGTCTGCATCCTCCTCGTGTCGATGCAGAACCTGCAGAGCAGCCAGACGCAGATCACCGGCGCGCACGTGCTCGTACTCACGCATCGGCAATTCCCGCCGCGAATCGAGCAAGGCGATGCCGTGCGTTTCATGCGGGCCATAGCCGCCGTGGGAACCGTTTTCCATGGCGAAGGTCACCGGCAGCATACCGTCACGCCAACCGGCGATGATGACGTCGCCACTTCCGGGATGACGACAGGTGGCCATGAGATCTTCCATCACGTAGGCCGCAAAGGGATGCGCCTGTCCGATCAACACCGCCTGATGTTCGGGTAGGGCCAGGCGGCGGCCACTGATCCAGCAGTAGAGTCGCTGTTCATCGTCGAAGGCGAAGGCGCACGGCACCTTGTGGTGTTCGGTCAGTTTGGCGGCGAGAGCGCTTTTCTCTTCGAAGCTCAAACGCCGCGGCGCGTAGACGAAGCCAACCGGTCCCAATGCAATCACGCGGGTTCTATCGGGGCGTTGAAAATCGTTCGGCAGCTCCGCCGCGACGCGTTCGCGCCAGGCCCGCTGCGACAGCGTCCCGGTACGATAGGACTGCGGCTGCAGTACTTCCATCGGCTCCTGCGTGCCATTGGCTTCGGCGTCGGCACCGATCACTTCACGCATGAGCTCGGCCACCACCGCCTGGATCTTGCGCCCGGTGAGTTCCACGTACGGCGTGACGTTCTCCTGACCATGGTCGGAATAGATCCACACACGATAATCCCGCGCCGGCGATTTCTTTGCTTCGATCCACACCCGCCGAATGGCGTAATCGATGCCCTTCAACACCCAATGCGCAAAGGCCGAACTCGGTCCGCGTCGGTGCGCCTGTTCATCGAAACCCGCCAGGTTGAGTTGGATGATGGGCAGGCCACGCGCGATGTCCATGCAGGCGCCGATCACGATCAACTCGCGCAGGCCGATGCACACACCGACGCGCGCCAGGATGAACTTCATCTCGCATTTGAAATCCTGCCCCGAGCGCACGCCTTTGACGAAGTCGACCACGGCGAGGCCGAGCTCTGCGAGCAGCAGCACGAACACTCGCACCACGCTCATGAAGTTCATCACCGTGAGCAACAGAAAGTAGAACGGTTTGAGCCCGCGCTTCAGTTCTTCCCAACCGAGGGCGGACACGCAGAAATGCGCCTCACCTTCCCCGGCACCACCACCGAAGATATTGCCGTAGGCGGCGCCTTCGGCGGTGAGACCATCCGCCTGGAGGCTGAGCTCCTCTTCGAGACGTTTCGCCGCTGGCGGATCGAACAGGCGCACGACCTTGCAGTCGTCGGGATCGAGATAGGAAAAGGCCGGCAGGGCACAACGTTTGCCATAGAAGAGTTCGGCCTGCACCGCCGGCGTCGTACTCGGAACACCGGAATAGAGACTCTTCACCGTATAACCTTCGCGCCGCAGCAGACGGCGAATGAAGGGCAACTTGCCGCTCTTGAGCGCGCGTTGAAACTGGTCGTGGCCCAGTCCATCGATCTGGATCAAGATCAGTCCTGGCTCATGACTGGGCCCGGTGTCGCGCGACAGACCCAGCCATTTGACCCCACGCTCGCTACGGTTGAACCAGCGCCGCAGACGCCGCAGTCTGACGAAGGTGCGGGAAATCACGAGACCTCCTGATCCAGACTGCCGCTCAGAGCGCGTCCGGCGGCACTGGCGAGGTTGGAGAGCATGTTCCACTCCGCCTCGAGTTTCTTCATCACACCTTCCCAGGCGTCGGGACTTTCCATGCTCACCGAGGCTCTGTCGTGCATGAGGCGCTCGTATTTCGCCTCGAGCTCCGCCGCGCAGTTCTCGAGTGAGAAGCTCTGCGCCGTGCCGAGGGCGGCGCGTCGGAAACGCTGACGCATCGCCGGCGCCAGATCGTGAAACTCCTGCAAGGCTTTGACGAAGGAGTCGATGGACTGCTTCGGCAGCATGTAGCCGTTGACGCCATCGCGCAGCACTTCGCGCACGCCACTGGCATCCACCGCGATCACCGGCACCCGTCCCGCCATCGCTTCGGTGAGCACCATGCCTTGCGTCTCCGACTGCGAAGCAAATACAAACACGTCCATCGCCTTGTAGGCGCTGCTGAGGATGGGTTGGCCCAAGGTACCCGCCATCACCACACGCTCACTGATGCCGTGCTTCTCGCAGATCTCCTCCATCGCGAGCTTGGCGGGGCCGGTGCCGGCCACCATGAACAGCGCTTGCGGGTTGGCCTTGAGAAAGCGCGCCACGGCTTCGGTCATGAATTCCAGATTCTTTTCGAAGGCGAGACGGCCGACATGGCCTACCACGAAGGCATCGGCGGGGATGCCCATCACCTTGCGGAAGGCACGCCCATCGCCTTTGTCGAAGAACACGCGATCGACACCGGTGGGAAGCACTTCGACGGGCGTCGTCACGCCACGCGAGCACAAGAGATCACGCACGCTTTCACTCGGTGCGATTACCAATTGCGCCAGGTTGGCGTATTCGGTCGACAGCGCCGCGACGAAGCGCTTCATGAACTTCGAATCGCCCGGCACGTAGTGCGTGTATTGCTCGTAGAGCGTGTGATGCGTGAAGACGAGAGGGATGTTGTTGATGCCGGCCAGCCGTTGCGCGGCACCACCCAAGAGAAAGGGATGATGGGAGTGGATGACGTCGGGCTGCAGGTCGTCGACGCAGTCCTGCAAGAGCCCATCGCTGGGAATGCTCACCGAGAAATCGCTGCCGTTGAATTTCTGAATCGCCGGCACGCGAATCACATCCTTCTCCCCCACCGGCGCCTGCTCGAACTCCGGCGCCACCACCACGACACGATGGCCACGTTCGCGCAGCGCCTGGGTATAGGCCGCCACCGAACGCGCGACACCGCCAACGTGCGGCAAATAGGTATTGGTCATCATCATGATGCGCATAGAGTCGTCCTTGCGATGCGAAACGAACCTGAACTTTCCGTGGAAACCTGCCGTTCGAAGCCGGCAAGCCGAAACTGCAGGCGGCGCGGTTCGCCGTGCCATTGACAAGACCAGTGCACCTCGGCGCCCTGCTCCTGCGTAATGATCTCGAGCGATACCACGCCACCCGAGACGGCAGTCTTTAGACAGGCGAGACGTTGACCTGGTTGCAACCAGGCGGGCGGCAGGCCGCTGCCAAGGATGAGCTCACTACCCTCCTCCCGTACGAAGAGATTGCGCATCATCAGCAGCCACTCCGCGGCGGCCCAACCGTGCTGACCATCGCCCATGCATCCACCGCCGGTGGCCGGATGGATGGCCTCGGGCCATTGCGCTACCGGAGTCGCCAATTCGGCGATGCGCTGAATCAAGGGGAAGTGCTTACCCGTGCCCTCGCGCAGCACGGCCTGGGCGAGATGCAGGGTCAGGTAGGCATTGAGTCCCGAGTGAATCATTTCCTGATAGAACACGCCCTGGACCAGGCAGTTCTGCATCAGGTAATCGACCGTGTCCTTCAGACGCGGATCGTCGGGCTCATAGAGACACAAAGGATAACTGGCGACGATGGAACCGATGACGGCAGAGTCCAAACGCCGCAGGGGCGCCGCCGGCATCGCGGCACGGCCATTACGATCCTGTGCACGCGCAAGACTCTGCTCGATCACCTGCAGGAGATCATCCGCTTCATCCCTGAAAGCTCGCTCGCGTTTCTCGTCACCTGCCGCACCACAGAGCTCCGCCAGTGCCCGCAGACCTGCGACACTCCAGAAGTCATCCCAGTAGTAGTAATCATTGGGACCGAGATGCTCCGCGCTGAAACCCGCAGGTAATAGCCCTGGATGCTGATGACCCTTGCCGCCGCGACGTTTGTCGCGAATCCATTCACCCCCCTTGATCAGATGGGCGAGCAACTCCTTGTCCGGCCGCTCACCGCTGATCGCGAAGTACTGCCCGAAGGTCCACAGCACCTGCCCATTGGAATCCCACTCGCCTTCCTGCGAGCGGAAATAGCCAGAGGGCAATTGTCGACGTA
>Ga0065721_10051749_pt1 | contig 13675 bp, 12 predicted proteins | sample Mesricmetagenome_FD_59108 | JGI IMG/M metagenome (GOLD analysis project Ga0065721, IMG submission 59108) | Mesophilic microbial community from rice straw/compost enrichment Sample: eDNA_1 v2 (version 2) | ecosystem: Engineered > Solid waste > Grass > Composting > Bioreactor | place: USA: Davis... | reverse complement strand
GAACGACGCGCTGCATTCGCACGGCGACGATGGGCGCGAGCGGGCCGGCCGCCACCGTTTCGTCCGCGAAACGAGCTTCTACACCGAAGCGCAGATGCACCCCTGGGTGACCGTGGCCCTGCTGGCCGGCGTCGGCGTGCTGGCCGGGGCGGCGATGTCGCGTGGCTGGGTCGGCGGCGGTCGGCACGAGCGGGGCTGGTACCGTGACGGCGGACAGCAGGACGTCCGGCGCCGCGGGCTTGGCCGACACGAAGCGGAGCACCGCGAGCGGGATCGCTTCACGGAAACCGGCGGGCGTCGCGAGATCGGGCACAACGCCAAGCCTGCTTGGCAGGCCGCGGAAGAAGGCGAGGTGATTTTTCCGCGATGATCCGTGCTGCGACTACAGTCGGGCCTTGATTGTCGGGTAAATCCCTATTCCGCCGGCACGTCCAGCGGGGCGTGGGTGTGGGGAAGGTCGCGGGCGGCGCGGACGGCCAGGACGGGTTCCAGCTCGTCCGGCAGCACGGGGCGGCTGAACAGATAGCCCTGGAAGCTCTCGCACTTCAGGCTGCGCAGGAGCTGGAGCTGCATTTCCGTCTCCACGCCCTCCGCGACCACCGACAGGCCCAAGCTGCGGCCCAACCCGACGATGGCGCGCGGGATGGAATCGCCGACGCCGTTCTGCTCCAGGTCGTGGATGAAGGACCGGTCGATCTTCAGCTTGTCGATCGGGAAGCGGTGCAGGTAGCTGAGCGAGGAATAGCCGGTGCCGAAGTCGTCGAGCGCGATCAGGCACCCGCGCTCCTTCAGCGCGCGCAGGGTGGAAATGGCGGCGGGGATGTCGTCGATCAGGGTGCCTTCGGTCACCTCGACCTCCAGTTCCGGCCCGTCAAGGCCGTGGCTGTCGAGCGCCGCGGCCACCTTGGCCGGCAATTGTCCGTCGCGGAACTGCTGGCCGGACACGTTGACCGCCACCGGGATGGACAGGCCGATGTGGTTCTTCCAACGGCTGATCTGCGCGCATACCTCGTTCAGCACCCAGTCGCCGATGGCCTGAACGAGACCCGTTTCCTCCGCGATGGGCAGGAAACGGTTCGGCATGATCAGCCCGGCCTCCGGATGGCGCCAGCGCACCAGCGCCTCCACCCCCACCACCTGGTCGTCGGAAATGCGGACCTGCGGCTGGTAAACGATGAACAGCTCGCCGTTCAGCAGGGCGCGGCGCAGCGCCGCCTCCAGGTCCAACCGCTCACGGGAACGGACGCCCATCTCGCGCGTCACGAACCGGTAGGCGTTCCGCCCCGCGTCCTTGGCGTTGTACATCGCGATGTCCGCGCAGCGGATCAGCCCTTCGGCGTCCTCCGCGTCGTCGGGGAACAGGCTGATGCCGATGCTGGCCGACACGACGAAGCTCTGCCCGCCGACCGCGAAGGGGCTGGCGAGCTGCAACAAAACCTTTTCCGCCACGACGGCGGCGTCCGCCGCCTTGTCCACGTTCGGGATGACGATCAGGAACTCGTCGCCGCCCAGACGGCCGACGGTGTTCGACTCGTGCAGGCCGGCGTGCAGCCGGCGCGCGACCGAGCGCAGCACCTCGTCGCCGAAGGAATGGCCCAGGCTGTCGTTGATGACCTTGAAGCGGTCCAGGTCGATGAACAGCACCGCGACCTTTTTGCCGTCGCGCCGCGCCTGCCGGCTCGCCTGCCCGATGCGGTCGAACAGCAGCACGCGGTTCGGCAGGCCGGTCAAGGCGTCGTAATGGGCGAGATAGTGAATGTGCTGCTCCGCCCGGCGCTTCTCCCCGACATCCTCCACGAAGGCCATGACGAAGGGCGGGTCGTCGGGCGAGGCGACGGGCTGCAACTGGATGGAAAAGCGGCTGTACCGCCCGTCCCCTATCAGAATCTGGTCGACCTCCAGTTCCATGCACTCGCCCGCGATGGCTGCGTCGATGGCGGCCCCGAGCGCCGGGTCCTGCGCGCGCAGCCGCGTGTCGAGCCCGATCAGCCCGTCGCGCTGGGCGCCGACGGCGCGGGCGAAGGCGGGATTGCAGTCGAGGATCTTGGCGTCGTTGCCGATCAGCGCGATCCCCAACGGCGCCTGATTGAACAGCAGGTCGAGTTCCGCCTCGCGCCGGCGCAGAGACGCGGTGATCCGGCCCGCGATCTCCAGCGCGTGGCGGCGCGTCGCGGTCAGCGCCCACAGCAGCGTGGAGAGCAAGGCGCTGAGCGCCAGCCCAACGACGAGCACGATCGTCGGCTTCCAGCCCTGCGCCACCGCCTCGAATCCGGGGCGGGCCTCGTAGCGCACGGTCCAGACGCGATCGCCGAAGCCGATTTCCCGGTCGGCGGTCAACAGCGGCGCGCCGGACGTTGCGGAGCGGCTGCGGTAAAGGGGAAAATCGGCGTCGGCGGCGCGCCCTTCGAACAGCGCCACGGCCACGTCGTTCGTGTTCGCATCGAACACCGTGTTGGCGAGCGGGGCGATCCGGATCGGAGTCAGCACCACGCCGGCGAAAGCCGCACGCCGTTCCTCCGGCGTGCGCGGCGGCGCCCCGTTGCGGTAGACCGCCTGATAGACGATGAAGGCCGGCAACGGCGAACTGCCCTCGTCGATCTTCAGGGGAATGGAGCGGGTGATGGAGGGTTCGCCCGTGTCGCGCGCCTGCTCGATCGCCGCGCGGCGCGTCGGGTCGGACAGCATGTCGTAGCCGAGCGCGCGCAGGTTCACGTCGTTGACCGGCGCGGAATAGAGATTGACCACGCGCTCAGGCCCGCCCGCATCCGGCCAGACGCGAAAGGTTCTGATGCCGTCCGCGTGGGCCGCGGCCATCATTTCGGCCACGGCTTCGGGGTTTGCGGCGCGGGCGAAGGCCACGCCCAGGATGCCGGGGTGGCGTTCGGCCAGATGAAGCCCGTCCACATACCGGTTCCATTCGGCCCGCTTCACCTCGGGAAACGCGGTGTACAGGGCCGCCGCAGAACGGGACACCTGAACATAGGCCTGGATCTGGTTTTCGAGGTGCTGCTGCAATTCCTCCACCCGCAGGGTGAAGGCGCCCTCGACATCCTCGGCGACGTTGGTCGCGGTGTCGCGCCATGCGACCAGCGTCAGCAGCAGGGACACCACCAGCGCCAGCAGCGGAATACGCCAATCAAGCCCACGCACCGGAGCCGCATCGGACGCGCCCAGTTCAGACGTGCTCAGCTCAGACGTGCTCGACCCGGACGTGCCGAGCCCGGACGCGGACGGTTCGGAGCTGGAGGGCCTTTCCATGGTCGTTCTGGTGCGGCCTTGCGCGTCGGAAGGATGGGGGTGGAGCAATGGCGCCCACCCTGCCCTCCGGGCGAACCCGGCGGGCAAAGCGCTGAGCGCCAGTAAACCTTAACCACAATGACTGTAGGAGAAAAGCGTCTAAATGTGAATCCACTCGCCCATCGCGCGCATGCCGCATCGCCAGATTAGAACTCTTCCAACACTTTCGGGCTTTTCTGGAGTTGGGTTTCGATCATGCCGAGGATTTCCTCGATCTTAGTGCGTGTGGCGTCCAGCTCGTCGGCGGTCTTATCGTCGATGCCGGCTTCCATCAGCATCATGTCGAAGGCGTTGAGCGTGTCGCCGAAGGCCTTCTGCTCCGCCTTCAGCACGTCGAAGGCGCCGAGCGAGCTGGTCAACGCCAGCGGCGGGTCGCTGATGAAGGAATGGCTGATGTCCGTGAAATAGGCGATGGCCGTCAGCTTCTGGCGGATCACCCACTGCGGAAAGTTCGGCGGCAGTTCCCGCCCCGCGGCCTCAAGCCGCTCCTGGATGGAAAAGATCAGTCCCTGGACGTCGAGATAGGCGTTCCGGATTTCGCGGAAATGCGGAAAGGTCTTGGGCTTTCCGGCATCGCGCAGCCGCCCGAGTTTCACGAGATCCTCGGTCAGCTTGCGCGCCATCTGAAGCACGACCTTCGCCACCTTCCCCATCAACCTCTCCACCTTCCAGTGTGCTGCCGCCCAAACCCTACACCATACGTCGGCGGAATGTAGAGGCTGCTGATCGGTGGGCCATCCCGCCGGCTCGTCCCGTCACGGCTCCTTTTCCTCGGGAAGGCCGGCGCCCAGCCGTTCAAGAAGCGCCTCGCGCGCCGCATCGTCGGGAGCCGCGTCGAGCGCGTGATGGAGCCCCAGCAGGAAGGCGGCATAGCGGTTGTGCCAATCGGTCGCGGCCGTCATGGCCGCCGGTTCCAGGCGCGGCCGGCCGTCCGGTGCCCGCGCGGGCGCCGCGGCGGTCAAATCCACCACCTCGTCGAGGTCCGGCAAGCGAATCAGGGCCGGGTCCCAGCCGCGCTCCACCAGGGCGCCGCGGATGCCGGCGCGGGCCTCCTCCTCCCCGTGCACCAGGAACAGGCCGCGCCCGACGCCCTGCCGCGCCGCGACCCAGGACAGCAGGCCGCTGCGGTCGGCGTGGCCGGAATAGACGTCCAGCGACCGGATGCGGGCGCGCACCTCGATCTCCTCGCCATGGATGCGCACGCGCTTGGCGCCCTGGTGCAGCAGGAAGCCCAGCGTGCCCGGCGCCTGATAGCCGACCAGCAGCACGGTCGCCTCCGGCCGCCAGAGATTGTTCTTCAGGTGGTGGCGGATGCGGCCGGCGTCGCACATGCCGCTGGCCGCCATGATGATGGCGCCACCTGCGATGGCGTTGAGCTTCTGGCTCTCCGCCGCCGAACGGACGCGGTGGACGTTGGAGCGGGCGAAGGGATCGCCCTTCGTCTCCAGGTCCGCCAGATGGCGGCGGAAGACCCCGGTGACCGCATCGGCCAGCGGCGAGTCGAGGAAGACGTCCACGGTCGGAATCTCGCCGCGGTCGAACAGCCGGTGCAGGTCGTAGAGCAGTTCCTGCGTGCGCTCCACCGCGAAGGCGGGGATCAGCAGGTTGCCGCCGGCCGCCAGCGCCGCGCGCACCTCGTCGCGCAGCAGTGCCTGACGCTCGGCCTCCCCCACCTCGACGCGTTCGCGGTCGCCATAGGTCGTCTCCAGCACCATCCAGTCCGGCTTCTCCGGGCCGTCCGCGTCGGCGTGGAAGGTTTTGCCGCCCGGCCCGAGGTCGCCGGAAAAGAGGATGCGCGTTCCCGCGTTGCGCCGGGTCACCTCCACCTCGACGGAGGAGGAGCCCAGGATATGCCCGGCCGGCCAGAAACGGGCGCGCACGCCGGACAGAACCTCCACCCAATCGCCGTATTCCACGCCACGCAGGCGCTTGATGGCCGCCTGGGCGTCGGCCTGCGTGTAGATGGGCTGCACCGCCGCCCGGCCGCGCTGGCGGTTGCGGCGGTTCAGGCGCTCCACCTCCATTTCCTGGATGTAGCCGCTGTCGGGCAGCATGAACTCCAGGAGGTCGGCGGTGCCGCCGGTGGCATAGACCGGCCCCTTGAAGCCTTGCCGCACCAGCTTCGGCAGCAGGCCGGAATGGTCGATGTGCGCGTGGGTCAGCAGCACGGCTTTGATGGCCGCCGGATTGAACGGAAAGGGCCGGTAGTTCAGCTCCTTCACCGTCTTGGTGCCCTGGAACAGGCCGCAGTCGATCAGCACGTCGCCGTCGCCGGTCTGCAGCCGAAAGCAGGAGCCGGTAACCGTGCCGGCCGCACCGTGGAACGTGAGGGACAGTTTCATGGCGTGCCTCCCGCCGTTTGCCCTGCCCCCAGTGTAGCAAGAAAGGGTTACTTCGTGGTCAACGCATCGGCCGCCAGCACCTCGGCGATCAGGCGGGCCAGCGGCAGGGCGTTGGACGGGTGCGGAACGCCGTCGCAGGACACGGGCACGCCCAGCCCCTCCGCCTCGAACCGGGCGGACACGTCGGCGCAGAACAGGGCGTGCACGCCGAACACCCGAATCGACCCGGCCCCGGCTGCCCGCGCCGCGCGTGCGCAGGAGAAGATCGTCTCGCCGGAACTGATGACGTCGTCCACGATGACCACCGGCCGCCCGGCCAGCGGCGCGTCGCCCGGCAGCACCACGGTGACGTCGCGGTCGCCACGGCGTTCCTTGCGCCCGACGACGGTCGCAAGGCCAAGCGGGCTCGCCACCGCCTCGACCAGCGGTGCGGCCTCCTCGTCCGGGCCGACCACCACCGCGTCTGGCGGGACGCCGTCGGCGCGCAGGCACTCCGTGATGGCCCCGGCCCCTGACAGCGCGGTCGCGGGCCGCCCGACGAACACCTCGTCCAGCGTGTGGGTGCGGTGCAGGTGCGGTTCGACGCAGACGAAGCGGTCGAACAACCGGCCCAGCCAGTCGCCCACCACCGTCTGGCTGACCGGCTCGCCCGGCCGGAAGATTGCGTCCTGCCGCATGTAGGCCATGTAGGGAGCGACAAGGCACAGCTCCGTCGCGCCATGGCGGCGCAGCACGGACGCGGCGAGCGTCAATTCGATCAGCTTGTCGTTCGGGCGGTCGAGCGAGCGGTAGACCACGGCACGGCCCACGGGCTGGTCCTCCGCCTGGGGCAGGCGCACAAGGCTTTCGCCATCCGGGAACCGGTGCAGTTCGGCGATGTGGCAGGGCACCCCCAACGCCGCGGCCAGACGCCGCGCGCCCTCCGCCGATTCCGGAAATCCGTAAACGCCCGTGTAGCGGGCCATGCCGTCCCCCTTCCCATGGTTCTCCGCGCGGTGGAACGCGCGGACGCCGGTTCGGAACAGCTTTGCCCAAGCCCATTCAAAGGGTCAAGACAGACGCATGCTTACCACTGCTGGTTATATCGATTGTCTCGGTCAGGCCATACCGGCAGAACAGGAAGCCCGGTCCTGCCGATTCAGCAAAACTTCTTTACTTAGAAGGTCGATGTTCACGCTGACATCGAGCGAAGTTCATAATTCATTTAGAAGCTCTCGAAACAGGCTGGGCTTGCCTTCACTCCTTCTTCTCCGGCGGCGGGGAACGGACAGCCGTGGCGGCGAGGTATTGGGCGGCGGAGCGCAGCAGGAACTCGGCCACCGCCATGTCGCCCTGGTCGCGGTCGGCGCCGCCCAGCGTGTGGCGGCGGTCGGCGTCGATCAGGCCGGTGGCGATCACCTGGGCGGTCAGCCAGGCGCGCTGCTCCGCGTCCGGGACGCCGGCCATGCGCTCCAGCAGTTCGGAGCACGCCAGATCGATAATCCCCAGCCCCGGCCGGTCGGAGGACAGATAGGTGGTCTCGTTGGCCGGCGCCGGCTCCCCCACGTAGGAGCGGGCAAGCAGCGCCGTTTCCAGCGTCAGGCGGAAGGTGGTGCGCCGCGGACGGCCCTTGCGCCGCAGGCGCAACGCCATCATGGTGAACAACTGCGCCACCGCCTCCGCCTGATCGGCCGGAACGTCGTCCAGGATGTCGATGATTTCCGCGCTGACCGCGTTGCGGGGCCGCCGCTGGCCCGGCCGCACCACCGACGTGGCGAACACGGCGATCAGGGTGCGCAGGGCATCGGCCTGCTCGTCGGGGGTGATGCGGCCGATCTCGCTGGGTTCGAACATGGGCTCGGGCTCCGCTGCGGGAGGGATGGGACAGTCTCCTTCCAGCAATGTTGGGACGCACCCGGCGCGCGGGAACCCGCCCCGCCATCCGGGGATACACCCTTCGGAGGTTCCGCGGAGGCTCAGGCGTCGCCTTCCTTGGGGTCGATGGTCTCGGCGCGGCGGCTGATCCATTGGAACAGGGCCAGCCCCAGCACCATGAAGACGATGACCAGAAGAAGGAGGGCCGGATACACCATTGCGCTCATGTCGGAGGTCCGCGCCTCGAACACCAGGACCAGCCCCTCCAGGCTGGCGGCGATGATGATGGTGGTCAGGAACTTGGTCAGCGTCCGGCGCGCTTCGTCGGCGCGGCGCAGTTCGCGGTCGCGGACGATTTCTTCCTCATAGAGGTACTTGGCGATCTCGAACACGGCGATGGCCAGAACGATCAGGCCGACTCCGTCCAGCAACGCGCTCGTCGCCGCCGAGGCGTCCAGCGCCACGACTCCCTCCAGAACGGCCAGCGCGGCCAAGCCGACGAACACCAGGGCGAACAGGAACAGCACCACCGTGGCCAGCGCGTACATGCCGCGCGCCGCAGCCTCGAACCCGCGGTTCAACCGGCGCCCTCCCATGCCATGTTGCGTCATGCCGTGTTCCGTCATGTCCCACCCCCCGCGACGATCATCGGATTTGCCGCAGGACAACGCGCCGCCGGGATATTCGGCCCCGACCTCCCCCGGAAGGAACCAAATCCTCCGCCTGGATGTTGTTGGAGTGGCAGCACAGGGGATTGTGCCTCTGAATTCGGCTCCGTCGCCTCACGAAAGGCGGCGGAGCCATTTTTTCCTGCCCGGTTTTTCCTTCCTTTGTCCGCCGTATCAGTTGCCGCCAGGCGCGTCGGTCTCGTTCCGCCACAGCCCGTTGCCGCCCAGCGTGCCCGGATAGAAGGCGCGGTCGCGCTCCCCGGAGTCTCCCGACGCACCGCCGCCGCGCCGGTTCAGCTGGATCGCCTGATTGCCGGTGGCCTGATTGCCGGCGGTCGGCGGGATCATGCTGGTGCCGGAGGTGTCGGCGCCCATGCCGCCGGTACCGGTGCCGTCCATCGTCGATCCGCTCGTGCCCGGCGGGGCCGTCACGGTGCTGCCCGACGCCGTGGCGCCCGTCGTCGAATTCGGGCTGGAGCTGAACCAGGAGTTGGTATCCGAGCAGCCCGCCAAGCCCAGCAACGCCAGCGCTCCGGCGCCGGCGATCATGATGCGTCGCATCGTCGTCCCCTTTCCTTAAGCCGGAGCGTTGCTGCTCCTGCCCGCTCCAACAGGGGGCAGGTTGGTTTGTCCCGGCGGCTCGTCGCGGCAGTTCGTCGCGGCGGACGCTTGCCGCGCGCGGGGCGGCGTAGCAAGCTCCCCACGGACGATCCGTCACCTTTTCGAAGCTTGCACCCGCATGCCCACACCCGCGCCCGACCTGTTCGCCCCTGGAACCGTCATCGCCTCCGCCGCCTATTGCGAGGGGAAGCGCGTCACCGACCTGCCGCTGACCGAGGTCGGGGCCTGGGCAGCGCGTGCGGACCATTTCGTCTGGATCGGCCTATACGAGCCGACGAAAGCCCAGCTGGCCGAGGTGCAGCGCCAGTTCGGCCTGCATGAACTGGCCGTCGAGGACGCGCTGAACGCCCACCAGCGGCCGAAGGTCGAGGTCTACGGCAATACGGTCTTCATCGTGCTGCGGACGGCACGGGCGGAGAACGGGCGCATCACCTTCGGCGAGACTCACATCTTCGCCGGCAAGGGCTTCGTGGTGACGGTCCGGCACGGAGCCTCGTCCAGCTACCTGCCGGTGCGGGCGCGCTGCGAAAGCTCCCCGAAACTGCTTCGGCACGGCGAGGATTTCGTGGTCTACGCCGTCATGGACTATGTGGTGGACTGCTATTTCCCGATCCTGGAGCAGATCGAGGGCGAGGTGGAGGATCTGGAAACGATGCTGCTGCAACGCCCGCCCCTGATCCAGGAGGTGGAGCGCATCCACCAGATCCGCCGAGACCTGGAACGGCTGCGCCGCGTCGCCTTCCCGCTGGTGGACGTCTGCACGCGCCTGGAGCGGTTCGAACTGCCGATGATCGACGCGGAAATGCGCCCCTATTACCGCGACGTGCAGGACCATGTGATCCGCGTCAACGAATCCGTCGGCAGTTTGCGCGAGATGCTGTCCTTCGTGTTCGAATCGAGCATGATCATGGCGTCGGCCCGGCAGAACGACGTGACCCGCCAGCTTGCCGCCTGGGCCGCCATCCTCGCCGTGCCCACGGCCATCGCCGGGCTCTACGGCATGAATTTCGAGTATATGCCCGAACTGCACTGGCGCTTAGGCTACCCCCTTGTGCTTGCGGTCATCGCGGGGGTGTGCATAACGCTCTACCGCCGATTCAAACGCATTGGATGGCTGTAAGGAGACCCCGCCCCATGCCGGAGCCGACCCAACCGACCACCGACGCCCTGCGCGCCCTGCTCGACGGCTACCTTCGCTGCCCGACCGAGCCGGCGCACGTGGAACTGGAGCAGGCCCTGCGTGCCTATCAGACCGACTGGATCCGCGCCCGCGCCGGCGTCGACGCTCCGCCGCTGAAGAACGCCGCGCCGGGGCAGCCGAAGGCCGCCTCGCCGGCTCGGCCAAAGTTTCCCATCGCCGCCGCCGATCTGGAGGTGCTGACGCGCATGGCCGACGGCTGGACGCCCACCACGGCGGAGGTCCCGCGCTGGGTCTGGTTCGAGAATCGCGAACTGGTGACGCTGGAGCCCAATCCCGCCGGCAACGGCCCCGAGATCATGCGGCTGGCGCCCGCCGGCTGGGCCGCGGTGGGGCGGACGCCGGCATGACCAAGATTCCGGAATGAAAAAAGGGAGGCTCTCGCCTCCCTTTTTTTTGGCAACTTTTCTTTGGCGGCCGGAACCGGCTTACTTCGGAACCTTGCCCTGCACGCCTTCGACGTACCAGTCCATCTTCAGGATCTGCTCGTCGGTGGCGGACTTGCCCTCGGGGATCACCACCTTGCCGGACTGGTCCTTGACCGGGCCCTGGAAGGAATGGCGCTTGCCTTCCATGATGTCGGTGCGGGTCTTTTCCGCCGCGGCGACGATGTCGGCCGGCAGCGCCGGGTTGTACGGGGCGAGGAACAGCATGTGGTCCTTGAAGCCGCCCCAGGTGTCCTGGCTCTTCCAGGTGCCGTCGAGCGCCGCCTTGACGCGGTCCACATAATAGCTGCGCCAGTCGTCCACGATGGCGGTCAGGTGCGCCTTCGGGCCGAAGCGGGTCATGTCGGAGGACTGGCCGAACACGTACAGGCCGCGCTCCTGCGCGACCTGGATGGCCGCCGGGCTGTCGGTGTGGAGCGAGATGACATCCGCACCCTGGTCGATCAGGGCCTTGGCCGCCTCGGCTTCCTTGCCGGGGTCATACCAGCTGTTGACCCACACGACGCGGACCTCGGCCTTCGGGTTCACTTCGCGCATGGCGAGCGTGAAGGCGTTGATGCCGCTGACGACCTCGGGGATCGGGAAGGAACCGATGTAGCCGATGATGTTCGACTTGGTCATCTTGCCGGCGATCTGGCCGATGACCGTGCGGCCCTCGTAGAAGCGCGCCGAGTAGGTGGCGACGTTGGCGGCGCGCTTGTAACCGGTGGCGTGCTCGAACTTCACGTCGGGGTGACGCTGTGCGACCTTCAGCGTCGGATTCATGAAGCCGAAGGAGGTCGTGAAGATCAGCTTGTGGCCGGAGGAGGCCAGCTGCTCGATCACGCGCTCGGCGTCGGCGCCTTCCGGCACGTTCTCGACGAAGGTGGTGGTGACCTTGTCGCCCAGTTCCTTCTCGACCGCGAGGCGGCCCTGGTCGTGCTGGTAGCTGTAGCCGTGATCGCTGACCGGGCCGACATAGACGAAGCCGACCTTCATCTTGTCCTGCGCGTCGGCCGCGCCGACGCCCAGCGCCAGAACGGCGGCACCGGCGGCCAGACCCATCAGGGTCTTGCCCATGGTCCTTCTGTTCACGTGAGTGCTCCCTGATTCGTATGGTTGAGCATGAACATGAGTAAAGTACGGCGCCCACATCCGTCAGGCGTCGGGATGAAAGATTTTCCCGAGGCTCGCCGGTGCGTTGAGCCGGATGCGGGTGACGTCCCTGGAAATCAGCACAAGCACGACGACCGTAGCCAGATATGGCAGCATCGACAAGAGCTGCGACGGAATGTCTATGCCCAGGCCCTGCACGTGAAGCTGCGCGATGGTCACGCCGCCGAACAGCCACGCGCCGAGCAGCACGCGACCCGGCTTCCAGGTGGCGAAGACGACCAGCGCCAGCGCAATCCAGCCGCGCCCGGCGGTGATGCCTTCCGCCCACATGGGCGTGTAGTCCAGCGACAGGTAGGCCCCGGCGATGCCGCTCATGGCGCCGCCGAACAGCACGGCCAGGAAGCGGATTCGCACGACCTTGTAGCCCAGCGCGTGGGCCGCCGCGTGGTTTTCGCCGACCGCGCGCAGGATCAGCCCCCTGCGCGAGCCGTACAGGAACCAGTGCACCGCCGGCACCATGGCGAGGCCCAGATAGACCAGCGCGTCCTGCCCGAACAGCGCCTTGCCGATCACCGGCAGGTCGGTCAGGCCGGGGATGTTCAGTTCCGGCACGTCGGGGATGGGAATGCCGACGAAGCCCTGCCCGATCAGCGCGGACAGGCCGACTCCGAACAGCGTCAGTGCGAGGCCGGTCGCCACCTGGTTGGCGAGCAGCAGCAGCGTCAGCACGCCGAACAACGCCGCCATGCCGGCCCCGGCCGCCGCCCCCATGGCGAAGCCCAGGGTGGAACTGCCGGTCTGCGCGGTCACGGCGAAGCCGCAGACCGCCCCCACCAGCATCATGCCTTCGACGCCCAGGTTCAGGACCCCCGACTTTTCCACCACCAGTTCGCCCAGCGCCGCGAACAGCAGCGGCGTGGCGGCGGCCAGCATGGCCGCCAGAATCGGGCCGAGAAGGGCGAGATCCGCGCTCATGCCGCGGCCCTCCCCGCAATCGACTTGGCGCCGAAGCGCACGCGGTAGCGGATCAGCACGTCCGTCGCCAGCAGAAAGAACAGCAGCATGCCCTGGAACACACCCGTGATGGCCTTGGGCAGGCCCAGCGCGATCTGCGCCGCCTCGCCGCCGATGAAGGACAGCGCCATCAGGAACCCCGCCAGCAGGATGCCGACCGGATGAAGGCGCCCTAGGAAAGCGACGATGATGGCGGTGTAGCCATAGCCGGGGGAAATGGTCGGGTTCAGCTGGCCGATCGGCCCCGCGACCTCGCCCAGCCCCGCCAGACCGGCCAGCGCACCCGACAGCAACAGCGTCAGCCAGATGATCTTCTTCTGATTGAACCCGGCGTAGCCCGCGGCCGTCGGCGTCAGGCCGATGACCTTGATCTGGAAGCCGATGAAGGTGCGCGCCATCAGCAGCCAGCCGCCCGCCACGGCGAGCAGCGCGAACAGCGATCCCAGATGCACGCGCGTCCCGGCGATCAGCAGCGGCATCACCGCGTCCGCCTCGAACAGGCGGGATTCGGGAAACGCGAAGCCCTCCGGATCGCGGTAGGGTCCGTGCATGAGGTAGTTCAGCAAGTGAAGGGCGACGTAGTTCAGCATCAGGCTGGTCAGGATCTCGCTGGCGTTGAAGCGGATCCGCAGGAAAGCCGGGATCGCCGCCCACAGCGCACCGCCGGCCATGCCCGCGACGACCATCAGCGGCAGCAGCCACCAGCCGCCGTCACCATAGAAGGCCAGCGCCAGACCGCCGCCGGTGATGGCGCCGAGCGTCAGCTGCCCCTCGGCACCGATGTTCCAGACGTTGGCGCGAAAGCCGATGGCAAGACCGATGGCGCACAGCACCAGCGGCGTCGCCTTCACGGCCAGTTCGCCCACGCCGCGCACCGACGAGACCGGTTCGATGAAGAAGGCGTGCAGCGCCTTCACGGGGTCGAAGCCCATGGTCCAGAACAGCACGAAGCCGCTGACGAGCGTGAGCGCCACCGCTAGCAGCGGCGTCGCATAGACCATGGCGCGCGACGCCTCGCCACGGGGTTCGAGACGAAGGAGGCTCATGGATTTGCCGTCGCGGAAGTTGCCCCCTCTCCCCCCCGGGGAGAGGGTTGGGGTGAGGGGGATGTGCGTGTTGGTACGTCCGGCAAAAGGTCAA
>Ga0065721_10005436_pt1 | contig 13686 bp, 14 predicted proteins | sample Mesricmetagenome_FD_59108 | JGI IMG/M metagenome (GOLD analysis project Ga0065721, IMG submission 59108) | Mesophilic microbial community from rice straw/compost enrichment Sample: eDNA_1 v2 (version 2) | ecosystem: Engineered > Solid waste > Grass > Composting > Bioreactor | place: USA: Davis... | reverse complement strand
CCGCCCATCAGCGACTGCGCGGCGAGCTCGCCCTCCAGCCGACCGCCGTCGGAATCTAGATCGCCGTCGGTCAGCAGGGCGACGTCGAAGGGGTCGTCCAGATTGGGCGTGATCTTGGTCGCCAGCTGGTTGGCCCGGTCGCGCACGACGCCGGTGTCCCGCCCATAGATCAGCGCCGCGCGGATCGGGGGCTCGGGCTTTGCGAGAAAGCGCTCGATGTCCGGCCGTTTGGAAAGGATCACGGCCGCGCGGCCCTAGGACTTGTTCCGCGTCGCCATCCAGGCTGCGACCTCGAGCTGGATCTTACGCGCGCACTCGGCCGCGGCGCGATCCTGGGCGTCCTGCTGGGCCGTGATCGAGGCGTAGGGCTGGTCGGCGCTGTCATAGGTGACCTGAGCGCGCGCGATGCCACGCCTGACCGGCGCGCCGGTGCTGACCGACACCAGGGTGTAGTTGGCGGTGAGTACGTATTCGTAGCGGGTAGCGACGTTGTCGACCCGCACGCCGCGCGGATACCGGGTCTCGGAGAGCGCCAAGTCCATCCGGTACTGCGGCGCGGCGCCCTTGTCGCGGGCCATGGCGTCGTCCAGGTGCTCGCGGATCAGCTGGCCGGTGCGGCCGGGAGGGGTGGTGACCTGCACCGAGGCGAGCTGCGCCGTCACGCCCGGCGCGCCGTAGAGCGGCGTGAACCCGCAACCCGCAAGGCCGACTGCGGCGGCGGCCAGCAGGCCGGAGACGACGGTGCGGTTCATGTCAGCTCACCCGGCGACGATGTTGACGATGCGATCCTTCACGACGATCACCTTCTTGATCGCCATGCCCTCAAGGCGCCGCGCGATCTCGGGATCGTCAAGCACGATCTTTTCCACCTCGGCCGGTTCGGCGCCCGCGGCCACCGAAATCTCGCCGCGCCGCTTGCCATTGACCTGCACCGGCAGCAGGCGCACGGCCTCCTGGGTCAGGGCGGGATCGAACTCCGGCCAGGGCGCCGAGACGACCATGCCTTCGCCGCCGATCCGCGCCCAGGCCTCCTCGGCCAGGTGCGGCGTGAACGGCGAGATCAGCCGCGCAAAGGCCGACAGCGCCTCATGGCGGGCGGCCAGCACGGCCGGCGCGGCGTTCTCGGCGGGGAACTCCCTCAGCTTGTTCAGGAACTCGTACATCCGCGCGATGCCCGAATTGAACCGGAAAGCCTCGATAGCCTCGGTCACCGCCTTGACGGTGCGATGGGTGAAGACCCGAAGCTCGTCGGCCTTGGCGTCGGCGGCGAGGGCAGGGGGTGGTCCCGGGGGCTGGCTGTCGAACTCGTTCCAGACCCGGTTGACGAAACGCCAGGCGCCCTCGACCCCGGCGGCGGACCACTGGGTGTCGCGCTCGGGCGGGCTGTCGGACAGTACGAACAGGCGCGCGGCGTCGACGCCATAGACCTCGAAGATCTCCTCCGGCGCCACCGTGTTGCGCTTGGACTTCGACATCTTCTCGACGTCGCCGATCGCCAGCTCCTCGCCGGTCTCCAGGCTGCGCGCCAGGCGCTTGCCGTTGTCGGCGAAGATCTCGACTTCGCGCGGCTCCACCCATTCACCGCTCTGTTTGCGGCGGTAGGTTTCGTGCGTGACCATCCCTTGCGTGAACAGGCCTGCGAACGGCTCGCGCACCGACAGCATGCCCTCGTCGGCCAGCGCCTTGGTGACGAACCGCGCATAGAGCAGGTGCAGGACCGCGTGCTCGATCCCGCCGATGTACTGGTCGACCGGCAGCCAGTAGTCCGCCGCCGCCTTGTCGATCGGGGCCGCCGATTCGGTGTCGGTGAAGCGCGCGAAGTACCACGAGGAATCGACGAAGGTGTCGAGGGTGTCGGTTTCGCGCGTGGCCTCGCCGCCACACTCGGGGCAGCTCGTGTGCTTCCAGGTCGGGTGGCGGGCCAGGGCGTTGCCGGGCTTGGAGAAGTCCATGTCGTCCGGCAGGGTCACCGGCAGCTGGTCCTTCGGCAGCGGAACCACGCCGCACTTGACGCAGTGGACGACCGGGATCGGGCAACCCCAGCCGCGCTGGCGGGCCACGCCCCAGTCGCGCAGCCGATAGACGGTGGCGCCTTCGCCCTGTCCCTGGCTCTCCACCTTGGCGATGGCCGCCGCCTTCGCCGCCTCGATCTCCAGGCCGTTCAGGAAGTCGGAGTTGAAGATGGTCCCCGGGCCCGTATAGGCCTCGTCGCCCACTGAGAAGCTCGCCGGATTCTCGCCCGGCGGCAGCACCACCGCCTTGACCGGCAGGCCGTACTTGCGGGCGAAGTCCAGGTCGCGCTGGTCGTGCGCCGGGCAGCCGAAGATCGCTCCCGTGCCGTAGTCCATCAGGATGAAGTTCGCGATCCATACCGGCAGACGCCAGTTCGGGTCGAACGGATGGGCGACGGTCAGGCCGGTGTCGAACCCGATCTTCTCCGCCGTCTCGATCTCGGCCTCGGACGCGCCGCCCTTGCGGCACTCGGCGATGAAGGCGGCGACGTTCGGATCCGCCGCCAGCTGCTCCGCCAGAGGGTGGTCGGGCGCGATGCCGACGAAGCTGGCGCCGAACAGGGTGTCGGGGCGGGTGGTGTAGACCTCCAGACCGGCCTCGAAGCCCGCAGGGGCCGTCCCGCCCCAGCCGAACTTGAAGCGCAGGCCCTTGGAGCGGCCGATCCAGTTCTCCTGCATCAGCCGGACCTTGTCGGGCCAGCGATCCAGGCCTTTCAGGGCGTCGATCAGTTCTTCGGCATAGTCGGTGATGCGCAGGAACCATTGGTTCAGCTTGCGCTTCTCGACCACGGCGCCCGAACGCCAGCCGCGTCCGTCCACCACCTGCTCGTTGGCCAGCACCGTCTGGTCGACCGGGTCCCAGTTGACGACGCTTTCCTTGCGATAGACCAGGCCGCGCTTCCACAGGTCCAGGAACCAGTCCTGCTGCTTGCCGTAGTAGGCGGCGTCGCAGGTGGCGAACTCCCGCGACCAGTCGATCGAGAGGCCCAGCTCCTTCAGCTCCGAGCGCATCCGCGCGATGTTGTCATAGGTCCAGCCGCGCGGATCGACGCCCCGCTCCATGGCCGCGTTCTCGGCCGGCAGGCCGAAGGCGTCCCAGCCCATCGGATGCAGCACGTTGAAGCCGCGGGCCCGCTTGTAGCGCGCGACGACGTCGCCCAGCGAGTAGTTGCGGACGTGGCCCATGTGGAGGCGCCCCGAAGGATAGGGGAACATCTCCAGGGCGTAGTACTTGGGCGCACCCGGCTTGGGCGGGCCGGCCCGGAACACGTCAGCGTCCGCCCAGGCCTTGCGCCACTTGGGTTCGGTCTCTTTCGGGTTGTAGCGGGCCATGGGGCGGGTCTTCGAAGCTCAGTGAGGTGACGGACGGCGCCGGTTCGTCGCGCCGCCCCTGTTCGGGAGGGCGCATCCTGACTGGAGTCTCCGAATGCGCCCGGTTCGGGCCTAGCCGATGTTCGACAGCCGAAGCTGCCGCGCCTTGGTGAGGATGGCGTTTTCGATGTCCGTCTCGGTCTGGCCGGCGGCGGGCGCGTCGATCCAATTGCCCGTGGCGTCGCGCGTCTGCTTGAACACCGCGACGTTCAGGCCGTCGGCGCGCAGCCGCGAATCCAGGATATAGACCGTGCACTTGAAGCGCTCGTCCGGCTTTTCCGGGTTCACGTACCAGTCGGTGATCACCACGCCGCCATAGGGGTCGGCCGAGGCGAGGGGCATGAAGGACAGGGTGTCCAGGGTCGCGCGCCACAGATAGCCGTTGACCCCGATCGCCGCCTGGTTGGCGTTGGCCGAGGGCGCCTTGTCGCCGCCGATGCCCAGAAAGCCGCCCGACTCCTTGCGCCCGCCGCTCGAGCAGGCGGCCAGAGCCGAGAGGCTCAGCACGAGCACCCCGGTTGTCACGCCACGGACCAAATCACCGCGTACAAACGGCATATATCGACTCCCAGTCGTTCTTCCGCGTCGGCTTGCGCCGCGGCGCCGCCCCCGTGCAGCCGCGCCCTCTATAACAACGCCCGTGAAACCGCCAAACAGGAATCGCGTGTCTCCGCCGCCACAGGACTCGATCATCTGCCTTCCTAACAAGCAAAGCCGTCAGTGAGTCGGTTGACCTGAGGTCGTCGGGGATTTTAATCGCACCAACGGTCACGCCCGAACATGGCGCGGCCGGGGCTAAGGGGCCATATAGGTGGGTATGTCCAAACGGTTGATCATTTCGCTGATCGGCGCGGCGCTCCTCGCGAGCGGCGCTTCGACGGCCTATGCTCAATCGCCGGCTGCGGTCGTGCAGGGCAAATCCGCCGATTTCTCCGTGCGCAGCGAAGCGTCAGGCAACGCCCAAGGGGGCAAGACCCTGAAGTGGGAGCGCAAGGGGCGCTGGGGGGTCTCGCTCAACCTCGATCAACGGGATGAGCGCGGCACGCAATTGAACGACGTCCAGGCGGGCGCCTATTTCCGTGTGACGCCGAGCCTGCGGGTCGGCGGCGCGGTGGCGCTGGGCGAGGAAGAGTCGCCGACCTTCAAGAAGACCGAGCCGCGCGACGCTGCGCCGCGCGTCCGTCTCGAAACCGCCTTCAAGTTCTAAGCGCTTCGACGGCCGCCAAGCCGACCAAGCCCGCAGGCAGCAGCCGGCGGGCCGTTTCGTCATTGACCCCGCCCAAGGCGTAGATCGGGCCGCCGGCCATCCTGGCGAGCGCGGCGAGGCGCAGAGGGCCCATGGGCGGCCCCGCCGAGGGACTGCGCGAGGGAAAGACCGCCGACACCACCGCGGCGTCCGCGCCGAACGCCAGGGCGCGCCGCGCCGCCCTCGGGCTGTGCGCGGCGGTGGTCACCACCCAGCCGGAATGGCGCAGCCGCGGGGCTTGTGCGGCCAGCCGCTCCGGCAGATGTACGCCGTCGGCCCCGACCTTCGCCGCGAGCGCGGCGTCCGCCCCGATCAGCAGGCGCAGCTTGCGTCGCCGGGCAAGCTCGACGAGGCGACGCGCCTGGATCTCCGCGCCAGGGTCGCCGAAGGTCCGATAGACGATCGCCGCGCCAGGGGGCAGCCGGCGTGCGGCCGCCTCGATGTCCGGCGTGCGCTGCGGGTCGGTGAAGAAGAGCAAGGGAGGCAAGGGCTTCCCCGACGCGGCCCGCCGCCCTATGGCTTGCGCCGTTCGCGTCAATGTCCAGAAGCTCGCCGAGATGACCGTTTCTCCCGCACTCGATGACGTCCTAGCGCGGATCGCCCGCGCGGCGAAGGCGGCGGGGCGGCGACCCTCCGACGTCACCCTGGTCGCGGTCTCGAAGAAGCAGCCTTGGGCGGCCGTGGCGCCCGTTCTCGACGCCGGCCAGAAGGTGTTCGGCGAAAACCGCGTGCAGGAGGCGATGGAACGGTGGTCGGCCAGGCGCAGCGACATCGAGCTGCGGCTCATCGGTGCCCTGCAGACGAACAAGGCGCGGGAGGCGACCGCCTTCTTCGACGTGATCGAGAGCCTGGATCGGGACAAGCTCGCCCGCGTGGTCGCCGACGAAGTCCAGAAGCAAGGCCGGGCGCCGCGGATCTATGTGCAGGTGAACACCGGCGAGGAGCCGCAGAAGTCGGGCGTCGTTCCTTCCGAGACCGACGCCTTCATCGCAGCCTGCCGCCAGACCTATGGCCTTCTGATAGAGGGTCTGATGTGCATTCCGCCGGCGACCGAACCGCCCGGGCCGCACTTCGCACTGCTGGCCAAGCTCGCCGCGCGCAACGGGCTGGCGAAGCTCTCCATGGGCATGAGCGACGACTTCGAGACGGCCGTCCGGTTCGGGGCGACCAGCGTGCGGGTCGGCTCGGCGCTGTTCGGCGCGCGCGCCTAGGCCTGCTCGATCGCGATCGCGTCTCCGAGGCTCGCCCGCGCGAGCAGGTCGAGCATATCCTCCCGCGAGAGGGCGACGCACCCCTCGGTGGGCGCGTAGTCGGGTCGCGCCAGGTGCAGGAAGATCGCCGAGCCGAGGCCGCTCACCGGCGGATCGTCGTTGTGGGCGAGCACGCAGACCAGATCGTAGACATCGTCGTCCCGCCACATGCGCTCGGCGCTGGCCGGATGCGGCAGTTTCACCGGCCGGTTATAGGCCGGATCTCCCGGCGCGTCGCACCAGCCATCGTCCCGTTCCATCGCCTTGGTGGGCAGCCGCGTCGCTGGCCGGTCGCCCTTATCCGGGCGGAACAGGACCCGCCGGATCGGCCAGACTCCAAGCGGCGATTTGCCGTCGCCTTCACGCTTGTCCGGTGCGGCGACGACGCCGCCCTTGCCCAGGGCGCAACGGGTGATGCGCCCGTCCAGCTCGAAGCGTCCATCTGACATCGCCGTGAAGATCATGGCCTAAGGGGCCTCCGCAGGTTGGCTCTTTGGGTCGATACGGTGCATGTTCGGCGTCATGGCTCAACGCAAGACCCTGCTCGTCGTCGACGACAACGAAGAACTCCGTGGCGCTATCGCCGAACAATTGCAGCTTTCCGAGGAATTCGCGGCCGTCGAGGCCGCCACCGGCGGAGAAGGCGTCAAGGCGGCCGTCGAGCGCCGTCCTGACCTGATCCTGCTGGACGTCGACCTGCCCGACATGAACGGCCGCGAAGCTTGCCGCCAGATGCGCGAGAAGGGCGTCGCCGCGCCGATCATCATGCTGACCGCGGCCGACACCGACGAGGACCAGATCTCCGGCCTGGAGGCGGGCGCCAACGACTATGTGACCAAGCCCTTCAAGTTCCAGGTGCTGATGGCGCGCATCCGCGCCCAGCTGCGCAGCGCCGAACAGTCCGAAGGCGCGGTCTTCCACCTGGGCTCCTACGAGTTCCGGCCCTCGGCCAAGATGCTGGTGGACGCCAACCAGAAGAAGATTCGCCTCACCGAGAAAGAGACGAACATACTGAAGTACCTCTACCGCGCAGGCGAAAAGCCCGTCTCGCGGGAGGAGCTTCTGGCGGAGGTCTGGGGCTACAACGCTGGGGTCACCACCCACACGCTGGAAACCCACGTCTATCGCCTGCGTCAGAAGATCGAGCCGGATCCCGGCAACGCCCGGCTCTTGCTGACCGAGGCCGGCGGCTACAGACTGGCCCCCTAGCCGAGCCAGCGGGGAGGGCGATCGTGGCGAAGAAGTGGACCCTGGCGCGGGTCTTCCCGCTCCTGCTGGGTGCGGCGGTCGTCGTCGGCGTGGTCGCCGTCGCCTGGGGCGGCTATCAGCGCCGCGCCGTGGCCCTCGCAGCCTCGACGGAGGCGGCCAACCTGGCGGCGATCAGCGGCCCAGCCTGTCCGACGCTCACCGCCGCCGAATACGAGGCGCGCACAGCCAAGCCCAAGAAGGCCTTCGTCTTCAACGATATCCGGTTTGACCGCCGCTTCGGCCACGTCGACTGCAACACCGTGGCGACCGGCAAGGGCCAGGCCTATGCGCCGGTCTGCCAGTTCTCCGGTCCCGCCCTGCTGGCGGTGACGACCGACAAGGGCCGCTTCGTCTTCTCGCCCGGCGCGGGCAAGCCGGTCACCATCATCGTCGAAGACGGCGCGCCCCGCTGCGTCATGGACGGCAATTTCCGGCCGGAAGTCTCCTGAACGATGCGCGCCGTCCTGATCAAGGGCGAGTCGCGCTACGAGGCTTTGAACGTCTTCCTAGACCACTTGGCCGCGGCGCTGCGGGCGCGGGGCTACGAGGCGGCCATCCTCGACGCCCGCGCCGAAGAGGACCGGCACGCCGCCTTTCGCCGCGAGGCGGCGAGGCCAAGCCAGTTCGTGTTCAGCTTTAACATCCTCGGAGACTACCGCGATCCGGACGGCCGGTCGCTCGGCCAGGTCTTCGGCGCGCCTCACGTCGTGCAGTATGTCGACTATCCCCTGACCCACTGGGTCTCGCTCGACCGCACCGCGCCCGACACCGCGCTCTTGATGATCGACGAAACCCACGTGCAGACGATCGCGGCGATCTATGGCCCCGAGCGCTTCGCCCACCTCGCCTTCTCGCCGCACGGCGCCTTCGCGGCGGGTGCGCCGGTCCAGGCCACGCCGGGCGAGTTCCGGCGCGCCCGGCCGATACCGATCCTCTTCGCCGGATCGTTCTACCGGCCGGAAAAGCCCTGGTGGGAAGGCCAGCCCGAGGTCATCCGATCGATCTTCCAGCGGGCGCTCGACCTGGCCTTGGCCGACGAGGCCGCTCCGGCCCTGGCCGCTCTCGACGTGTCGCTGGCGGAGCATGGGCTCGACCCCGCCGGCGCGGATGTCTCGCCTTTCCGCAAGTTGGCGACCCATGTCCATGAGCATGTTCGGGCCCATCGGCGCGTCACCGCCCTGGAAGCCGCGGCGGACCTGGGCCTGCCGGTGCATGTCTACGGCGCCGGCTACGACCTCGACCGCGAGAGGTTCGGCGCCTTCACCTTCGGCGGCGAGGCGAGCATGGAGCGGGTCGCCGCATTGATGGCCTCCAGCCGGCTGGTGCTCAACATCAACGCCAACTTCGGCGCGGGCTCGCACGAGCGGCCGCTAATGGCCCTGATGGCGGGCGCGGCGGCGGCCACCGACATCAGCAGCTTCTACGCCTCGCGCTTCGAGTTGGGCGCGGAGCTTGCGGTCTACAGATGGATGTCGCTGCGTGAGGACCTGGCGGCGATCGGCGAACTCGCCACTGACGACGTCGCCCTTCACGCTCTGGCGCTCGCCGGTCGCCGGCGCGTCAAGGCCGAACACGGCTGGGACGCGCGGATCGACAACATCCTGGCCGCGGCGGAGGCGGCGCGGCCAAAGCTCGCCCTGGCTTAGATCGCCAAGTCCGCGCTGACCGGGGCATGGTCGCTGGGCCGCGCCCATTCGCGCACATGGTCGTGCACGCGGGAGGAGGCCGCGCCGGTGCGGAACGCGGCTTCCTTCAGGCCCGGCGTCACCAGGATGTGGTCGAGCCGCAGGCCGCGGTTGGACTTGCGGAAGTCGGCGGCGCGATAGCTCCACCAGGAGAACAGCTTCTCCGGTTCCGGCGTCGCCTCCCGCGGCAGGTCGATGAAGCCGAGACTCGCCTTCAGCCTGCCAAAGGCTTCGATCTCGATCGGCGTGTGGCTGACGATCTTCGACATCTGCTTGTGGCTCCAGACGTCGAACTCGCCTGGCGCGACGTTCAGGTCGCCGACGATGGCGAGCGGCGCCTTCGGGTCGCGCCGCGACATCTCCGCGGTGAGCTGCTCGAAGAAGTCGAGCTTGTGGTCGAACTTCGGATTGACCTCGCGGTCCGGAATGTCGCCGCCGGCGGGGATGTAGAAGTTCTGGATCTCGATCCCGGCGATCTTGCCGCCCACGCAGCGGGCGTGGCCTTCGCGGCAGACGTTCAGCGGGGCGGCGTCCTCGATCGGCAGCCGNGAAGCGATCGCCACCCCGTGCCAGCCCTTCTGGCCCGCGATCTTGATNTGCGGCAGGCCCACGGCCTCGAAGGCGGCGCGNGGAAACTCGCNCTCCTGGCACTTGATCTCCTGCATGCAGAGCACGTCNGGCGCCTGCTCGTCGACGAAGCGGGCGACCTGCTCGGCGCGCAGGCGGACCGAGTTCACGTTCCAGGTGGTGAGGCGAAGACGCATGGGGCCGTACTTAAGGCGCTTTCGGCAAAAAGAAACGCCCGGGCACTGGAGAAGCCCGGGCGTAAAGTGTGTCTCTCATGCCGCCGCCGGGAGGGGATAGGGTCCGGCACGGAAGGGGTTCGCGATCGCGCAAACCCAATAGTGGCTTTATTGCCACGGCGTGCGAGAAAAAGTCAAACGGAAATCACGCGACATATTGCGTGTTGTTGAAGTGTCACATTTTGCCCCGGCCGACATTGCGCGGCCTCGGGTCCTTCAGCACGAACAACGAGGCCGGCAGGCCCGAGGTCTTGGTGAGATTGGTCAGCCGTATGCGGGTCGAGCCGCCCTGCGCGTCCGTCACCGTCCAGCCGATCAGGGCCAGGGGCGATTCCGAGAAGGTGAGGGTGATCTGACCCTCCGCCTGCTTCTTGCGATCGCGGGCCGTGATGGAGAAGCCGTCGGCCATGCGTGTGACACGGGTGATGTTGACGTTCTTGTCCAGACGGATCTGCCGCGAAAGGAAGATCGAGAGCGGCGTCGCCATCAGCGGATAGGCGTCGAACGTCTTCAGGCGCGAGTCGGCGATCGAGACGTTGCCGCCGTCGGAGACCACCAGCAGGCCCGACGGCTTGTCGTACTCGAACCGCGCCTTGCCCGGTCGCTTAATGTAGAGGGATCCTTGGGTCACCGCGCCCCGCGCATCGGTCTGGACGAAGCGACCCTTGGCCTCCGTTAGATCCTGAAGATAGGCCGCCGCCCGATCCACCAGAGCCTGGTCGGCCGCCGACAAGGGCGCCGGTGCGGCGCGCTGGGCGAGGGCGGGCAGGGGCAGGGCGGCCAGTCCGAGCGCGAGGCTGCGCCGGGTCAGTCGGTTCATGCGAAATAGCTCCGGTTGTCGACCCTAAACCTACAGGCGGGCGTAGGCGTCAATAGGGCGCAAGAACGGCGAAGCTCGGCCGTCGTTCCGCAAAGGGCCCGACTTCAAAGCTCTAGTATGGATTTCTGGGCCGGAGCGAACCTTAGGAAACACCTGAAAAGCCGGAGCGTTCCGGCTGATTTGAAGGTCTTTCGGGTGACGTTCCGGAAGCCGGATTCTTACGCGGCGCCCACGAGATCGTGAGCTTGCCAATTAGGCGATGATACCGGTGTCACGGCCGGAAACCGTCGCCTTTCAGGCGTCCGAGCTTGTGCCGTTTTGTTTTCGTCCATATCACCGAGGGGCCGAACGGCCCGACCTTTGCAGGCTGTCCGGCGAAGAATGCGTGGGTAAACAGAAAGGGCGCAGCCTGATGGGCTTGGCCATCCCGGGTCTCGACGAGGCCCCGACGAAACATGCCGGACTTTTGGCCTGGGTACGCGAGGTTGCGGAGCTGACGCAGCCTGACCGGGTCCACTGGTGCGATGGATCGGACGAGGAGTGGAACGCCCTCACCGCCGAACTGGTGAAGTCCGGAACCCTGAAACCCCTGAACCCGGAGAAGCGCCCTAACAGCTTCTACGCCGCCTCCGACCCCCGCGACGTCGCCCGGGTCGAAAGCCGCACCTTCATCTGCTCCAAGGACCCGGCCGACGCCGGCCCGACCAACAACTGGGTCGAGCCGGACCAGATGCGGGCCGACCTGAAGAAGCTCTTCAGCGGCTGCATGCGGGGCCGCACCATGTATGTCGTGCCCTTCTGCATGGGGCCGCTCGGTTCGAAGATCTCCGCCCTGGGCGTCGAGATCACCGACAGCGCCTATGTCGCCATTTCGATGCGGGTCATGACCCGAATGGGCAAGGGCGCCCTCGACGAGCTCGGCGATAACGGCTTCTTCGTGCCGGCGCTGCACACGGTCGGCGCGCCGCTCGAACCCGGCCAGGCCGACGTTCCTTGGCCCTGCAACGACGAGAAGTACATCGTCCACTTCCCGGAAAGCCGGGAGATCTGGTCCTACGGTTCGGGCTATGGCGGCAACGCCCTCCTGGGCAAGAAGTGCTACGCCCTGCGGATCGCCTCGGTCATGGCCCGCGACGAAGGCTGGCTGGCCGAGCACATGCTGATCCTCAAGCTGACCTCGCCCCAGGGCGCCGTCCGCTATGTGGCCGCCGCCTTCCCCAGCGCCTGCGGCAAGACCAACATGGCCATGCTGCAGCCGACCATTCCAGGCTGGAAGGCCGAGACGGTCGGCGACGACATCTGCTGGATGCGGTTCGGCGAGGACGGCCGGCTCTATGCGATCAATCCGGAGGCCGGCTTCTTCGGCGTCGCGCCCGGCACCGGCGAGGCGACCAACAAGAATGCGGTCGACGCCCTGCACGCCAACACGGTCTTCACCAATGTGGCCCTGACCGCGGACGGCGACGTCTGGTGGGAGGGTCTGACCGACACCCCGCCGGAAGGCCTCACCGACTGGAAGGGTCGTCCCTGGACGCCGGAATCCGGCGAACCGGCGGCGCACCCCAACGCGCGCTTCGCCGTGCCGGCCGACCAATGCCCGGTGATCGCCAAGGAGTGGGACGATCCGGCCGGCGTGCCGATCTCGGCCATCCTGTTCGGCGGCCGCCGCGCCAGCGCCGTGCCGCTGGTGACCGAGGCCTTCGACTGGGCGCACGGGGTCTTCCTGGCGGCCAACGTCGCCTCCGAAGGCACCGCCGCGGCGGAGAACAAGGTGGGCGAGCTGCGTCGCGACCCGTTCGCCATGCTCCCCTTCTGCGGCTACAACATGGGCGACTATTTTGGCCACTGGCTGAAGGTCGGCGCCGGCGCCGATCCGGCCAAGCTGCCGCGCATCTATTTCGTCAACTGGTTCCGCAAGGGCGCCGACGGCAAGTTCCTCTGGCCGGGCTATGGCGAAAACAGCCGGGTGCTGAAGTGGATCGTCGGCCGCCTGGACGGCGAGGCCGAGGCGGTGGACACCCCCATCGGCCGTCTGCCCACCAAGGACTCGCTGGACCTTTCCGGCCTGTCGATCAGCGACGCGGCCCTCGATGTCCTGCTTTCGGTCGAACCGGAAGTCTGGGCCGAGGAAGCCGCCCTCATCCCGGAGTTCTACGACAAGTTCGGCGACCGCCTCCCGACCGAGCTCTGGAACCAACATGCCGCGCTCGTGCGACGCCTGGGCGTCCGCGAAGCCGCGGAATAGGCGCAATGCCGCCTTCTCTCCCCTACATGGGGAGGGAAGGCCGCAGAGCGGTCAGGGTGGTGGACTGCTGAGGTCAAGCAAGGCCCCACCCGTCTGGTCGCTTGGCGCCGATCCACCCTCCCCATCAAGGGAGGGTGATCGCATATGGATTTTCTCTATCACTTCGTCATGGCCGGCCGGCAGGTCCCGGCCATCCATAGCCGCCGAGACCCGCGGAAAACTCCCGTGCGTATGGATCCCCGACACGCGTACGCGGTCGGGGATGACGATCAGAAGGGTTTAGGCGACCAGAACTTCGGTCCTAGGCGATGGCCCGGCCCGTGAAGGGGAGGGGCATACGGAATTTCCTCTGTTTGTCCGTCATGGCCGCTTCGCCGAAGAGTTGCCGTCGGGGCGCCCTTGGCGACGGCTATGCTCTGCTCCATCTCATCAGTTCGCGCACTGAGCGCAGGTGAAGGATGGAGCCGTCTATGACCGCCGACAACGCCCTCTCTCCCGCTCTGGACGACGTCATCGACAGGGCGTTGGCCGAGCAGCGGATCGTGGGGACGGTGGTCCTCGTCTCGCGCGATGGCGAGATCGTCTACAGCCGCGCGGCCGGACTGGCGGATCGCGAGGCGGGCGCGCCCATGGCCGCCGAAGCCGTCTTCCGCCTCGCCTCGGTCACCAAGGCGATCACCGCGGCGACCGCCCTCGCCTTGGCGGATCGCGACGTCCTCGCACTGGACGCGCCGGTGAGCCAATGGCTGCCCGATTTCAGGCCCAGCCTGCCGGACGGCTCGACACCCGACATCACCATCGCCCAGCTGCTCACCCACACCAGCGGATTGAGCTACGGCTTCCTGCAGCCGGCGGACGGCCCCTATCTGTCGGCCGGCGTTTCGGACGGCCTTGCCGACCCGGACCTGCCCATGGAGGAGCAGCTGAGGCGTCTCGCCGGCGTTCCGCTGTTCTTCCCGCCCGGTGCGGCTTGGCTCTATTCGCTGAGCCTCGACGTGCTCGGCGC
>Ga0065721_10051746_pt1 | contig 13690 bp, 14 predicted proteins | sample Mesricmetagenome_FD_59108 | JGI IMG/M metagenome (GOLD analysis project Ga0065721, IMG submission 59108) | Mesophilic microbial community from rice straw/compost enrichment Sample: eDNA_1 v2 (version 2) | ecosystem: Engineered > Solid waste > Grass > Composting > Bioreactor | place: USA: Davis... | reverse complement strand
GGTGGTCCTCTTTCTGCCGCCTGCATTCAGTCTCGCTGAGAACGTGCGGCTGTTGACGGACCTCGCGAAAACCGTAGCGCCGAACCTCGGTTGGTCGCCCAGCCTGTAGCCGATCGCACTTTCACGCAGCCGCGGCGCGAAATTTTTCTACGGTTTCTATAGAAAAAGAATGACCTGTCTTCCTCCCGCTCATTCCGCAACTTAGTCTGAACTCATTGTTCGGCAACTCGAATGGAGAAATTCTCACATGGCCGCAGAATTCATCAGCGTAACGTTCCCGAACGCTTCGAACGATCTGACCCCCCTTCCCGACGCCCCCGTGGATCCGCATTTTCTCGAGCGGTATGCACGGTCACTCGATGACTATGGGTTCAATTACACGCTGATTCCGTACTCCTCGTCGTCTTTCGATCCATTTACCCTCGGGGCGACGATCCTCGCCCACACCAGACAGATCAAGATCATCGTGGCTCTGCGTCCCAACACCGTTTATCCGACCGTCGCTGCGAAGTCGCTCGCCACGCTCGATCAACTGAGCGGCGGGCGCGTCGTGGTCCACTTTATTGCCGGCGGCAACGATGACGAGCAGGCCCGCGAGGGCGACTTCCTCAGCAAGGAAGAGCGCTACGAGCGGCAGGAAGAATATATCCGCATCCTGCGATTGGCCTGGACATCGGCGACGCCCTTTGATTTCGACGGAAAATATTACCAGTTCAAGCAATTCCGCAGCGCCGTGCGCCCCACGAACGGGACTATCCCCATCTCGCTCGGCGGCTCGTCCGATGCCGCCTATCGCATCGGCGGCTCGCTCTGCGACATTTTCGGTCTTTGGGGAGAGCCGCTCAAGGAAACCAAGCAGCAGATCGACCGCGTCTATGCCGAGGCCGCCAAGGCTGGCCGCACCGACCGTCCCCGCATCTGGGTTACTTTCCGTCCGATCGTTGCTGAAACGGACGATCTGGCTTGGGAAAAGGCGCATCGCGTCCTCGACCAGCTGAACGCCAATCGCCAGAAGGGCCTGGCACGTGCTCCAATCAACGCCGCTCCGCCGGCCAATGTCGGTTCGCAGCGTCTCCTCGAGATTGCGTCGCGTGGCGACGTGCATGACCGTGCGCTGTGGTATCCGACGGTCACCGCCACCAATGCAAGCGGCGCCACCACCGCACTCGTCGGCTCGCCGCGCACGATCGCGGATTCCATCCTCGACTACATCGACCTCGGTGCCGACCTGATCTCCATCCGTGGTTACGACAATTACAACGACGCGGTCGATTACGGCCGCTACATCCTGCCGCTCGTGCGTGAAGGGATTCGCGAGCGGGAAGAGGCGAAGAAAAAGGCTGCCGCCTGATGCGATGGCCCGGCCGCGGCGCCGGGCTCTTTCTCCTGTCTTCCGAACCGCGGCCGGATCCGCAAAATCAGAAAGCGTTGACCCGCATGTCCTACGATGCCGCCATCCTCGATGAAACCGTGCGCATTGTGGCGGAAGCCGCACCGGATGCCGATCGCACGGGCCAGTTCCCATGGGCAGGCATCAGGGCCGTTCACGCCAGCGGTCTTCTCGAAAGCACCGTCGCGACCCGCTACGGCGGCAAGGGCGCCTCGCTTCGTGACGTCGCTTACATTCTGGCGGCTCTGGGGCGCGGAGATCCTTCGGTGGCGCTGATCAGCGCCATGACCATTTTCAACCACCTTGGCCAGGCCACGAAGAACCACTGGCCTGACGCGCTTTATCGCCGCCTGCTGGCTGGAAGCAAGCAGCAGCCTCTGCTCCTCAACGCCGCCCGCGTCGAGCCGGAACTCGGCTCGCCTGCACGGGGCGGCCTGCCTGCAACAATTGCGCGCCGAACCGCGGCCGGATGGTCCATCTCCGGCCGCAAACGCTTCGTCACCGGCGCCCACGGCCTTACCCATTTTCTTGTCTGGGCGCATACGGACGAGACGCCGGAACGGGTTGGCACCTTCGTCGTGCCCAACGGGCTTCCGGGTATTCACGTGATCGAGAACTGGAGCAGTCTTGGCATGCGCGCCACCGGCTCGCATGACGTGGAATATATCGATGTCGAGATTCCGGCCGAAGACGTGCTGGACCTCGTCGATCCTTCCGTTGCCCAGCAGGACAACCGAGCCCACGCCGCGTTCAATCTGGCACTGACGGCGATCTATCTCGGCGCGGCCGAAGCGGCGCAGGCAGCGTTCATCCGTTTCGCCCATGAGCGCGTGCCCGCAAATCTGGGGCGGCCCATTGCCCAGACCGAACGCTTCGTGACGCTGTCCGGCGAAATCGACCTCCTCGTTTCCGGCGCCAGAGAGATCATTCTCGGCGCGTTCGAAAACAACCAGGGTGAGGCGGAGAGGATGATACGGGCACGGCTGCTTGCCGGCCGGCAGATACGTGACGCCGTACAGATCGCAGTGCGCGGCATCGGCAATCCGGGCCTCAGCGCCGATCTGGGGCTGGAAAGGCACTTCCGGGACGTCCAATCGGTCCTGGTGCATGCCCCACAGGAAGACACGTCCATCGCAATGCTCGGCCGCGCCGCATTCACGCGCTGGAGCGACGATGAAGCCGCCCGCACCGCCTATCCGGTCGACGTATCGATCCGAAAATCAGCCTGATCGCAGGTTTTTCCGAACCATTGAGGCGAATTCAAAAGGAATGAGATGAGCAATAATCTGATCGTAGGGTTCTCCGGCAACATCAACCGCCCCTCCAGTACATTCGGCTTCGTGGAAAGCGTGGCAGGGGCGCTGGCACAACAGGTTGGCCTGCAGCACGCCGTTTTCGATGTCGAGGATCTCGGCCCTTCGCTGGCAGCCGCCCGATCGGTCGCGGACCTCAATCCTGCAGCCAAGAAAGTGATCAGGACGATCGTTGAAGCGGAAGTACTGGTGATCGGTTCCCCGACCTACAAAGGCAGCTATACGGGCCTGTTCAAACATGCGTTCGACCTGCTCGACCCGGCAGATCTTCGCGGCAAGCCGATCATACTGACGGCAACAGGCGGCGGCGACCGCCATTCGCTCGTCGTCGAGCACCAGCTTCGGCCGCTGTTTGCGTTCTTCGAGGCTTTCGTCTTGCCGACGGCCATCTATACGTCGAGCCGCGATTTCACCGAAGGAAAACCGTCGACCGCCATCCTTGGCCGCATCAACCAAGCGCTGGCGGAAGCATCCTTGCTGGTGAAGGCACGATCCGGCGCAGTGGCAATTGCTGCCGAATAGGCCGATCGCACTTCCCTTCGTCGGTCTCGTGACGATAACCACGGACCCAGGAACTCTCTCTTGAGAGGCTGCTTTCCCGTCACTCCGGAAGCGGGATGTGCTGACGATTTCCGTGCGGGCGAGCGGACCTTCCTTGATCTCGAATTTCAATTGCGAAGTCGACAACAGGGTAAGGCTGACTTTGAAACTTGATAAGAGATATCCATTTCAAGTCCAACGGGGAAGCAGTCGATCTGCATGTCATTCCCCTCCGAAAGTGACGCACGGGATGGAATGACGGGGCTCGAAACGATGGGCCTCTTCGCGCCCATCGCCCAATACCCCGTCATCCCTGCTGGTGTTTAGTGACCGCCTTTGGTGGTCGGCACCGGCGTGTTGAGCAGCTGCTGCTCCCAGAGATAGGCGATGCCGCTGCCGGCGAAGTGCTGGATGAGCATTTCGGTCAGCTCCTCGACATGCTCGGTGCGCGCCCAGTCGCGCTGCCATTCGCCAGCGAGCGCCATCACGGTCATCGGGTTCGCGCCGGCCGCGATCATCCGCTGGATGGCGACTTCGTGAGACTCCTTCGAAATCCCGCCCGACGCGTCGGTGATCACTGTCACGTCCCAACCTTCGCCGGCGGCTTGGATCACAGGCATTGCGACGCAGACCTCGGTCCACAGGCCGGCGATGATCAGCTGCTTGCGGCCGGTCGCCTTGACCGCGTTCACGACCTTCTCGTCCTGCCAGGTGTTGACCCAGGTACGGTCGATTACCTCCTGTCCCGGAAAGACGTCGGTGATCTGCCTGAAGAGAAGTCCGCCGCGATCCGCAATCACGCTGGTGAGAATGGTTGGAACATTGAAGGCTTTCGCCAGCTTCGCCAGCGCGGTCGTGAGATTGACCACGGCTTGCGGGTCGTGGCTGTTCAGGTTCGCCAGCTGGTAAGGTTGATGATCGATCAGGACGAGGACGGAATCTTCGGGGCGGAGAAGTGAGTCAAGGCCGTTACGAAAGGTCATGGTTTCATCCTATGTTGGCGATTTATTGAAGCGCGTTTGCCCAAAAGGCATGCGCCTTCCGAGGCGCTGCCGCGGGACGAAACTTGTCATTCCCGTTTGCGATGCGGTAGTCCTTGTCCGCGCTAAGCTGTGTCGCAGAATCAGGAACGCCGAGTGGACATCGAAGATCTCCGGACATTCGTCGAAGTTGCCGATGCGGGAGGAGTCACTTCGGCCGCGCTGCGGCTCGGCATCTCCAAGTCGATGGTCAGCCGACGGCTCATGCGGCTTGAAGCGGAGCTTAGTATCCAGCTCCTTGCCCGATCCACCCGCGGGGCTTCTCTGACAGAGGCCGGCGCAACCTTCCGGGATTATGCAGCCAGGGTTACCGCCGAGATCGATGTGGCGAGGGAGACCATCCTGCCCGCTGGTGAGCTCCGCGGCCGCCTGCGGATAGCCGCGCCGCTTTCCTTCGGCCCGACGCATTTCGCACCGGTGATCGCGCAAATGGCGCGCCGCCATCCTCATCTCCAGATCCAGACCTGTTACAGTGATCGTTTCGTGGATCTGATCGGAGAAGGTTACGATTGCGCGATCCGCGTCGGCACTCTTCAGGACTCCAGCCTGATCGCAAGACGCGTCGGCCCCCTCTATGGGAGTTTCGTCGCAAGCCCGGACTACATCAAAGCCCATGGCTCTCCGGAGACACCGGACGAGCTTGTCGCCCATCAGGCTCTCATGCAGGGGACGGAAACCTGGCAGGTGATGGATGGAGACGAGGTGATAACCGTTCGCCCGCAGGGACGCTTCAAGGCCGATAACGGGGCTGCTCTCGCTGCCGCCGCAGTAGCCGGTTTGGGTATCGCCGTGCTGCCTGACGATCTGATCAAGAACTATCTGGACTCAGGCGAGTTGGTTCCGGTCATGAAACGCCATCCACCGCCTCCGGCGGGAATATATGTCGTCAGACCGCCTGGGCAGCATCCGGCGAGAAAAATCCGGGTGTTGACCGAAATGCTGATCGAGTGCTTCGACCATGGCCCGGCGTCAAAGGGCTAGCCCGCATGTAAATGGGTGGCGACAAAGTCAGGGGCTCATCACGACGCGTCCCAGCGGCTTGGCTGTCTCGGCGTATTCATGTGCCTTCGATGCGTCGCTCAACGGAAATGCGCGATCGATCACGACCTCCATGCGTCCCTCGGCCACGGCCTCGAGAAGTTGGCTGACGGTTCTGTATACGGCCGGTCTCTCGAAAAGCGGCCCCATGAAGACGCCGTGAAGCGTTTGATTGTTCTGCATCGGTTGCCAGAGATCGACATTGAGGCTGCCGCCACCTGCATTCCCGACGAATACGAGGCGACCCTCGGGCGCGAGTGCGGATAAGGACGCTTGCAAAGTCGAACCGACAGGATCGATGACGAGGTCGGCCCCCTTGCGGCCGGTTAGCCGAAGAACCTCCTCAACGACATCCTTCTCCAGGCGATCGATGACATGCGATGCGCCGAGGCTGCGCAGGCGTGCCTGCCTTTCACTGCCGCTGGCCACGGCGATGACTGTCGCACCGGCGTCACGCGCCAGTTGGATTGCGGCGAGACCGACACCACCGGCGGCGGCCTGAATCAGAACCGTCTCGGCTTCGCGCAAGCCGCCTTTGGTGACCAGACAATGATAGGCCGTGCCGAAGGAAATCGGCAGCGCCGCCGCCTGTGCCATTTCCACGCCGTCCGGGACAAGCCATGTCCGGGAGGCGGGGACAGACCAAAGCTCCGCATGCGACCCCTGCATATCGAAGGCAGCCACCTTTTCGCCGACTGCGCGGTCGCGGACATTTTCACCGACCGCGATCACAGTCCCGGCAGCGGCATAGCCGACGATCCAGGAGGGTTGCTGTGGCGTAGACCGGCGGTTGATCAGATCCCCGCCCTCGATGGAAATCGCCTCGACGGCAATCAGAACATTATCTGGCCCGCAAATCGGATCGGGCACATCGGCATATTTCAAGACTGTCGGAGGACCGGGGTTGTCGTAGACTGCGGCTTTCATGTGCTTTTCCTTTTAAGTGAGGGAAGCTTGCTCGCTTGATAGGTGTCTAACCACCCAGGCTCCTTTGTTTCTGAGGCATGTCAAGCACACGCACGCCCGATGCGATGGAGCACCTGCGGCCGTCTCACTTTCATGAGAGCGCGCCACCATCCACAGTGAGGATCGTCCCGGTGATCTGCCGGGCGGCAGGCGTCGCAAGAAAGGCGACCGCGGCGGCGACATCTTCCGGCTGATTGAAACGGCCAAGGGCCGTCAGGCTACGCTGGTAATCCGCAGATTCGCCCGTCTCGGGATTCGAGTCGGTGTTTGTCGATCCCGGTTGAACGAGATTGACCGTTATATCCCGAGCACCCAATTCGCGCGCAAGACCGCGATTGAATGCCTGAAGCGCACCCTTGGTCATATAGTAGACCGTGCCGGGTACGCCGACGATCGAGATCCTCGACGGTGAAATCGGCGATATTGTTGTACCGTCCGATTGCAAAGCTCGAAAGCTTCTTGCCGCCGGGAGCACCAACGTTTCGCAAGTGGCCTATGAGGTAGGCTACACAAGCCCGTCGCAATTCAGTCGGGAGTATAAAAGCATGTTTGGCACTGCGCCCATGGCTGACCTGCAACGCTGAATCCTGCCCGACGATCCGACTGCACGATCTGCCGACTGGGAGGCGCGAGGGCCAAATTCCTTTCGGCGTTCCTCGTTCGGCGACACAGCTTCGCGCGACGGTGCACTACCGCGTCTCCGTTCGAAATACCATCAAGGCCTTTTCGGAGACCGATCAGACAGAGGACTAGAAGGCGATTACCGTGCCGACGCTGTGCTGCACGGCGAGGACGACCAGGTCGTTCCGATTGCCCCCTCGGCCTCGAAATCGGTCAAACTGCTGAAAAGCGGAACGCTGAAGACCTATCCCGGTTATTCTCACGGGATGCTGACGGTCAATGCCGCCGTACTGAATGAGGATATTCTGGCGTTTATCGCCAGCTAACGAGCCTTCGGGACGGAATGCACAAGCCCGTCCCGCCATTCGAGCCGGACCACCGCATAGCTCGCTTGTCACGCGATGGTCCGGCAAGTGGCCGCCTCAGAAGGGAATACCGCGTTCAAAGGAACTGCGCGGAAAGCTCGGGGAAACGTTGATGACCTGCTCCCACGCACCGGCCCAAACCTTTAAGGAGACAGTCCATGCCCATTCATAAGTTCGCCGTTACCGACGCAGTGTTTGAACGGTCGCCAGGGCAAGACGGTGAAATCTTCGCCGGCAACCTCCTCGATCAGCGTGACGGCGGGCCGGTCACCATCGGTTTCGGGCGCTATGGACCGGACCAGATCCTGGAAGAGACCATGGCCGTGCACGACACGATGGTGATCCTTGAAGGAAAAATCACCGTCTCCGACGGCCGCAAAACGGTGACGGCAGGCCCCGGAGAGATCATCGCCATGCAGAAAGGCGACAGGGTGACTATCCGCTCCCACGAGAGCGGCGCCGTGACCGCTTATGTGACCTATCCTCATTGGCAGCAGCCGGAGGCTTGATCGGCGGGCGTGGAACGGTCGGAACACCTGTTCATGTGGCCCGTGAAACGGATCGGACGCCGATCGAAGCTTCCCCTGGAGATGACGGATCTCCTGGCACGATTGTAGCCGGCCTTAATCGCTCTGCCCTTCGTGCAGATGGCAAGCCACCTGATGCCCGTCGACGCGTAGCTGGGCCAATTTAGGCATTTCCACCGCGCATCTGTCGAACGCTTGGGGACAGCGAGTCCGGAAGCGGCAGCCACTTGGAGGGTTGATGGGGCTTGGAACTTCACCATTCAGGACGAGCCTGTTGCGCTTCGCCTTAGGGTCGGCGATCGGGATGGATGACAGCAGGGCCTGCGTATACGGATGCTTTGGGGCCGAGAACATGGTCCGGCGATCGCCGATCTCGATGATCTGGCCGAGATACATGACCGCCACGCGATGCGTCAGGTGTTCGACGATCGCGAGATCGTGGCTGATGAACAGCAGCGCCAGTCCCAACTCCTGCTGGAGATCGGTGAAAAGGTTGACGATCTGCGCTTTGACGGAAACATCGAGCGCCGAGACCGCTTCGTCGCAGATGATGATATCCGGTTTCGGAGCGAGCGCGCGGGCAATGCCGATGCGCTGCCGCTGGCCGCCGGAAAATTCGTGCGGCAATCGCTTCATCGCATCCCGCGGCAGGCGGACCTTGTCGAGCAGGTCGGCGACCTGGTCGTCGATCTCGCTGCGGGACTGGCCCATGCCGAAATTCTCCAGCGGTTCGGCGATGATGTCGCGCACCGAAAGGCGCGGATTGAGGCTGCTGAACGGATCCTGGTAGACGACCTGCAGCTTCTTGCGAAGCCGGCGCATGCCCTGGATCGGCACGGTATCGACGCGCCATCCGTCGAGGTAGATCTCGCCGGCGGTCGGCTCCACCAGCCTGAGGATGGTCCGGCCGACCGTCGACTTGCCGCAGCCGCTCTCGCCGACGATCGACAGCGTCTCGCCCGCTTCGACACGAAAGGACACGTCGTCCACGGCGTGCACCTGAGCGCTCCGGCCGAAAAGACCGGTCCTGACCGGGTAATACTTTTTGAGGTTGAAGACTTCCAGAACGCTGCTCATGCGACGACCAGCTCCGTGGCGAAATGGCAGGCAACCTGGTGGTCGGACGCCGTCCTGACGAGTCCCGGCTGCGACAGCCGGCAGATGTCGGTTGCTCCGCGACAGCGCGGCGCAAAGGCGCATCCGACCGTCGCCACGCGCGGATCGGGCACCGTGCCTTCGATTTCGACGAGCCGCCCGGTCTTTCCTTCCAGCGAGGAGCCGAGCCGGGGAACCGCCCCGAGCAGCCCCTTGGTATAGGGGTGCCTCGGATGCGCGAAAATCTCCTCGGCCGTCCCCTCCTCGACCTTGCGGCCGGCATACATGATGATCACCCGGTCCGCCATCTCCGCAACGACGCCGAGATCGTGGGTGATCAGGATGATGGCCGAACCGAACTGTTCGCGGAGCGACCGCATCAGATCGAGGATCTGCGCCTGGACGGTGACGTCGAGCGCTGTCGTGGGTTCGTCGGCGATCAGCAGTTCGGGACGGCATATCAGCGCCATCGCGATCATTACGCGCTGGCGCATCCCGCCGGAAAGCTGGTGAGGATATTCGTTGGCGCGCCGCCTTGGGTCCGGGATACCCACCCGGGTAAGCATCTCGATCGCCTTCTCGGCGGCCTGTCTGCGGGTCATCGTCTCGTGCAGCCGGGCGGCCTCGGCGATCTGGCGGCCGACAGTGACGACGGGATTGAGCGCGGTCATCGGCTCCTGGAAGATCAGACCGACCTGATTGCCGCGGATGGCGCGCATGGCCGCCTCATCGGCCGACAGGAGATCGCGCCCTTTCAGCTCGACCTTGCCCGAAAGCCGGCATCGGCTTTCGTCGAGCAGCCGCATGATCGACATGGCCGAGACCGACTTGCCGGACCCGGATTCGCCGACGATGGCGACGGTCTCTCCCTTGGAGACGCGGAAACTCAGATCGTTCACGGCGCGCAGGTCGCCGCGCGAGGTCTGGAAGATCGTGGAAAGATGCTCGACGTTGAGCAGGACCATGTCACTTCCGCAATGCAATCCGGGGGTCGAACGCGTCCCGCAGCCCGTCGCCGAGCACGTTGATCGCAAGGACCGTCAGGGTCAGGAACACGCCGGGAATGAAGACCATGTAGGGTTTCACCTGCCAGAGCGCCCGTCCGTCCGACATGATGTTCCCCCAGGAAGGAATGGTCGGCGGCGTGCCCGCGCCGATGAAGGACAGCATGGTCTCGATGATCATCGCGACGGCCCAGACATAGGTGGACTGGATGATCAGCGGGCTCACCGTGCCCGGCAGGAGGTGGCGGAAGATGATGCGGAACGGCCCGGAACCGGAGGTGATGGCCGCCTCCACATAAGGCTGTTCCCGCAGGCTGAGCACGGTGCCGCGAATGAGGCGGGCGATGCGCGGGATCTCGATGATGGAAATGGCGGTGATGACGGTGGTGAGCGAGGCGCCGGTCAGCGACATCAGCGCGATCGCCAGCAGGATGGACGGCACCGACATCAGCCCGTCCATGATGCGCATGATCACGCCGTCCAGCCAGCGGATGTAAGCCGAGATCAGGCCGATCAGGGTTCCGATGACGGCCGAGATGACCATGACCGAAAAGCCGATCATCAGCGAGTTTCGGCCGCCGTAAAGCACGCGCGAATAGAGATCGCGTCCCAGCATGTCGGTGCCGAACCAATGGGCGGCGGATGGCGGCCGCAGGCGGCTCAACGTATCCATCGCCCGCGGGTCGACCGTACCGAGGACGGGCGCCAGGATCGAGATCAGCACGAGGATCAGAAGCAGGGTGCCGCCGAAGGTGATCTGGGAGTAACGGCGCGCAAGCGCCCATGACTTGCGGATGTAGCTCACCGGTTTTCGATCCGGCTGCAGGGCCATGGCAAGCTTGAGGTCGGTCTCGATCTGGATGTTCAATAGCGTATCCTTGGATCGAGGAGCACGTAGATGAGATCGACGGCGAGGTTGACCAGCACGTAGCCGGCGCTGAACACCAGAACGAGGCCCTGGATGACCGGATAGTCGCGGTGGCTGATCGCCTCGAGCGTCAGCCTGCCGAGACCGGGTATCGCGAATATGCTTTCGGTGATCACGGCGCCGCCGATCAGGCTCGCAAAGCCGAGGCCGACGATCGTGACGATCGGGATAGACGCGTTCTTCAGCGCATGCGCAAACAGGATGCGGTTGCGGTCGGCACCCTTGGCCTTGGCGGTCCGGATGAAATCCTGCGACAGGACGTCGAGCATCGATGCCCGCGTGACGCGGGCAATCAGCGAGGCAAAACCCATTCCGAGCGTCAGGCAGGGCAGGATCATGCCGAGCAGGTAGGCACCGAAATCCCGGTCCGGCGGCACGTATCCCTGCACGGGCAGCCAGCGTAGCCCCAGCGCGAAGATGGAGACGAGCAGATAACCGACGATGAAATTCGGGATGGAGAAATTGAGGACCGTGACGGCGGTGAAGGCCCGGTCGAACAGTTTGCCGCGGTTGGCGGCCGCGTAGATGCCAAAGGGAACCGAAAGCAGCAGGGCGATGATCAGCCCGCCGAACAGAAGCGACAGGGTGGGACCGACCCGCTGGGCGATCAATTCGGCAACCGGTTCCCTGGAGAAAACCGATGTGCCGAGGTCGCCCGAGAGAAGGCGCTGCGCCCAGAGGCCGAATTGCACGTAGAACGGCTGATCAAAGCCCATGGCGACCCGGATCGCCTGGACTTCCTCCGGGGAAGCCTGTTCTCCGGCGATGACGACGGCGGGATCCCCCGGGGTGACGAACAGCAGGCCGAAAACGAAGACGGCGACGACCGCCATCACGGGGATGGTCATGACTATCCGCTGCAGGGCATATCTCAGCATATCATCCTTTCCCCGTGCCGCCTCGGTATGTTCGGCCCGCCTTCATCCCTATTTTCTCAGGCCTTGTCCCCCTTGGAGATGTTCCAGTAGGCGTTGACCGGCGCCGGGAACACGCCCTTCAGATCGGCGCGGTAGGCATGGTAGGTGCTGGTGGCGCCGAGCGGGATGTAAGGCAGCGTTTCGAAGGCCTGGACCTGGATCTGCTTGGCGATCACGGCGCGCTCGGCGGGGTCGGCCGACCGGAACCAGGAGGTCTTCAGGGCCTCCAGCTTCGGATCGTTGGCCCAGCCGAACCAGCCCTTTTCGCCGGCTCCGTGAAGCAACTGGTTGACCGCGGGATTGGCGACATCGCCGCCGGTCCAGCCGGTGATGAAGCCGCTCCAGCCTCCGGCCTCCACAGGTTCCTTACTGGTGCGCCGGGTCGCCATGGTCGCGAAGTCCATGGCCTGAAGTTCGACATTCATGCCGAGCTTGCGCATCACGTTGTCGAGCACCTGGTTGAGGCCGCTCAGGCGCGGAGGCGACGAAACCGCCAGCAGCACGACCTTCTCGCCCTTGTAACCCGCGGCGGCAAGCGCCTCCTTGGCCTTCTTGAGATCCGCGGTCTTGATGACCGCAGCATTATCCTCCGTGCCGTAGGGCGACTGGCAGTCGTAGAAGCTGTAGCAGGGCAGAACCAGCTTGGGATCGGGCTGGATGGCGCTGATCAGCTCGACCTGGTTGATCGCCATCGCGAGCGCCTTGCGGACGCCCGGATTGTTGAACGGCGGCTGCAGATGGTTGACCTGCAGCATGTAATAGCTGTTCGAGGTCGTGCGCTGGCTGACGACGATGCTCGGATCACCCTTCATGACCTCAAGGAGGTCGTCGGCCGGTGCCGGCCAGTAATCCTGTTCGCCGGCCATCAGCGCGGACATGGCCGTCGACGGATCGTCGATGACGGTGAAGGCCACCCGCTCGAAGCCGGCGATCTTGCCGCCCGCGATGCCGCTCGGCGGCTCGGAGCGCGGCACGTATTTGTCGAACCGGGCGAAGGCGTTGAACGATCCCGGAACCCATTCCTCGCGAAGGAAGCGGTAGGGGCCGCTGCCGATCGATTCCGTGATCTGCTTGGTGGGATCCACCGTCGCCATGCGCTCGGGCATGATGAAGCATTGCGAGGAATTGGATTTGCCGAGCGCGTCGATCAGCAGCGGGAAGTTATGGGCGAGCTTGATCTTGAAGACCTTGTCGCTGACCACCTGATATTCGCCGACCGCCGCCGCGACCGCCCGCCCGAAGCCGTCGCGCGCCGACCAGCGCTTGATCGAGGCGATGCAGTCCGCCGACCGGACCGGCTCACCGTCGTGGAAAAGCAGACCGTCGCGCAGCGTGATGACATAGGTCATCCCGTTGTCCTCGGTGGTGTAGCCCGCCGCCATCTGCGGCTGCGGCACATATTTGTCGTCGACGGCAAACAGCTGATCGAAGATCATGAAGGCGTAGTTCTTGGTGGGCGGCGCCGTCGTCCAGATCGGATCGAGGCTCTGGAGGCTTTCGCCGATGATGCGCAGCGTCTTGCCCGGCGGCGTGCTGGGGCCGCCTGCGCTCTGCGCAAAAGCCCAGGACGGGAAACCGCTCACGGCAGACGATGCAGCAAGGAGGGAGGCGCTTTTCAGGAGGTCACGTCGAGTTGCCATGATGTCATCTCTCAATAGGAACAGATGGCGGTCGTTCGTCGGAACGAGGCAGCTTTCTAAGCCGGATGAATTGAAGCATCGGGCGTGAGAGCCGGCTAATAGCTGATCGTGACGCCGATGATAAAAAATCGCGGATTCCCGGTGGTTTTCAGGGGCCCGATGCCGGTTGCGTATGACCTTGAGGCAAATGCCTGATTGCTGCGCGCGGCCGATATGCAATTGGGTATCGAATAGGCATTTTCGCGGTCGCGGCAGAAGGATCGGCCTTGGGATCATCGAAAGCGGCGATCAAAAAAAAATCGGCGG
>Ga0065721_10006405_pt1 | contig 13691 bp, 11 predicted proteins | sample Mesricmetagenome_FD_59108 | JGI IMG/M metagenome (GOLD analysis project Ga0065721, IMG submission 59108) | Mesophilic microbial community from rice straw/compost enrichment Sample: eDNA_1 v2 (version 2) | ecosystem: Engineered > Solid waste > Grass > Composting > Bioreactor | place: USA: Davis... | reverse complement strand
CGCCGCGTCAGGAGGCCGGGGCCGTCGAGGGCGGCGGCTGGCTGCGCGACGTGCTGCGCAACGCCTCGGCCAAGCAGGCCGGCGCCACCTCCGCGCAGGGCCTGTCGGGCCTCACCGAGGAGATCGCCCGCGCCATCGACGATGCCGCCCTGGCTGATGCCTGGTCGCGCTATCAGGCCGGCGAATCCAACGTGTTCTCGCGCCGCATCTACACGCTCACCGGCCAGGGCACCTATGACGAGGTCCGCAAGCGCATCCAGCGCGACCCCGACTTCGCCCGCACCGCCCAGGCCTATATGAGCGAGTTCGAGCAATTGCTGAAGCGCGCCGCCGCCGGCCCGCGCCCGGCCGCCGAGACCCGCGAATACCTGCTCTCGGACCGCGGCAAGGTCTACACCACCCTGGCCCACGCCAGCGGCCGCCTGAGCTGAGCCGAACCGCCCGAACGACAAAGGCCCCGGATCCCTCCGGGGCCTTTTGCCTTGCCGGCGATCCCTTGCTCGTCACGGCCGGGCGAACCGGATAGCGCGCGAGACTCAATACCTGCTCGCCATTCCGCGAAACCATGCCGGATCTCGGGGTCATTCCCCCCGCCAGCGGGAACCTCCGTTTCCTTCGGAGGTATCGCCTCCCGGACCAAATCCCCCTAAACCACCGCCTCCCCCTTCGGCGGCTGCAACCGGATCGACAGCCACACGCACAATCCGCCCACCAGCGCGAAGGCGCTGGCCACGAAATAGGCCTGCGCCCCCATCACCGGCACCAGCGCGCCGAAGCCGACCACGGCCACGATGGACAGCGACTGCTGGCCCACCACGAACAGGCTCTGCGCCTCGGCGGCGATGGCCTCGCCGGTCCAGTTGGCGATGAAATGCACGCAGCCGAGATAGCCCAGCGCGAAGGTGATGCCATGCGTCATCTGCAACAGGATCAGCACTTCCACCCCCGGCGAGAAGCCCATCGCCAGCCAGCGCAGCACCGAGGCGATGGCCGACACCAGGATGAGCGTGCGCGCCGGAATCCGCCCGCCCACCCGTTTCCACACGAACATCAGCGCCGCCTCGGCCCCCGCCGCCAGCGCGATCAGCGGCCCGATGACGTCCTCGGGAATGCCCTGCGCCTTCCACAGCAGCGAGGCGAAGGCGTTGAGGATGAAATGGGTGCCGAACACCATGGTGAAGCCGAACAGCGGCAGGATGAACCAGGGCTTGGCCACGTCGCGCAGCCGCCCGGCCACCGGCACCGGCGCGGCGGCGGCCAGCGTCACCTGCTCGGCGGGCGCCCGGAAGGCGGGCAGCTGCAGCGACACCGCCGCCCGCAGCAGCGCCAGCCCCACGAACAGCGGCACGAACACCGCCGAGCCGAACCAGACCACCAGATACCCGGTCAGCCCGTTGAACAGCATGAAGCCCACCGTGCCCCAGGCCCGCATGACGCCGAAATCGGTGCCGTTGCGCCGCGCCAGCCGCATGGCCGCCGCGTCGAGCACCGGCCCCACCGCCCCGCCCGGCAGGCTGGCCAGGGTCCAGAACAGCAGGATGCCCCAGAACTCGTTGACGAAGAACAGCCCGATCGGCGCGATGCCCCCGATCAGCGCGCCGATGACGATCACCTGCCGCCAGTCCTTCGCCTTGTCGGCCACCCGCCCCACGATCAGGTTGAACGCCAGGATGACGAAGATCGGCACCGCGTTGACCAGCCCGATCTGCTCCGGGCTGATCCCCTTCTCGCTGAGCCAGATCGGCAGGAACATCACCGCCGCGCCCGGCCCCATGAAGAAGGTGAAATAGAAGGCGGTCGTGCGCATCTCGGGCGTCGGGCGCAGGGCGGCCGCAATCTGGGTCATGGCGAGGGCTCTGTCGGAAGGGGTGGAGAGGCGCGGGAGCGGTGCCCGCGCCATCAGGAGGGTGTTTTCACTTGCCCGTCAATGCGGCATCCTTGGGCGGCATCAGCCGCAGCGACCACCACACGCAGCCGATGGCGGCCAGGCACGCGACGGTCGAATAGAAGAAGGCGCCCGAGCCGAACAGCTCCACCAGGATGCCGAACACCACCAGCGCCACCATGGCGGCGCCCTGGATGAGCATGTTGGCGAAGCCCTGCGCCTCCGCCGCATTGGCCTCGTTGGTCCAGTTGGCGATGAAGTGCACCATGCCGAAATAGCCCATGCCGAAGCTGAGCGCGTGCAGCAGTTGCACCATGAACAGCACCTCGACCGGCGGGTTGAAGGCCATGACCGTGAAGCGCACCAGCCCCGCCAGCGCGCAGACCAGGATCATGTTGCGCGCCGTCACCCGCCCGCCGAAGCGCCGCCACACGAACATCAGCACCGCCTCGCCCACCGCCGCCAGCCCCAGCAGCGGCCCCAGGAAATAGCTGGGCACCCCGTTCTCGTGCCACAGCAGCGCCCCGAAGCCCCCGATCAGCGCATTGCTGGAATTGACCAGCGCGAAGGCGATCAGCGGCAGCACGAACCACAGCTTGAGCGAATCCTTGAGCCGGCTCGTCCCCGGCGCGGCGCCCGACAGCGTCACCTGCGGCGCCGGCGCGCGGAAGCGCGGCAGCAGGAAGCCCAGCACCGCGCGCAGCACCGTCATCAGCAGGTAGAGCGTGACGAAGGCCCCGGAGCCGAGCACGGTGATCAACAGGCCGAGCCCCGCCGCTCCCACCACATAGCCCACCGTGGCCCAGGCCCGCACCGCCCCGAAATCGGTGCCGTTGCGCTTGGTCATGCGCACCGTGGCCGCGTCGATCACCGGCGGCACCAGCCCGTTGGTCATGGCCGCGAGGCACCAGATCAGCAGGATGCCCCAGAACTCCGAGACGAAGTAGAGCCCCACCGGCACCAGCGCCGACAGCAGCGAGATGGCGATGATGGCCGTGCGCCAGTCGTCCGCCCGGTCGGCCACCCGGCCGATGAGCATGTTGAGCAGCAACAGGCCCAGCATCGGCAGGGAATTGATGATGCCGATCTGGTCGGCGGGAATGCCGTGCTCGCTGAGCCAGATGCCCAAAAAGACGGAGGCGACGGCGCCGGGCAGGTAGACGGTGAACTGATAGATGGAAGCGCGCGCCTCGGGCGTGCCCAGGCGCGAGAGAGCCGACGACATGGAAAAAGACTCCGGGCGCGAGGGCCGCGCCACGTCGCCCTAGGTGACTCGGAAGCCGCTGCAAAGCAAGGGGCATTTGTCCGACATTGTCACATGGCCAGCGCCAGCTCCCGCTCCGGCGCCGCGGCCGGCACCAGCGCCGACAGGAACTGCGCCGCGCTGGCCGCCCAGCTGTAGCGCTCGCCCAGGGCGCGCGCGTCGGCCCGCCTGAGCAGCAAGGCCCGGCGCACCGCCTCGGCGAGGTCCGTGTGCAGCGCCCCGGCCCGCGGATCGGTGACCACGTCCCGGGGCCCCGTCACCGGATAGGCGGCCACCGGCGTGCCCGAGGCCAGCGCCTCGGTCAGCACGTTGCCGAAGGTGTCGGTGCGGCTGGGAAACACCAGCACGTCGGCGCTGCGATAGGCCGCCGCCAGGTCCTCGCCATGGCGATAGCCGAAGAAATGCGCCTGCGGGTACAGCCGCTCCAGCCGCGCCCGCTCGGGCCCGTCGCCCACCACCAGCTTGCTGCCCGGCACCGCGAGCGACAGGAAGGCCTCGACGTTCTTCTCCGCCGCCACCCGCCCCACATAGAGCAGGTGCGGCCCCGGCAGGCCGCGGAACGCCGTCTTCGGGCCGGGGCGGAACCGCTCCTGGTCGACGCCCCGGCCCCACACCGTCAGCCCGGCGAAGCCGCGGGCGGCGAGATCGTCGCGCAGCGAGGCCGTCGGCACCATGGTGGCCGCCGCCGGCGCGTGGAACCAGCGCAGATAGCCGTAGCTCCACTCCTCCGGCACCGGCAGGCGCGCCGATACGTATTCGGGAAAGCGGGTGTGGAAGCTGGTGGTGAAGGCGCGGTGCCGCTCGAGGCAGAACTGCCGGGCCATGAGCCCCAGCGGCCCTTCCGTGGCGATGTGGATATGGTGGGCGCGCGACCGCGCCATGGCGAGGAAGACGGCCCGGCGCGAGGCCAGCGACAGCCGGATCTCGGGATAGGTCGGCACCGGCAGCGTCCAGAAGCGCTCCGGCGTCAGGAAATCGACCCGGTGGCCGGCAAGCCGCAATTGCGCCGCCAGGCTCTCCAGCGTCCGCACCACCCCGTTGATCTGCGGCCGCCAGGCATCGGTGACGATCAGGATGCGGCGGGCGGCAGGGGCACGAATCGGAAGGGGCATGGCGCATCACCCTGGCTGGCGTGATGCCGGCAGACTGCGCCCGTCGCATTTCGCCGCCACGACCGTTTCGTGACGCTCGGTTGACAGCGCGGGGCCTCGGACGCTTCCCCGGCAACCACCGGGTCATTCCCGCGCCTGCGGAAACCCCGGTTTGCGATACCGGCGCGGTTCCCTGGAGCCGTTCAGTGATCTACACTTCGTCCGGCCTGCGGACCCGCTGCCGCCTCGGCACGCCGGTGACCATCTCGGTCCATTTGATCAGCTCGAAGCTGCCGTCGTGATTCTCCACGATGGCGGTGCAGCTCTCCACCCAGTCGCCGGTGTTGATGTAGTGGATGCCCAGCCGCTCATGCATGTCGGCGAAGTGGATATGGCCGCAGATCACCCCGTCCACGCCGCTCTCGCGCGCCTCGTGCACCAGCGCTTCCTCGAAGCGCCCGATCACCGACACGGCGTTCTTCACCTTCTGCTTGGCCCAGGCGCTGAGCGACCAGTATTGCAGCCCCAGCCGCCGCCGCACCCAGTTGATGGCGATGTTGACGCGCAGCGCGAAATTGTAGGCCCAGTCGCCCACATGGGCGAGCCATTTGGCGTTCATCACCACCACGTCGAACTGGTCGCCATGGATGACGAGATAGGTGCGGCCGGTGGCGGTGGTGTGCACCGTGCGGTCCACCAGCTCGATCTCGCCGAAATAGGTGCCCAGATATTCGCGCAGGAACTCGTCGTGATTGCCGGGCAGGTAGACCACGCGCGCCCCGGCCGTCGCCTTGTCGAGCAGCGACTGCACCACGACATTGTATTCCTCCGGCCAGTGCCAGCCCTTGGCCAGCCGCCAGCCGTCGAGGATGTCTCCGACGAGATAGATGGTCTCGGCGTCGTGGGCGCGCAGGAACTCGATGAGCTGGCGGACGCGGATGGGCTTCATGCCCAGATGCACATCGGACAGGAACAGCGCCCGGACCTGCCGGACCTCTCGGTCATCCGCCATCAGCCACGGGCCTCCTGCTTCGCGCGCCACAATCTAGCGGCGGCCGGCCGCTCTGGAAACAGCGCCGGGGGCAGAAAGCCGGGGAAAGTGCGTAGGCCCGGCCGCCGGCCCCCCTGCTATTCCAGCCTCGCCTTCAGCGCCGCGATGCGCCCGTAGCTCTGCTCGATCCGCGCCGCGAAGGCCGGATCGGCCTCGGCATGGGCCAGGAGGATGTCCAGCACCTCCCGGTTGAGGCCGGGGCGCTGATAGGCGGTGTTGGAGAACAGCAGCACGTCCATCCCCGCCTCCACCGCCTTGACCACGGTCTGCTCCAGCGAGAAATGGTCGCGGATCGCCCCCATCTCGAGGTCGTCGCTGATCACCACCCCCTCGAAGCCCAGCTCGTCCCGCAGCACGCCGTCGATCCAGCGCGGCGACAGCGAGGAGGGGGTCTCCCCGTCCCCCTCGGCATAGTCGGCATGGTAGAGATGGCCCACCATCACCATGTCCGCGAGGCCCTCGGCGATCAGCGCGCGATAGGGCTCCAGCTCCGCCGGCGCCCAGCTCCTGGTGATGTCGACGAAGCCTTCATGGCTGTCCGCGGTGGACGAGCCGTGCCCGGGGAAGTGCTTGAGCGCGGTGATCAGCCCGGCCTCGCGGTGCGCGGCGATGAAGGCCCGGTCATAGGCGATCACCGTCTCCGCGTCCCGCCCGAAGGCCCGCCCGAAACGGGCGATGATCTGGTTGTCCGGATTGGTGTCGAGATCGGCCACCGGCCCGAAATTCACCGAGAAGCCGAGCTCGGCGATGCCCGCCGCCATGCGGGCATAGATGGCCTGGGCCTCGGCGGGGCTGTTGCGCGCGGCCACGGTGGCGGCGTTGGGGATCTCGGTGAAGCCGACATCCCGGGTCAGCCGCTCCACCGATCCGCCCTCCTGGTCCAGCGTGATGAAGGCCGGCAGCTCCGGCGCCGCTTCGCGGAACAGCGCGTTCATCTCCCGCACGGCGCCGAGGCTCGCGACGTTCTTGCGCAGATACATCACCCCGCCCAGCCGCCCCGCCGCCAGCTCGGCGGCGACGGCGGCGACGCTGGCCTCTCCGGCATCGTCCCCCTCGAAGCCGATCACGATCATCTGCCCCGCCATCTGCTCCAGCGTGGCGGCCCCCGCCGGCGCGGCCGACAGGGCAAGGGCGAGGGTCAGGGCAGCAATGGCGCGCACGGGAACACTTCCGCTTCAGAATCGGTCCCGCACCATGACCGCCAAATCACGGCGGCACAATGATCGCCCGTTTCCCGCGCCTCTCGACCGGGCCACCGGGCGGCCGTCACGCCGCCCGCCCCGCCCCCTACGCCGGCCGGTTCTGCCGGTTGGCGATCAGCTCGTCCACCACCGAAGGGTCGGCCAGCGTCGAGGTGTCGCCCAGCGAGGCGAAGTCGTTCTCGGCCACCTTGCGCAGGATGCGGCGCATGATCTTGCCCGAGCGCGTCTTGGGCAGGCCCGGCGCCCACTGGATATAGTCCGGCGAGGCGATGGGGCCGATCTCCTTGCGCACCCAGTTGCGCAGCTCCCCGCGCAGCTCGTCGCTGTATTCCTCGCCCGCCATCAGCGTGACGTAGCAATAGATGCCCTGCCCCTTGATGTCGTGCGGGAAGCCCACCACCGCCGCCTCGGAGACCTTGGGATGGGCGACGAGCGCGCTTTCCACCTCCGCCGTTCCCAGCCGGTGGCCGGAGACGTTGAGCACGTCGTCCACCCGCCCGGTGATCCAGTAATAGCCGTCCTCGTCGCGGCGGCAGCCGTCGCCGGTGAAGTAATAGCCCTTGTAGGTCTCGAAATAGGTGGCCACGAAGCGCCCGTGATCGCCCCAGATGGTGCGGGCCTGGGCCGGCCAGCTGTCCTTGATGGCCAGCACGCCCTCGGCCTTGGTCTGCTCCTGCAGCTTGCCCTCGGGCGAGAGCACCGCCGGCTGCACCCCGAAGAAGGGCTTGGTGGCCGAGCCCGGCTTGGTGGGGATGGCGCCGGGGAACGGCGCGATCATGTGCCCGCCCGTCTCGGTCTGCCACCAGGCGTCGACGATGCCGCAGCGGCCCTTGCCGACCTTGTTGTGGTACCACAGCCAGGCTTCCGGATTGATCGGCTCGCCCACCGTGCCGAGCAGGCGCAGGCTGGGCATGTCGTGCTTGTCGACGAATTCCGGGCCGGCGCCCATCAGCGAGCGGATGGCGGTGGGGGCGGTGTGGAAGATGTTGACCTTGTGGCGCTCCACCACCTGCCAGAAGCGGCTGGCGTCGGGCCAGGAGGGGATGCCCTCGAACATCACCGTCGTCGCCCCGTTGGCCAGCGGCCCGTAGACGATGTAGCTGTGCCCGGTGATCCAGCCCACATCGGCCGTGCACCAGAACACCTCGCCCCTTCGGTAGTCGAAGCTCAGCTCGTGGGTCAGCGCGGTATAGGTGAGATAGCCGCCCTGGGTGTGCAGCACGCCCTTGGGCTTGCCGGTGGAGCCCGAGGTATAGAGGATGAACAGCGGATCCTCCGCGTTCATCGGCTCGGGGTCGTTGAACGGCTCGACGCCCGCCGCCGCCTCGTGCCACCACACGTCGCGGCTGCCCTTCATCGGCACGTCGGCGCCGGTATTGTGCACCACCAGCACCTTCTGCACGCCGGGGCAGTCTTCCAGCGCCTTGTCCACATTGGCCTTGAGCGGCACGGTCTTGCCGCCGCGCCGGCCCTCGTCGGCGGTGATGACCACCGCCGAATCGCAGTCGTTGATGCGGCCGGCCAGCGAATCCGGCGAGAAGCCGCCGAACACCACCGAATGCACCGCCCCGATGCGGGCGCAGGCCAGCATGGCATAGGCCGCCTGCGGGATCATCGGCAGGTAGATGGTGACGCGGTCGCCCTTCTTGACGCCCAGCGATTTCAGCACGTTGGCGCAGCGGCACACCTTCTCGTGCAGCGTGCGGTAGGTGATGTATTCGGGCTTGTCAGCCGGGTTGTCCGGCTCCCAGATGATGGCGATGTCGTCGCCGCGCTCGAGCAGGTGCCGGTCGATGCAGTTGGCGGCGACATTGAGCACGCCGTCCTCGAACCACTTGATCGACACGTTGGGATGCTCGAACGTGGTGTTCTTGATCCTGGTGGGAAAGCGCACCCAGTCGAGACGTTTCGCCTGCTCGGCCCAGAACCCGTCGGGGTCGCGGATCGAGCGCTCGTAGAGCTCGGCATATTTGTCGGCGGTGGTATGGGTGTGCGCGATCGCGGCCGCGCTTGGCTGGAACACGAGCTGGTCGCTCATCGTCTTCCTCCCTTGTCTCTCCCAGGAACCGTTCTAGTCACGGGGCCCGGCGGCGGCAAGTCCCTGAACCTGCGACTTAATGGGTATTTCCGGCAAGGGGCTTTGCCGGCACGGGACGTTAACCCGCCCCCGCTACACTCGGCCCCCGGGCGGCAGCGTGCCGCCGCATCGAGGGAGCAGCACCATGGCCGAGATGACCGTTCGCGCCGCCACGCCGGCCGACATCGCCCTCATCCATCGCGAGCTGATGGATGTCATCGCCACCTCCCCCCATTACAGCGACCGCTTCAAGGCGCACGAGATGGGCCGCCTCGACAAGGGCTTCCTGCGCGGCCTGCTCGCCATCGATCCCTGGCACGTCATGGTCCTGTGCGTCGATGGCGTGCCCGGCGGCGCCATGGTCTCGGGTCCCGATTGCGGCACCATCTTCCGCTACTGGAGCTGGGTCTTCCCCTCGCATCGCCAGAGCAAGCTGAGCCTGTTCGGCATGCGCGCCTTCGACGAGCACTGGGACAATCACCGCTTCCACAAGGCCGCCACCTTCGTGCGGCCGGAGAACGAGGTGGCCCGCATGCTGCTGCGCCGCTACGGCTACCGCGAGACCTGCCTGCTCGAAAAGCACATCTTCGGGCAGGACTACCTGCTGATCGAGAAGTTCTACACCCGCCGCGACGTCGACTACGACAGCGGCGTCGGCATGGGCCGCCTCGGCCGGCTGAAGCAGAAGCTGGCCGGCCTGGTCGGCGCCTAGAGCTGCGCCAAACCTCGGGGTCATCCCCGCGCCGGCGGAACCCCTGTTTCCGTTCGGGCGTAAGCGGCGCTAGACCGCCCGGCCCGCGGCCCGCGCCTCTTCCGCCGCCGCGCGCCGCGCCCTGAACCATTGCAGGATCGACACGTCGATCCCCGCCGTGCGCAGCGCGATGATCCACAGCCCCACCGACCAGGCTGTGATGGCGACGATGGCCGCGAGCGCCGCCCCGGTCAACCCGAAGGGCGGCACCAGCAGCCAGTTGCCCCCCACCAGCGTGGCCATGCCCAGCGCCACCGCCGGCAGGCTGGCCCAGGGCCGGTCGTGGATCGACAGCACCATGGAGGCCGGCCCCATCACCGAGCGCACCACCAGCGCCAGGCAGAGGATGGCCAGCGGCAGCGCCCCGGCCGAGAAGCTCGGGCCGAACAGCATCAGCGCGAAGGGCGCCGCCGCTGCCATGATGGCGAACAGCACCAGCGAGATCAGGCTGGCGACCACGTTCGCCTCGCCCACCTTGCGGTGGAAATCCTGGCGGTCGGCCTTGGCCTCGCTCTCGAACATGTCCGGCAGCGTCACCGCATAGACGGCGGCGACCCCGAACGAGACCAGCGAGAAGATGCGCGTGCATACCCCGAAGATCGCCAGCTCCTCGCGGCTCAGCGCCTGGCTGAGCAGCAGCAGGTCGATGTCGAAGAAGAAGTCGGTGGCCAGCGAGATCAGCACCCAGGGCGCCGCGAACCGCCACCAGCGCCGCGCCTCGGCGGGCCGCGGGGCCATGCTGTCGGCGACGCGCGGCAGGCTCGCCAGGACGAAGCCGAAATGGATCAGCGCGATCGCCAGGTAGCCGATGGCGATGTACCACAGCATGTAGTCGAAGCCGGCCGCCGGCGCCGCGATGGCGGCGGCGCTCGCGAAGGCCGCCAGCACCACCAGCGGGCGGAACATGGTGTCGGCGAAGAAGCCGGCGAAGGGGCGCTTCAGCCCCACCAGCAGCGCCCCGTTGACATAGACCATGGCCGTGCTGAAGGCCAGCAGGCTCACCGGCACCACATGCTGCGCCATCACGCTGTCGCCCTGCCCCAATAGCCGCAGCACCAGCGGCCCGAAAGCCGTCAGCAGCGCGAAGGCCGCGACCACATGGCCGTAGGACCGCACGAGGAAGGCGACGAGTTGCCGCCGGTCGCCCCGGGCGCGGTATTCGGCGGCGAAATAGGTGCCCACCGTATGAAAGCCCAGCGGCATCACCACCGCGATCAGGTTGACCGTGGCGATCACGATCAGGTACTCGCCCAAAAGCTCCGCGCCCCAGATGCGAGCGATCAGCGCCTGCACCAGGAACACCAGGCCCGCCCCGAACAGCCGCGCCCCGAAGATGATGGTGGATTGGGACGCCAGGCGCCGGTGCAGGCTCATCTGAGATAGTCTTCCACCACATGCGGCGCCTGGTCGGGCCGGGCCTTGGAGCCGCTCAGCGCGTCGAGCTTGCGGCGCAGATGATGCGCGAGGTCGCGCCCGGCGAAGGCGGCGGTGCCCAGCCACAGCGCCAGCGGCCGCGAGGCGTAGTTGGTCACCGGCGGCACCGGCCGGATGACGCCCGCCTCCCCCACCATGCCCTTCTTGAACTGGTGCAGGCCCTGGAAGCCGTCGGTCCCGCCCAGGTCGTACCAGCGCGCCTTGGTGTGGTCGCGCAGCCAGCGGATGACGTTCCAGTGCAGCATGTAGCCGGCGCGCAGCGGCAGCGCCTTGTCGTTGGTGGCGCCGTAGAGATAGACGGCCCGGTCGCCGGCCTTGAAGACCAGCGCGCCCGCCACCAGCTCGCCCGCGTGCCGCACGAAGAACAGTTCGGGCCGCAGCGGCTCCTCCAGCGCCATCAGCCCGTCCAGCGTCTCGTAGGCGGAATGGTCGGGGAACTGCTTGCGGTCGGTCATGGCCGCGTAGAGCCCCTTGAAGTCCTCGATCCGGTCCGGCGCGGCATGCTCGAAGGCGAGGTCCGATTTCTCCGCCTTGTTGAGCTGGCGCCGCCAGGTCTGGTGGAAGCTCTTGCGCTGCTCGGCGTCGGTCAGGCGCAGATCGACCATGTAGCGGTTGGGGAACAGTAGCATCGAGCCGCGCCGGAAGCCCCGCGCCCGCAGCGCCACATATTCGGCGTTCACCGGCTCGGCCGCGGCCCGCGGCAGGATGGAGAGCATCATGCCGCGGCGGTCGGCATATTCGGCCACCAGCGCCTCCACCATGCCGGCATGGACCGCCATGGCATCGGGCGCGTCGGCCCGCGCCAGCATCGGCGCCCATTTGGAGACCGCGATATGGCCCAGCCGCAGCGGCAGCGGCTGCACCATCATCAGCGCCCCGCCCACGATCCGCCCCTGGTGCTCGAACAGCATCGGCTCCTGCCGCACGCCGGGCCAGCGGCGGACGGCGAAGGCGTAGAGCTGCTCCTGGCACACCGCGTCGAACCCCGCGACCAGCCGGTCCCACTCGGCGCCGTCCACCTGGCGCATGCTGACCGGCGGCGCCTCGCCCCGGCCGCCGGCGGCCGCGGAGGACGGAACGGAAGTTTCGGGAGCCAATCCTGCGATGACGGACATGGGCATGGTTTCCAGCTTGCCGATCTCGCCCGGAAACTAGGCCGCCAATGTGAGCAAATCCCTAGCCCGCCACGCAAAATGCCGCAAATCTGCCCCCGTGGTTACCAAAGCCTGATGGCAAAACGAACGGAATCAGCGGCTGTTTGCTCCCCTCCCCTTTGAGGCGAGAAGGCCATGAGAGCTAGGCTCGAATGGCTCGTCGGGGGCGGGGTGTCGGACCGTCAACGAATGCTGACCCCCGCGCGCGCCAGCGGGAAGTAGGCTCCCCCTTAATGCGCCGGCCCCGAATAGACGAACGGAATATGCGGCAGCGTATAGCCCAGCAGCTGGTCGGCGCCCTCGTAGATCATCTTCAGCGCCACGTAGAGGATGATGACCAGCCCCACCCAGGCGATCCAGCGGAAGCGGTTGAGCAGCGCCGCGATGAAGGAGGACGCCACGCCCATCAGCGCCACCGACAGGATGAGCCCGAAGATCAGCACTTCCGGGTGATGCTGGGCCGCGCCGGCCACCGCCAGCACGTTGTCGAGCGACATGGAGACGTCGGCGATGATGATCTGGGTGACGGCCTGGCGCAGCGTCTTCGGCTTGGCGCCGCCGGCCACCCGGCCGTCCCGGTCGATGTCGGTGCCCGTCACCGCCTCGGTGGCGTCGGTGTGCTCCTCCTCGGAGGTGTGCAGCTCCTGGTACATCTTCCAGCACACCCACAGCAGCAATATGCCGCCGGCCAGCAGCAGGCCGGTGATGGCCAGCAGTTGGGTGGTCACCAGCGCGAAGCCGATGCGCATGACGGTCGCCGCCGCGATGCCGATCAGGATGGCCTTGGAGCGCAGCGCCTTGGGCAGCCCCGCGGCCGCGAGGCCGATGACCACGGCATTGTCGCCGGCCAGGACCAGGTCGATCATGATGACCTGGAGGAAGGAAGTGATGAAGCTGGCGTCCAGTCCGAACATGAATATGCCTTGAAGCGAGATAGGGTTGGCGCAGCGCTACGCCTTCCCCCCACCGGCCACAAGGGGGAAGCGCCGACTAATCAACGAAAGTCTGATGATTCTTGCCGCCCGACAGGGGTTTCGCCGCCCCGAGGGCGGTTTCGCGGCCTCAGGGCCCACCGCAATCGACGCGAAGTCGATCCGGTCGAACCGGAGATCGCTCGGTTCGTCGGCTAACACCTTGCGCTTGCGCTCCGGGTCGCCCGTTGCGTTCCCCAGCGACACGCTTCTCAGGGCGCCGGGCATCGCCCCGTCACATCGATCCCGAAGCCGCCCTGCACGATCAGGATGTCCTCTGTCGGTCGCCAGAGTTCAGGCGCCTGCTGTCTCAGCTGCGCCGCCATCTCCAATATCTCTGCCTTCTCGGCTTCGCTCGCATCTTCCTTCCCATAGGAACGGATAAATTCGTCATCATCGAACGAAGCGGCAAAGCGCCGGCCTTCGACATGGGTCAAGACCATGTGAAACTCGGTGTCGTAGCTGCGAAGAACCTCCCGAACCGAAAAGCTGGAGTCGCCGGTGGCTTCGTAGAAGGTCGAGGCAGTGGCATCTTCGGCACAACTCCGTGCCATGGACTGGGCCAGGCCCTCGGCATCGAACCCGTCTTTGCCCCAGTTGCGTACGGTATTGTTCAGGGGAAACCATTGGCCGTCCAGACCGGCGACAATTCCGCCCGGATCGTCGGGGCCGCCGATGGAGTCGAGGTCTTTGGCATTTACAAATGGAGCGATTGCATCGAGCTGCTCTGCCAGATCTTCAGCGGCCACAGTACCGGCCGGAGCCGCCAGCCCGGCTATGACGGCAATACCCACAACTGAAACTCGCATCG
>Ga0065721_10051745_pt1 | contig 13692 bp, 13 predicted proteins | sample Mesricmetagenome_FD_59108 | JGI IMG/M metagenome (GOLD analysis project Ga0065721, IMG submission 59108) | Mesophilic microbial community from rice straw/compost enrichment Sample: eDNA_1 v2 (version 2) | ecosystem: Engineered > Solid waste > Grass > Composting > Bioreactor | place: USA: Davis... | reverse complement strand
TGGCAGGAGGCGAGCCACACCTGCACGGACGCCTTTGGCCAGTGGCCCCTCGACTTTTATGGCGACCTGTACCGGACGCTGCGCGAGGGCGCGCCGCTCGTGATCCCCCCGGAAGAGGTTCGCAAGCGCATCGCGATCATCGAGAAGGCCCGGGCGTTCGCGGGTATCCCCCTCTCCGGCCGCGAGGCATAGCAAAACGAAGCCCCCGTCCACCGCATGGCGGACGGGGGCTTCGTTTGTTTACCGCTTACAGCTTCGAGCCGCCGCTGGCGTCCACGTAGTTCGCGGTCATCCACCGGGCGTCGTCGCTGGCGATCAGGAGCGCGGCGCCCGCGATGTCCTCCGGACTGCCGAGGCGCTTGAGGGTCTGCATGTCGAGGACTGTCTGAACCCCTTCCTCCGTGCTGAACATCGGCGCGCCCATATCCGTGTGGATAGCGCCGGGCGCAAGGCCGTTGACGGTGATGCCGCGCGGACCGGCGAACGCCGCCAGGTTACGCGTCAGCACGTCCACCGCGCCCTTGGTGGCGGCGTAGGCGATGGAGCCCGGGAACGCGATGCGGGTGACGGCGCTGGTGACGTTGATGATGCGCCCGTTGTCGTTCAAGCGCGGCAGGGCCTTCTGCGTGGTGAAGAACAGCCCTTTGACGTTGACGTTGAACAGATCATCGAAAGTCTGCTCGGTGGTCTCTTCAATGTTCGCAAAGGTTGCGATGGCAGCATTGTTCACCAGAATGTCGAAACGGCTGCTGCCGGTGCGGTCGAGCAGTTCCCGGTCCAGGCGCTCGAACAGGGAGTTGATACTGGGGACGCTCGCCATGTCCGCCTGGAGGGCGAACGCCCGGCCGCCCGCCGCCTCGATCTCCTCCACCGCGCTCCGTGCCTCGGCGTCGCTCCGGCCGTAGTGGACGGCGACCAGCGCGCCCTCCGCCCCGAACCGCTTCGCGATGCTGCGCCCGATCCCCCGGCTGGCCCCCGTGACGAGAGCGACCTTCCCCTTGAGCACGTTCATGATGCTCCTGCCTCCTGTGTTGGTATTTTTGGAACGAACGTTCCTATTTTCGGCGAAAACAAAGGGCGACCGCGTCGCCCCGCGTGCGTGCTTCCGGCGACGCCCTCAGTCCAGGACCGAGAGCGTCACCTCGACGATGTTCTGCAGGACCGCCCTGTCCCTGGTTGCCAGCGATGTGACCCGAAGACCGTGCAGCGCATTCACCAGGAACCGCGCCAGCGCCACCGGGTCCTTGTCTTCCGTGATCTCCCCCTGCGCGACCGCCTCGCGCAGCGCCGCGGCGAGCCGGGCCTCGTTCGCCGTCAGGTTCTCTCCCATCAGCGCGGCGATCTCCGGATCGTGCGCCCCGAGTTCCGTTGTGATGTTGACTACCAGGCAGCCCTGTGGCGTTTCATCCGGCGCAGATCCCGACCCGGCGGCGCGCTCCAGAAGCTGGCGTATGGCGGCCCGCTTGGGGCCGGGTGCGGACAGGATGGTTTGCATCTGTTTTCCGTTGCAGTCCATGTACTGCCGGAGCGCCCTCAGAAAGAGGTCGCGCTTCTCGCCGAACGCGCCGTAGAGGCTGGAGCGGCTGAGCCCGGTGGCGTCCACCAGGTCCTGCACGGACGTCGCCTCGTAGCCGTGCCGCCAGAACTCTCCCAGCGCCTTTTCGACGACTGTCTCTTCCTCGAACGTACGGGGACGGCCCGCCCCGCAGCCCTCGTTTCCTTCCCTCATGGTGTGTTTCCCGCGCCTTCTCATCCGCTATATCCCGATTTCGGAATGAGCGTTCCGAAATATTTTCTTTATTTTTCGAGCCCCCGGCAGCGCCCCGTTACGCTTTCGGCACGCCGGGCCAGGTATCCGCGGCAAGGGCACGGGCCAGGAACTGGGCGGTGTGGGAGCCCGGCGCCTTCGCCACCTCCTCGGGTGTGCCCTCTGCGACTACCAGCCCGCCGCGCTTGCCACCGTCCGGACCCAGGTCGATGATCCAGTCCGCCGTCTTGATAACGTCCAGGTGATGCTCTATCACCAGCACCGTGTTTCCCGCCTCCACCAGGCGGTTCAAACAATCGAGAAGCCGTTGGATGTCGGCCAGATGCAGCCCCGTGGTCGGCTCGTCCAGGATGTACAGGTTCCGCGCACCCCGCTTCACCTTGCTCAGCTCGCTCGCCAGCTTCACCCGCTGCGCCTCACCACCGGACAGGCTAGGGGCCGGGTGACCGAGGGTGAGGTAGCCCAGGCCCAGCTGCGCCAGCACCTCCAGCTTTCGCGCGATCTTCTTCCGGTCGGAGAAGAACGTCGCCCCCTCCTCGATGGACATCTCCAGGACTTCGGCGATGGTTCGGCCGCAGTAGGTGATCTCCAGCGTCTCGGCGTTGAAGCGCATCCCCTTGCAGGCCGGACAGACGCTCTCGACATCCGGCATGAAGTTCAGGGACGTTGTGATGACCCCCTCGCCCGCGCACTCCTCGCACCGCCCGCCCTTGACGTTGAACGAGAAGCGGCCGGGGCCGTAGCCGCGCAGGCGTGCCTCTTCGGTCTCCGCGAACAGGGCGCGGATGTCGTCGTAGAAGCCGACGTAGGTGGCGGGGTTGGATCGGGGGGAGCGGCCGATGGGCGACTGGTCGATGTCGATCACATCCCCGATCCGGTCGATGCCCTCCACGGCGTCGTGCGCGCCCGCCAGCACGCGGCTGTCGTGCAGGGTGGCGTACAGCTTCTTGTAGAGGATGTCGTTGACCAGCGTGGACTTGCCGGAGCCGGAGGCGCCGGTGACGCACACCAGGACGCCGAGCGGAATGGAAACGTCGATGTCGCGCAGGTTGTTCTCCCGCGCCCCCCGGACCACCAGGTGCCCCGCCTTCGCCGGGCGCCGCCGGTGCGGCACCTCGATGCGCCGCCGTCCGGACAGGAAGGCGCCGGTCAGCGACGCCGGGTTTGCCAGGATCTCGTCGGGTGTCCCTTGCGCTACCACCGTGCCGCCGTGGACGCCGGGGCCGGGGCCGATCTCCAGGATGTGGTCCGCGCCGCGGATCGTGTCCTCGTCGTGCTCTACCACGATTACCGTGTTGCCCAGGTCCCGGAGTTGGCGCAGGGTCGCGATCAGCTTCTCGTTGTCCTTCGGGTGCAGGCCGATCGAGGGCTCGTCCAACACATAGAGCATGCCCATGAGTTCGGAGCTGATCTGCGTGGACAGGCGGATGCGCTGCGACTCCCCGCCGGAGAGCGTGCCGGACCGGCGGTTCAGGTTCAGGTAGTCCAGCCCGATGCCCACCAGCAGGTCAAGACGCGCCACGATCTCCCGGGCGACCTGCCCGCCCGCGTCCGCATTCCGCCGCGCCACCGGCAGGTCTCGCAGGAAGTTCGCCAGGTCCTCGAACGGAATCTGGCCCAACTCGTAGATGTTCCTGCCCTGAACGGTGACGCGCAGCCGCTGCGGCTTGAGGCGGGTGCCGCGGCAGTCCGGGCAGTCGTGCTCCACCATCACCTTGCGCAGGTAGTCCTCCATGTGACTATGCGCGGTCTGCTGCTTGCGGTAGTGGCGGTAGGTACGTTCTACGTTGTTGGCAATGCCATCGAAGCGCCACTCGCGCCCGATCTGCTTCTCGCCGCCCACGCCGCCGGGGACAGCCAGCATCGTGATCTTTTCACCCTTGGTGCCGTAGAAGAGGATCTCCTGTATCGCCTCCGGCAGCTCGCCAAACGGCGCATCCAGAGGGAAGCCGTAGTGCTGCGCCAGGCTGTACATCATCCGGCCGTTCCAGGTGTTCTTGTCGTACTTGAACGCCTCGGGGACGAACGCCCCGCCGAGGATGCTGCGCGACCGGTCCGGCACCAGAAGCCCCGTGTGGACCTTCAGGTAGGTGCCCAGCCCGGAGCAGGTCGGGCAGGCGCTGTCCGGCTCGTTGAACGAGAAGTACCAGGGCTCCAGCGTGCCCATCGTCAGGTGGTGCTCGGGGCAGGCGAACCCGGCGAAGAACGCCGCCTCCGCCACGCCCACCTCGTCCGCGTTGGTCAGGCGGACGCGCAGGTAGCCGTCTCCCATCTTGAGCGTATGGCGCACGGCCGTCTTGATCTGCTTCTCCAGCGAGCGCTTGATCACGAACCGGTCTGTCACCGCTTCGAGTTCGTGCGGCGCGGACTCGTCCACCGCCACCTCGTCGCTGATGTCCGTGGGCACCCCGTCGATACGCACCGTGCGGCAGCCGTGCAGGCGCACCTCATTGAAGAGGTAGTTATGGTCCTCGCCGTAGGGCACAAAGACCGGCGCGCACAGCTCCACCGTCGCGCCCTCGGGCAGGGACAGCAGGTGCTCCGTGATGTGCTGGACGCTCTTGATGGGGACGTGGCACTCGCAGCGCAGGCACCGCGCCTCCCCAACGCTGGAGAAGAGGAGGCGCAGGTAGTCGTAGATGTCGGTCATGGTGCCGACCGTGGAGCGGGGGTTCTTGGTGATCGTCTTCTGCTCGATAGAGACGACCGGGGAAAGCCCGAGGATGGAGTCTACTTTCGGCTTCTTCTGCTGCTGGACGAACCGGCGCGCCCACGCCGAGAGCGACTCCATGAACCGGCGCTGGCCTTCGGCGTAGAGCGTGTCGAACGCGAGCGACGACTTGCCCGAGCCCGACAGGCCCGTGAGCACGACCAGTTTGTCGCGCGGAATGTCCACGTCGACGTTCCGCAGGTTGTTCTCCCGCGCGCCGCGGATGCTGATGTGCTGCCGCATGTCCCGCCGCCTTTCCCGCCCGTGCGCGCTCTCAGTCGGGGAGGTAGCAGAACGCGGCCTCCTGGACCGCCACCCGGCTCTTCTCCGACAGGCGCAGCGGGGCGGATACCTTCTCGATCACGCCCTTCTCGCTCAGCCACTCGCAAACTCCGGCAACACTCTCCGCCTGGACCACATTCCGGAAATGGGAATCTATCTCCGTGGCGCTGCGGGGCGTCCCGGCCTCCTCCAGGTACTCCAGCACCGGCCCGAAGAACAGGGGGATACGCTCCTCCAGGTAGGCGTTGATCGCCTCCAGCGCCCCGCCGATGGCCGCCTCGTCCTTCGGGCCGTCGATCAGGTCGGTGTATATCTTCCCGAAGAACGCCGGGTTGCACCGCAGCGCCTGGTGGATCACCTCCCGGCCGGGAATCTCCCCGGCCGCGGTGACCTCCAGCGACGCCAGCCCATTGGCGCAGTGCAGGAGGTACACGAAGCTGTAGCGCAGGTCGCGCTTGACCGCGAACCACTTCTCCGCCTTGGGGAGCGCCCAGAGTACCGTACCGGTGAGCCGCAGGAGCTGCGCGACCCGGTCGCGCGAGCCGACGCGCCCCAGGTCGTCGTACAGGGCGCGCAGCGACTCGTCGTGCGTGTACAGAAGCCGGCTCCGGGCGATATAGGAGTGGAAGAACGCCCCCCGCAGCCCGCCCTCTACCTCTTTGTGGAAGGCGCTGCGCGGCGTCACGATCGCGTGGATATTGATGCCGTCCTCGACCAGATAGTGCGACTTCGACTTGTGGGTCTCGTCGCCCACGATCACGAGGTCGATGTCGCTCTTCTCCCACACCTCGTCGTAGGCCAGGCTGCCACACAGGATGGCGGCCAGCAGCGTGCGGTCCTGCTTCAGAACGTCGGTGAGTCGTTCCACCGCGCGCTCGTAGCGCGCCTGTACGGAAACGGGTTGTTCCTGCTCGGTCATCATCGCCTCGCATTGGGAAGGGGTGGCGGCAAACGGCAGTTCACGATACCGCCATCGTGTCGGAGTGTCAAGGGGCGCGCGCGAAGCGCGGGCGGGAAGGAGTAGGGAACGCCCTGCCGGAAATTGGCGGGTACGAGGAGCCATGAGAACATGAAAGATGACCCGCTATCACCTTCGGGTGGCCTGCGGAAGGAAACGGGGTTATGGGCCACCGCGCTCTGCGCCGTCCCGGTCCTCTGGTACAGCGCTGACGGGAGATGCGTGGCGTTCCTGTGGTTTGTCGCGTGGTTCTGGCTGATCCTGCAGGCGATAATCGGCCTTACGTGGGCGCTTCTGCGCGCCCGTCCTCCCCAATTCGTGCCCGTCGAAGCGCACCGCGGCCTGTTCTGGCGGCGTCTGGGCGTTCGCGTGTCGGTCCTCGCGGCACTGGCGGCCCTGTCCCTTTCGGTGCCGCTGGTCCGGTGGCCCGCCCGCCTCGCGTTTGCACTGTCGCGTCCCGCTCTGGAGGCGCTGGCCGACCGGGCGGAGCGCGGCGAAGCCATTGCCGGTCCTGTGCGCGCAGGACTGTGGACCGTCGGCTCCGGCGAGTGGAGCGATCCCGGCGGCAGCGGGCTGATGCCGGGCGGGCCGTTCTTGTGGCTGGAGAGAAAAGTGTTGCCGCACTGCGCGGGCGGGGTGGTACGCGGCCCTTACGAGGACGGACTGTACGGCACCCGCACTCTGGCACGGCTTTCCGGAGACTGATTCCTGGTGTGCGAGGATTGAGCGCGTCGTTCGCCTACTTCAACTGGGCGAGGAGGAGGCAGACGTCGTCGCGGAAGGTGCCGCCGGCGAACGCTCGCGCCTCTTCCAGAATGCTCCGGCCCATCTCCGCAAGGGTAGGGGAAGAGCGGGCCTGTGCCGCGAGCCGGGCGAACCCCTCAAACCTCAGGTACTCCTGCTCCCGCCGCGTCTCTGTCAGTCCATCCGTGGTCAGCAGCAGCGTGTCATTGGGCAGGATGCGCTCTGAGATGACCTCGTATTCGGCGTCCGGGTAGAGCCCAAGGGGCATCCCACCCACCGGCACCGCCGCCGTCTGCCCGTCCGCTCGCACCAGCAGGGGCGGCTCGTTTCCCGCACTGGCGCATAGGACCTCGCCGCTGACCGGGTCCATCACCACCAGGGCGAGCGTCACGAACGTCTGTGTCTCCTCGCGCAACCTCAGGATGCTGCATAAAAACTCGTTCACCCGCATCAGCGTCCGCGCCGGATAGGGGTACTCCGTCATGAAGGCGCGCACGGCCGACTTGACCTCGGCGGTGCGTGCCGCGGCATCCACTCCCTTCCCGGACGCATCGCCCACGGCGAGGACAACCCGCCCCCGTCTAGCGGAAAAGCATCATAGAAGTCGCCGCCTACCAGGGCTTCGTCCAGGGCTGCTTCGTAGAACGGCTGGACCCGGACGCCACGCAGGGAGTTGATGGAGGGGGCCAGGAGGAGCGACTGCTGCAGCGTCTCCGCAATCCGGTGGTCCCGCTGGTAGGCAGCCAGAAGCCGGTCTTCCAACTCTCTGCGGGTGGTGGCATCCTGCATGACCTTCACGAACCCGCGCAGCGTGCCCGCCTCGTCGCGTAGCGCGCTGAGGGCGCCGTCGCACCAGAGCCGGGAGCCGTCCTTCCGAACGTGCCAGCGGATGTCGGCGGCACGTCCCTCCCGGGTGGCGGTGGCCATCTCCGCTCCAGGCACGCCGGCCAGCCGGTCTTCCGGAGTGAAGATCAGGGCGAAGTCTTGCCCCAGTACCTCCTCCTCCGAGAAACCGAGAGTCTTCTCCGCTCCCCGGCCCCATCGGATCACTTTCCCCTCCGTATCCAGGAGGAACAGCGCAAAGTCCTCGACAGCGTTCATGACAAGCGCGAACTGCTCACCCGGATCGGCTGGCAGAGAGGCCGATCCGCGCATCCTTTTCTGCTCGTCTTGCTGTCTCACAGCTTGAGGGTACCCAAAGGGAGGAGTCAAGAAAGCTTGGGTGTGCGTAGGGTCATACGACCCGGTTCTCCAGCACGCCGATCCGCTCCACCTCCAGCCGTACCACATCGCCGGGTTGCAGCCAGGGCCAAGAGCCCTCCGGGAACTCCGTGATGCAGCCTGTGCCCACCGTGCCCGAACCGATCAGGTCACCGGGCCGCAGCACCGTGTGGCGTGAGGCGACCGCGATCAACTCGGCAAAGGTCCAGTGCATGTCGCGGGCGTTACCCCGGCTGTACTCCTCGCCATTCACATGGGCCGTCATCAGGAGGTCGTAGCGCTTGCCGCGGCTGCGGTCGGGCAGCACGCGGTCCTCCAACTCATCCGGCGTCACCAGGTGCGGCCCGACGCTGGTGGCGAAGTCCTTGCCCTTGGCCGGGCCGAGGCCGACCTTCATCTCGCGCCGCTGGATGTCCCGCGCGCTCCAGTCGTTCAGCACCGTGAAGCCCAGGATGTGGTTGTCCGCCTCCTCCACCGGGATGTCCCGCCCCTCCCGGCCGATGACCACGGCGAGTTCGAGTTCGTAGTCCAGCTCGTTCGTCTCCGGCGGCTTGCGTATCTCCGACCCCGGCCCGACGATGGACGCGGTGTTGGAGAAGTAGAAGACCGGCGCCTCGTACCACTCGGGCACCATCTCCAGCCCGCGCTTCTTCCGCGCGTTCTTCACGTGCGCCTCGAACGCATAGAAATCCCGGAAGGACGGAAAGGACTCGGGGACAGGGAGTTTCATCCCTCAGGCTCCTGACTCCAAAAGAGGAATTAAAGCAAGATACTGGCAGCAGTTTACCTTGCAACCGGCCCAAGGAGTGTTGTGTTCCCCCCTCTCCTTGCCACCGAGGGAGGACGCCGCGCGCAGGAACCGGAGTCCCCGCCGTCGAAACGTAGAGCAGCAGTCATAGCGGCGGCGACGGTGCGCACCACCGCCGCCAGCACCAGCAGCAGCACCACCACTTGAGATGCACGACGCACCGCCCCCCTCCTCCGCCGCGGCCACGCCCGAAGAAGACGGCCCTTTCCCCCCCCGGACCGTCCTGGTCGTGGACGACAACCCGATGAAGCGCTACACCACAGCGCATGCGCTCCGGCACGCCGGGTTCGCCGTGGCAGAGGCGGCCACCGGCGCCGAGGCGCTGCGGCTGGCGCGGCGCCAGCCCGCCCTGATCGTCCTTGATGTCAACCTGCCCGATATCGGCGGGTTCGAGGTGTGCCGTCGCGTTAAGGCCGACCCTGAGACCGCCACCGTGCTGGTGCTCCACCTGAGTGGGCACCTCACCAGCGGCGAGGATGTGGCCCAGGGGCTCGAAGGCGGCGCGGACGGCTACCTGGTGGTGCCCGTGGAGCCCCGGGTGCTCACCGCCAATGTGCGCGCGCTGCTGCGTCTGCACGCCGCGGAGGAGGCCGCGCGCTTTGCGGCCCGCTACTGGGAGGCGACCTTCGAGGCGATCCGCGACGGTGTGTTCCTGGTGGACGCCGCAGGCGCTGTGGTGCGCTGGAACGCCGCCGCGGACACTCTGCTGCGTGGCAGCGGCGACGCCCCGCTCGCCGTGGGCACCCCTCTGGCCGATGTGCTGGCGCGCCTGGGGGCGGTGGACGCCCCCCAGGCGCACGGCACGCGGGCGGAGGCGGAGGTGGAGGTGCCGGGAGGACAGTGGCTCCGCATCACGGTGGACCCGGTGGAGGCGGAAGAGCCGGGCAGCGCCGGCAGCGGCGCCGCGGGTGGCAGCGCCCCGCCACGGGGCGCGGTCTGCACCGTGGCGGATGTGACGGCGCGGGCGCGGGCCGCAGTGAAGAACGAGCGGATCGCCGATGCTCTGCAGCGCTCGCTCCTGTTCCGGCCTGACATCCGGCGCTTCCCCGGCCTGGAGGTGGAGGGGGTGTACCGCGCCGCCTCCGAAGAGGCGCTGGTGGGTGGCGATTTCGCCGATGCCTACGCCCTGGCGAACGGCCGCGTGGCGCTGGTGGTCGGTGATGTGACCGGCAAGGGGCTGCCCGCGGCGACGTTCACCGCGGAGATCAAGTACGCCCTGCGCGCCTTCCTGCGCGAGTCGCCCGACACCGCCCTGGCGCTGGGACGGCTCAACCGCTACCTGATGGAGAGCCGCCGCCTCTCCGGAGGGCCGGAGGGCTCTTATGTGTCCCTGGCTCTGGCGGTGGTGGACTCCAACGCCGGGGTGGTGGCCGCCTCCGCCGCGGGTGCCGAGCCGCCCCTGATTGTGCGCCCCACCGAGATGGCTGCCGGAGAGGCCGCAGCGGCGCCGCCGCTGGACGTCACGGAGATAGCGGCGCTGGGGCCGCTGCTGGCGGCCGACCCGGAGTCGGAGTACGGGGTCGTGTCGGCGCCGCTCCTGCCCGGGGCGGTGCTGGTGCTGGCGACCGACGGCCTGACCGAGGCGCGCGTGGGACGCGGGCGGGAGTTCTTCGGAGTGGAGGGGCTGGCGCGCGCTGTGAGCCGGGGCGCCGCCCTCGGGCCGTCCCTGCGGGACGCCGCCGAGGCGGTGGTCGCTGAGGCGCTGGCCTTCGCGGGCGGGCGCCAGAACGACGATGTCTGCCTTCTGCTCGCGCGGCGCGCGGCTGCCGGGGCGGCGGCGGCGGACCCGGCAGCGGGCGCGGAGGGAAGCGGCGCACACGCGCCGAACTAACGGAGGCGCGCCGGCGGAGCGGTCCGGCGGGCGCGCGCGAGCGAAAGGCGGTTATCTCGACTCATGGCACAGAACGGCGCGGGGCGCTTCGCCGACGTCCTGGCGAAGCACGAGGCGCAGATCCTCGAAGACTGGGTGGCGGACCAGAGACGGGCGGGCGGCGGGCGCTCGCTGGGACGCCTGTCGGAGGCGCAGATGCGCGAGGAGGCAGCCGAGTTCCTGCGTCTGCTGCGGCAGGCCGTGCAGCAGCAGGCGGCGGCCGGCGCCGGAGGCGAGACGGATACCGATGGGCCGGGGTGGGATGCGGTGCGCGAGTTCCTGGCCGGTCTCTCCCGGTCGCGGGCGCGGCAGGGCTTCAGCCCCACCGAAACGGCGGCCTTTGTCTTCTCGCTGAAGCAGGCGCTCTTCGCGCACCTGGCCCGCGAAGCGGGGGGCGACGCCGACGTGCTGTTCGCCGAGGTGTGGCAGGCGACGACGCTGCTGGATCAGCTTGGGCTCTACACCACTACGGTCTTCCAGAAGAGCCGCGAGGAGGTGATCGCGCGCCAGCAGGAGGAGCTGATGGAGCTATCTACCCCGGTGGTCAAGCTCTGGGACGGCATCCTGGCGGTCCCCCTGATCGGCACGCTGGACTCGGCGCGCACCCAGGTGGTGATGGAGTCGCTGCTACAGGCCATCGTGGATACCGGCTCCGCCATCGCTATCATTGATATTACAGGCGTCCCCACCGTGGACACGCTGGTGTCCCAGCACCTGCTGAAGACCGTCGCCGCCGCCCGCCTCATGGGCGCCGAGTGCATCATCAGCGGTATCCGGCCCCAGATCGCCCAGACCATCGTTCACCTGGGCGTGGACCTGAGTCAGGTCTCCACCAAGGCGTCGCTGGCCGACGCCTTCCTGCTGGCGCTGCAGAAGACCGGCCGCGGCATCACCCGCGGCGCGGGAGCGGGCGTGACGTCCGGCGCCGGTCCGGCGGCGTAGGAGAGGCGGCCGACCCGTGGAGCGTATACCCATACTGAAGATGGGCGAGTTTCTCCTGGTGACGATCCAGGTGGATATGCACGACCGCCTCGCCCTGCAACTTCAGGACGACCTGACAAACCGGATCAGCCAGACCGGGGCGAAGGGGGTCCTGATCGATATCTCCGCCCTGGACATCGTGGACTCGTTCATCGGGAGGATGCTGGCCAACATCTCCCTGATGTCGCGTGTGCTGGACGCCGCCACCGTGGTGGTGGGAATGCAGCCCGCGGTCGCGATCACGCTGGTAGAGTTGGGCCTCACCCTGCCGGGCATCCGCACGGCGCTGAACGTCGAGAAGGGGATGGAACTCCTCCGGGCGTACGCCGCGGGCGTTGCAAGCGGCGGGGGCGACGGCGGCGCAAACGTGGGCGCCGACGGGGAAGGGGCTGATGGCGGACCCGTCCGGTAGCGAAACGCTCCCGATACGCACGTCCACCGATGTGGTGCAGGTTCGCCAGGCGGTTCGGCGCGCGGTGACGCAGCTGGGCTTCAGCCTGGTGGACCAGACCAAGATGGTGACCGCCGCGAGCGAACTGGCGCGCAACACGCTGGAGTACGGCGGCGGGGGCACGGTGCGGCTGGAGACGCTTCAGGAGGGCGCCCGCCGCGGCCTGCGGCTGACGTTCGAGGACCAGGGGCCGGGCATCCCCGATGTCGAGCGGGCGCTGACCGACGGCTACACCACCGGCAGCGGCATGGGCCTGGGGCTGGGCGGCGCGCGGCGCCTGGTGAATGAGTTCGCGGTTACCTCCGAGGTGGGCGTGGGGACGCGCGTCGTCATCGCGCGTTGGAAGTAGCGCCGGCGCGGGAAAGTAAACCCTATGATCGGGACGCTCGGGACCGCCGTCCCACTGAAGATTGAAGACCCCAGCCAGGTGGGCGAAGCGCGCCGTGCCGCCAACGCGTTGGCCGCACGCCTGGGGGCTGGCGAGACCGAGCGCGGGACGCTCGCCCTCGTGGTCACCGAGGCAGCGACCAACCTGGTGCGCCACGCGGACGGCGGCGGTACGCTGCTGCTCCAACCGCTCGACCGCGCCGGCCAGCCGTGGGTGGATGTTCTGGCGCTCGACCGGGGCCCCGGCATGTCCAGCGTCCCGGATGCCCTGCGGGACGGCTACTCCACCGCCGGCACCGCCGGCGAAGGGCTGGGCGCCATCCGCCGCCTGTCCCGGGAGTTCGACCTGTACTCCGCCCCCGGGCTTGGTACCGCGCTCTTCGCCCGCGTTGCCCTGCGCCTCGCCAACTTCGACGACGACCCCCCGGGCACCCCTGGCTTCACCTTCGGCGCGGTGAGCGTCCCTCTGCCCGGCGAGGAGGTGTGTGGCGACGACTGGGCCGCGGACGGGCTGGACGGCGACGCTCCCCGATTTCTGGTGGCGGACGGACTCGGGCACGGGGCGGGCGCCGCCGAGGCGTCCGGCGAGGCCGTGCGCGTGTTCGCTGCGCCCGGGGCTGAGACCCTGACCCCCGCGGCGCTGCTGGAGCGGGCGCACGGCGCCCTGCGCCACACCCGTGGCGCCGCCGCCGCGTCCGCCCAGGTGGCGCCCGGGGGCGGCGCCGTCACCTTTGCGGGCGTCGGGAATATCCAGGCGGCGTTTGTGAACGGCAGCGGCGGTGCGGCGGCGAAGGGGCTGGCGTCGCACAACGGCACCGTGGGGCACCAGGCGCGCAAGTTCGCCGACTTCGTCTACGACTGGCCGCCCGGCGCGCTGCTGATCCTGGCATCCGACGGCGTGACGACCCAGTGGGGTCTGGAGCGCTACCCTGGCCTGCTCGCGCGCCATCCGGCCGTGGTCGCCGGGGTGGTGTACCGCGACTGCGCCCGCGGGCGCGACGACGCCACCGTGCTGGCCGTAGCGGCGGGGGGGCGGCGCGGTGTCTGCTGAAGAGCCGCGCGCCGCGGAGGAGATCGCGCTGCTGACCGTGGAGGTGCAGGGCGAGCGGGATGTGGTGCTGGCCCGTCAGCGCGCCCGCCAGGTCGCCGAACTGCTCGGCTTCGACCGGCAGGACCAGGCGCGCGTCGCCACCGCCGTCTCCGAGATCACCCGCAACGCCTGGGAGTACGCGGGCGGGGGGCGGGTGACGTTCCTCCAGGCCGGCGGGGCGCTGCGCGTGCGCGTGGCCGACGACGGCCCCGGCATTCCGCACCTTCAGGACGTGCTGGACGGCCAGTACGCCTCCCCGACCGGCGCCGGCCGCGGCATCATCGGGGCGCGCCGCCTGGTGGACCGCACCCGCTTCGACACCGCGCCCGGCCGCGGCCTCACCGTGGAATTGGAGAAGGACCTGCCGGCGCCGACCGCCGCGCCGGACCCCGCCGCGGTCGCCGCGGGGCTGACCCGGCGGG
>Ga0065721_10051744_pt1 | contig 13695 bp, 14 predicted proteins | sample Mesricmetagenome_FD_59108 | JGI IMG/M metagenome (GOLD analysis project Ga0065721, IMG submission 59108) | Mesophilic microbial community from rice straw/compost enrichment Sample: eDNA_1 v2 (version 2) | ecosystem: Engineered > Solid waste > Grass > Composting > Bioreactor | place: USA: Davis... | reverse complement strand
CGGGCGCTCGACGGCGTCCACCTCGCGGTCGGCGTAGTCGTTGAGCGCCATCCCCGCCAGGTACAGCAGCGAGGAGGAGCCGACGAGCCCCACCGTGCGGCGCACGTCGCCCGCCTGGCCCGAGGCAGCGGCGCCGACGAGCACGTCTCCCGGGACCGACAGCACGGCCGGCAGGCGGACGAGCTCGGCGAGATCCGCCGCGGTCGGCATCCTCAGGCGGTGACCCGCTGGAGGACCCAGCGCTCGAGCATCTCGTACTGGCGGTGCAGCGCGTGCTCGGTCGTCCCGGCGGGATCCTTGAAGAAGAACGCCAGCTCGGCCAGCACACCGCGCTCCTCGCGCTCCAGCGCCAGCGCCATCAGGCGGATGAGGTCCAGCAGCAGCGGCGCGGCGAGCGCCGAGTCGCAGCCCTCCCACGTGAACTGCAGCTTCATCCGCACGCCGAGGAAGCCCTCGAAGACGATGTGGTCCCAGGCGGTCTTCCACTCGCCCATGTCGCGGACGTCGTCGATCCGGATCGGCGCCTCGACCGGGTAGCCGAGGATGTCCTCGAGCAGCTTGCCCTTGGACTCGAGCTTGGACTGCACGCGCTCGGGATCGGCCAGGGCCGCGCCGTCACCGCCGCCGAGGATGTTGTACCCGGCCCACGAGCGCACCTTCAGGTTCCGCGCGCCCAGCGCCGGGGCAAGCACGGACTTCATGAACGTCTCCCCCGTCTTGCCGTCCGAGCCCGCCACGGGCACCTCGTGCGCCTCGGCCAGGGCCTCGATGGCGGGCAGCCGAGCACCGACGGACGGGGTGAAGTCCACGAACGCCGCGCCGACCTCGATCGCCGCCAGCGCGTACAGCGCGCTCGGCGGAAGGATGCCCAGCCCGCGCTCCAGCGCGTCCATCAGCAGCGTGGGATCCTGATGGGCAGGATGATCCTCGACCGGCGCCTCCGTGGAGGATACGTTCACGACCACCAGGCGCTGGAGGTCGTGCCGGCTCTTGAACGAGCTCAGGTCGGACACGATGCGCGCGAGCGCGGCCTTGGGCTCCGTGCGGGCGTCGTGGCCGGTGATGCCGGGCCGCTGCTCGGACTCGGCCGCCTCGATGGCGGCGCCGAGCGCGTTCGGGAGCCCGACCGGGAGCACGCCGTCGTCGACCAGACGGGCGGCGCGCAGGGCCAGCGGCGTCTCCACGACGTCGTGACCCCCGAAGACGAGGTCGCCGAGTTCCGGCATGCCCGCTTCGGCGAAATCGGGCCGCATCGAGACCATGCCCGTAGCCTCGGCCAGACCCGCGCCGACAGCCGCCGCGCCCGTGAGCGCGGTGGTGGCGACCGACCCCCGGCCGCCGACGAGCCACACGCCCACCCGGCGATCAGCGCTCATGACCCTGGACCCTTCACTGCACGACGACCATAGCGCCGTGCTTCTCCTCGCTCCATCGGGTTCACTTTATGCTGCATGTCAAGACCAAGTCTGTTCGTTGCCGGGCAAAACAAATAATGCGGTGAGGTGGGGCCGTGTGCTGCGGATACCGCTGATCGTCGTGGCCTTGACGCTAGCGTCCGCTTGCGGCAGCGAGGCCCGCACTGGCCGATCGTCCGAGCAGTTGAAGGTCCTTGTCTATACGGAGACGACGGGGTTCCGGCACGAGTCGATACCCGCGGGCGTGCGCGCGATCGAGCGCCTCGGCGGCCGGCACCGCATGACCGTGCACACCACCGGTTCCTCACGCCGGTTCACCCCGCGGTTCCTGGCGCGTTACGACGCGGTCATCTTCCTGTCGGCGACGGGCACGCCGGTGGACCGGCGTTCCGAGCAGCGCGCCTTCGAGCGCTACATCCAGCGCGGCGGCGGCTACCTCGGCGTGCACGCGGCGTCCGATACACGCGGGAAGTGGCCGTGGTACGAGCGGCTCGTGGGTGCGCGCTTCACGCGTCACGCACCCGGGACGCCTCGCGCGGGCGTGCGTGTAGAAGACGGGAAGTCGGCAGCGACGAAGCACCTCCCCACAGTGTGGCAACGCACCGACGAATGGTATGAGTTCGACCGCAATCCGCGCGGGACGGTGCACGTGCTCGCGACGGTCGACGAGTCGAGCTACGAGGGCGGGACGATGGGCGCCGACCACCCGATCGCCTGGTGCCACCGCTACGATGGCGGCCGCTCGGTGTACACCGCGATGGGGCACACGCGGGAATCCTTCTCCGAGCGCCGTTACCTCGCCCACCTGCTGGGCGCAATCGAGATGGCCGCCGGCCGCGCGAGGTTCAACTGTGCGCCTTAGATCAATCCCCTTCCTTCTCGCCCTGGTGATCGCCGCGTGCGGCGGCAACGACGCCGCGGAGCCGACGCCTGCGCCGCGGGTGACCGAAGAGACCCCCTCCGGCGACGTCGAGTTCTCGACCACGCCCCCGCCGGCCCCCGACGACGGCTCCAGCCCCGCGGTGAACTCGATCGCGGTGGACCCCGGCGACGGCACGATCATGGTCGGCACGGGCCCCGCGATGTTCATCGTCCCGCCCGGCGCGAAGGAGGGCGAGCGCGCGCTCGGCACCCTCACGACGCCCAACGGCAAGGGCACCGTGTCCGGGAACCTGGTCATGCGCTTCTCGGGCCCGAACGAGCTGCTCGCCAGCGGCCACCCGCAGGAGGGCAACCTGCCCGAGAACCTGCCGCTCGTGCGCTCGACCGACCACGGCAAGACGTGGGAGGCCGTGCCGGACACGGTCGAGGCCGACTACCACGAGCTCGAGATCGCCGGCGACCGGATCCTGGCCGTCAGCGTCGACTCGCCGGACATCCTGGTCAGCTCCGACGGCGGCGTCAATTGGGACAAGCGCACGCCGCCAAGCGCGCCGATCGACGTCGTGGTCGACCCGTCGGACCCGCAGCGCTGGGCCGTCTCCACCGAGCAGGGCACGTTCGTCTCCAACGACGACGGCGCGACCTGGCGCCCGCGCGACCCGGGGATGGGCGCGCGGCTGGCGTGGCCGAAGGCCGACGCGCTGTACTCGCTCGACCGCAACGGCAAGCTGCGCGTCAGCCGCAACGGCGGCGAGCGTTTCGAGGACGCCGGCGACGTCGGCGGCCTGCCGAGCGAGCTCACGACGGGCCCGGACGGGACGCTCTACGCGGCCGTTGTGGGCGGCAAGATCCGCAAGTCCGCCGACGGCGGGAAGTCGTGGGAGACCGTGGCGACGCTCAAGTGATGGCCCGTTCGGCTACACGAGTAGCTTTCGCCGGTCGGGGCGACAAAAGTCAATTGACTTCCGACCTGAACTTCGGTTAGCGTTCATCTCCGGGTTGTCATCGGGCTCGGCGTCCAGATGTCTGAGCCCAGAAGAGGAGGAGCTATATGAAGGGAATCTCACGGCGCGCACGCACGTGCGCGGCCGTCGCCGGTTTCGCGATCCTCGCGAGCGCTGCAACCGCTCAGGCCCAGACGCGCCCGGAGAAGACCGGCGACGGTATTCCGACCGGTCAGATGGGCGTCCAGATGTACAACTACGGCAGCTACATCAGCAACGGCGGCTCGACCGGTGCCGCCAACCCGATCACGAACGTCAAGCCCGCCGCTGACGGTTCCAGCTGCGCCACGGCCACCTCGCAGGAGTGCCGCATGAACCGGGTCGAAGCCCTGTTCGCGTTCCTGCAGAGCAAGGGCGTCACCAGCATCGAGCTGTTCGGCCACGCCGGCTTCCCGGCCGCGACCGACCTCGCGGGCACCCGCGCCTACCGGGAGCTGATGGACAAGTACGGCCTGCACGCCGCCGGCCAGCACGGCAACCTCGAGGCGTCGGTCAACACCAACTGGCGCAACCGCGTCGCCGCGGCCAAGATCTTCGGCATGGACTCGATCGGCTCGGGCGGCTACGGCAGCCCCGGCATCGGCTCCTACGCCAACACGCTGCAGACCGCGCGCAACCTGAACACGATCGGCAAGTACTCGGTCGAGCAGGGTGTGGGCCCCGTCTACGTGCACAACCACACGGCCGAGTTCGACGCCAAGTACATGCACAACGGCGAGCTCAAGACCGCGGTGGAGATCATCGCGGAGGAGACCGACCCGCGTTACGTCTTCCTCGAGATCGACGTGTTCTGGTCCTCGGACGCCTTCGACGACGAGACCGGCGTGCCGACCGCGAACCTGATCAACAAGTACCCGTCGCGGATCCGGATGCTGCACATCAAGGACGGCATCAACACGACGGCCCGCGCCTCGGAGACCAACAGCCGCGCCGGCCAGCCGCGCACGGCCGGCACCGGCGTCGTCGACTTCCGCCCGATCCTGACGGCGGCGCGCAACCGCGTGCAGTACTACCACCAGGAGCACGACGGCGGCACGATCACGGACGCCGACGTCTCGCTGACCAACCTGAAGGGCATCAACTCGGCCGTCACCTCGGCCGTCATGGCCTACCCGTCCGGCCCCGCCGAGGCGGTCCCGGCCGGCAGCACCAACTCGTTCACGGTCAAGGTCGAGAACACCGGCGACCTGCCGCTCAACGTCACGGGCGCGTCGATCACCGGCGATGACGCCGGCGACTTCTCGATCGCCGACAACGGCTGTGTCGGCACCCCGGTGGCCCCCGGCTGGCCGCGCAACACCTGCGAGGTCACGGTCAACTTCAAGTCCCAGACCACGGGCAAGACGTCGGTCGCCTACCTGCAGTTCACCTCCAACGCCGACGACGCGACGGAGAAGGTCCTGCTCACGGGCACGACCACGAACGCGTACCAGACCGACGGCACCGTCGGCGGTTCCGTCCCGGCCACGCTGTCGCTGACGCTGGGCGCCGCCCCGTCGTTCGGCGCGTTCGTCCCGGGCCTGGCCCGCACCTACGAGGCCAGCACGACCGCCAACGTCGTCTCGACCGCCGGCGACGCGACGCTCACGGTGAGCGACTCGTCCACGACGGCTCCGGGCCACCTGGTCAACGGCGAGTTCTCGCTCGCGCAGCCGCTGAAGGCCGCCGGCTCGGTCCTCCCGGCCACGGTCAAGACGTACGACGCCCCGGCCTCCAACGACTCCGTGACGATCCCGTTCACGCAGGAGATCGGCGCCAACGAGGCGCTGCGCACCGGCACGTACAGCAAGACGCTCACGTTCACGCTGTCCACGACCACGCCGTAGCCCCCTAAGCAACACCTTGTCGGGCCAGGAGCGCCGGTCGGAAGGCCGGCGCTCCTGCTATCTCACGACCCTGTTCTCACGATGCGCAAGCTGTTCGCAATCCTCGCCCTGTCTTCCCTGCTCGCCGCGTGCGGCGGCAACGGCGACGATCCCGAGCCGCAGGCCGCCACGCCGGCGCCGACCGAGACCGAAGCCGGCCCGCACGACCTCGAGGGCTATTCCGAGGGCGTGCTCAAGTACTACGGCGATCCGCACGACCATGTCGAGGGCGGCAACGTCGAGGCCGAGTACCACCAGCCGCCCAAGCCCGCGGAGGCCGCGGTCGGCGAGATGATCACGCTGACCGGGACCAACATCGGCGTGCGGCTGGAGGTGACGCTCAAGAGCGTCAAGCGCGACGGCGACCGCACCCAGGTGCGCCTGCACCTGCGCAACAACGGCATCGCCGTCTACGAGGGCCCGCTGCAGAACGCCGAGCTGACGTTCGCCGGCGGCGACACCCAGCCCGCCCTCACCGACGAGACCTGCTCGCGCGACTTCGACACCTCCTACCTGCGGATGGACGTCGACGACGAGCGCACCGTGTGCCTGCTGTTCGAGGGGGCCGACGAGCCCGAGCGTCTGCAGCTCGCGCTCGAAGCCGTGCCCACCGACGCCGGCGGCATCTGGAACCTCGGCTGAGGTCGCCGCGCCCCCTGCGCGGGGCGCGGCCCCTCGCGCGCTTCCCCGACGCCCGTCTCCGGGTTGACACGCATGTCCTGCACCGGTCTACTTCGCTGATGAAGCTGATCGTCGTGGTTGCGGCCGCCCTGCTGTTCGTGCCTGCATCGGCCTCCGCGCAGCGCGTCGAGGACGTGTTCTTCAACTCGGTGATCCCGAGCCGGGTCGACCACCTGATCGGCTTCACGCCCACCACGTTCGCCATCCACCCACAGGGGCAGAAGATCGTGCCGATCAAGGTGCGCTTCAAGGGGCGAACGCACCGCTACGTCTTCGGCAACGCCGCCGCGGCGGTCGGTCCGTCAGCCGACATCTACATGAGGAACATGATCCGTGGGCGCCGCTACCCGAGCCCACAGGGCATCTTCCTCGACCGGCGGCTCACGGCCGCCGAGCGCCGTCACGTCCGGGTCCGCGTCGACCTCGGCCGCGATGCCGACGTGCTGGCGGTGCACCGTGACCACCCGGCTTGCGTTTCGGGGGTGTCGCGTGCGGTCGCGCGTCAGATCGCCGCGGGGAAGATCCGGACCTGGTCTGCGGCCGGCGTCCCGATCCCGGCCAGCGGGGACGCAATCGCGTTGCGCCGCGCCGGCGACGGGGTCGAGCGGTCGGTGGAGCCGCGCCTGGCGGCCGGCTGGCGCTTGCCCGCCGGCGCGAAAGCGGCGTTCGACGGCGGGCTGTCCGAGGCCGCGCCGGGGAACCACGCGATCGCTGCCGTCACGAGCTGGTCGCGCGCCCGTGCGTTTCAGCAGACCACGTGCGCCGTGCCGATCGACGGCAGCGCCCCCACCGACGCGTCCGTGCGCGCCCTGTCGCACCGTGACGCCTACCCGGTCTCGTTCGTCACGCTGCGCCGTCTGCGCGACGTGACTCCCATCGCGGACGCGTTCGTGAGCTACCTCAAGAGTCCGCGGGCCACGGCGGCGTTTCGCCAGCGCGGGATGCTGCTCGTGAAGGAGACCTGGCCGGAGCCCGCCCCTCAGGCCTAGCCCCGGCCGCACGTTGGCGCTGACGGCATCGATGACCGGCGGCGCCGATCCACCGGGCCCGCGGCGCGCCCACCCGCAGCCTGACCGAACCCGGCTCCCCCGGACAGGGAATGGGTCCCTCAAGTTCGCGGCCCCGGGGCGCCGATAGCAGTCGTGCACCACTTTCTCACCCGCGCAGGAGGCATCGCCATGATCGACAGCTCGCCCGTCCGTACCGGCCACACCGTGACCCTGCGCGACACCGACACCGGCTCGGCACGCCAATACGTGTTCGTCGACCGCGACGCCGAGCCCGCCCTTGGCCGGTTCAGCGCCCAGAGCCCCGTGGCGCTGGCCGTGCTCGGCCATCACGTCGGCGAGTGCGTCACCGTGCACGTTCCCCGCGGCGACCGGCACATGGAGATCCTCTCGGTCGCCTAGACCGGGTCAGTGCGCGACGTCGACCACGATCCGGGTCGGCGACGTGAGCCGGAAGACCCGGAAGCCGGTCCTGCGGTTCAGGCCGAGGCCGAAGGTGACGAGTCCTTCGAAGTCGCCGGCCTTCTTGATCTGGCGCAGATTCCGGCACCGCGGGGTGAGCGCAGCAGGCACGAGGTTCCTGCCGCGCTGGGTGTGGGCGCGCGCGTCGCGGACGTACACGCGGATTCGCTTCGTACCCAGGAGCGACACCGGGTGCCCGGAGCCGTCCTCGAAGATGCGACTCACATACTTGACGGCGTAGCCCGGCTTCGCGGACCGCGCCCGGATGACGAAGCGGTCGAAGCCGGAATGGCATGCGGCGGTGATCCCGTACACCTCGGCCTGCCCGCCGCCGGCCGGCGACGTCTTCGCGGCGGTCGTGAAGGGCGGCAGCGCCGACGCGCCGGAGGGCCCCGCGAGCAACACCGTTGCGACGGTCAGACCCGCGAGGGTCCCTGCTCGGGGCGTCACCATGCCGCCGGTATACCTGAGGGCTCAGGGCCGGTCAAACGGTCGAAGCCTCCGTCGCGCACTTGAGCGGGCCGGCGTGCGAATTGCCGTGTGTACGCATGTTGCGGATCGGGTGGACGAAGGCGCAGGCGAAGTTCGTCGCGCAGAAACCGGGTGACCCGCGATCCGCCTCGTTCCTCGATTCACCTGAAGGTTGCTTCGACGGTCCCGGTGTTGGTGAACCGCAGGCGGACCAAGGCGGCTTTCGTTCTCGACGATCCCAGCGTTCGCCCGCAGCGCGACGCAAGCCGCGGCAGCGGGCCGAGACGGCCACGAACAAGGCGAAGTTCGACGCGAAGCTCGATGAGCGAAACGGCCGGTGCCGTGACCGTGGTCGCGCAGTCGGGCTCTGCGATCGTGGGCCCCGCCATGGACGCCGCAGCCAGACGCGGCGCGATCTCAGTCCCCGCGACGATGATCGACGAAAGTGGCGCTTGTCCACAAACTCGGCAACTTCGAGCCGTGTCGAATCAGCCCGCTTGAAGCCCACCGAGGGCAGGGGTGATGTACACACGTCCCCGCCCAGGTGACGTTTGTGCATCACCCTCTCGCCGGTTCGCTGCGCGAGTCGCCGGCGCCGTTATTGCTGCGGGGTGATGAACGATCAGGTCCTGACGGGACTCGTTTGTGCCTCACCCCTCGGAGAGCCCGTCGCCGCGGCGATGCTCTTCGACGAAGGGGTGCTTCCGCGGCCGCCCGAGCGTGGGAGTGCATGGCTGATTTTCTCTGGGGCACGGCGGGTATCAGCCCGACGTGACTCGACCGCGTCCGAGCCGCGTCGTCGCGGCGGTGGGACTGCTGATCTTGATTGTCGGGCGGCTTCTTGACGGGTCGCTCCGTACCGTCGCTTTGGTCGTCGGGATCGTGTTGACGGCCGCGGGCATCGTGCTGTTGTGGATCGAGCACCGGCGGCTTGGTCCTGAGCCGGCGTATCACTACAAGCCGGGTGACGGGCCGAAGATCGCGCTCGGTGCCCTGATCCCGCTTGTGGCCGTGGCGGTCGCCGGCGTGGTCTATTTGCTGATCGACTGAACCGGGCACGCGTGCGCGCATCCGGTCCGTCGCATTCGTCCGCGCCGTCCCCTCCAAGCTCGCTGAGCGGGAGCGGTCGACTGGCTTGGGGTCCGTGCGGGAAGGTGAGCGCACAGACGCCCCAAGTCGCCGCTCGCCGGGCGCGAGACAAGGCGCTGATCGTTGGCGGTGTCGCCTTTCCGTTCTTCGCGTTCGCTCGCCCCCCCCTCGACGACCATCCGATCGCCTTCGTTGTTCTCGGCGCTCATCTTGGCCGCGGTCAGCTTCGTGCCCTACGTGCGGGCCCGCTGTCAAGGCCGCTCGAAAATGGACCCCGTGGCGCCGGTTGAAAATTGACCCCTCTCTGGTGATCGTGATCGGCTGAGGAAGCTTGGTGCGTGCCGCGGTCAGTCGGCGGCAGGGCGGGCGAGGTCGCGGTCTTTGAGGCGGTAGGAGTCGCCTTTGAGGGCGAGGATTTCGGCGTGGTGAACGAGGCGGTCGATCATGGCGGCGGCGGTGACGTCGTCGCCGAAGATCTCGCCCCAAGCGGAGAACGGCTTGTTGCTGGTGACGATCATCGAGGCGCGTTCGTAGCGCCGGGAGACGAGCATGAACATCAGGTTCGCGGCTTGGGGGTCGAACGGGATGTAGCCGACTTCGTCGACGATCAGCAGCGGGATCCGTTGGAGCTTGTCCAGCTCGGAGTCGAGGCGGCCTGCTCGTTGGGCGTCGGCGAGCAGTGCGACCCATTCGGTCGCGGTTTTGAAGGCGACGCGGTGGCCGGCCAGGCAGGCGCGGATGCCGAGCGCGATCGACAAATGGGTCTTGCCGGTGCCGGGCGGGCCGAGCAAGACGACGTTCTCTTTGCCGGCGAGAAAGTCGAGTTGGCCGAGGTGCAGGACGGCGGTCTTCTTGATCGAGCGCTGGAAGCTGAAGTCGAACTCCTCGAGCGTCTTGCGGGCGGGGAATCGCGCGGTCTTGATGCGGCCTTGTCCGCCGTGAGCGTCGCGGCTGTCGGTCTCGGTCTTGAGCAGCGCGGCGGCGAACTGCTCGTAGCTCCAGTCTTCGTTGCGGGCCCGCTCGGCCAGCTTGGGCAACGCGCGTGCCGCGGCGAGTGCTTTGAGCGCGCGGAACAGATGCGCGAGCTCGCTGCTGGCGCTCATGCGATCAACGCGTCGTAGCGGGCCAACGGGCGGATCTCGACCGCCGTCTCTGCGGGTGTGCGGCGGCCGTGGTAGTGAGCTCGGGCGTGCTCGAGCGCGGTGATCGTGCGGTGGCGCGCGAAGACCCGGGTGTGCCGGCACGCGATCTCGCCGGTGTCGAGCGCGGTCGCGGTGATCTGGCGCTGATCGACGCGGACCTCGACGCGTCGGCCGACCAACCGCGGGTCCAGGCTGTAGTCGTTGCTGTCAACGCGCAGATAGGGATCGGGCGCGACCCTGGTGACCCAGCGCCGCGCGGTGTCGGGCAGCTCTGCCGGCAGCGCCGTCATGTGCTCGTGCTCGACGCCGAGCCGGTCGATCGGGCGCTCGCGGAGCGTCTTGTGCGTGCGCGCGTTGACCTTGATGAACCAGCCGTCCAGCTGGTCCTGATAGTCGAGCTCGTTGGCGAACACGCGGCCCGGTTCGAAGTTGGTCTCGGCGTAGCCCTGCAAGCGCTCGACGCCGCCCTTGGCCTGCGGATCGGCCGGCTCGCAGAACTCCCAGCCGACCTTCAGTTGCCCGCAGAAGGCGGCGAACGCGTCCGTCGGGCGGCCGCCGTGGCCGTGGATGCCGGCCTGGCGGTCCCAGACCAACGTCTGCGGCAGCGCTCCCAGCCGCTGCAGACAGCCGCCGATCCCGGCCAGCAGGTCCTCGGTCTGGGTTGAGAACACCAGCACTCCGGCGCCGGCGCGCGAGAAGCCCAGACACGCGAACACGACCCAGCCGCGGCGGGTCTGGCCGTGTCCGACCGGGATCTCTGCGCGCGGGCGCCAGAGGTCGAACTGACAGAGCTCGCCCGGCCGGTAGACCGTGCGCTGAAACGTCCTGCGCGGCGCCGCGAACAACGGCCGAACCTCCCGCAGATAGTCATCGACGACCGTCTTGCCCACCCGGCACCCGAGCGGCTCCAAAAGCTCGCGGACCCGGACCCCAGGCAACTTGGGGTCCTCGCGCAACAGCCGGTGAATCTCGTCTTTGAACGGCTCGAGCACGCTCTGCCGGGGCGCCCGCTCGTAGCTCGGCGGGCGCTCCGCCCGCAGCGCCCGCCGGACCGTGTTGCGCGAGAGCCCCGTCGAGCGAGCCAGTTCCTTGATCGACTTGCCGCCGACGAAATGCTCGCGTCGCAACTCAGCCCACTGCTCCAACTCAACCACCCCCAGCCGCCTCTCCTCGCCGACGTCGGCAACGAGATACAGCAACACCCCCGAGCGCCTCCGCCGCCCCGCCCAAGGGGGGTCAGTTTTCATCCGGCGGAAGGGGGTCAGTTTTCACGCGGCGCCGACACCCGCCGGCTCGGCAAAGCGGAGCAGAAGCACCGAGGCGCGTTGACGAACTAGCGAGGTTCGACGGTTGCGTCCATCCTCTCGGCGGTGGGTACGCCTCGTGGCGTCGAAAGGAGGCGCCATGTCCGCGCCAACACCGTTGGACTCGTCGGGACGTCGTCGCTCGGCGGCCGGCAGGTCGGGCTACCAGCCCGGTCGGCCCGCCCGTACCAGAGGGCGCCGATACCCGCCTGATCCGCCGCGGCCGGAGGAGATCATTGCCGTGATGCGCTGCTGCAGTGACGGGCTGCATGGATTGCGCGCCCGCGGATTGATCGCGGTGTTGTGGCGCTCTGGGCTCCGAATCCAGGAGGCGCTCGACCTGACCGAGCTGGACCTGGACCGGCGGCGCGGGTCCTTGCTGGTGCGGCGCGGCAAGGGCGGCCGTCGCCGCGAGGTCGGCATGGACGACTGGGGCTTCGAGCAGCTCGCGCCCTGGCTGCGAGCGCGCGAGCAGATGCCAGTCGGCCCGCTGTTCTGCGTGATCAACGGTCGCTCATGCGGTCGCCCGTGGCGCGCGTCGGCCGCGCGAGCGACGCTGCACCGCCGCGCCGCTCGCGCGGGTGTTCGCCGGCGCTTTGCTCCCCATCAGCTGCGTCACGCGCACGCGGTCGAGCTGTTGCGTGAGGGAGTGCCGCTCAACGTCATTCAGCGCCAGCTCGGTCACCACAACCTCGGCGTGACGTCGATCTATCTCCAAGGGATCGACCCCAACGAGATCATCGAAACTGTCCACGCGCGCCGCCCGCCCATGATTCCGGCAAGCGCAGGTCTTCTGCTACCCGGCTCGCTGACGCCGTGACGCGAAGTGGCCCTCTCCACGGTTTCGCCACGTCGAACGTCGGCGCGCCCTGGCGGATGTACCACCACTTGTCGTCCTCTCGGACACGCTCCGAGGCGCCGCTTGCAGCAGCCGTAATTCTCGTACATCCATTGACAACCGCCAATTCAATCGATATTCATGTATAGATGGCTGTCGATCTGGAGCTCGCGCCCAAGACCAAACGCCCCGCCGGCGAGCCGTGCTGCGAGCCGGTCGTCTACCCCGACGTCGACCGCGACCGCGCTGCGCGTATGGCCGAGGTCGCGAAGGCCCTCGGCGACCCGATCCGTCTGCAGCTCGTGGACGTGCTGCGCAAGCACGCGGGCAAGGTCTGCGTGTGCGAGCTCGTCCCCTTGTTCGACGTCTCCCAGCCCACGCTCTCGCACCACCTCAAGAAGCTCCGAGACGCCGGCATCGTCGACTCCGAGCGCCGCGGGCTGTGGGCCTACTACTACGTCCTCCCCGACGCATTGCAGGAGTTGACCGCATGGCTGAGCTGACGGACCTCACCCCGAACACCGAGACCCGCGCGTGCTGCTCCGCAAGCGCGCAAGAGACCTGTTGCGAGCCGTCCGAGAAGGCGGCGTGCTGCGAGACCAGCGCCGCCGGTGGCTCCTGCGGCTGCGCGGCCGGCGCCGACGAGCTGCGCGAGACCGTCCGCGCCCGCTACGCCGCCGCCGCGCTCGCGACCACCGCCCCGCCCCCCGAGACCGGTTGCTGCTCGACCGACGCCGCGATCATCACCGACGAGCAGGCCGAGCTGTTCGGCCGCGGCCTGTACGCCGACGGCCAGCAGGGCGAACTGCCCGAGGACGCGCTGCTCGCCTCGCTCGGCTGCGGCAACCCGACCGCCATGGCCGACCTGCGCGACGGCATGACCGTGCTCGACCTCGGCTCCGGCGGCGGCATCGACGTCCTGCTCTCCGCCCGCCGCGTCGCCCCCACCGGCACCGCGTACGGCCTCGACATGACCGACGAGATGCTCGAGCTCGCCCGCGCCAACCAAGCCAAGGCGGGCATCACCAACGTCCACTGGCTCAAAGGCCACATCGAAGCCATCCCGCTCCCCGCCGAGAGCGTCGACGTCGTCCTCTCCAACTGCGTCATCAACCTCTCCACCGACAAGCCCACCGTCCTGCGCGAAGCCGCCCGCGTGCTCAAGCCCGGCGGCACCTTCGCCGTCTCCGACGTCATCGCCGACCCCGACATGGACGAGGCCACCCGCCAGGACATGCAGCAGTACGTCGGCTGCATCGCCGGCGCCCTCACCCACGACCAGTTCGTCCAGTACCTCACCGACGCCGGCCTGGTCGACATCGAGATCACCGAGACCCACCGCGTCCACGAACACGCCGGCTCAGCGATCATCCGGGCTCGCAAGCCCGACTGAGCGCCGACGCGCTCACCCGCAACCGCGCGCCGCGCCACTACAGAGCCGCCTACGTCGCCTGATGGAGCCGCTGGTTAACCCTCATCGTCCACGACCTTCGATGAAGCCGGATGCGAGTGGCCAGCTACGGGCCGTCAACGGC
>Ga0065721_10005435_pt1 | contig 13695 bp, 12 predicted proteins | sample Mesricmetagenome_FD_59108 | JGI IMG/M metagenome (GOLD analysis project Ga0065721, IMG submission 59108) | Mesophilic microbial community from rice straw/compost enrichment Sample: eDNA_1 v2 (version 2) | ecosystem: Engineered > Solid waste > Grass > Composting > Bioreactor | place: USA: Davis... | reverse complement strand
TCGAAAATACTCGCACGGAAGTTATTGGCACCGAAGCCCCCATTACCGGCCTGACGATCCTAGATCAAACTGAAATGCAAACGGCATATGGCGACGCCAACCCCATTAGAGAGAAACAAAGTTATGGGGTAATTCTGCCGAATATGAATATCAGCATGGAAATTACCGATAACATGTTGGTTCGAATTGCTGGATCAAAAACCCTTACCCGGCCAACACTGGAATATCTCGCACCGGTTACTGTGATTACCACCACGCGGCAGGGTGGCGACTTTAGATCGACCAGCGGTAATGCTGTATTGAAGCCATTTTCTTCCGAAAACTTTGATTTGTCGTGGGAATGGTATTACGACGATGCCAGCTATGTTTCTGTCGGTTATTTCGCTAAAGAAGTCTCCAATTTCATCGTGAATGTTCAAGAAGACCTAACCTTTACGCTGCCCGATGGGAGTCCGCTGACAGACCCCACAACAGGGACGGATCCAGGTGAGCCAGATGCCGCGGATGGTGAGGCTGTTTTCGTGAATAGTGTGCCGATTAACGGAGAAACAGCCAGCGTCGAGGGTGTGGAATTTAGTGTTCAACACTCCTTTGGCGACACGGGCTTCGGTGTGATTTTCAACACCACCATGGTGGACAGTAATGCGGAGCTTGATCCATCCAATATCAACCAGGTATTTGCTTTGACCGGTTTAAGCGATTCAATGAATTTGGTCGGTTTCTATGAAAAAGGCAAAATTCAGGTGCGACTCGCCTACAACTATCGCGATCAATTCGTGCAGAAGTTGACGCAAGTCCAGGGTAATGGTCCTACGTTAGTTGAGGATTATAAACAGCTGGATTTGAGTGCCCACTACGATATAACCGATGCCGTTTCGGTGTTTATTGAGGGGATCAACCTCACCGGGGAATATCTGCACAAACGTGGCCGCTATGACAATCATCTGTTGCTAATGGAGGATAGCGGAACGCGCTGGGCTTTGGGCGTGCGCGCCAGCTTTTAGAGTTAATGTTCAAACGGTTGTCCCCAGGCAATTCGTTCGGCGTGTAGTCGCTGCTTTGCAGCGACTTTTTTTACATTTGGACTTTGCGTTTTAAATAAAAAAACAAATCATATTTGTCGGCGCAATTCGCCGCCGAAAAAGGTTAATAGAATGACTAAGCTCACCGCACTCTCTCCCGAGCGGCATAAGCACTTCAAAATCGACACAAATCGGATTGAAGAGCAGGGCGCGCATGAGCGCCTTGTACCCGTGGTAATCGCCGAATTTTCCAAGCTCGTTGTGCAATACCCCGTGGTCTTTACGAAATCCGAAGAAACTGGCGAATTTCTCTGCGTCGCAGTATTAGGCTTTGAACCAAAAGAGAATTTATTCTGGCAGGAGAGCTGGCAGGGGATTTATACCCCGCTGAACGTCATGCGCCAGCCGTTTTTTGTGGGTAAAGAAAAAGATGAGAATGTTGTATGCATTGATGAGCATGCAATGAGCGTTACCCTCGAACGCGGTGAAGCACTATTTGATGAAGACGGCAGAGAAACCGCGTTTCTTACTGACATCAAAACCATGCTGGCACAATTACTCAATGCTGAAGAGGAAACCAAAAAGTTTATCCGCGTTCTTCTCGATTGCGATCTGCTAGTCGCTATGCCGTTGGAAATTACCTTCGGCAATGGCGATAAACGTAGTATTCGTGGGTTTTACACCATAGATGAAGCCAAGCTCGATAATCTCGGGGCGGAAAAGCTGGTAAGTCTGCAGCAAGCAAAATATCTCAGTCCCATTTATATGATGATCGCGTCTCTTGGGCATTTTTATTCCTTGATTCAAATGAAAAATAACCGGCTCACCGAGCACGCGAATACTTGATTCGTGTTGCCAGCTCCTGCGCAATTCTGCTCCTGTGTAACGCTGTAATGCAAAGCCGCAAACCGAAGGAAAATACCCGTTATGTCGGAAAAGCCCATTAAACGTATTGTCATTCTCGGCGGTGGCTCGGCTGGTTGGTTGACCGCCGGTGTCATAGCCGCGGAGCATCAGCGCCATAAAAATAATCATATCCAGGTTACCTTAGTCGAGTCTCCTAATGTTGCGACCATTGGCGTGGGGGAGGGAACATGGCCGACCATGCGCGCAACCCTGAAAAAAATGGGCGTGAGTGAGACTGAGCTATTTACGAAATGTGATGCCTCCTTCAAACAAGGGGCGAAATTCGCCAAGTGGGTATCCGGCGCAGACGACGATTATTATTACCATCCTCTCGTGCTCCCTGTTGGATTTCACGAAATTGATCTCGTCGGCCCCTGGCAAAACCAAAATCACCCAGACGCATTCGGCGACGCGGTTTGTTTTCAGGGCGCTTTATGCGAAGCGGGGCGAGCGCCCAAACAAATCAAAACCCCAGAGTATGACGCTATAGCCAATTATGCGTATCACTTAAACTCGGAAAAATTAGGCCTTTTTCTAAAAAGGCATTGCATGGAGAAGCTCGGTGTAAAAAACATTGTGGATCATGTTGAGCGGGTGGTGAGTGCTGACAATGGTGATATTGCTGCGTTGGCAACGGCTCAGCATGGTGACATTGAAGGCGATCTCTTTATTGATTGTTCTGGGTTTGCCAGTGTGTTGTTAGGCGGGCATTACGGCATTTCTTTTCTGGATAAAAAACATATTTTGTTCAACGACTGCGCACTCGCCGTGCAAGTGCCTTATCCACAAGCGGACGACCCCATTGCGTCGCACACCATATCCACGGCGCACCAGGCGGGGTGGATATGGGATATAGGCTTACCCACGCGGCGCGGCGTTGGCTGCGTTTATTCCAGCGCGCACTGCAGCGACGAAGAGGCTTACGTTAGCTTGGTGAATTACATCAATGCGACCCCCGGCTGCAATGCAGATGAATTGTCTATCCGCAAAATCCCCATGAAGCCCGGTCACCGCGCGCAATTCTGGCATCGCAACTGTGTCGCCGTGGGTATGTCGGCGGGATTTATCGAGCCGCTTGAAGCCTCCGCGCTGGTGCTGGTGGAAATGTCGGCCGCGATGATCAGTGCCGAGCTGCCTGCGAATAGAGAGGTAATGGACATAGTGGCTAAGCGATTCAATCGCCGGGTTACCCATTATTGGGACACCATCATTGAGTTTTTAAAACTTCACTATGTGCTTACTCAAAGGAACGACTCCGATTACTGGCGTGACCACCTCAGGCAAGAAACGGTACCTGCGGAACTGACGGAGCGCTTACATCTGTGGCGCTATCAAACCCCCAATAAATACGACTTTCCTTTAGCCGAAGAAATGTTCCCCGCCGCCAGTTGGCAGTATGTGCTCTACGGTATGGGATTTCGAACGTCCTGCAGAAGTGAAAAAGTGGATCAGCGAGAGAGTCAGGTCTATTTCGATAAGGTCAACCGCATCAAGGCTCAATTGCTCAATCAATTGCCCAGCAATCGCGAGCTTATCAATAAAATTCATCAATTCGGCTTGCAGAAAATTTAATCTGCAGGGGTGTACGAAAGGGATATCGCTGAGTTGGCCGCTGCTCTAAGGCGGCGACCGATTTGATTCCCGCCAGCAAAATCGTGGGTGAGAGCAAATTTGCTGCGCACCCACTGGGCGCGTCCGAGGTATATCTCGATGGCCGTATGCATTGGAGTCAATTGAACCTTCACGAATCATGTTAAACCTTACGAAACAGCCCCCATATGTTTGCGAGTTCCTGGTCAAAGGTTTGCTGGTTAAAGTTCGCCTTTAAATGACTGGAAAGGGCGGCTTCCATACCAGCAAAATTGCTTGTGTTGATTTGCGAATTGATATTGCCAAGTACGCCGCTCGTTAACGCTTTCAGGGTATTTCCACCGGGATCACAGCGGTGATCGGAATAGCCCAAAGTTTTTTGAAATTCACCAATTGCCGCTATGGTTTTATTGCCACAGATTCCATCCACAGTTAGCAACGTCTTTTTTTTCCGGCTCAGCCAGTCATTCAAAAGCAGTTGGATCAGTTGAGTATCACCTTTTTGGTTGACCCCATTACGACCTACAGATGCGCTGATGACGCTCATAATGTTTTCCTGTTCAAGCTCCTATTACAATCGCCGCAGCGGCGGCAAGCGCTGCCATGCGTGCAAGAATCACTACTACGACAACCGCCAGAATGGCGATAATCAAATCAAGCGCCAATTTTTCTACTCCATAGATGCACAAATGATAAACCACCAATCCGTTGGTTCTACGGAAGAACTCAAAAGTGACTTCGATCGGATAACCCATAACGGTCCCTTTGAATAAAGAAATTTTGTCGCTCGCGTGCCAACGCGACCCGCCACGATAGGGGAGTGAAAAGGAGGTGTATAACGCGTCCAGAAATGCCAATTTGGCAAAACCGTCGGCTACGCCGTCTATGGAATTGGGTTTGATTTCATAATATTCGTTAACACTGCCATCCTTGGTCAACAAGTCCGGAATCTTGACCAGACTTGCTGCAGACAGCTGCCGGATTTGCGATGGCTTTAAGCCGGGGTGGTGCGATTTTAAAAAAGCTATATAGAGAGCGGTATTGCCAAAACCCACACTGATGTCCTGAAAGTCTGTGGTGGAGGCGGGGAAAAAAGCAGATTTACCACGGTGCAGCAAATACTTGCGGGAGATAATGGTTTCTGCAAATAGACCAAAGGTGCTGGCGACTGTAGGGGTTAGGATCTCGCTCGGGGCAATACAGGGCATACAAAGTTCCTCCTTGTTACCTGCATAGCGTGGATAGCTGCCTATTGAAACCGGCGCTAGTATAGGAGATTCACGTATAAAGTAGAAGCCACCCGTAGCGGCCCCCACATAATTGTTTAACCCGGAAACAAATTGCAGAGCGGTTAGTCGAGGCGTGTGGGAAGTTAGTGCTGGAGAAGTTTCAAACGGACATTTGCTGTCTGCGATGATTTGGAAGGAGCTTATCTGGAGATGGTAAGTCTTGTGCCCTTCGATTCTCTTTAAGTTTGAAATAAATGAGCATCGTCAGAGAAGTTTTTGACGTTAAGAAATTTTTAACGATGAAGTCTTATTTGTTTTAAAAAAGTTGTTGAGACGGTCACCGCTCTAGAGCGATGACCGGACTTAAAGGCTAAATCTCAACGGCTATATCTCGAAGGAAAGTCATTCGAACTTCCACCAATTGAATTTGAAGGCGTTGTCGCCGCTGCCGGAGAACACCAGGAAGAGGTCGTGGGTTCCGCTTGCGCCGCTCACTGGGCAGGTCACCGTGGTCCAGGATGAGTAGCCGGAGACATCACATTTTCCTAAGGAGGTGCCGGTTAAGCTGTCCAGGCGCAGTTCGATGCTCGCGTTGCTTGTCGCGGACGATACCCGTGCTTGGAAGGCTGTAACACCGCCGCCGAAATTCCCGTTCTTAACTTTGATGTAGTCGCCATTGCTGATGCGCGTAACGTTCTGACCGCCGCCGGTGTCGTTGCAATTTTCGGTTTTGACGCCGGATGCGAAGGCGATGGTTTCCGCCTCAACTCGCTCGAACGGGTTCAACTTGGCAATCGCTTCTGGGCCTTCGCCATTGATTGGCAGTTTCGGAATACTGCCATCGGCTCCGTAGGTGAATTCCTGCACCGCCACAGAACGCTTGAAGTTACTGCCGCCGGGCAACGAGCTGTTGTGATAGAAAAAGTAAGAGCGCCCTTTGTAGTCGACTATGCCTGGGTGGTTGGTGTAGGTCCTGCCCGCATCCATGATGTCGCCTTTGTAAGTCCAGGGGCCTGTCGGGCGATTGCTGGTGGCGTAGCTGATTTTCTCGCTGCCGTTGCCGCTGGCGGCGTAGACCATGTAGTAGATGGAGCCGCGCTTATAGAGCCAGGGCCCTTCGACGAAGCCGGACAGACTGGCTGTTTGGATGCCGCCTGAGTAGCTGATCATGTCGTTATTCAAGCGCACATATTGCAGCGTGCCGTTGCCCCAATACATGTAGGCCTGTCCGTCATCGTCGATAAAGACGGTCGGGTCGATGTTGCTCGTTGGGCCTCGCGCCAAGTGTGTGCCAAGCGGATCGCGGAACGGGCCGATTGGACTGTCGGCAACGGCGACACCAATTCTGGAACCGGAGTTGTTGTTCAGCGGCACATACAGGAAATACTTGCCGTTTCTTTCGATTGCTTGCGCCGCCCAGGCGCTGTCGTTGCCCCAGCTGAAGGTGCGGAAGCTGGCCGGGGAACCGTGGTCCGTCCAGTTCACCATGTCCGTCGTGGAGTAGAGCCGCCAATCATTCATGGTGTAGAAGTTGTTCACCGTGACGTCTTCGTCATGGGTGGTGTAGACGTACAGTCTGTCCCCGAACACCACGGGCGCCGGGTCTGCGGTGTAGTTGGTTTGCACGAAGGGGTTTTCCCCGCGCGATAACGGGCCTGCCTCTGGGTCAATAGCGCCATCCTCGGAGTAGATGGCAAAGCCGCTGAGGGTGCCGTTGTCGACGCTGGCAGTCAGCGTAATGGTGAGGGCGCCATCGCTCACGGGTACGCCTTTGATCACGCGCGAGTGGGCCGTGTCGTGACCGGCGGTGGCGAATAGATCCAGGTCGCTAAAAAGTGTTTGGCCCTCTACGCTGACGCTGAAGACACGCGCACCGGCAGAGGTTTGATACAGCTCGTTAAAATGCAGCTCAACATCGTAAGTTGCTGTGGTGACGGGAATCTCATAGGAATAATTGCCGTAGCGCTCGCTCTGATACAGAGCGTCGTTTTCCGTGCCGGCAATAGGATCTGTCGTCGAATTGACAGTACCCCCGCGAGAATACTGATCCGCTTTAAAAGGCACGCCTGCAATCGTTATGGCGCTGCCGCCAGCATTGATGGCCACCACCAAACCGCCCCGAACGGCCACACCACTGGATGAGCTGCTGGACGAACTCGAGGAAGATGAGGAAGAGCTGCTGGAGCTCGAGGAGCTGGAGTTGCTTGAGCTGGAAGAATTGGAAGAGCTACTAGAGCTGCTAGAACTGGAAGAGCTGGAGCTGCTACCGGAACTGCTATTGCCTCCACCGCAGCCGACAAACCAAATGCTGGTGGCAATAAGCGCAAGGGATAAAACCCGGTTGTTCGCTGATGACTTAATCATATTGTTAATCACTCATTTATTTATTGGTGTATCGAGTGTGATTACCTATGGGGCTATTTCTCCCAAATGAGAGAGTTCAATAATTAACTTCTACCCAGTTGAAATGATGCTGCGTAATTTACTGTGACGCACATCCAGTTTTTATTTTTTGCTCTGTATTTATAAGGGTTTTATGCATTGGTGCCGGCGAGCGATTTTTTGTTTTTTTATCTTTCTTTCAGTCCACACTATCTAAAAAAATAACGTTTGTATCCCTGCTTTTATTTAACGAATGTGCAAAATTAGTTAAAAAATTAGCATTTCTGACCTGATTTATTTTTTGAGACCTCGGTGGATGCGCATTGGAAAGAGTGGCATGAAGACGAAAAGAAAGGTCTGACGGTTCGCTTGTTTGTTTTTCCAGACGGAGGCGAGAATACGGAATTAAATATTGCGCAACTAAAAATCCACAGCAGCATTCGCAAATAACGAATGCTGCTTTTTATTCGCCGCGCCACCTTTCTATGGAGAGGATGCGGAATAAGAAAATGTCTACTTGATGTGTGCGCAGCAGCATTCGTGAGCACGCAGTGCTGCTTTTTATCGATCTCAATTACCGCCCATATCTCGCTTTTTCTTCCTGCACTGCACCACCGTTTTTGATTTCTATACGGGAGCGTAGCCATTGTGCGAATTCAGGCTCACTAAGTGAGCCTTCGGATAGGCCAATCATGGCGGTGTACTTTTCGTTGTCGTCAGCGATCAGATCGGCGCCATTGAGTCGCAAAAATACTCGGTAGCAAACGTGGGCGGTGCGTTTGTTGCCGTCGATAAAAGGATGATTGCGCGCTAATCCGTATGCAAGGCTGGCGGTGAGGTCAGCGAGATCCGGAGCTGGTTCGCCGTAGGCATAGAGTTGCTGGGGGCGAGCGAGGGCTGAATCTAAAAGTCCTTCGTCGCGCACACCGCCGACCCCGCCATGCTCAGCCAATTGCCGGTCGTGTATCGCGAGGGCTAACGCTTTGCTAATCCAAATAATCACGCGCCCCTCCTATTTGGCCAGTTGATGCAGTACTTGGCGGTCTTCCCGCATCACCTGTTCCGCCACCTCCATCTGCGCGGCCAAGGTGGGATCAAACGCCGTTAGCTTGATGCCATCCGGCGTCTCCAACAGATAGAGTTCATCGCCTTTTTCCAGGCGCAGTCGTGCCAACACTTCCTTCGGCAATATGACGCCAGCGGAGTTACCTATAGATGTGATTTTGAGTTTCATGGAGAGTCTGCCTTGTTATAACGTTTGGTATAACGCGGCTGAGTGTAGCACTTGGGCGTGATTGAGGAAACCCAAGTTGTAGGGACGTTTGCGGGTTTGGATGTACTGAGTAGGGCAGGGGGATAAAAAGGGTGGGACAAGCCCACCCTTTGATCGATTACAGCGACTCCATAGATCCGTCGGTGTAGGAGATGACAATGGTCTGACGCTCTTCGACAGTGGCCTGGGCTACGCCATTGACTTTGATATTCCCGTCGAGCTGACTGCGGCCATTCACTTTGGTCTCGTTCAGCGTCAATACCGCGCCGTCTTGGTTGGTGATGGTCAGCGGATTAACCGGTGCGCCGTCTTCCACATCCATCTGGAAGCGGAAAAGTTTGCCCGGGTATCTCACCACCAGAGAATTGGTGCCTGATTCCAGGCCGGTGCGTTCCAAGGTATAAGCAACGGAAACCGCGCTCGGAATACCGGTGAGCTGCGCAGTAAATGCCAGGCTGACAGAAGCCGCCACGAACTCTTCCTCGGTTTCTTGCGTCGTGCTGCTGCCTTGGGAATTCCAGGTTTCCACAAAGGACATGCCGGTAGCGTCGCCGGTGGCGGAAAGAGAGAACGCAAAACTTTCGCCGGTGGTGTTGCTGACTTTGCCGGTGAAATTCAGCGAGGCTTTGGCGAGCGACATTTCGGCGCTGCCGCCTTCCTCGGTGTCGGTGTTATTGATCTGACCATCCACCAGTGACACGGCGATGCTGCCTTCCACAGTCAACGGGTCGGAATTTTGCGGCAATACCTGGGCCAGAGAGATGGACAGTGACAGATTCAGCGATCCCAGTGAATTGTCAGCGTTGTCGCCGTCGTCGCCATCGGGAATCGTTCTCTCCAAATCGGCCACGGAAATGGATGAGCCGGGTTTCACCACCAGCACCATATCCTCAGAAGTCGCGCTTCCTTCCACTGAGTACACGCCGCCACCTTCTATGGTGGAGTCGGTTTCGCCGTCGGTTGCACTCACGGTCAGGCCATTACGAGCAGTGATTGCTACGGTAACAGGGACGGTGCCGGAGTCGGTTTCCACATCCACATCCGCGTCAACGGTGAAGATGGTGGTGTTCCCTTCTGAGGAAATTTCCACTTCTATGCCGTACGCGCCAGTGTGAGATTCCAGAGAATCGTCGTTCTCAAACGCAGTCGATGCATCGTCGATCGCCTTGGCAGCCATGGCCAGAGCTTCCAGCAGATAGCCCGCCTCTGACCCGGCGGTCATTTCGGCCGCTTCGATCTGCATGGCGAATTCTTCAGAAACGGAGCCCACGTTCAAGCCTTCACCCAGGTCGGATTCACCGATGGACGCGGCGAAATCGCGCAGGTCTGCCACCATGTTTTTGGCTTTTTGTTGATCGGAGTCTTCGGCGCCCGTGCTGGGTGTACCGGGATGGCGATTGTCAGGTTCTTCGCTCTGCGCCAGGTGCAGTTCTACCAAAAGATTTTGCAGAAGCGTCGCCAGACCTTGCGGTGCATCAGTGTCGCGGCTCTGCACTTGCTGCAGGATCGCGTGGGCAGCGGCCAGAATATCCGCCAGGCTGGTCTCAGACTCATCGGTGGTATTGCCTGCAATACCTCGTTCGGCGTAGTACGCGGCAAATGCATTCACGGCGGCAACAAAGCTCAACTGGTTATTGTCGCTGAGTGCGGCCTGCGCTATCCCCGCATTGATGGATGCGTAATGAATAAAGTTGGAGTTGCCGGTGTTGAATGCGTTGCGCACGGCTGCAGTGTTGGTGAGGTCAATCACCGGCAAGGAAGTTAGATCGCCCACCAACCCGAAGCGGTTGGCAACCCTGGAATTGGACTCGGAAATTGCAGTCCGTATGGAGGCCAAGGTGGCGCTGTTGCTGAACCCCTCCTGAGCCAGGCGCGCCGCCAAATCAGTCAATAGGGTGATGTTTGCTGTGGAATTATCGAACGCCGATGGCACCACTGAGTCCAGTTGGAATGAACTGTCCGTGATAGGCATGGGATCGCCAAAATCCACATTGAGGCCGCAGCCCTCGGCCAGGTCGCACACCATTGAGGATCCACTGCTACTGGGTCTAACCCGGAACAGCAGCGGCTGGTCCAAATAGGTCCGCGGAATCGGCAACGAATAAGTACCGGAATTATCGGTATTGCTAGTAGCGATGGGCGAGGGATCCAAAACGCCGTTATTGAATCTGTGGGCGGAAACCTCAAAGTTGCGCAGAATTCCCTTGCTCGCGGTACCGGATACCGTATAGGTCTCTTGCTGTGGTTGCGAGTAATGTTTTTTGCTGTCACTGCAGCCGCAGCCCTGAATTGTGACTGCGACCACCGCGGCCGTAGCGAAAATAAGTCGGCGAATAGTAACCATTTCTGAATTCCTGCTGTTGTTAGATTGAGAAGCAGATAGGAGGCGCGGAGGTTTTATGTATCTTGGACCGGCTCCGCGGAGCACCTCACAAAACTGTGAGAAGTTTATCCAGGTAAAGAATAGTTCCGAGCTTATAGAGCGCCACGGCGAAGACTGAAAATTATTCGAATATAAAGTTATTGAAATTGGAAACTCTATTCATTTCTCTACGGCGCCGATGTGTATGTCAAAATAACGGCGTTTGCCGTCAATGAATGGGGTGATATGCAGAAAGCGACAAACGAAGTGATAGGGTCAATAAGCAATAGGCTGCTGCTAGAAAATGGCCGGACCGACAGGATGTTGTTGTGCGGTAAAATGCTTCAAAATGAAAAACGCCAAATTAGTTAGCCCCTATTTCGCAATCTGTCGCTTTTAAGCGCTGATGCTGCACAATTCCGAAAATGGCAGGGAAAATCTATGAATAAAATAATATTGACCGTTCTTGGGATCTTGCTCACCACGCTTCCTCTATTCGCTACTTCCAGAGAAATCGCACTGACCTTCGATGATGCCCCGACACCAGACTCTGCACTTATGACCGGTACTGAGCGGACACGGAAATTGATCAGTGGCTTAAAAGAAGCGGGCGTGGCGGATGTGCTGTTTTTTGTCAAAGCCGAGGCTATTGATCAGCAATCCGCGACGCGCCTTAAAGAATACACTCAGGCCGGATTTCATCTGGCGAATCACAGCTTCAGTCACCAGTCGGCGAATCAAATAAGCGCGGAGGATTACGCGTTGGATGCTTATCGCGCACATTTGCAGCTAAAGGAATTTACCAATGTCCTCAAATTTCATCGCTTTCCCTATTTGCATTACGGCAAAGATATGGCGGATATCAATCAGCTGCAAAATCTGCTTGGGGAAATAGGCTACAAGGACGGCTATGTCACCATCGATAATTATGATTGGTACATCAACGCGCTGTTGGTGAAAGCGGCCGAGAAAAAAGCTGAGATTGATTACAACAAAGCAAGCGATTTTTACGTAAAAATGCTTTACGAAGCCGTTGTCTTTTATGACGACATAGCACGCAAGTCTATCGGTCGATCACCACGCCACGTATTGCTATTGCACGAAAACGACGCAGCCGCCTTATTCATCACCGATTTGGTAAAGCACCTGCGCGACAACGGCTGGAAAATTATCTCACCCCAACAAGCCTACCAAGACTCCATTGCAACAGACTTTCCTCAAGTGGCGTTTCACAAGCAGGGAAGGGTAGCCGCCATTGCTCGTAGCAAGGGTGTGCCCGAAACCGATCTGCGACATCCATCGGAGAATGAGCAGTATTTGGATAANGAGTTTATTGAGGCTGGGGTGGTGAGATGGCTGCGATAATTTGGTTTCGCAACAAGTCCTCTCGAAAGGAACTTGNAGTCCTCGATATGAGCGCCTGCGANGGAGCTNCTTGAGCATGTAGGGTCCTGGATGGCTACCGATATCAGGGCGCCAAGACGGGAAGCGGCGGGAACAGAGGCATAGTTTACGAGACGGCTTTGGTAAAGCAATTGGGCAGTTTAATTTAGTGGGTGGCCTGCATTCGGATTTGCAAGCAGTGACTAAAGACCAATATGGTAATCGCCTGGAATATGACAATGCCTTGGGTCAATATATCGGTTTAGAACACATGACATTTGGGAACTGGGGATTCGGTATAAAATACCTAATCCAAGATTACAAGCTATCCGACGGCACAGAAGTCTCAGGTAATCAGTTCGGGCTATTTTTAACTGGCAGCTACAGCGCTACTTCGGTAACTGCCAGATCAAAGTGTAAGTATCAAGAACCAAACACCGGCCTATACATAAAAGCTACTCCGATTGCTCTTTGACTCACATCGAGGTCTTCCGGCAGGGATTCGTATTTGCCTTCAGCAAAAGTCCAGGAGAGGCCCATTCCCCAGTCGCTTCTTCCGAAAAACCAGATATAACGGCCTTCCACTGCAATAGAGCGCAGGTTGTCACCGTCGCTATGGGAGATGGAAATAGTGCCGTACTGCCGCTTTACGTCCTTTTGCAAAAATAGTTTGGCGGAATTAAATGAATCGGATGAATATTCCCATTCAATTTCCGATTTGCTGTACCCCAGCCCCAGATGAATGCCCTTGTCATCGTTAATCGAAAAGCGGAAACCCAATCCGGCAGTACGGTCGGCTTCCTTTTCATTAATGCCAGCAATTCCGCGATCAAACGTCCGTAGGGAGCTCATGCTGTTTTTTGTATAGCCTATATGGCCATACAAACCTAAAGATGATTGGTAAGTTGCCGATCCACCAACGGCGAGTCCCGCCATGCGGTCGTCTTCGACTCCGTTGTCAAACTCTATGCCCTCAAAGCCAGCAGATGCCTCAATTCTCAATAGATTTCCGGATACCGCTTGTTGGGCGTGGGTGTAGCCGCTGGAGAAAATCAGGGTAAATAGGATAATTAATAAACGATTCATTCGATGTGCTCCCTATGGTATTGGTGTGCTTAACGACCTGGATCAGGGGCCGCTAGTTTAACTGCAGGCATCTGTTCGTCCAAGTTGCAGATTTAGCCATGGGGATTTGCACAAGATATAGAATCCGCTTTCCTGGACCGCCCTCTCGGGATGAGCTTTGGCATCTGCAGTTATCGATGAATTATCTGGGGCAAAAAAAGGTAAGCAAATAAAGAGCCGCCTAGCGGCAGAGCAGATGTGAAGAGTGCAAGTCATTGCCAAGCCAAAAAAACTAGAAGGAATATGCCATTTAAGCCCGCATTTTGCGCGGCTCTATTTTTTCGGGAAGGGTGGTGGTGTATTTACTTAGGCCGCGTATGTCGCTTCGTTGTAATAAATCCAAATGTTTCTACATATTGCTGTCTCGATGAGACCGTCGCAATTTTCTATTGCAGAAATAAACGTGGCGCTGATAGATATGAC